>Ga0207791_1000008_pt1 | contig 204315 bp, 199 predicted proteins | sample HigsolmetaGSP16D_FD_184844 | JGI IMG/M metagenome (GOLD analysis project Ga0207791, IMG submission 184844) | High solid enriched microbial communities from the Joint BioEnergy Institute, USA - SP1-6-D (SPAdes) | ecosystem: Engineered > Bioreactor > SSF (Solid state fermentation) > Aerobic >...
CCCAGACGGTGCTGCCCTCGGCGGCCACCGCCGCCATGCTGTTCTGGGCCCTGCTGGCGTCCGGTCAGATCACCATGCGCAAGGTCGACGGCTGGAAGACGCTGACACAAGCATCAGCCGCAAAGGACACGATTGACCTCGCCGCCTGACCCAATACGATGTCTATGCTGGAGATCGCGCCACCCGAATTTCAACACAGCTCGCGACGGCACCCCGAGGGATGTCGAGGAGCGGCAATTCCGAGCGCTGCGAGAACGAGCTGTGCGGTCTGTGCCGAGGAGGCGGGGTTCTGACCCGTGATCAAGCGGCCGTCGGCGATCGCGAAGGGCTGAAAATTGCCGGTGCATTCGTAACGTGCGCCGATCGCGCGCAGGCGGCTCTCCAGCAGGAAGGGCACCGTCCGATCGAGCCCTATGGCGCGCTCCTCGCTGTCGGAAAAGCTCGTGACCCGCCGCCCTTTCACCAACGGTTTCCCCCCTCGTCTTTCGCACCGATGAGCCCCGCGGGCCCGTGGCAGACGGCCGCAACGATCTTGCCCGCGCGCCAGGCGTTGCTTGAATTCAAGCGCCTCCTCGAACAGCTCTTCGGACCTCCTTGTGAGCTATCGCCGATTCTTGGTGACGATCGGGACCAGGCGGCAACGGTTTGAGCATCTGAACCGGCGCTGCCGGCTCCATGCTCTGCCGCAGAAGGGCGCAGATGCGGTCGACGACCATTGCGAGCCGTCCCAAATAGGGCGACCGTAGCACGCAAAGGACGAACTCAAGGTTGAGTTCGGGCGTCGCAGGGGTGGAGATGCCGGCAGGTCGCAGGGCGGCAAGAAGACGCCAAGCAGCCCACTGTCACACGTCCTCGCCGCGGCTCGTCTTATGCAGCGACGAGGAGAGGAAGGGGCGAGAAGCCATGGCCGGATCCGGGAAGGGAGAGGCTGGGGGAGCAGAACATGCGGCCGATACGGCGGCCGCCTTCGAGCCGCTGCGGCCGCAGCTCCTGCGCATCGCCTACCGCATGCTCGGCTCAGTCACCGACGCCGAGGATGTGGTCCAGGAGGCCTTCGTGCGTTGGCTCGGTACCGCCCGCACGCGCGTGCGCGAGCCGGGCGCGTTCCTGCGCCAGGTCGTGGCGCGGCTGTGCCTCGATCACCTCAAGGCCGCACGCACGAAGCGCGAGACCTATATCGGGCCGTGGCTGCCGGAGCCCGTAGTCGAGCCCGACGAAGAAGCGATGGGCGATTTCACGCTCCCGCTCCTGCTCGCGCTGGAGCGCCTCTCCCCGCTCGAACGGGCGGCCTTCATTCTGCACGATGCCTTCGGCCTCACGTTCGAGGAGATCGCACGGATCATCGGCCGCACGCCGGCCGCCTGTCGCCAGCTTGCCCTGCGGGCGCGCCGCCATGTGCGGGCCGAGCGGCCGCGCTTTCCCCTGCCGAAGGAGCGCGGGCTTGAAATTGCCGCCGCCTTCTTCACGGCCTCGCGCAGCGGCGATCTCGAAAAATTGAGCACGCTGCTCGCCGCGGATGTCGCCGTCTACGTGGACGGCGGCGGCAAGACCACGGCGCCGCTTACACCCATTACCGGCCGGGAGAATGTGCTCGCGCTGTTCGCGCAGCTTGCGCCCACCTTTGCCGAAGCCATGTCGCGCCTCGTCCGCTACGGCATCGTCAACGGCCTGCCCGGTTTCGTTACGATCGAGCGGGGCGATGTTCTCCAGGCCACCGCCTTGGCCATCGAGGAGGGGCGGATCGCCGCCGTCTACGTCATGCGCAACCCCGAGAAGACGAGGCACCTGCACCGCCTTGCCGCGACATGATGCGCGCTGCTGCGATCCCCCGTCTCGCCTCAGGCCGCCCGATGAGGAACAGCAACCGCAAGATAGGAGCCATCATGCCGCGAATGCTCACGGTCGCGATCGTCTACCACAGCGATTACGGTCATACCGCGCGTCTTGCCGAGGCCGTGCGGCAGGGTGCGGAGGAGGTGCCGGGCACGCAGACGCTCCTGCTCGACGTCGAGACCGCGCAGCTCCGCTGGGACGACCTTGCCGGCGCCGAGGCGATCGTGTTCGGCGCGCCGACCTTCATGGGCAACGTATCGGCCCCCTTCAAGGCGTTCCAGGACGCGACTTCGAAGGCCGTGATGGCCAAAGGATACCTGTGGAAGGACAAGGTCGCCGCGGGCTTCACCAATTCGGGCTGCCGCTCCGGCGACAAGCTCGCCACCCTCATGGCACTGGCTCTGTTTGCCGCCCAGCACGGCATGCACTGGGTCAATCTCGCCCTGCCTCCCGGCCACAACTCCTCCCGAGGGTCGGAGGCGGACTTGAACCGTCTCGGCTTCTGGCTCGGCGTCGGTGCCCAGTCGAACGTGGACGAAGGGCCGGAGCTGGCGCCGCCGGCGTCTGACCTCGCGACCGCGCGTCATCTCGGCCGCCGCGTCGCCAAGGTCGCGCATCAGCTCGCGCGCGGCCGTGCTGCTGCCGAGGCGGCAGAGCGCATCGACACGGCGGCATGAACGGTTGTGCGGAATGGCGGGCGCTGCGCGCGCCCGACCGATAGGATCGTGTAACGTTTCGCATCATGAGCGCTGCGCCGGTTCGCCCTCCGTCTCGACGGGAAGGCCCGCACGCTCCCATTCCCCGATGCCGCCCGCAAACACGCGCACGTCGACAAAGCCCATGCGGAGCGCGCGCTTCGCGGCGTAGCGGGCGGCGCCGCAAAGGCCGCCCTTGCAGTAGAAAATGAGGGGCGTTGCCGGATCGACCGAAGTCGTGGGAATCTTTCCAAACGACGAGGCCATCGTGCGCCTCGTCGGTGCGTTGTTGCTCGAGCAAAATGATGAGTGGGCGGTCCAGCGATCCAGATACCTGTCCCTTGAGACAATCGCCGCAATGAGCGATGATCCGCTCATCAGCCTGCCCGCTGCGGCAAGCTGATCCGGCACAGTTCGGAAGGCACGGCGATCGCATAAGCTACACCACCTCTCGGGACATCATCCAGCGAGCTCACGAGCCGGATCGAGTGGGGATGTTGAGGCTTGCCAAGCTGACATCCCCACCAACATCCCCACAAAAATATCGCGCAAAATCAATGACATTGGGGATGTTGGGGATGTGGGGGATGTTTATACCTACGCGCGAGCGAACGCGTATGCGTGCGTGAAAAATAATAAAGAGAAGGGCGAAAAACATCCCCAACCTCCCCAACATCCCCAAACCCATTGTTGGGACGAGGAAATTTCCGGGGGATGTGCATGGGGATGTTCCGAGGACGCATCGCAACATCCCCACACCCCCGATTGGCTGAAGGAGGTGCTGTGATGCGCCACCCCGAAGCCACCAGCGCCCTGCCACAATCGCAACCAAGCCGCGCGAGCGACGATGACGGCCGGCTGCGCAAAGGCCTGTCTCGGTTACCGAGTCGGCAACCGATCCGTCCCGCCCCGACCGCGGTCATAGCCATTGATCCCATAGCCATTGATCCATTGACGGAGACTTCCATGGCCTCGACGCGCCTGCCCGTTGCCGATCTCGATGCAAGCGCATCGACGATCGGGACCACAGCGCCGCCCGGCGCCCTCCTCGCGCTCGACCTCGGCACCACCACCGGCTGGGCGCTGCAGCTTATCGACGGCGCCGTCCACAGCGGCACCGTCTCCTTCCGCCCGAGCCGTTTCGACGGCGGCGGCATGCGGTTCGCGCTTTCGCGGCTGGCTCGATCGCGTTCTCACCGATGCCGCCGGCATCGGCGCGATCTACTTCGAGGAGGTGCGCCGCCACATCGGCACCGATGCGGCGCAGCTCTATGGCGGCTTCCCTGCCACGCTCACCGCCTGGTGCGAGCAGCACGCCGTTCCCTACGAGGGCGTGCCAGTCGGCAGCATCAAGCGCCACGTCACCGGCAAGGGCAATGCCGACAAGAGTGCGGTGATCGCCGCCGTCCGCGCGCGCGGATTCTCGCCCGCCGACGACAACGAAGCCGATGCTCTCGCGATCCTGCTCTGGGCGATCGAGACGCGGGGAGGCGCGTCATGAAGGGCGATGCCATGCTGAGACGTGCAGCCGCCGTGGTCGGTGAGCGTCGCGCGCTCTACGGCGATCCACGGCGGTCCATGGAGGCGGTCGCCCGTCGCTGGTCGATCACGCTCGGGCATCCCGTGATGCTGGCGCCGGTGGTGCTGTGCCTCATCGATCTCAAGCTCGCGCGATTTGCCTGCGATCCGAGTCACGAAGACTCGATCGTCGATGTCGCAGGCTATGCCGCGGTGCTGGGGGAGGTCGCTCCATGAGGTGGATGCCCAAGGGCTACGGCGGCAAGCGCCGCTCGATCGAGGAACTCAAGCGCGACGGCTGGCGCGAGCAGAACATCCTCGTCGTGAGCCCGCACGATCCGCGCCTCACCTGGCTTGAGCGCGAGCTCGTCCGCCAGCTCGGCGAGAGGCTCTACGGCGAGCGCCACAGCGGCAGGGAGCATCGCCATGGTTGACTGGACGCGCGAGCGGGTCGAAGCGCGGCTCCGCGAAGCAGCCGATGTGATGCGGCGGCTGCCGCCGGTGCGCGTGCAGGGCTATTACAATCTGTGGCCCAAGATCCGGCACGAGTTCGCCGATCTCGTTGGCCAAGAGCCGCCGCGCCTCAAGCGCCCGCCGCCGGCGCCGGACGCCATCTCCCGCATGGAGGAGGCGCTCGACTGGCTGCGTTGGCTCGAAGCCGAGGACGGGAAACTCGTCTGGGCACGCGCCGAGCGCACACCCTGGAAGATGATCTGCTGGCGGTTCGGGATCGCGCGCGCCACCGCGCACCGGCGCTGGGAGTATGCCTTGAGCGTGATCACGTGGCGGCTCAATGGCAGGCGCCTTCCGGCGAAGCGGTCGCGGCGGTTCGTCGTTGAAGGCACGCGCGCCCTGTCAAGATGATTTCTGCGCGTGAGACAATTTTCGATGAGACATCGGCGGGTGAGACAGACCGCGGCGAATTCGGCTATGCGAAGCGCTAGGCTCGGGCGAGACGCGCGCGGAAGACTACCGCCTCCACGGCCCGCCGGGCCACAGAGTTACGCCGGTATTTGATCCGCCTGCCAACGGGATGGCCGGCAGCAGCAAACAGAGCCTTTAAACTGTCAGCCCGCAGGCGGCGCTGATTGGCGCGGACAACATGGCTCCGCCGTGCCAAGCGCCACGATCGCTTCTGCGCCCTGTTTTTCATGCGGCGCGCGGCGCAACCTCCTGCTCGATCTTGCGACGGACAGTGCGATTGGCGACATCGAGATCGTAGCGCGCTTGCAGATTGATCCAGAATTCCGGCGACGTCCCGAAATAGCGTCCAAGCCGCAGGGCGGTATCGGTCGTGATCGCGCGCCGGCCGAGCACGATGTCATTGATGCGCGACCGTGGCGCCTTGATCGCATTGGCAAGCTCGTAGACGCTGATCTCCATCGGAGTCAGAAATTCGTCACGGAGGATCGTGCCCGGATGGACAGGCGGCAGGCGTCGGCCGGAGCGCACGTCAGAGAAGTCGATTGCCCCTTTGTCGATATCTTGACGCTTGATGCTCATCTGTCTTGCTCCTCAATGGTAGTCGGCAATCTCGACATCGAATGCCTCACCGTCTCGCCATACAAAGCATATCCGCCATTGATCATTGATGCGGATGCTGTGTTGGCCCTTGCGGTCGCCCGCCAAGGCTTCCAGCCTGTTGCCCGGCGGCTGGCGCAGGTCGTCAAGTCGCTTGGCGGCGTCGATCGCCAAGAGCTTGGCTCGGGCTCGCTCCTGAATCTGCGGCGGCAGCCCGCGAACGGCATAGCCCGCAAAGATCGCAGCGGTGCGTTTGTCGCCGAACGTCTTGATCACGCCGGAACGTACCGCACCACGTTACGTAATGTCAATCGGAACGTACCGCAAGGGAGTACGGTATTTGCCTAACCATCTGAAATCACGGTTCCTTCCTGGCCGCATTGGTATGCGGGGGGGCGATGGCCCGGAATTCCGCCACCGCCAGGCAAAATTTTTGGGAAGCCACCTTCCCGGAAGCCACCCCGACGCGTTGGTAACGCTTTGACGGATTGCGGCTTTTTCGGCTGAGGCGAGTGGCTTCCAGGTGGCTTCCGCAGTCCAGCATGGAATCCACCGCAAGGGGGCCAACTCGCCATAACTATCGGACTTCACGCGGTTTTCCGGACGCGGCGCGGGCCGAACGTCTGGCTCCAGGAAGCCACCTCGGAAGCCACCGAGAGGCCACGCGCACCTCCGCGCTGGTCGAAGGCGGCGCAGTCGGTTTCCAAGCACGCCAATCACAACGATGACCTTGCGCTTTGCGCCGGAACGGATCGAGTTCTGGCCGCTCGAGCGGCTTTCCGCCTATCCGCGCAACCCGCGCACGCACTCGGATGAGCAGGTGGCGCAGATCGCCGCCAGCATCGTCGAATTCGGCTGGACCAATCCGGTGCTGGTCGCGGGCGACGGCACGGTGATCGCCGGGCACGGTCGCCTCGAGGCGGCGCGCCGTCTCGGGCTCGATGCCGTGCCGGTCGTGGTGCTCAATCATCTGACCGAGGCGCAGCGCCGCGCCTACGTGATCGCCGACAACAAGCTCGCGCTCAATGCCGGCTGGAACGAGGAGCTGCTGGCAGCGGAGCTGCATGCGCTGAACGGCGAGGGCTTCGATCTCGCGCTCACCGGCTTCGACGAGGGCGAGCTCGAGCATCTGATGGCGCCGCTCGATGAGGCGGAGGCGACGGCGGGCGATGCGAACGAGGCGGACGACGACGCCGACGTCTTGTCCTCCCCGCCGCGCCATCCGGTCACGCGGCCGGGCGACCTGTGGCTCATGGGTGCGCATCGCCTGTTGTGCGGCGACAGCACGGAGGCGGATTGCGTCGCGCGGGTGATGGATGGCGAACGCGCCGCGCTCCTGTTCACGAGCCCGCCCTATGCGCAGCAGCGCGACTATGCGACCGGCGGCATTCGCGACTGGGACGCGCTGATGCGGGGGGGGCTTCGGCCACCTCGACACGGTCATGGCCGCAAACGGCCAGGTGCTCGTCAATCTCGGGCTCGTCCACCGCAACAACGAGTGGCTGCCCTATTGGCAGGACTGGCTCGACTGGATGCGCGAGCAGGGCTGGCGGCGCTTTGCCCTCTCTGTCTGGGACCAGGGGCCGGGCCTGCCGGGGGACTGGAACGGGCGGCTGGCGCCTGCCTTCGAGCTCGTGTTCCACTTCAATCGCAAGGCGCGCAAGCCGAACAAGATCGTGCCCTGCAAGTGGGCGGGGCACATCAACGATGCCCATGGCGGCATGCGCCACCGCGACGACCACGTCGGGGAGTGGACCCATGCCGGGCAGGGCGTGCAGGAGACGCGCATCCCCGACAACGTCATTCGCATCACGCGGCATAAGGCGCGCGGGATCGAGCATCCGGCGGTGTTTCCCGTGGCGCTGCCGGAATTCGTAATGCGCGCCTACAGCGACGAGGGCGAGGTCGTCTACGAGCCCTTCGCAGGCTCCGGCACGAGCCTCATCGCCGGTGAGCGGACCGGGCGGAAGGTGCGCGCGATCGAGCTTGCGCCGGCCTACGTCGACCTCGCGATCCTGCGCTGGCGGCGGCTCTTTCCCGATCAGCCCGTGATCCTCGATGGCGAAAGGCAAGACTTCGAAGCGGTCGCGAGGCGACGCGGCATCGACCTTGCGGCCGACTGATGCGCTGCAGGTCGAGCGCTGGCCCATCGAGCGGCTCCTGCCGTATGCGGCGAATGCCAGAACGCATTCGGACGAGCAGGTGGCCGAGATTGCGGGCTCGATCGCCGCCTTCGGCTTCAACGTGCCGTGCCTCGTGGACGAGCGCGGCGTGCTGATCGCGGGCTACGGCCGGCTCCTGGCTGCGCGGCGGCTTGGGCTCGACGATGTGCCGGTCATCCGGCTCAAGCATCTGACCGACGCACAGGCGCGTGCCTTCCGGATTGCCGACAACCGGATTGCCGAGAATGCCGGCTGGGACGAGGCGCTGCTTGCGGCCGAGCTGGCGCGCCTCAGAGACGATGGCCTCGGTCTCGGGCTCCTCGGCTTCGGGGAGGACGAGCTCGACCGCCTGCTCAAGGGGCTCGATGGCGAGGCAAACCAAACGGAGGCCGAGGACGAGGTCCCCGCGCCGCCTGCCGAGCCGGTCAGCCGCCCGGGCGATCTCTGGCGTCTCAGCCAGCACCGGCTGCTCTGCGGGGATGCCACCGTGGCAACGGATGTCGCGCGGCTGTTCGCCGGCGCGCGTCCGCACCTGATGGTGACGGACCCGCCCTATGGGGTCGACTACGATCCGGCCTGGCGCAACGAAGCCGGCGTGTCGGCGACGGGCCGCACCGGCAAGGTCGCAAACGACGACCGCGCCGACTGGCGCGCGGCTTGGGCGCTCTTTCCCGGCGACGTCGCCTATGTCTGGCACGCGGGCGTGCATGCCCGCACGGTCGCCGAGAGCCTGGACGCCTGCGGCTTTGCGATCCGCGCTGAGATCGTCTGGGTGAAGCCGCGCTTCGTGCTCGGCCGCGGCGATTATCACTGGCAGCACGAGCCGTGCTTCTACGCGGTCCGCAAGGGCGCGAACGGACACTGGCAGGGCGGGCGTGACCAGTCGACCGTCTGGCCCATTGCCGCGGCCGGCGCGGAGGACGAAGCAACCGTACACGGGACGCAGAAGCCGGTCGAATGCATGCGTCGGCCGATCGTGAACAACAGCGTGCGCGGCGACCTCGTCTATGAGCCGTTCGCGGGATCGGGCTCGACGCTGATTGCGGCCGAGTCGGTCGGCCGCGCCTGTCTCGCCATCGAGATCGACCCGCGCTACTGCGATGTCGCAATCGAGCGCTGGCAGCGGTTCACCGGCAAGTCGGCGCTGCTCGACGGCAGCGACCGCAGCTTCGACCAGGTCCGGAGCGATCGGCGCGCGGCATGAAGCAGAGCCGTTTGATGTCGCTGGTTGAGTCGATCGCCAATGTGGCGGTCGGCTATGGTCTTGCGCTTGTCACGCAGCTCATCGTGTTTCCCTGGTTCGGGATTGCGGCGTCGCTTGCCGAGCACCTGGCGATTGGGGCGGCCTTTAGCGGTGTGTCCATCCTGCGGTCGTACCTGCTGCGCCGGCTGTTCGAGCACTGGCGCGTTCGGCGCGAAGGGAGCGCGGCGGCGCCATTCCGATCATGAAATGATCAAGAGCGGCCCATCAAAGCAACCGAATGCTGATTATTCGCTTGGCTGCGGGTCAAAGCAGCGCCCCTATGTCGCCATCACGATGGAGATGGCGATGACCAGGACGATCCTTCCGACCGCCAATGAAGCCTGGGGCTTCTGGGGTACCTGCGGCCACAACGGTTACGACCAGGCCATGGCCTGGGAAGCAGCAAGCGATGCTCTGGCGACGGCTTTCGATCTGACGCCCGAGCAGGTGCGCGAGCTGCTGGACGCCCGCTTCGGGCGGCATCTCGCCGACGATTTGAGCTTCATTCCGGGCGGGCCGGTGAGCCGGGAGGCGATCGAGACTCACATCATGACGCGCCTTGCCGATCGGCGCTGGCGCAAGTGGTTTGAGCAGGCGGTTCGCGAAGCAAGGAGTGCCTGATCCTTTGCGCTGCCTCCCGCCTCAGCCCCGCGTCGCCGCCCGCGCGACCGGGGCTTAAGGCAGTAGGAGGGCAGCGATGGTCGCTGCCCGACTACGCATGGAGCCATCCATGGCACTTTCCGATACGCAGCTCGTCGTGCTTTCGGCCGCCTGCCAACGGCCGCACGCCAACGTCTATCCGCTTCCTCTCAAGCTTCCGGGCGGTGCTGCCGCCAAGGTGCTCGCGAGCCTCCTCAAGAAGGGTCTGATCGAGGAGGTTGAGGCCAAGCGCGAGGACACCGTCTGGCGCGAGCACCGAACGCGCAGGCACCTTACGTTGCGCGCAACGAAGGCTGCTTTCGAGGCGCTCGGCATTGTCGAGGCAAGCGAGCCTGGTGCGGCGGATGCGGGCGGCGAAGGAGGCGACGATCTGGTCCGATCGACGGCACGCAAGACCGAGAGCTTCGATGCGAATGACGCCGCGGGCGCTGCTGTTGCACGAGAGGAGGCCCTCAAAGCCAGCGCCTCCGACGACCTGGTTGACGAGACCGAGGCGAGTGCCAAAGCGGCAACGCCAGAGGGAACGGAAGAAACCAAAGACGGGGCGCGTGCCCCGCGCCGCGTGCGCGCCGACAGCAAGCAGGCCAAGCTCATCGAGATGCTCGAACGCCCCGAGGGCGCGACCATCGAGGAGATCGCCAAGGCTTTCGCTTGGCAGCCGCACACGGTGCGCGGGGCGATTGCCGGCGCGCTCAAGAGGAAGCTCGGCCTCAACGTTGCGTCGGAAAAAATAACGTCCGCGGACGGGTCTACCGCATTATCGAATGAGCGAAGCCCTCACTCATGACCAGGATTGAAGCAAGTCGCCGCCCGCAAGGTCGGCGACTTTGCGCGTGGTCGATCCAGCGACAAATGCCATGCAGGGAATGAGCGAGCGGCAATATGCGGCCCATGCCGGCATCTCGCGCGGCGCCGTGCAGAAGGCGCGTGCCGCGGGAAGGCTCGTCATGTTCCCCGATGGCTCGATCGACGCCCAGGCGTCCGACCTTCGGCGGACTGCCACGACCGATCCGAGCAAGCAGCGCGCGCAATCGGGCAAGCCAGCGCGCCTTGAGCCGGTCCCGGAGTCGGCGGTCGGCTCGGTGCGCGAGACGCTGAAGGAGCAGGGGCTGCCTGCGGGCGGCAACGTCACCTTCGTGCAGGCGCGCACGGCGCACGAGATCGCCAAGGCGCATCTGGCGCGCCTCAAGCTGCAGGAGCGCCGCGGCGCGCTCGTCGACCGGGCCCGGGCCACCGCGCTCGTCTTCCGGCTTGCGCGCGAGGAGCGCGATGCGTGGGCGAACTGGCCCGCACGGGTCGCGGCGCTGATGGCGGCCGAGCTCGGCGTCAACGCGCATGCGATGCAGAAGGCGCTCGAAGCCCATGTCCGCGCGCATCTTGCTGAGCTCGCCGAGGTGAAGCCGGAGTTTCGCTGAAGCGCCTTGGATGACCTCTTCGCCTTCGAGGGCGCGGATGAGCTGTGGCAATGCTGGCGCGCGGGGCTTGCCCCCGATCCGGCGCTCACCGTCTCGGAATGGGCCGACCGGCATCGGGGCTTAAGCCCGCGCGCCTCGGCCGAGCCCGGCCGCTACCGCACCGACCGGACGCCCTATATGCGCGCGATCATGGATGCGCTCTCGCCCGCGCATTCCGCGCGCCGCGTCGTCGTGATGAAGTCGGCGCAGGTGGGTTTCACCGAGGGCGGCAACAACTGGGTCGGCTACGTCATCCACCATGCGCCGGGGCCGATGCTCGCAGTGCAGCCGACGGTCGAGCTTGCCAAGCGTTTCTCGCGCCAGCGCATCGATCCGCTGATTGCCGAGAGCCCAAGCCTGCGCGAGCGGGTCAAGCCCGCCCGCGCCCGCGATGCCGGCAACACGGTGCTCTCGAAGGAGTTCCCGGCCGGGCTCCTCGTCATCACTGGCGCCAACAGCGCCGTCGGCCTGCGCTCGATGCCGGCGCGGTATCTCTTCCTCGACGAGGTGGATGCCTATCCGCCCTCGGCCGACGAGGAAGGCGACCCGGTCGCGCTCGCGGAAGCCCGCACGCGGACCTTCTCGTGGCGCTCCAAGGTCCTCATCGGCTCGACGCCGACGATCCATGGGGTGTCGCGGATCGAGCGCGAGTACGAGGCCTCCGACCGGCGGCGCTACTTCGTGCCGTGTCCCCGCTGCGGGGCCATGCAGTGGCTCAAGTTCGAGCGGCTGCGCTGGGAGCAGGGCAAGCCCGAGACGGCCCATTACCTCTGTGAAGCGTGCGAGGGGCGGAACGAGGAACACCACAAGACAGCCATGCTCGCGGCCGGCGAGTGGCGCTCCACCGCCGTGCCGCAGGATCCAGGCACGATCGGCTTCCACATCTCGGCGCTCTATTCACCGGTCGGCTGGCTGTCCTGGGCGGATATCGCCCGGCTGTGGGAAGCGGCCAGCACCGACGAGGCCAAGCGCAGCTTCAAGAACGGCGTACTGGGCGAGACCTGGGTCGAGACCGGTGAGGCGCCCGACTGGCAGCGCCTCTATGAGCGGCGCGAGACCTGGCCGCTCGGGACCGTCCCGGACGGCGGCCTGTTCCTGACGGCGGGCGCCGACGTCCAGAAGGACCGCATCGAGGTCTCGGTCTGGGCCTGGGGCCGAGGCCTCGAGAGCTGGCTCGTCGACCATCTCGTCATTGATGGCGGGCCCGAGCGCGCCGAAGCCTGGGCGAGGCTATCGGCGCTCCTCAATCGCACCTGGCCGCATGAGCCGGGGGCCTGGCTCGGCCTTGCGAAGCTCGGCATCGACACCGGCTACGAGGCACCGGCGGTCTATGCCTGGGCCCGCGCCCACGGCTTCGCCCAGGTGGCGGCCGTCAAGGGCGTCGAGGGCTTCAACCGGGCGGCACCCGTGACGGGTCCGAGCTATGTCGACGTCACCGAAGGCGGCCGGAAGCTGCGCCGTGGCGCGCGGCTGTGGACCGTCGCGGTTGCCACTTTCAAGAGCGAGACCTACCGCTTCTTGCGCCTTGCCGCACCGACCGATGAGGAGCTTGCCGCGGGCGCGACCTTCCCGGCGGGCTACGTGCATCTGCCTCGTGGCGTCGAGGCCGAATGGGTCAAGCAGCTCGTTGCCGAGCAGCTCGTCACCGTCAAGACCAAGCGCGGCTTTGCCCGTCTCGAATGGCAGAAGCTGCGTGAGCGCAACGAGGCGCTCGACTGCCGCGTCTATGCCCGCGCCGCCGCCTGGATTGCGGAGGCCGATCGCTGGACGGAAGCCATGTGGCGCGATCTGGAGAGGCAAGTGGGCGCGGCCGCGGACAGCGATGAGGGCCGGAACTCACAGGATGCGCCCGATGAGGCCTCCGATGCGCAAGCAAGACCGGTCGCCGGCGTGGTCCGACGCGGGCCTAAGCGCCACGGCCGACGCGTGTTTCGGTCGAGCTACCTGAGCTGAGTCCCCATGACCCTCGAAGAGTTGATCGCGCAGCGCGAGGCACTGCTGGCCGCGCGGTTCCGCGGCGTGCGCACGGTCGAGGTGGACGGACGCCGCGTGACCTATGCGTCCGACGCCGAGATGGCGGCCGCCATCACGGATCTGGAGCGCCGGATCGCCGCGGTTCAGGAGGGTGGCCGCAAGCGCCGCATCCTCACATCGGCCTCGAAGGGTCTTTGAGTGCTCGCCGCCCTCAAAGCCTTCCGCCGCCGAGTCGGGGCGTTCATCGGCGGGTTCGAGGCGGGCCTGGCGAACCGGCGCCTCAAGGGTTTCCAGCCGAGCCGGGCGCATCTCAATACGCTGATCGCGGCGGCGGGATCCGACATCACCGCGCGCGCCCGCTGGCTCGTGCGCAACAACGGTTATGCGGCGAACGCCATCGAGAGCTGGGCCGGAAACGTCATCGGCGCCGGCATCAAGCCGTCCTCGCTGATCGCCGACCCGCAATTGAAGGCGCGCGCGCAGAAGCTCTGGCTCGATTGGACCGACGAGGCGGATGCCGAAGGCTTCACCGATTTCTACGGGCTGCAGCGGCGGGCCGCGCGCGAAGTGTTCATCGCCGGCGAGGTGTTCTTTCGGTTTCGCCCGCGCCGGCCGCAGGACGGGCTCACGGTGCCCCTGCAGCTGCAGATGCTCCCCTCCGAGATGCTGCCGCTCCATCGCACCGAGGTTGCGCAGAATGGCAACGTGATCCGGCAGGGCATCGAGTTCGATCGCATCGGGCGCCGTGTGGCCTATCACTTCCTGCGCCGGCACCCGAACGACATCACGGACCCTGGCCTTTCCGGCGAGACCGTCCGCATCCCCGCCGCCGAGATCATCCACGTGATCGATCCCGTGGAGGCGGGGCAGCTCCGCGGCGTCTCCCGCTTCGCGTCCACGATCGTCAAGCTCTTCCTGCTCGACCAGTTCGACGACGCGGAGCTCGACCGTAAGAAGGTCGCGGCGATGCATGCGTTGTTCATCACGACCCCGGCCCCCGCCGAGCCGCTCGATGCCGCCGAGACGCGCACCGAGAACGACGAGCGCACGCTCGATTTGCAACCTGGGCAGATCATGCTGCTCGAGCCCGGCGAGGAGGTGCAGACCTCTTCGCCCGCGGAGTCGGGCCAGACCTACGAGCCCTTCCAGTACCGTACGCTGCTCCAGGTCTCGGCCGCGCTGGGCGTTCCTTACGCCTATCTCTCGAACGACATGCTGAAGGCGAACTACTCGAACTCGCGCCTGGCGCTGCTCGAGTTCCGCCGCCGCGTCGAGGCCTTTCAGCACGCGGTCATCGTCTGGCAGCTCTGCCGCCAAGTCTGGGCGCGTTTCATGGATACGGCGGCGCTTGCCGGCGCCATCGATCTTCCGGACTACGAGGCGCGCCGGCGCGAATACCTGGCGTGCACTTGGCTGCCGCCGAAGTGGGACTGGGTCGATCCCTTGAAGGACGCGCGCGCGGAGATCGAGCAGATCGCGGCGGGCTTGAAGAGTCGCACGCAGGCGCTCGCCGAGCGCGGCTACGACGCCGAGCAGGTGGATGCCGAGATCGCCGCCGACCGGGCGCGCGAGAAATCGCTGGGCTTGAACTTCGGGCCGGCGCCGGCCGCAAACGTCGTGTCGGAGTCGGGAAGTCGATCTACGGCTTCCGACGCGGTGGCGAACTAAACGGATCGAGCACGGAGACGCCCGTCGGCTCGAAATCCGATACGTTGCGGGTCACCACGGTGAGGCCGTGTTCGAGTGCGGTGGCGGCCACGGCCAAATCGAGACCTTTATTCCCGATCTGTTGCGATAGACGGCCCCAACGACGGGCGACCGCGACATCTACCGGAAGAATTCGACCCTCATAGGTCCGCAAAACAGTATCGACCCACACCGCCAGGCGTTCTGCAAATGACGGATCGAGTTGGCGCTGCCGTTCAATTCCACGCTCGATTTCGCCGATCGTCACCACGCTGACGAACAGGTCTTGGGATGAGACCTTTTCGAGCCAATGAACCACATTGTGATTGCGCTGCCGTCGAGGCTTGCGCAATTCGGAAAAGACGACGGTGTCGAGCAGAAACATCAGAAGCCCGGGTCGCGCATGCGCCCCTCGAGCCGTTCAAAGTCCTCGCCCCCGCTCGGCATCGCTAGAAGAAGCTCGGCGAAGCTCGGTGCCTTCAGGTGCTGCAACTTCCGCAAACGCTCGTATTCATCCGCGGCTATAACCACCACAGCCGGCTTGCCATGCTTGGTCACAGTCTGCGGCTTACGCCGTGCCGCCTCGACGACTTCGCTGAATCGGTTCTTGGCGTCCTGAACCGACCACGTGGCGTTTGCCATGGCTCACCTCAACTAGCTAGAATTTCTGGCTAGAATATAGGGCCCGCAGGCGGGCCGTCAAGGCCCCTTGGCTTCGCCAGAGCCGCCACCGAATGCTCGACCTACCCCACGTGGCCTCGCGCCTGTTCGGGACGCCGCTGATGATCGCGCGCGCCAAGCTCGAGGCGATCCTCGCCGTGCTGACGCCGCGGCTCGCCGGCGGGAGAATCGAACCGATCGACCCACGACCCGAGCCAGCGCCGCTCACCGCGATCACGGCCGAAAGCATTGCCGTTATCGCGGTGATCGGCACGCTGGTTGCCCGCTCCGGCTATCTCGATGCCGCAAGCGGGCTTCGCTCGTACAGCGAGATCGGCGAGGCGATCGCGGGCGCCATGGCGGAGCCGAGCGTGCGCGGCGTGATCCTCGATGTCGATTCCGCAGGCGGGGAGGTCGGCGGCCTGTTCGATCTCGTCGATCGCATCCGCGCCCTCCGCGCGGCGAGCAACAAGCCGCTGTGGGCGGTGGCGAACGAGAGCGCGCTGTCGGCGGCCTATGCCATCGCGAGCGCCGCGGAGCGGCTCTATGTCACCCGCACCGGCGAGGTCGGCTCGATCGGCGTCGTCGCCGTGCACGTCGATGAAAGCGGCGCCGATGCCAAGGCGGGCCTGGCCTGGACCTTCATCTTTGCGGGCGAGCACAAGATCGACGCCAATCCCCACGAGCCGCTCTCCGAGCGCGCCCGCGCAACGATAAAGGCCGACGTCGACCGCCTCTATGCGGAGCTCTGTGCGCTCATTGCCTTGAACCGCGGCCTGACCGTGGAGGCCGTGCGCGCGACGAAGGCTGCGATCTATCGCGGCGAGCTTGCCATCCGCGCCGGTCTCGCCGACAGGCTCGGCACCCTCGATGCGGCCATCGCCGAGATGGCGGCCGAGCTCGCGCGCGGTGCGCCAACCGAGCGTGCCCTCATCATCCAGCCCCCGAACAGGAGCCCGTCCATGCAGATCGACCAACAATCCGTAGAGATCCGCGATGATCCGAACGCGGCGCAGGCAGAGCGGCAGTTGGCTTCTCGGCCGGCAACCATGCCTGCTCTGCAAACGCCGGCGGGAGCCCCGGGACTTGCCGTCGCGGCCGGCTCGGACGGAGCGCCCGAGCCCAACCCCGCCGAGAGGCTCCGCGCGGAATTTTCGGAGATCGTCGGCATCGCCGCGCAGGCGGCGCGCCTCGGCGTTGCCGTCGATGCGGCCGATGCCATCGCCAAGGGTGTCTCGCCGGACGCGCTGCGGCGCGCCGTGCTCGAGGAGCTCGCTGCGCGCGCCGAGGCAACGAGCGTGATTGCCGCCGCCCCACCCGCCGCCGCGGCGAGCGACAGCCCGATCGTGCGGCGGGCCAAGGAGCGCGCCGCCGCAGCGGCCCGTCCCTGACCGTCGAGACTTCAAGGAGCCCCGACCATGCCCACGCTCACCATGGCGCCGACGCTCGGCGACCTCGTCAAATACGAGCTCAACGGCAACTACAATCGCGAGACCGTGACGCTCAAGGCCGGCACCAGCTACTTGCTCGGTGCCGTGCTCGGCAGGATCACCGCCTCCGGCAAGTACCGCCTGTCGCCCGCATCCCCGGTCACGGGCGACGAGGGCGCCGAGACCGCCGTCGCCGTCTTGATCGAAGCCGTCGACGCAACCGCTGGTGACGCGGCCGGGCTCGTCATCGCCCGCGGTCCCGCGATCGTGTCCAAGGCCGCGCTCGTGTTCGACGCCTCCGTGGACCAGCCGGCCGAGAAGGCGGCCAAGCACGCCGAGCTTGCGGCAGTCGGCATCGTGCCGCGCGAGACCGCCTGATCCGCCCCTCGCAATTCGAACGCCACCCTCGGGCCTCGACGGAAATCCCGTCGGGGCCCGAACCATTCTGAGGAACCACAATGGCCCCGATGATCAATCCCTTCGACGCGGGCGGCTACTCGCTCGCCGAGATGACCCAAGCCATCAACATCCTGCCCAACATCTACACCCGGCTCGGCCAGCTCGGCCTGTTCCGCTTCGAGGGCATCACCCAGCGCAGCGTCATCATCGAGCAGGCCGAGGGCGTGCTCAACCTGCTCCCCACCGTTCCCCTCGGCGGGCCGGCGACCGTCGCCAACCGCGACAGTCGCTCCATGCGCTCGTTCACGGTGCCGTGGATTCCCCACGACGACGTCATTACGCCTCAGGACATCCAAGGCGTCCGCGGCTTCGGGGTGGCGGACGCCGCTGACCCACTCGCCACCGTCATGGAGCGCAAGCTCACCCGCATGCGCGCCAAGTACGCCCAGACCCGGGAGTACATGGAGGTCAATGCGCTGCGCGGTGTGGTCAAGGATGGGGCCGGCATTCAACTCTACGATTACTTCGCCGAGTTCGGCCTCGCCCAGCAGTCGGTCGACTTCGTGCTCGGCACGGCCGGTACGAATGTGCAGGCCAAGTGCCGCGAGGTGCTGCGCGACATCGAGACCGAACTCAAGGGCGAGACCATGACCGGGGTGCTGGCCCTCGTCAGTCCGACCTTCTTCGACAAGCTGATCGGCCACGCCAAGGTCGAGGAAGCCTACAAGTACTTCTCCTCGACCGGTGCCCAGCCCCTGCGCGAGGACTCGCGCCGCCGCTTCCCCTTCGCCGGCATCGTGTTCGAGGAGTACAACGCCACGGTCACGCTCTCGACTGGTGCGACCGAGACCCTGATCCCGGCGAATGAAGGCATCGCCTTCCCGCTCGGCACCATGGACACCTTCGTGACCTATGGGGCGCCGGCGAACCTGATCGAGACCGTCAACACCGTGGGCCTTCCGATCTATGCGCGACAGATCGCGCGGCCCGACGGCAGTGCCATCGACATCAAGACAGAGGCCTCCATCCTGCCTGTCAACAAGCGTCCGCGCTTGGCCATTCGCATCCACACTAGCAACTGAGCGGAATGAGCGTGTTCGCGCAGGCGAGCGACGACCCGTTCGATGATCCCCATCTTGCGCTCGAGGCGCTGTGGCGCGCGAACGGCGCGGGCGCCGGCATTCCTGTCCGCGTCATCCTCCGCCGTCCGGACGCGGTGGTCGGCTTCGGCGACAGCCGCGCCGTACTGCCCTCCGTGTTGATCGACGTGCGCCGGTCGGACGTTGCCGCGCCGGCCGCGGGCGACACCGTCGAGATCGTGGGCGACGTCTACGAGATCATCGCCGCGCCGGTAGCGGACAGCCTCGGGCTCGTGTGGACGTGCGAAGCCGCCAAACAGGCTTGAGCTATGCGTTTCACGCTGCAGACCTCCGATATCGCCCGCGACCTCGCGGTGACCGAAGGCGACATTGCGCGGTCCGTGACCGCCGCGATGCGCCAGGTAACGGAAGGGCTGAAATCGGATCTGCGTGCGGACGTGGTCGATTCCGGCCTGGGGCAGCGGCTCGCCAACACCTGGCGCGGCAAGACGTTCCCCGAGAGCGGCGCGAGCATCGAGGCGGCGTCGTTCGTTTGGTCGAAGGCTCCCAACATTGTGGACGCATTCAACCGCGGCGTGCCGATCATCGCGAGGAACAGGCGCTTCCTTGCGGTTCCGACACCAGATGCCGGCGTCAGCCACACGACCGTCAAGAACAAGCGGCTCACGCCCGCGATATGGGAAACCGAAACCGGCGTGAAGCTCAGGTTCGTCCCTCGCGGTCGTCACGCGCTGCTTGTCACCGATGCTCACTATGTCCGTCAGCCGCCACGCTGGCGGCGGCGAAAGTCGTTCAAGCCGATCCGCACACCGTTGATCGGCGGCCGGAGGTTCCTCGTGATCTTCGTGCTCGTGCCGATGGTCAATCCCGGCAAGCGCCTCGACATCGAAGGCATCGCGCAGCGATGGGCGAACCGCGTCGGGCCGCTCCTCGCGCAGCATTGGAGGTGACCGTGACGAGCCGCCGCGAGCAGGTGATTGAGGCGATCGTCGCGCTGATTGTCGCCGCGCTGCCGGACGCGGAGGTGAGGCGTAACCTCGCCAAGCCCGAGCGCATCCCGCCGGGCGGGCTGGTGATCGTGCGCGACGGCGACCCGGGCGAGCCGGAAGTCGTTCTGTCGCCGCTGACCTATCTCTACACGCACCGCGTTCCACTCGAGGTCGCGGTGCGCGATAGCGGCTTGCAGTCGCGCGAGCAGGCATTGGATGCGATGCTCGCCGCCATTGGAGCCGCCGTCGCAGCAAACCGCACCATCGGCGGCCTGTGCGACTTCATCGAGTCGGAGGCGCCGGCGACCGCCGACATCGAGACCTCGGGCGCGCAAGCCGTGCGCTGGGCCGATGCCGCGATCGTCGCGAGCTACGGAACGTCTGATCCGCTGAACTGATCTGGTCCATCTCAGGAGGTGTCTCATGGCTCGTGCCAGAGGCGCCAACGCCATCATGGCCGCGGCGTTCGAGACCACCTACGGCACGTCGCCGACAAGCGGCTACAAGAAGCTGCCGTTCGTCTCCTCGGCGCTTGGCGAGGAGCAGAACCTGATCGAGAGCGATCTCCTGGGCCTTGGCCGCGAACCGCTGCCGCCGAGCAAGGACGTCGCCAACAACGAGGGCGACGTGGTCGTGCCGGTTGACCTGCGCAACTTCGGTTACTGGCTCAAGCTCCTGCTCGGCGTGCCCACCACGACAGGGACCGGTCCGTACACCCACACCTACGTCTCGGGCGCGCTCGCGCTGCCGTCGATGGCGATCGAGATCGGGCTGCCCGACGTGCCGAGCTACGGCATGAACTTCGGCGTGCGCGCCAACACCATGACCATCCAGATGCAGCGCTCGGGGCTCCTCAATGCCACCATGGGCTTGATCGCGCAGGGCGAGACACGATCCGCCTCGTCCGGCGCAGGCACGCCGTCGGAGGCTGCGATCGAGCGCTTCTCGCAAGGGTTGGGCGAGATCAAGCGCAACGGCGTTGCGCTCGGCAACATCGTCTCGGCGGAGCTCACTTATTCCAACAATCTCGAAAAGGTCGAGGTGATCCGCCCGGACGGCCGGATCGAGGACGTCGAGCCCGCCATGGTCGCGGCGAACGGCAACGTTGTCGTGCGCTTCGCCGACACGACGCTGCTCGACCAGGCGATCAACGGCGCGCCGTGCGAGCTGTCGTTCGGCTGGGAGATCGACGCGGATCGGTCGTTGCTCTTCACGCTGCACGAGGTCTACCTGCCGCGCCCGAAGCTGCCGGTCAGCGGCCCGGGCGGTGTGCAGGCGACCTTCGCCTTCCAGGCGGCCAAGGACCCGGCTCTGGCGAATACGATGACCGTCGTGCTCGTCAACGACGTGCCGACATACTGAGGCGACGATGCTGAAGCTTTCCATCGATCGCGAGCCGTTCTGGCTCGACGTGATGCCGGGCGTGCGCATCAAGCTGCGGCCGGTCACGGTCGCCGCGATCCTCGCGGCCCGCGCAGCCGCCGCCGAGGTGCTGCGCAAGGGCGGCGAGGATGCGGAAACGCGAGCGGGCTTCGCCTTCACGCGCGGGCTCGCGCGCTCAGGCATCGTCGAGTGGGAAGGCATCGGGGACAAGGACGGCAACCCGGTCGCCCCGACGCCGGAGGCCATCGACGCCGCGCTCGAATGCTGGCCGGTTTTTGATGCGATCGACCGGTTCTACGTCGCGCCGGTCCTGCTGCAGGCCGAAGAAAAAAACGCCTGATCGCCCTCGCCGAATGGCACTTCGGCGGTGGCGACGGCTACTGCGCAGCGTGTCCAGAGACCTGCGCCGAATGCCCCTATGTCCGCAACGCGCCACGGACGCCTGAAGGGATCGCATCCTAGGAAGTCATCCGGCGCGCGGCGGGCCAAGTCCGCGTCGCGGCGGGCGGTGTCTACGCGATGGACTTCGGCGCGGTGTTGATCTTGGCCTCCGCGATGGGCGCGCTCAACCCGCTGCTTGCCAAGGTGCTGCCCGAGATCGAGCCGATCGTCGTGCGCGCCTACGCCAGGAATGCCGACTGAATGAGCACCACGCAGGTATCGATCCGCCTCAATATCGAGGGCAAGGCGGACGTCAAGCGCGCTTTCGACGAGGTCGCGGTCAGCGGCACGGCCGCATTCCGTGGCATCGCCTCCGCCATGGATGCGGCTGGCGCCGCCACCGACCGCGAGACGCAGCGCTTGCAGCGCCTTGCGCAGGCGGCGAAGCAGGCAGCGGCCGCCGAGCAGGCGCAGCGCGCATTCAACCAGTTCCTTGGGATCGGCACCGCGCCGCCGAAGTCTGCGCGCGAGTCGGCGGCTGTTTTCGAAGAGGCTGCAAAGGCAGCGGAAGATCTCGAACGGCGTACTGAGGCGCTGCGCGCGCAGATCGATCCGCTGGGCGCGGCGCAGAAACGGCTCAACGCCGAGCTCGCTGAGGCCGACGCGCTCTTCAAGGCGGGCGCGATCACCACCAAGGAGCAGGCCGCTGCGCATGCGCTCGCGCGTCAGCGGTTCGAGGCAACCGCCCGTGCGCTCGGCGCGGTTGGCGGCCAATCCCAGTTGACGGCCGCTCAGCTCTCGAACCTGACGTTCCAACTCAACGACGTGATTGTCGGGCTCGCGTCCGGCCAGCAGCCCCTGACCGTGCTGATCCAGCAGGGATCGCAGATCGCGCAGGTGATGGGGCCGGCCGGTCTTTCCGGCACGCTGAAGGGGCTGAGCCAGGCGCTTGCGTCGATCCTCACGCCCGCGCGGCTTGCGGGCGGCGCGATCGCGGCGGTCGCCATCGGCGCGGTGACCGCCTGGAACGCGTGGTTCGAGAGCCAGCCGAATGTCGTGACCGCGCTCGCCGGCGCGGGACGGATCGCCGGCGCGACGGTCGGCGACATCAACCGGATTGCGGAGGCTGGCGCCGCCGCCGGCAGGGTGTCGGCTGCTTCCGCGCGCGAGATGGCGGCCGAGTTCGCGCGGACCGGCAAGATCGGCAAGGAGCTCTTCGGCGATCTGATCGGAATCGCCAAGGACTACGCCACGACGGTCAACGCGGACCTCGGCGATGCCGTCAAGCAGCTCGCGCAGGCGTTCGCCGACCCGGCGCGCGGCGCCGAGACGCTCAACAATCAGCTCGGATTTCTCGACGATCGCACCCGGCAGTACATTCGCCGGCTCGTCGAGCAGAACGACCGCACCGCCGCGCAGCGGGTCTTGCTCGAGGCCATGAGCGGCAGTCTCGCCAATGCCGAGCAGGCGACGACCGCGCTCGGCCGCGCCTGGGATGCTGTCAAGCGCGCGGCGTCGGATGCATTTGATGCACTCGGCCGCACCGTCGATCGCGCGACCGGCGGCGGTACGGCGGAAGAACAACTCGCCGGCATCGAACGCCGGATCGCGGCGCTATCCCGCGGCGGCGGCGCGCCGACGCGGGTTCTGAATGAGCTGCAACGGCAGGCTGACAAGCTCCGCGCCGACATCGCCGAGGCGCGCCGGCAGGCCGACCTCGGGCGCATCGAGGCCGAAGCGCGTGAGCTGTCCCTCCGCGTCGGCGAGGCCGTCCGCGACATCGTGCCCGGCACGGAGACGATCCGGCAGCTCGAATCCGTGCGCGCCTCGCTCGGCCGCCTGCTCGAAGACCCGCTCGCGGCCAAGCATGTCGGCAACCTGCGGGACGTGGAGGACGCCTATCGCCGCGTCACGCAGGCGCTCGAAAGCTACCGCGGCGAGAATGCGCGCTTCCTCGATCCGCTCGAACGAAAGCTTCGGCTGCAACAGATCGAGATCGCGCTGATCAATGCAACGACGCCGGCACAGAAGGCAGCGCTCGAAGCCGAGCGCGCCCGGATCGAGCTGATCGGACAGGCGATCACGCCCGAGCAGCAGGCGCTGGCGGTCGCGCAGGCGCGCAACCGCGTGCTCGCGGAAGCGTCCCGGTTCGTCCGCGACTACGCGCGCGACCAGCAGTTCTCGATCGAGCAGACGCAGGCCGAGATCGACTTTATCGGCCGGAGCGTCGAGGAAAAGGACAGGTTCATCGCGCGGCTCCGGGCCGAGCAAGATTTGCGCAGGCAGGGGATTTCGGCGGCGAGCGCCGAGGGCCAACTGATCCTCGCCAATGCCGAGCGCCAAGCCGCCCTCAACGCCCAGCTCGACCGCGCGGGAGCTGATGCAGGGCTGGCAGGGCGTCTTCGACTCCGCGATGAACCGCTTCGCCGACCTGCTCGCGCAGGGCAAGCTCGACTGGAAGTCCTGGGCGGACGCCGCGCGCGCCGCGATCATCGACATCAACAAGGAGATCATCAAGCTCGCGCTGATCAACCCGCTCAAGAACCTCCTCTTCGGCACCAATGCGGCGACGCTCGAAAATGCGGGTGGCATGCTCGGCAGTCTCCTTGCCGCGTTCCGGCTGCACGAGGGCGGCATCGTCGGTCTTGCCGGCGTGCCGGCGCTCGCACCGGCCGCGGCCTTCGCCCGCGCGCCGCGTTTCCATGATGGAGTGTTCCTCAAGCCCGACGAGGTGCCGGCGATCCTGCAGCGCGGCGAACGCGTTCTTTCGCGCGAGGAGGCTCGCCGCTACGAGCGCGGCGGCGGCATGGGCATGCCGGTTGTCAACGTCACGATCCAGACGCCGAGTCCGGCCGCCTTCGCGGCGAGCCGCACGCAGGTCGCGGCCGACCTGGCGCGCGCGGTGCGGCTTGGGATGCGCGGGATGTGAGGGCTAGGTTTTTTTCGAGATAGCCGCACGGCGGCGTTGGCGGACGGAAGCTCGATGTCCCGTCTGTCAATCGGAGTCCAACTTTGCTCCCGGAGTGGAGTGCGGAGCGCGGGGTTGGGCGGCCAGTCCGACTGCCAGCATATCGGCCGGCAAGGGTCAAAGCATGTACCCAACGAAACCGATTTTGTTGGCCAAGACTAAAGGGATTGGAGATGCTCTCGGAGAATGGAATGTCGCGCGACACGCCGTCATTCGCTTAAACGCGCAGTTCCATGCGGAGAACCTCCGACTCCAGCCTCACTCCCTCCGCCATCCCTCTTTCCAACCTTGCTCTCCGGCAAAGCAAAATCGGCTGAAACCTCTAGGGGTTATCCCTCTTTCGCCCCCCCGTCTTTCCCGCGTGCGGACTGATCGGGCAGACCATCGCCACACGCGGCGCGCGGGTCAGGCTGGCGGCTATTATCGCCAGGGGCACGGCGGACATGCCGGGCTGCCCCAGCTATATCGTCGCCTGCGACATGGAGGATACCGGCCCCCTGTGGGTGACGGGAGGTGTGGAAGGTCAGGCAGAGCCCCACCCGCTCGCTCGACCTGCCGGCGGTGAGGGCGTCAATCGCCGAGGCGCGGCCGCTCATCGCCGCCTTCCGCAACCGCCGCGAGAGGCTGGCCATCGCCGGCGTGGACGAGGGCTCAGCCTGCGTCGGCGCGGCCTGCAAGCGCCACGTAGAATCCGGCGCCGTCACGGGCAGGAAGCGGCGTGAGCCGCGCCACCCAGCCCTTGCGCCGCGCCTCGAGCAGAAGGCGGCCGACGGGCTGGAACAGGGTCTCGCCGCTCGTCGGCGTCGCCGGATCGATGAGGACGGCGACGGACTTGCCGGCAGCGAAGCGGCTGCGCTCCAGCATCTCCTGGATGGAGGCGAGCGCCCGCTGGCGGGAGACGCCGCGCAGGTCAATCACCGATTCGGCATCTGCGAGGCCGAGATTGCCGCGCAACTTGGCTGCATAGACGTCGTCAAAAAAGGGCATGGGCGCGACAACTCGGGCAAGGCGACGCAGGTGGGGAACGCCGACAACGGACGCGCGCGGCGCGGCCGCGAAGCGTTTCGTCGTCGACAGTCTGTCCACGCCCGCGCTGCCACGTCAACCGCGTCGGCTAGCCGCTGCCAGAGCGTGAGCCAAGCGGCCGGGCACGGCCTCAGCGCACGATGACGTTCTTGAACTGCCAAGGGTCGTCGTAGTCGACATCCTCGGGAAAGAGCACGCCCCGCCCCGTCACCGGCGTCCAGTCGGTATACCGGCCGACGACGGGCCCGAGGTAGGGCCGCTGCACCTCGAGACAGCGGCGAAAATCCATCTCGTCGGCCTCGACGACGCCGCGGTCGGGATTCTCCAGCGCCCAGACCATGCCGGCCAGCACGGCCGAGGTCACCTGCAGGCCCGTCGCGTTCTGGTAGGGCGCGAGGCGGCGCGTCTCCTCGATGGAGAGCTGCGAACCGTACCAGTAGGCGTTGCGCGCATGGCCGTAGAGCAGCACGCCGAGCTCGTCGATGCCGTCGACGATCTCCTCCTCGTCCAGGATGTGCCACACGTCCTGGACCTTCCACTGCCCGCCCGCCATCTCGTGCAGGGACAGCACGGCATCGTCGCAGGGATGGTAGGCATAGTGGCAAGTGGGGCGGAAGAGCACCCGCCCGCCCTCCCGGGCGGTGAAGTAGTCCGCGATCGAGATCGCCTCGTTGTGGGTGATGAGCCAGCCGTGCTGGGCGTCGGCTGTGGGCGTCCACGAGCGCACGAGCGTGCCCGCTCCGGGGCGCGTCAGATAGATGCCGGCGCCGCAGCCGAAATCGTGCGCACGCGCCTCGGGCGGCAGCGCCTTCTCATGCGTGCCCCAGCCCAGCTCCGCCGGCTGCAGCCCCTCGGCGATGAAGCCGTCGACCGACCAGGTGTTGACGAAGGTGCCGCGCTCCTTCGGCTTCCTGGCACGCTGAGTATCGCGCTCGGCGATGTGGATGCCCTTGACGCCGGCCTTCATCATGAGCAGCGCCCACTCCTTTCGGCTCGTCGGCTCGGGCTCGTCGAGCCCGAGGTCGGCGACGAGGTTGAGGAGCGCCTGCTTGACCAGCCACGACACCATGCCGGGGTTGGCGCCGCAGCAGTTCACGGCCGTGCGCCCGGGGCCGAGCGCCCCCTTCATCTCCAGCACGGATTCGCGCAGCGCGTAGTTGGAGCGCTGCGACATGGTGAGGCGCGGGTCGGTGTAGAAGCCGGCCCACGGCTCAGCCACGGTGTCGATGTAGAACGCGTCGCACTCGCGCGCGAGGCGCATCATCTCGGTGGAGGACACGTCGACTGACAGGTTGACGAGGAAGCCCGGCCCGGGCCCGGCTGTGAGCAGGGGCTTGAGAAGGCGATCAAAATTCTCGCGCGTGACCGCCTCGTTGATGAAGCGGATGCCGCGCTCGTCGAGCACGCTGCGGTTCTTCTCATCGGGATCGATGACCACGAACTTCGACCGGTCGTGCGCGATGTGACGCTCGATCAGCGGCAGGGTGCCCTTGCCGATGGAACCGAAGCCGATCATGACGATGGGGCCGTCGATGCGGGCATGCACGGGCCAGTCGGTCATCTCTTCCCCTCCTGCTGGCGGCGATGTCCCGCGATCGGGACGGGCGAAACGGCTGCAAGTCGCACGAAGCCATGTCCGTGCGACGCGATCAATCGGAAATGCCGGATCAGGCCGCGCGGGCGAGCCCTTCATCACCCTGCTTCGCAGCGGCGACGAGCTCGCCGAGGTCGGGCAGGGCCGCCGGCTGGCCCGTCGGCGAGACGAGCCCGCGCGCCCCGGCGAGCGCTCCGGGGACGAGCTCCAGCCCGAGGAAACGCTCGCACGCGAAAGGCCCCGGCAGCCACAGGCCGGCGGTATGCGCCGCCGAGAAGCCGAAGCGCGCATAGTAGGACGCATCGCCCACAAGCAGGATCGCGCGATGGCCCAGTGCCGCCGCATCGGCGATGGCCCGGCGCATCAGCGCCCCGCCGATGCCGGCCGAGCGCATGTCGGCTGCCACCGCAAGCGGCCCGAGCAGAAGGGCCGGACGCGCCGGCCCGGCCGTCACGTGCCACAGCCGCAGGGTTCCGACGAGGCGCCCGTCATGGCGCGCGACCAGGGCCAGCCCCTCGGCCGGCAGGCGCCCTTCCCTCAGGCGCTCGGACGTCTTGCCGAAACGCGCCTCGCCGAAGGCCTCGTCAAGCAGCGCCTCGCGCGCCGCGGCGTCGCGCGGCTGCTCCCGTTCGATGATCATGGCAATGCCTTCCCCGTCCCGCGCGCGAGACGATGCGTGCGACACTGGTCGCTGCTGAGGAAGGGGAGCCGGCAGCCCGGCTCCCGACGACGGCGAAGCCGGAACCCGTCCTGGGCTGCGGCTCAGATGTGGTACGCCTTGAGCGGTGGGAAGCCGTTGAAGGCGACTGCCGAGTAGGTCGTCGTATAGGCGCCCGTGCCTTCGATGAGGATCTTGTCACCAATCGACAGGCTCACCGGCAGCGGATAGGGCACCTTCTCGTAGAGCACATCGGCGGAATCGCACGTCGGCCCTGCGAGCACGCACGGCTCCACCGCATCGCCATCGCGCGGCGTGCGGATGGGATAGCGGATCGCCTCATCCATCGTCTCGGCGAGGCCGCCGAACTTGCCGATGTCGAGATAGACCCAGCGGATGTCGTCGTCCGCGCTCTTGCGGGAGATGAGCACCACCTCGGCCTCGATGACGCCGGCGTTGCCGACCATGCCGCGGCCCGGCTCGATGATCGTCTCCGGAATCGCGTTGCCGAAGTGACGGCACAGCGCCTGGAAAATCGATGCGCCATAGGCCTCGACCGCCGGCACATCCTTGAGGTAGCGCGTCGGAAAACCGCCGCCGAGGTTGACCATCGACAGGTTGAAGCCGCGCTCGGCGCACTCGCGGAAGATGCCAGCCGACGAAGCGAGAGCCTGGTCCCAGGCCTCGGTGTTGGCCTGCTGCGACCCGACGTGGAAAGACACGCCATAGGCCTCGAGGCCAAGGCGATGGGCGTACTCCAGCACGTCGACGGCCATCGACGGCTCGCAACCGAACTTGCGCGACAGCGGCCACTCTGCGCCCGCACCGTCGCACAGGATGCGGCAAAAGACCTTGGAGCCGGGCGCAGCACGGGCGACCTTCTCCACCTCTTCCGTGCAGTCGACGGCATAGAGGCGCACACCAAGCTCGTAGGCGCGCGCGATGTCGCGCTCCTTCTTGATGGTGTTGCCGTAGGAGATGCGGTCAGGCGTCGCGCCGGCAGCCAGGGCCATCTCGATTTCGGCCACGGATGCCGTGTCGAAGCAGGAGCCGAGACCGGCGAGCAGCTTCAGCACCTCGGGCGAGGGGTTGGCCTTGACGGCGTAGAACACGCGCGTGTCGGGCAGCGCGCGCGCAAAGCTGAGGTAGTTCTCGCGCACCACCTCGAGATCCACGACGAGGCAAGGGCCGTCTTCTCGTCGGCTGCGCAGGAATTCGCGAATGCGCTCGGTCATCGACCTGCTCCCAAAGCTCAAACGGGGGGCGGACAACCACCCGGCATGACACAGGTGCGATAGCCTCCGCCGCCACGCTGTGGAGACGTGACGGCGCCGAGGGGTTTCACACCCGAACGTGCTGCCTACGCTTTGGAAGGGATTGCCTTCCGCACGCCTGGCAATGATGGACAAGCCTCTTCGGTAGCCCGAGCCGACCTTTGGAGGGTCGGTAGAGACCAAAAAAGCCCGTTCCGTCGTTGCTTTAAGCCGCGTCCCCCGCGGAGAGCGGAGTGCGCCGGTTTCGCCTCCGGCTGCCAGTCAAGTGTTCGAAGCCTGCGCTTCGGGCGGCTGTCCGGCCTCTTGTCCGGATGCCCACCGACCGGCACGCGACCACAGGCACGTGCGAAATTGGGCATGCGTTTAATAGTATCCTTGCCCGTCTCTCTCAAGACCTGCGGCAGGCCAAAATGACGAAAATTTTCGTGCGGTGGACGCAGCCCCGCCTTGATGCTGCCGCATGGGCGGATTGATGGGATCTTAAAGGTGGGACTGACACCATTCCAGCGCCCATCCAATGGGATTCAACCCGCAAGCGAAGCAGATGACGATCGACCGACGCATATTCCTGAAGCTCGCCGCAACGGCCACCGCCGCCGCTTCCCTGCCGCGGGCCGGTGTCGCCCAGCAGGTCGACCCCGCCATCCGCGGTCCGCAGGCTCGCCCTCCCTTCGGCTACGAGGACGTCATTCGCCGTGCGCGAGACCTCAGCTCCCTGCCCTACGAGCGTCCGACGAGCACGGTGGAGGACATGCTCGCCAAGCTCGATTTCGACGCCTATCGCGACATTCGCTTCCGGCCGGACAAGGCCCTGTTCGCCCAGAGCGGCAGCCCCTTCCGAATGCAGCTCTTTCATCCCGGCTTCCTCTTCCGCCAGCCGGTGACGATCAACGTGATTCGCGAGGGCGTGCCGACTCCGGTACCCTTCTCGGCCCAGATGTTCGACTACGGCCGCACCAAGCTCGACAAGCCGCTGCCGGTGAACACGGGCTTCGCGGGTTTCCGCCTGCACTATCCACTCAACAAGCCGCAGGTGTTCGACGAGGCCATCTCCTTCCTCGGCGCGAGCTACTTCCGCTTTCTCGGCCGCGGGCAGCATTATGGCCTTTCGGCGCGCGGGCTGGCCATCAACGCAGGCGGGGATCCCGAGGAGTTTCCGGTCTTCCGCGAGTTCTGGATCGAGACCCCGGCGCCCGACGCCGAGCGCGCTACAATTTACGCCCTGCTCGACAGCCCCTCGATTACCGGCGCCTTCCAGTTCCACCTCTATCCTGCGTCGCAGAGCGTGCTCGACGTGACGGCGACGCTGTTCCCGCGCACGAGCATTCCCAAGCTCGGCATCGCGCCGCTGACGTCGATGTTCTTCTCCGGCGAGAACGACAGGCACAGCGATTCGGGCTACCGGCCCGAGCTGCATGATTCGGATGGGCTGCTCATCCACTCCGGCTCGGGCGAGTGGATCTGGCGGCCCCTGCGCAATCCGCAGCGTCCGTCGATCTCCGCCTTCGTCGAGAACAACCCGCGCGGCTTCGGCCTGATGCAGCGCGACAGGCAGTTCTCGCACTATCAGGATCTCGACCTGCACTACCAGACGCGCCCGAGCTACTGGATCGAGCCACATGGCAACTGGGGCGAGGGCCATGTAGAGCTCGTCGAGCTGCCGACGGGCGACGAGACCAACGACAACATCGTCGCCTCGTGGATCCCGCGGCAGACGCCCGAGCGGGGGCAGGAGCTGACCTACGGCTACCGCATCACAGCCCTCGACCGGGAGACGGAGATGCACCCGGGCGGCAAGGTGCTGAACACCTTCGTCACCCTGCCGAAGGCGCACGGCTCGGACGAGCCCGTGCCGGCCGGCGCGCGGCGCTACCTCGTCGACTTCAACGGCGACGATCTGCCCTACTATCTCTCCGATCCGCAACTCGTGCAGGTCGACGCCAGCGTCTCCGCCGGCCAGGTCACGCGTGCCTTCGTACTGCCGAACCCGGCCATCGGCGGCTTCCGCGCCTCCATCGACATCGAGGTGCCAGAGGGCCAGACGGGCGACGTGCGCGCCTTCCTGCGCGCGGGCGGAAAGGCCCTGACGGAGACCTGGATCTATCCCTGGTCGAGCCAGTGAGGGCTTGATACCCTCACCTGCGCCACGGCTGCGGCGGCGGGCAGTCCGCCACCTCGCGCAACAGGGCGATGAAAGCCTCGGCGCCGTAGGCGGCCGCGGCCTCGCCCTTCTCCCGGCTGGCGCTCGCAGCATCGCCCATGGCGCCGGCCGCGTGAAGATCCTGGCTCATCCATCCGAAGGACGTGGACGTGCCGATGCCGATGTGGCGGTAACGCTGCTCCATGGCGACCGAGCGCGGCTCGAAGTTCTCAGCCTTGTCCATGTGCACGGTGTCGGGCCGGAAGGCGAGCATCAATGATGTCTCCACCTCGCCGGCATGGATGCCGTGCCGCAACTCCCGCGCATCGAAAAGGTCGGGATAGCCGAAGCGGTGCCACGAGGCCGCGACCACCAGCATGTCGCAGGCAATGCGCAGCTCGCGCGCCACGATCTCGATGACGGCGACATTGCCGCCGTGCGAATTGACAATGACGAGCTTGCGGCAGCCGGCGCGGGCAACGCTCTGGCCGATCTCCGTCCAGGCCCGGATGGCCGTCTCGGCCGAGAGCGTGAGCGTGCCCGGATAGGCGAGATGCTCGTTCGACTTGCCGACCGCCTGCACCGGCAGGAAGAGCACGGGCAGGTCATCCGGCAGGCGCTCGATCACCACATCGAGATAGCCCAGCATGATGTGGGTGTCGACGCCGACCGGCAGGTGCGGGCCGTGCTGCTCGACCGCGGCAACGGGCAGCACGGCGATGGCCTCGCCCATCGGCAGCCGGCGAAAGTCCTCGCTCGTCAGGTCGATCCAGTAGCGGGAGGGAAACATGCGGCAGATCCTCGGCATGAAGAAGGTGGGCCTTCCGGGCCTCATCGCGGCCGGGCGGCTGGCTGTCAGCCCTTGGCGGCGGCGATGATCTCCACCTCCACCTTGAATTCCTCGCGCGTGAAGCCGGAGACGATCATCAGCGTGGAGGCCGGCGGTGGCTCGCGCACGAAGCGGTCGCGCACCTCCATGTAGGGTTTCATGTAGGCCCGGTCGGTGACATAGGCGTTGATGCGCACCACATCGCCGAAATCCATGTCCGCCTCGGCGAGAATCGCGCCGAGGGCGCGGAAGCACAGCTCGGCCTGGGCGCCGGCATCCTCCGGCACCTCGTCGTTGACGCTGATGCCGAGCTGGCCGGAGGCGAACAGCATGCGGCTGCCGGCCTCGACCTCGACGGCATGGCTGTAGCGGGCGAAGGGGCGGCGGACGGCCGCCGGGCTGTGGGCCTTGTTCATTGCTGATCCGTCCCGTGCTCGGATGGCTGTCACACCATCGCGGACAGAGCGCGTCGCGGCAACGTCCGAATGGCGAAGATCGCCATCCAGCGGTGGAAGGCGCGCTCCGGCACGGGTCTTGCCAGCGCCGGCGGGGGTCGCCGTTGTGAATCTTGCCAAGACTCGCGCGAGCATCGCACAACTGGCGCCTGCGTTTCACAGGCTGCGCAAGAGGGAGGCAGCGCATGATCGGTTCAAAGGCACTGGCGGCGGGCGTGACCGCCTTGGCGATGCTCGCGGCGACGGGCGCCGAGGCGCTCGACAAGGTCCGCTTCGGCACCAACTGGGTCGCACAGGCCGAGCACGGCGGCTACTACCAGGCTCTCGTCGACGGCACCTATGCGAAATACGGGCTCGACGTGGAGATCGTCCCCGGCGGGCCGCAGTCCAACAACCGCATGCTGCTGCCGGTCGGCAAGCTCGACTTCTACATGGGCGGCAACATGATCCAGGCCTTCTCGGCCGTGCAGGAGAACATCCCGACCATCGTCGTCGCCGCGCATTTCCAGAAGGATCCTCAGGTCATCATCTCCCATCCCGGGCTCGACAAGTGGGAAGACCTGAAGAAGGCGACGCTGTTCATCTCCAAGGAAGGCCTCGCCTCCTTCTACCAGTGGATGGTCAGTCAGTACGGCTTCAAGGAGAGCCAGGTCCGTCCCTACAACTTCAACGCCGCCCCGTTCATCGCCGACAAGAACTCGGGCCAGCAGGGCTACCTCACGTCCGAGCCGCTCGCCGTGGAGCGCGAGGCGGGCTTCAAGCCCAACGTCTTCCTGCTCGCCGACTACGGCTTCTCGACCTACGCCACGACCGTGGAGACGCGCCTCGACCTTGTGGAGAAGAACCCCGATCTCGTGCAGCGCTTCGTCGATGCCTCGGCCATCGGCTGGTACAACTATCTCTATGGCGACAACACAAAGGCGAACGAGGCCATCAAGCGCGACAACCCGGAGATGACTGACGAGCAGATCGCCTATTCCATCGCCAAGATAAAGGAATACGGCATCGTCGATTCGGGTGATGCGCTCGAGAAGGGCATCGGTGCGATGACCGACGAGCGCATGAAGGACTTCTTCGACAAGATGGTGAAGGCCGGCGTCGTGCCGGCGGATCTCGACTACAAGAAGAGCTACACTCTCCAGTTCGTCAACAAGGGCGTCGGCCTCGACCTGCGTCCCAGGAACTGAGGGACCGGCAAGCTGCCGGAGGCGACAGGCGCTTCCCCGGAGCGGTTGACGCGCCGGGGAGCAAAGTGCAACCACTGGCGCGGCTGACGCGGGGCGAATGCCCGCCCCGCCGCCCGGCGCGTGAGACCCCACGATGCTCGATATCCAATGACGCTCGCTTCGCTGTCACCCACCCTCGCGGACCGGGAGCCGGTCGTGTCCCTGCGGGGAGTGGGCAAGACGTTCTCCAACGGCACCGTGGCGCTCGAGAACCTCGATCTCGACGTCTACCCGGGCGAGTTCCTGTCGCTGCTCGGGCCTTCGGGCTGCGGCAAGTCGACTGCCCTGCGCCTGATGGCGGGCCTCGGCCGGCCGAGCCGCGGCCGGGTGTCCATCGCCAGCCATGATCCCGGCGAGCGCCGCGGCAACATCGGCTTCGTCTTCCAGGAGCCGACGCTCATGCCCTGGGCGACGGTGGCCGACAACGTCTGGCTGCCCCTGCGCCTCAAGGGCGTGTCGCGGGCCAAGGCGGATGCCACCATCCGCGACAGTCTCGCGCTCGTCGGCCTTGCCGCCTTCGCCGACGCCTACCCGCGGGAACTGTCCGGCGGCATGAAGATGCGCGTCTCCATCGCCCGCGCGCTCGCGACGAAGCCCGCCATCCTCCTCATGGACGAGCCGTTTGCGGCGCTCGACGAGATCACCCGTTTCAAGCTGAACGACGACCTCTTGCGCCTCAAGGCGGAGCTCGGCTGCACCGTGGTCTTCGTCACCCACTCGGTCTACGAGAGTGTCTACATGTCGAGCCGCATCGTGGTGATGGCGGCCCGGCCCGGACGCGTCATCTCGACCATCGACGTCGACGTGCCGATGCCGCGAAGCGACAGCTTTCGCTCCACGCCGCGCTATGCCGAGCTGTGCCGCGAGGCATCGGCGGCCCTGCACGGTGCCATGGCGCCCGACGACCATCTCTAGCAAGGCCACGATGAGCGCCTCGACAGACGATACGCCCCCTGCCTCCGGCGCCGCCCGCTTCGATGCGGCGCGCCTTGCCTCCGTCCTCCTGCCCGTCGCTATCCTCGTCCTTGCCATCGCCGGCTGGGAGGCGGTGGTGCAGATCAACGAGATCCCGCCCTACATCCTGCCGGCGCCGTCGCAGATCGCAGCAACACTGGTCAAGGACTGGCCGGTGCTGTTCGGCTCGTTGCTCGTGACGCTGCGCATCACGTTCCTTGCGCTGTTCGCGGCCGTCGTCGGGGGCGTCCTGCTCGCCATCCTCTTCGCCCAGTCGCGCTGGATCGAGCTGTCGTTCTTCCCCTTCGCGGTCATTCTGCAGGTGACGCCCATCGTCGCCATCGCGCCGCTCCTGCTCATCTATCTCGAGCCCGGCACGGCCGTGCTGGTGTGCGCTTTCCTCGTCGCCTTCTTCCCCATCCTGTCGAACACCGCGCTCGGCCTGGCCTCGGCCGACCACAACCTGCGCGACCTGTTCGACCTCTATGGCGCCTCGCGCTTCAAGCAACTCGTCTACCTGCGCCTGCCGGCTGCCCTGCCCTATTTCCTCGGCGGGCTGCGCATCGGCGGAGGGCTGGCGCTGATCGGCGCCATCGTGGCCGAGATAGCAGCCGGCACAGCCGGCCAGGGGTCGGGCCTGGCCTTCCGCATCATCGAATCGGGCTACCGGCTCAACGTCCCGCGCATGTTCGCCGCCCTCTTCCTGATCTCGGTGGCGGGCATCCTCATCTTCCTCATCTTCACCGCGCTGAGCCACCTCCTGCTGCACCGCTGGCACGAGAGCGCGCGCAGGCGGGAGGCATGACATGAGCCGCGGCTTTATTTCGCTTCCCGACACCCCGGTCTATGTGCTCGCCGATGCGACCGTGCCGGCGGCCGTGCTGCCGCCGGAGGCCGCGCGCGGCGCCGTGGAAGGGCTCGTGCGCTGCGACATCCACGTGGCGCGAGGCCGTATCACGCGCATCGTGCCTCAAGGGGGCGGTCCGGACGCTCCGTCCGAGGCGTCTGCCGTCCCCGTCCGCATCGACCTCGACGGCGGCATCGTCCTGCCGCGCCTTGTCGACGTGCACACCCACCTCGACAAGGGGCACATCTGGCCGCGCTCGCCGAACCCCGACGGCACCTTCATGGGCGCGCTCCACAGCGCCGGGCGCGACCGGGTCGCCTTCTGGAGCGCCGAAGACGTTGCCGCACGCATGGACTTTTCGCTGCGCGCGGCCTTCGCCCACGGCACCTGTGCCGTGCGCACGCACCTCGATTCCCTCGGGCCGCAGACCGCCATCTCCTGGCCGGTCTTCGCCGAGATGCGCGAGGCGTGGAAGGGGCGCATCACTTTGCAGGCCACCGCCCTTTTCACCTGTGACATCGTCACCAACGACGAGCCGCAGTTCCGTGACATCGTCTCCACGGTCGCCCGCCACGGCGGCGTCCTCGGCGGCGTTACCTTTCTGGGAGCTGCGCCAGACGCCGCGCTCGACCTGGCGCTCGACCGCATCTTCATGGCCGCGGCAGCCAACGGCCTCGACCTTGACTTCCACGTCGACGAGAGTGACGCGCCCGAGGCGCGCAGCCTTGAGCGCATCGCCGACGCTGCCCTGCGCCACCGCTTCCAGGGCCGCATCCTCGCCGGTCACTGCTGCTCGCTCGCGCTACAGGACGAGGCCGATGCCGCACGTGTCATCGACAAGCTCGGCGAGGCCGGCATCGCCGTCGTCTCGCTGCCGATGTGCAACATGTACCTGCAGGACCGTCGGCCGGGCCGCACGCCGCGCTGGCGCGGTGTTGCGCCGCTGCACGAGCTGAAAGCGGCGGGAGTGCCGGTGATGGTGGCGAGCGACAATACGCGCGATCCCTTCTACGCCTACGGCGACCTCGACATGATCGAGGTCTTCCGCGAGGCAACGCGCATCGCCCACCTCGACCACAGCGACGACAACTGGATCGCTGCGGTGACGACGACACCGGCGGCCGTGATGCGTCTTGCCGACGCCGGCCGTCTCTCCGAGGGTGGCGCTGCCGACTTCATATTGACGCGGGCGCGCAGCTGGACGGAACTTCTGGCACGACCACAGGCCGACCGCGTGGTCGTCGTGGGTGGGCGGACCATCGACGAGACCTTGCCGGACTATCGCGAACTCGACCGGCTGGTCGCAGCGCAACAAGAGGGACAACAGGACCGATGACCCACCGCTACGACATCGAGGGGCTCAAGACCCGCATCGAAGGTATCAAGACGGAGGAAAACCCGGCCCTCGTCCGCCAGAAGAGTCGCGATTTCTACTGGTATTCGCCCACACTCAAGCGCCAGCTCGAGAACGTGACCGGCGACATCCTCGTCTCGCCTGCGAACGAGGGCGAGGTGCTGCGCGTGCTCGCCGCCGCCTACGAGCTCGGCATCCCCGTCACGCCGCGCGGCACCGGCACGGGCAATTACGGCCAGGCGATGCCCCTCTCGGGCGGCATCATTCTCGACATGTCCGGCATGGACAAGGTCAAGGAGATCGGCCTCGGGCGCCTCGTGGCCGAACCTGGCGCCATGCTCGCCAAGATCGACCGGCAGACCCGCCCGCATTCGGGCCAGGAGCTGCGCCTCTTCCCCTCCACCTACGCAACGGCCTCGCTCGGCGGCTTCATCGCCGGCGGCTCGGGCGGCGTCGGCTCCATCCGCTGGGGCGGCCTGCGCGACGCAGGCAACATCCTGTCGCTCAAGGTCGCGACCATGGAGGCGACCCCGCGCATCCTGACGCTCACCGGCGACGACCTGCACAAGGTGGCCCATGCCTACGGCACCAACGGCATCATCACGGAGGTCTCCGTGCCGCTGGCGCCAGCCTATACCTGGGTCGACCTCATCGTCGGCTTTAACACGCTGGCGGAGGCGGCGGCCTATGCCAACGCGCTCGGCGAGCAGGACGGCCTGCTGCTGAAGGAACTCGCCGTCATCGCCGCGCCGGTGCCGCACGACGTCTTCCTGCGCCACCAGAAGTTCCTGCCGCGCGACAAGCACATCGCCGTCATCATGGTGGCGGAGCACGCGCTCGACGCGACCCTCGCCTTCACCCGCCGCTTCTCGGGGGCCGAGGTGCTGTTCCGCCAGGATGCGATGAGCCCGGAGGAGCTGCGCGGCCTGCCGCCGGCCTTCGAGCTCGCCTGGAACCACACGACCCTGCGCGCGCTGCGCGTCGACCCCAGCATCACCTATCTGCAGACGCTCTATCCCTTCCCGAACCAGCTCGAGCTCGTCGAGAAGGTCCATGCGCACTTCGGCGACGAGGTGATCGCGCATCTCGAATTCGTCCGCTTCGATGGCAAGATCACCTGCTTCGGCCTGCCGCTCGTGCGCTTCACCAGCGAGGAGCGCCTCGAGGAGATCATCCGCATCCACGAGGACATGGGCGTGCCCGTCTTCAACCCGCACCGCTACACGCTGGAGGAAGGGGGCATGAAACAGACCGACGCCGTGCAGCTCGCCTTCAAGCGCGAGGCTGACCCGCGCGGCCTGCTCAACCCCGGCAAGATGATCGCCTGGGAGAACCCGGACTACGACTATGCGTCGGGCCGGACCTATCTCTTCCCCGGCCTTGCCGACCGCGCCGCCTGACGGCCGATGCGCATTCTCCTCGTCTACTGCCACCCGTGCGCGGAAAGCTTCACGGCCGCTGTGCGCGATACGGCCCTCGCCACCCTGTCGCGCCGCGGCCACGAGGTGCACCTGCTCGACCTCTATGCCGAGGGCTTCGATCCGGTGATGAGCGCGGAGGAACGGCGGGGCTATCACACGCCCGGTGCCAACGAGGCACCGGTCGCCAACCACCTCGCCCTCGTGCGCTGGGCAGAGGGCCTCGTCTTCGTCCACCCCACGTGGTGGTATGGCCCGCCAGCCATGCTGAAGGGCTGGCTCGAGCGGGTCTTCGTGCCGCACGCCACCTTCCGGATGCCCGAGCGTGGCAAGCCAACCGTCGGCGCCCTGCACCACATCCGCCTCATCGCCGCCATCTCCACCCTCGGCAGCCCGCGCTGGTGGTGGTGGTTCATGGGCATGCCCGGCAGGCGCATGCTGCTGACCGGCATCGGCGCCCTGTGCGGCCTGAGGTGCAAGCGCCTCTGGCTCGGCCTGCATTCCATGGACACGGTGACGGAGGACGAACGCCGCCGCTTCCTCGCCAAGGTCGAGCGCGTTCTCGGCCGCATCTGACCGCGCCCATGCCGGTTGTCATTGAAGTGTCGCAACCGGGCGACCATTATTCTGACGGCAGGCAAGCCCTTCAATGGGCGAAACCGTTCGAGGCCCGCAATGAAACACCCGGTCGCCAAGAGTGTCGGGTGGGCCCTTGTCCACGCGGCCCGCCTCCACCGCACGCGCGTCGGCGAGCGGCTCAACCGCCTCGGCCTGTTTCCCGGCCAGGAGCAGGTGCTGCAGGCCCTCGCCGGTGGCAGGACGCTGACTATGGGCGAGCTGGCCAGCCTCCTCCGGGTGAAGCCGCCCACCGCCTCCAAGACCGTCGCGCGCCTTGCCGCCCAGGGCCTCGTCGAGCGCGCCACCGAGCCGGGCGATGCCCGCGTCGTCGTCGTGCGACTGACGGAAGAAGGCGCCCGCCGCGCATCGTCCATCGACAATCTCTGGAACGAGGTGGAGAACGAGCTGCTGCGCGGCCTCGACAACAAGGACCGCAAGCGCCTGCGCAAGCTGCTGCGCAAGGTGGCCAGGAATCTCGCCGCCAGTGGCACCGCAGACGGTGCCGAGGGCCTCGACGACGATCCGGACGACATGGAGGATACGCCGGCCGTCGCCTCGGTCGGCTGAACGCTCGCCGCAGCGCAGCAACGCGCAAGGTGCAGGGGAGCCCTGCGAGGGAACGCCTGCCTCCTCACCTGCTCCTGGTCTAGCGTCATGCAGGCTCGATCAAAACGGTTGAAACCGGCACATGACGTCGCAGGCTTCGCTCGACGCGGCGGATGAGAAGGCGCGCAGGGACCGGCTGCTCGCCATCACGCTCATGTGCGGCGCCCTCATGTGCTTCGCCTGCCTCGACACGAGCGCCAAGTGGCTCAACCGCTACATGGACCCCATCCAGACGGTCTGGGTGCGCTACATCGGCAGCATCCTCTTTGTCACGGCGCTCATCAACCCGGTCACCCATCCTGGCGCCCTCAAGTCGAACCGGCTCGCGCTGCAGCTCGCGCGCTCGCTGCTGCTTTTCCTCTCGACGATTCTCAACTTCTTTGCCCTGCGCTACCTGCAGCTCGTCGAGACGATGTCGATCCTGTTCTCGACACCACTCATCGTGGCGCTCATTGCCGGCCCGCTCCTCGGCGAATGGGCGGGGCCCAGGCGGCTTGCCGCCATCGCCGTCGGTTTCGTCGGCGTCCTCGTCGTCACCCGGCCCGGCATCGGCGGGCTGCATCCGGCCGCGCTGCTCTCCGTCGCCGGCGCCTTCTGCTACGCCCTCTACAGCCTCGCCACCCGCGTTCTGGCCGCGCACGATTCGTCCGAGACGACGATGGTCTATTCCGGCTTCGCCGGGGTTGTGCTGACGACGCCGATCATTCCCTTCGTCTGGACGGCGCCGCCCTCGCTCATGGTCTGGCTCGTCATGTTCGCCGTCGGCGCCTTCGGCGCCCTCGGGCACTGGCTGCTGATCGTCGCCCATCGCTATGCCCCGGCGCCCGTGCTGGCGCCGTTCATCTACACACAGATCGTTTGGATGATCGCGCTCGGCCTCATCGTCTTCGGCGACGTGCCGGACGCATGGACCCTCACCGGCGCGGGCATCGTCGTCCTCTCAGGGCTTTATCTGCTCTATCGCGAGCGGGAGCAGAAGACGTCCGCAAGCCGGACGGCCGGCTGAGGTCACGCCTTTCCAGCACAGCAGTTCAAGAATGGATTCGCCAAATGGCCCCTTGACTTAATTCGATTGAAAATGCGTGCTTGCGAAAGGTGCGAGGCCCCGCCGACCGGGGCAGTCCGAGGGGGAAGCGCAGACTATGACCGTCGATGGCTTGATGAACGAGGGCCAGGAACGCGGCCGTGTAACGCTTCAGGTCATCGCCGACAAGCTCTCCCTTTCCACGGCGACAGTCTCGCTCGCCCTGCGAGACAGCGCCGTCGTGGCCGAGAGCACCAAGCAGCGCGTGCAGGAACTCGCCCGCGAGCTCGGCTATGTCTACAACCGCAGCGCCGCCAGCCTGCGCACCGCGCGCACCAACATCATCGCGGTCGCCTTCCACGACATCACCAACCCCTACTTCACCGAGCTGCTCAGCACCATCGAGGACACGGCGAGCCGCAACGGCCTCTCGATCCTGCTCGGCACCTATTCCGAAAGCCTGGAGAAGCAGAACAAGGTCTTCGCGACGCTTCGCGAATACAGGCCCGACGGCATGATCATCTGCCCTGCCGGCGGCACCACCAGCGCCAACCTGCGCCTCCTGACCTCGGCCGGCATCCCCGTCGTCCAGGTCTCGCGCGAGGTGCCGGGTACGACCCTCGACTTCGCGGGCTCCGACGATGCGCGCGGCATGGAGCTGGCTGTCGAGCACCTGCTCGCGCTCGGGCACCGGCGCATCGCGCTCATCGGCGGCAACACGCTGATCTCCACGGGCAACAACCGCAGGACCGGCTACCGCAACATGCTCGCCCGCCACGGCATCCGCTTCGATCCCACCCTCGTCGTGGAGGGCTTCGGCACGCGCGAGCTGGGCTTCCGCAGCATCCAGCGCCTGCTGCAGCTCGACGACCCGCCGACGGCCGCCGTGTGCTTCAATGATCTCGTCGCCTTCGGCGCCATGCTCGGCCTGCGCCACGCCGGACGCGAGGCGGGCGTCAACTTCTCCATCGTCGGCTGCGACGACGTCGCCGAGGCAGCGCAGTGGTACCCGGCCCTGACCACAATCCACAACCGCCAGCTCGAGATGGGCCAGAGCGCCGCCGAACTGCTCATCCGCCGCATCGCCGACCCGCAGGCCGACGTGCGCCGCGTCGTGCTGGAGCCGCGCCTCGTGGTACGCAACTCCACCTGCCCGCTGCGCTGACGGGGCCGACGCTCCGTCGCCCCGCACTCGCTGCCACCCGTCTTCCCAAAAAAGCGAATGCCCGCGACGGGCGCGGGCATCGCAGCGGACTGTGCCTGTCAGCCGTGTCTATTCCTTCACCGCGCCGGTCATCGACGAGACATAGTGCTCAACGAAGAAGGAATAGAGGATGACGACCGGCAGCGAGCCGATGAGCGCGCCGGCCATCAGCGAGCCCCATTCATAGACGTCCGAACGGACGAGCTCGGTCAGCACGCCCACCGGCACCGTCTTGTTCTCCGACGAGGCGATGAAGGTCAGCGCGTAGATGAACTCGTTCCACGACAGCGTGAAGGCGAAGATGCCGGCCGAGATGAGCCCCGGCACCGACAGCGGCAGCAGCACCTTGATGAGGATCTGCCAGCGCGAGGCGCCGTCGATCAGCGCGCACTCCTCGAGCTCGTAGGGGATGGAGCGGAAATAGCCCATCAGCAGCCATGTGCAGAACGGCACGAGGAAGGTCGGATAGGTAAAGATGAGCGCCAGCTTGGTGTCGTAGATGCCGAAGTTGAACACCATCAGCGCCAGCGGGATGAACAGGATCGACGGCGGCACCAGATAGGCGAGGAAGATGGCGAGGCCGACGAAGCGCGCCCCCCTGAAGCGCAGCCGCTCGATGGCATAGGCGGCGAACACCGAGGTGACGAGCGACACGAAGGTTGCCGCCACCGCGACGATAATCGTGTTCACGAGCCAGCCGGGATACGAGGTCTCGAACAGCAGGTAGCGGATGTGGTCGAGCGTCGGCTCCACCACCCAGAAGGGGCTGTAGTTGTTGTAGTCCGTCAGCTGCGCATTCGGTTTGATGGCGGTGATCGCCATCCAGTAGAACGGGAACAGCAGGACGAACAGGAAGACGAAAAGCGGCAGGTAGACCGTCACGAGCCGGCGCGGCAGGCGCTCGAGATAGCCCATCCCTCCCTCGTCGCCGACGAGGGGCTCGCGAACAGGCGCCGTTTGGGTGGAAGCGCTCATCGGTGTCTCCTCAATCGGCCCCGCCCTGCTGCCAGCGGCGGCGCTGCAGGCCGAAGTAGCTGAACAGGATGGCAGCGAGCAGGAAGGGGATCATGGCGACCGCGATCGCCGCGCCCTCGCCGAGCTGCCCGCCCGGAATGGCGCGCTGGAAGCTCAACGTCGCCATGAGATGCGTGGCGTTGAGCGGCCCGCCGCGCGTCAGCACGTAGATGAGCTGGAAGTCGGTGAAGGTGAACAGCACCGAGAAGGTCATCACGACGGCGATGATCGGCGTCAGCATGGGCAGCGTGATATAGCGGAAGCGCTGCCAGGACGTGGCGCCGTCCAGCGTCGCCGCCTCGTGCAGCGAGGGCGGAATGGTCTGCAGGCCGGCGAGCAGCGAGATGGCGACGAAGGGAATGCCGCGCCAGACGTTGGCCGCGATCACCGAAGCCCGCGCATTCGTCGCGTCACCGAGGAAGTTGATGGGCGCATCGATGAGGCCCATGCGCTGCAGCGCCCAGGAAATGATGGAGAACTGCGCGTCGTAGATCCACCAGAAGGCGATGGCCGACAGCACCGTCGGCACGACCCACGGCAGCAGCACGATGGCCCGGAAGAAGGCCTTGAACGGCAGCCGCTCGTTGAGGATCAGCGCCAGCCACAGCCCCAGTGCGAACTTCAGAACCGAGGCGACGGTGGTGTAGAGGATGGTGTTGAACACCGAGAGCCAGAAGATCTGGTCCTCCCACAGGAGCTCGTAGTTTTCCAGCCCCACGAAGACGCCGGCGCGGCCGATGCGCGTGTCGGTGAAGCCCAGCCAGACGCCGAGGCCGAGCGGATAGGTGAGGAAGACCAGCAGAAAAACGGCCGCTGGCAGCAGGAAGAGGAGGCCAAGGAAGTTGTGGTCGTGCGCGAGCCGGGACAGGCTCCAGCGCGACGAAGGGGCAGCCGTTATCGTATCGGCACTGACGGACATGCGCCGCTCTCCGGTTATTCTGAAAAACAGTCCGCCGCTCTGCCAGACAGGGAACCGCGACGGCCGTGAAGGGGCGGCGGCGATGCCGCCGCCCCTCCGATGATCACACCCGATAGTAGCGGTTGGCGCGCTGCTCGGCGCGCTTGGCGGCCTCCTCCGGCGTACGCTGGCCGGTCGCGGCCTCGGCGAACATGTCGACCAGCACGTAGTCGGCCATCACGGCAGCCGAGGCATAGCCGAGCGGGCCGGCATAACCGTTGGGCCGCAGCGTCTCGGATGCCTTCGCGTAGGGCTCGTGCAGCGGAGTCGCCTTCCAGATGGGGTTGCTGGCGTAGGCCTTCAGCGTCTGGCAGCAGTAGGCGTTCGAGCCCTCGATCCAGTTGTTCATCTGGTCGGCCTCGAACATGAACTGCAGATAGGCCTTCGCCGCCTCCGGATACTTCGTGTACTTGAAGATCACCGCCGTCGTCGTCTGGTGCAGCTCCACAGACTCGCCAACCGGGCCGATCGGCAGGTTGGTCGTCTTGATGTCCTCCGCCATCTCCGCCAGCTTCGGGTCGTTCTTGGCGGAGTAGTAGAGCGACACGCCGTTGGCCGTGAGCGAGATCTCACCCGCAAGGAAGGCGCGGTTGTTGTTGACGTCCAGCCAGCTCTCGGTACCGGGGATGAAGGTCTGGTAGAGCTCACGGGCGTATTTCAGCGCCTCGATGGTCTCCGGGCTGTTGATGACGACCTTGCCGTTCTCGTCGACCATCTTGCCGCCGTGGCTCCACAGCAGCCAGTGGGCATAGTTGTTGCCGTCGCCCACGGCCTTGCCGTGCGGGAAGCCCGCCGGGTGGCCGTTGGCCTTCAGCGCCTTGCACAGTTCCAGGAAGCCCTGGGTGTCCTTCGGGAACTCGCTGAAGCCGGCCTCCTTCACCCAGCTCTCGCGATAGCAGATGGCGTTGCCGATGGTGGCGAGCGGAATGCCGATGAACCGCCCGTCACGCTTGGCATAGCCCTCGGGGCCGGCATACCAGCCACCGTAGCGCGAGGCCAGGTCGTCGGCGAGGTCGGTCACGTCGAGGAGCTTGTCCGGATACTGGTGGGCGTCGTCGAACCACACCCACATGATGTCCGGGCCGGAGCCGACGTTGGCCGCGACCGCCGCCTTCGGGCGGATGTCCTCCCAGCTCTCCTTGTCGATGCGGACCTCGACGCCGGTGAGTTCCGTGAACTTCTTGGTGTTGGCGAGCCAGGAATCCTCATCCCCCTTGACGAAGGGCGACCAGCGCAGCACGCGCAGCGAGGCTCCCGGCTCGGGCGTGAACTTCAGGGCCGACTGAGCGCGTGCCGGCCCGGAACCGAGCAGGGACATGCCGGCTGCACCGGCCGCGAGGCCGGCGCCGCCGAGAAGCAAATCGCGTCTTGAAATGGTCATGGGCAATCCTCCGATGTGATGGGACGCAACTCATTGCGCGGTGCGGCCGTCCCTTCGCCATTCTTCGTGACGACACCGCCATCACGACCGCAGCCCCCGGGGCTGCGGCCGAAACCCTTAGAGGCGCTTACCCGTCTGCGCGTCGAACAGGTGCACGAGCTCCGGATTGGGCGCGAGCGGAATGGTGTCGCCCGGCCCGACGGTGACACGCTCGCGGAACACGCCGACGATGTCCTGCCCGCCCAGCTTGGCGAAGACCTGCGTCTCCGACCCCGTCGGCTCGACGACCACAACCTCGGCCGGGATACCGTTTTGCGCATCGATGACGAAATGTTCGGGGCGGATGCCGTAGACGGCCGGGCGACCGTCGGCACCGGCCGGCGCCGTGGCGAGTGGCAGCTCCAGGCCGCCCTCGGCCTTGAAGACAGCCTTGCCGTTGACCTTGATGCTGCCCTTGATGAAATTCATGGCCGGCGAGCCGATGAAGCCGGCGACGAACATGTTGGCCGGCCGGTCGTAGAGCTCCAGCGGCGCACCCATCTGCTCGACGATGCCGTCGTGCATCACGACGATCTTGTCGGCCATGGTCATGGCCTCGATCTGGTCATGCGTCACGTAGACGGTCGTCGTCCTGAGGCGCTGGTGCAGCTCCTTGATCTCGGTGCGCATCTGCACGCGCAGCTTGGCATCAAGGTTCGACAGCGGCTCGTCGAAGAGGAAGACCTGCGGGTCGCGCACGATGGCGCGGCCCATGGCGACGCGCTGGCGCTGGCCGCCGGAGAGCTGACGCGGATAGCGGTCGAGCAGGTGGCCGAGCCCCAGGATGTCCGCGGCCTTCTTCACGCGCTGTTCGATCTCGCTCTTGGGCGCGTTGCGCAGCTTGAGCGAGAACGCCATGTTGTCCGCCACCGTCATGTGCGGATAGAGCGCGTAGTTCTGGAACACCATGGCGATGTCCCGCTCCTTGGGCGGCACGTCGTTGACGACGCGGTCGCCAATGCGGATCTCGCCACCGGTGACGTTCTCCAGGCCTGCCACCATGCGCAACAGGGTCGACTTGCCGCATCCAGACGGGCCGACGAGAATCACGAACTCGCCGTCCGCGATGTCGATAGAAACGCCGTGGATGACCTGCGTCGCGCCAAACGCCTTGCGAACGTCTCGAATCTCAACCGATGCCATTTAAGTCGACCGTCCCTTTTGAGGCGGCTCTTCCGGCCGCAACACTACTCGCCCCGAAGCCTTGAGCGGCATCAGGACACGCGAAATCGTTCGTCAAACGCAGTTTCTGCGCAAGACGGAAACCTTGCCATCGCGAAAAGCTGAGATGCGCGACCTGTCGTGCACGCCGTCTCCCTCCCCTGGGCCCTTGAAGGCCGTTTCCCCTTCGCCGGTGATCCGGCTGTCATTGGTGTGCCGCATCTGCGCGACACCTTGTTGACCGTAACGCTAGCCGGGTCTCAACTTGAATTCAATCGTTTAAACGCTTAAGCCGGCGAAACCCAACGACAGCCAAGGAAACGCACCCGTGAGCAAGCCCGAGATTCTTCTTGTCCGCCCCATCATGCCGCTCATCGAAGAGGGGCTGACCAAGCACTTCACGCTGCACAAGCTGGCCGAGGTCGGGGACGAAACAGCCTTCTTCCGCGAGGTGGGCCCGCGCATCCGCGGCGTCGCCGCCGGCGGGGCCGGAAAGGCGGACCGGGCGCTCATCGAGAAGCTTCCTGCGCTTGAGATCATCGCCAACTTCGGCGTCGGCTACGACGGCATCGACGTGAAGGCGGCCGCCGAGCGGGGCATCATCGTCACCAACACCCCTGACGTGCTCACCGGCGAGGTGGCGGACCTGGCGCTGGGCCTGCTGCTCGCCACCGTCCGCCAGATTCCGCAGGTGGACCGCTACCTGCGTGCCGGCAAGTGGCTGGAGAAGCCCTATCCGCTCACCACCACCCTGCGCGAGCGCAAGATCGGCATCCTCGGCCTCGGCCGCATCGGCAAGGCCATCGCCAGGCGCTGCGAGGCCTTCGACCTCGAGATCGCCTATCACGGCCGCCGCCGGCAGGACGACGTGCCCTACCGCTACTACGACAACCTCGTCGACATGGCGCGCGACGTGGACGTGCTGATGGTGGTCGCGCCGGGCGGGGACGCAACCTATCACATCGTCAACGAGGAGGTGCTGAACGCCCTCGGGCCGAACGGCATCCTCATCAACGTCGGGCGCGGCACCGTCGTCGACGAGAAGGCGCTCATCGCCGCGCTGCGCGACGGCAGGATCCTCTCCGCCGGCCTCGACGTGTTCGAGAACGAGCCGCATGTGCCGGCCGAGCTCATCGCCATCGACCACGTGGTGCTGCTGCCCCACGTCGGTTCCGCCTCGGTCTACACGCGCAACGCCATGGGCCAGCTCGTCGTCGACAACCTCGTGTCGTGGTTCGAGGGCAAGGGCCCGAAGACGCCCGTCCCCGAGACGCCCTGGCCGCGCAAGTGACGGCAGGGCCGAACGAGCCAGGGCAGGTCGCGAAAGAGCGGCCTGCCAACCCGTGAGCAAAAGAAAAGGCCGGGCGATCCGCCCGGCCTTGTCGCATCAGATGCCCAGCTTGCCGCCGAGCTCGTCCTCGATGTGGACGCGGATGATCTCGTCGAAGGTCGTCTCGGCCCTGAAGCCGAGGGAGAGGGCGCGCCTCGCATCGAAGTTGCGCGGCCAGCCGGCCACGATCTTCATGATGACCGGGTCGGGCTCGCGGCGCACCAGCGCCACCGCCTTGTCGCCTGCCACACGGCGCAGCGCCTCGAGCTGCTCGCCCACCGTCACCGACAGGCCGGGCATGGTGATGTTGCGGCGCGGCCCCACTGCCTCGCCGTCGATGGTCGCGGCGTGGATGAGGAAACCGACGGCCGACCGCGGACTGGCGTGCCAGTGGCGCACGTCCTCGCTCACCGGCAGAACGGCCTCCATGCCGGACAGCGGCTCGCGGATGATGTTGGAGAAGAAGCCGGACGCCGCCTTGTTGGGCTTGCCTGGCCGCACGCAGATCGTCGGCAGGCGGATGCCGATGCCGTCGAAGAAGCCACGCCGCGTGTAGTCCGCCAGCAGCAGTTCGCCAATGGCCTTCTGCGCGCCGTAGCTTGTCAGCGGCGTTGTAAAGAACTCGTCACCGATCGCCTCCGGAAAGGGCGCGCCGAACACCGCGATGGAGGACGTGAAGACAAGCCGCGGCACGTATCCCTCGATGGCCCGCACAGCGTCGAAAAGATAGCGCGTGCCATCGAGGTTGATGCGGTAGCCCTTCTCGAAGTCCGCCTCGGCCTCGCCGGAGACGATCGCCGCGAGATGGAAGATGACGTCGGGCCGCTCTGCCACCAGCTTCTCGGCCTCGCCCGGCTGCGAGAAGTCGGAGGCCAGCGTCTTGACCGCGAAGGGCGCGCCAGCCGGCGCGGTCGGCTCCACGATGTCGTGCAGCGTGACGCGCGTGATCTCCCTGCCGCCGAGCGCGCCGTCCCGGACGAGGCGCTCCGTGAGCTTGCGGCCGACCATGCCGGCCGCGCCGAGGATGAGAATATGCATGCTTCCTGGATCCTTTCAGAAGGCCGCAGGGTCGGGACGGCGCGCACCGGAGGCGCCGCCGCACCGGCCCTGTGGATGTTCAGAGCGCGAAGCCGCCGTCGACGATGTGGATCTGCCCGGTGGTGAAGGCCGACTCGTCCGAAGCGAGGTAGACCGCAAGCGCGGCGATCTCCTCGGGCTTGCCGAGGCGCCCCATCGGCTGGCGATCGATAAAGGCCTGGCGCACGGCCTCGACGGCCTGGCCGGTCTTTTGCGCGAGCGTGGCGATGCGCTCGTCGAGCGAGGGCGATTCAACCGTGCCGGGGCAGATGGCGTTGGCGCGGATGCCCTTGCGGATGAAGTCCGCCGCCACGGCCTTGGTGAGGCCGATGACCGCCGCCTTGCTGGCGCCATAGACGTAGCGGTGCGGGATTCCGCGCACCGAGGAGGCGCCCGAGGCGATGTTGATGATGGAGCCCGCGCCCTTCTCCAGCATGGCCGGCAGGAAGGCCTTGATGGTGCGGTGCATGGACTTCACGTTGAGGTCGAAGGAGAAGTCCCAGTCCTCTTCCGAACACTCGAGGACGGTGCCGTGGTGAACGAAGCCGGCAGCGTTGACGAGCACATCGACGGCGCCGATCTCGGCGCGCAACGCTTCGACCGCCGGGGTGGAGCGCACGTCGAGCTGGCGGATCTCCGCGCCCTTCAGCCCCTGCAGCTTCTCTGTATAAAGATCGGTCGCCACCACCGACGCCCCTTCACGCACGAACGCCTCGGCAATCGCGCGGCCAATTCCCTGTCCCGCCGCCGTCACCAGCGCGCGCTTGCCCTCTAGCCTTCCGGCCATAGTCGCCTCCTCAGATGCTTGTTGTGGTCGTGGAAGCCGCCCCTTCGACCGGGGCGGTGATCGATCTTGCCATGTGGATGACCGTCCGGTCGGGCCGCACGTCCTCGCGCTCGATGGCGAAGCCCTTGCGGCCGTACCAGGCGATGTTCCGCTTGAGCGGCGCGCCCGTGTAGAGCCGGGCGACAGGCCGCTTCAACTCCGCCGCGCGGGCCAGCGCTGCCTCGACCAGGCGGTTGCCGATGCCGCGCCCCTGCGCATGGGGGGCGACAGCGATGCTCTCGATGAGCAGATCATCCTGCCGTGGCTCCAGGATGAGCGCACCGTCGAGCCGGCCTTCCTCCTCGAGCAGCCAGACCTCGTTGGTCGCGAGCACAATGCCGTAGTCCCACAGGAGCGGGATGGGCTCGCCCCCGAGGATCTCGCGGTTGCGCGCGTAGGAAGCGGCCTGCAGCGCCTCGAGCGCGGCGCGGTCCGCAAGGCTCGCGCGGCGCAGGCCCGAGGGCAGCGTGAGTGCGTTGTAGGCGGAGAGGCTCACGCGCTGGCGCCCCCCGGCGTCGAAGTTCTCCGGTGCGAGCCAGGCCTCGAAGGCGCGCTTGCGCACCGGCCATTCACTGTCGAGCATGGAGAACCAGGCCGTGTCCCGGTTCCTGCCCTTGACGATCATGTGCTGGCGGAAGACCCCCTCGAAGCTGAAGCCGAAGCGCAGCGCCGCCCGCCGGGAAGCGGCGTTGAGGGCATTGCACTTCCACTCGAAGCGGCGGTAGCCGAGATCCTCGAAGACGTGACGCCCGAGGAGGAAGATCGCCTCGGTTGCCGCGCGGGTGCGTTGCAGCGCCGGCGAGAAGACGATGTGCCCCACCTCGACGACCCCATGGGCGGGACGGATCTCCATCAGCGTCACGAGGCCGACGGCCCGGCCCGTGCCCCGGTCGATCACGGTGAAGTAGAACGGGTCGCTCAGCTCCTCCCGCCCCCCGAGCCATAGGGCAAAGGCCTTCTCGTCCGCGAAGGGGCCATAGGACATATAGTCCCACAGGCTGTCGTGGCCGGCGAAGGCTGCCCAGAGGTCTCCGGCATGGCGCCTGGCGTCGAGAGGCGCGACAACCACCGTCTGCCCCACGTGCTCGCAGCGCACCGGCATGCCGCGCGCCGGGCCAACGACGGGTGCATTCATCGCCTCGGCCTCCTGCCACGGGCAAGATCGTCGCGGAAGAAGCCGTTGATCTCGTCGAAGGGCACCGCCGGCGCGAGCGCGTCGAAGCGCCCCGTCGTCGCGACCTGGCGCGCAGCCTGCATGAAGGCCTGCCACGCGACACGGCACAGGGCCGAGCCGCCGCTCAGCCGCTTAACGCCAAGCGCCGCGAAATCGTCGAGCCCCATCGTCGTGCCCGCGGGGATGAGCACGTTGACGGGCTTGGGCGCGACGGCCTCGACGATGGCGCGGATCTCCTCCGGCGTCCGGCAGCCGGGAGCATAGAGGCAGTCGGCCCCGGCCTCGGAATAGGCAACAAGCCGGCGGATGGCCTCGTCGAGCGGCGCCTCATGGCCGACGAGCCAGCACTCAGCCCTGGCCGTCAGCACGACGCCCTTGCCGGCCTCGTCGATGGCCGCCCGTGCCGCCGCGATCCGCTCCTTGGCCAGGGACAGCTCGTAAAGCGGGCGGGACCGCTCGCCCGTCGCATCCTCTATGGAGAGACCGGCGACACCTGTCTCCACGCACAGCCGCACGTTCTTGGCGAGATCGCCGGGCTCATGGGCATAGCCCGACTCGAAGTCGGCATTCACCGGCACGTCGACAGCCTGAACGATCTCACGGATATGCGCCAGCATCAGATCACGCGGGACGGCCCAGTCGGTATCCGGGAAGCCCTGCGAGAAGGCGACGCCGGCACTCGTCGTGGCCAGCGCCTTGAAGCCGAGGCTCTGCAGGAAGCGGGCGGTGCCCACATCCCACGGATTCGGCATGATGAAGGCGCCGCCGGCCTCGTGCAGCCGGCGGAAGATGTGACGGCGGTCGTGGATGGAGCTCACTGCTCTCTCCTTCAGGAAGGGCGAGCCGGGTGAGAACAACGTCAGTGGTTGTCGCGCGGCACCCCGAAGGTTTGCGAAACCTTCTGATATTTCACCGCCGGCTTGAGCACCATGCCCTCTGAGAGCTGGTCCACCATCGAACGCTGGATCTCCTGCCACGGCGTCTGGCTGGGCGGATAGGGATAGCCGCCGTTCTTCTCCAGCTCTGCCCGACGGGCGGCCAGCTCCTCGTCGGAGATGAGAATGTCGGCCCTGCCCTTGCGCAGGTCGATACGCACCCGGTCCCCGGTCCTGACCAGGGCCAGGCCGCCGCCGGCCGCCGCCTCGGGCGAGGCGTTGAGGATGGACGGCGAGCCCGACGTGCCGGACTGGCGCCCGTCCCCGACGCAGGGCAGCGAGGTGATGCCCTTCTTCAGCAGGTAGTCGGGCGCCTGCATGTTCACGACCTCGGCCGCCCCCGGATAGCCGATGGGCCCGGCCCCGCGCATGAAGAGGATGCAGTGCTCGTCGATGCCCAGCGCCGGGTCGTCGATGCGCTTGTGGTAGTCCTCCGGGCCGTCGAAGACGATCGCCCTCCCCTCGAAGGCGTCGGGATCGTCGGGATTCGAGAGATAGCGGTCGCGGAACTCCTTGGAGATCACGCTCGTCTTCATGATCGCCGAATCGAACAGGTTGCCCTTGAGCACGATGAAGCCGGCATCCTGCATCAGGGCATTGTCGAAGGTGCGGATCACGTCGCGATCCTCGGCCTCCCGGCCGCGGCAGTTCTCGCCGATGGTCTTGCCGTTGACGGTCAGCGCGTTCTCGTGGATGAGCCCGTGCTTCATCAGCTCATTGATCACTGCCGGCACGCCGCCGGCGCGGTGATATTCCTCGCCGAGATACTTGCCGGCCGGCTGCAGGTTGACGAGCAGCGGCACCTTGTGCCCCACCCGCTCCCAGTCCTCCACCGTCAGCGGCACGCCGATGTGCCGGGCAATGGCGTTGATGTGGATGGGCGCATTGGTAGAGCCGCCAATGGCCGAATTGACCACGATGGCGTTCTCGAAGGCCTCGCGCGTCAGAATGTCAGACGGCTTCAGGTCCTCCCACACCATCTCCACGATGCGCTTGCCGGTCTCGTAGGCGATCTGCCCGCGCTCGCGGTAGGGGGCGGGAATGGCGGCGCAGCCGGGCAGGCTCATGCCAAGCGCCTCGGCAAGCGAGTTCATGGTCGAGGCCGTGCCCATGGTGTTGCAATGGCCGACCGACGGCGCCGACGACGAGACAAGTTCGATAAACTTCTCATAGTCGATCTTGCCCTCGGCCAATAGCTCGCGTGCCTTCCACACGATGGTGCCGGAGCCCGTGCGCTCGCCGCGGAACCAGCCGTTGAGCATCGGCCCGCCCGAGAGCACGATGGCGGGGATGTTGACGGTCGCCGCAGCCATGAGGCAGGCCGGGGTCGTCTTGTCGCAACCCGTGGTCAGCACCACGCCGTCGAGCGGATAGCCGTAGAGCACCTCCACGAGGCCGAGATAGGCGAGGTTGCGGTCGAGCGAGGCTGTCGGGCGCTTGCCCGTCTCCTGGATGGGATGGACCGGGAATTCCATGGCCACGCCACCGGCAGCCCGGATGCCCTCGCGCACGCGCTGCGCCAGCTCCAGATGGTGGCGGTTGCAGGGCGAAAGGTCCGAGCCTGTCTGGGCGATGCCGATGATCGGCTTGCCAGACTGCAGCTCCTCCCGCGTCAGGCCATAGTTGAGGTAACGCTCGAGATAGAGCGCGGTCATGCCCGGATTGTCGGGATTGTCGAACCAGAGGCGCGACCGCAGCTTTGACTTGTCTCGGGCTTGCGCAGTCATGGCGTTTTCCTTCCCGTTCCCGGCCCTTTTGAAAAGGCACTATAAAACGATTTAGCCGTTTGATTTCCCTGCCAGCATCGCCCTAAATGCAGCGGAAAATCAATTGCCGGACCGATGCATTGGAGGCAGGGCTCCGTTGTCTCACACTGGCAGCGGACGGGGAATGGAGGCTTGGCAAGCGATCACGGGGGGCGGGCGCCCCAGTCATGAAGCTCCTTGCGGCAGCGGTGGCCACCGGCGCGCTCGCGCTCGCGGGACAGGCGCTCGCGGCCTGCCCAGAGCGGCCGCCGTGCCGCGGCTGCGGCTGCAAGGGCGGCCCCGGCTATCGCGGCCCGGACGGCCGCTGCGTCGGCTTCCGCGACCTCGCCAGGGTCTGCGGACCGCAGCCGGAGCTCAGATGCACCTTCGAGAACGCCCCGGGCGCCGGCGCCAACCGCGACTGTGCCCTTGGCAGACGAAAGACCAACCAGGACGCCAACTGAACAGGCAGGGAGTGAGAATGCCCAGGATCGTCGACGCCTTCGGGCGCATCGGAGAGGAGAATGCCTTCGCCGTGCTGGCGCGCGCCACGGCGCTCGCCGCCGAGGGGCGCGACATCATCAACCTCGGCATCGGCCAGCCGGACTTCCCGACCCCGCCCCACATCGTCGAGGCGGCGGTGAAGGCCCTGCGCGACGGGCACCACGGCTACACCCCGGCCACCGGCATCCTGCCGCTGCGCGAGGGCGTTGCTGCCGACATCCACCGGCGCCTTGGCGTATCGGTCTCGCCGGAAGAGGTGCTGATCGTGCCCGGCGGCAAGGTCACCATGTTCATGGCGATCCTCATGTTCGGCGAGCCGGGGGCCGAGATCCTCTATCCCGACCCGGGCTTCCCCATCTACCGGTCGATGATCGAGTTCACCGGTGCCAAGCCCGTGCCGGTGCCGATCCGCGAGGAGAACGGCTTTGCCTTCTCTGCCGAGGAGACCCTGTCGCTGATCACGCCGCGCACGCGGCTCGTCATCCTCAACTCCCCTGCCAACCCCACCGGCGGCGTCACGCCCAGGGCGGAGGTCGAGAAGCTCGTGGCGGGGCTTGCCGCCCATCCGCACGTGGCCGTGCTGTCGGACGAGATCTACGGCCAGATGACCTACGACGGCGAGGAGCACGTATCGCTGCTCGCCTATCCGCAGATCCGCGACCGGCTGATCTTGCTCGACGGCTGGTCGAAGACCTACGCCATGACCGGCTGGCGCATGGGCTACTCGGTCTGGCCGAAGCCCTTCTACGAGGCGGCGCGCAAGCTGGCCGTCAACTCCTATTCCTGCGTCAACGCCGCCGCCCAGTGGGCCGGTCTCGCCGCCCTCACCGGCCCGCAGGACTGCGTGCGCGAGATGGTGGCCGAGTTCGACCGACGGCGGAAAGTCGTCGTAGAGGGGCTCAACAAGCTGCCCGGCGTCTCCTGCGCCACGCCCAAGGGCGCCTTCTACGCCTTCCCGAACATCTCGCGCACGGGCTGGAAGGCCAAGGCGCTCGCCTCCGCCCTTCTCGAGCAGGCGGGCGTCGCCGTCATCGGCGGGCCGGACTTCGGCGTCCACGGCGAGGGCTTCATCCGCCTCTCCTACGCCAACTCCACGGAGAACATCCTGAAGGCGCTGGAGCGCATGGGCGACTTCCTCGCCTCGCACAAGGCGGCTTAGGCGCGGCAGCAGCCTGCCTGCCCCGGACGGCCGCATCCGCAAGGCGCGGCGCGGCGCGTCCGGGGTGGCCTGCCCTCAGGCCTTGGCCGCCGTCGCCGCCGCGTCGATGTGGGCGATGAGCGCCCTGTCGAGACCAAGCGCATCCCCGAGCTGGGCGAGAAACGCCTTCTCCTCCGGGGTGTCCGGCTCGATGGCGAGGCGCGCGGCCGTGTAGATCTCGCTCGCCAGCTCCGGCGTCCGGGCGGCGGAGGCAAGCGTCGTGATCGAGGCGGGATTGGCGAATTCGCTGTCGAGGAACTGCGTTGCCTCGATGTCGAAGCCGGCCTGCTTCAGCCCACCGATGATGCGGCCGCGCTCCTGGGTGTCGATGTGCCCGTCCGCAGCGGCGGCGGCGATCATCGCCCTCAGCAGCACCAGCGCCGTGTCCTGGGACGCCGAATCCGCGCTGAAGGGCGACTGCGAGGGCGGCGCCAGCATCGGCGTCCCGCCATCGGCCTGCGTGGCGGCGGATGCGGCCGGCTGCTGCCCGGCCTTCCAGTTGCGATAGGCGGTGTAGGCGAGGCCGCCGATCAGCGCGAGGCCGCCGAGCTTCGCGGCCGAGCCGGCCAGCTTGCGGCCGGATTTCGAGCCCATGAGCAGCCCCGCAAGCCCGCCGATGACGGCGCTCGTCGCCATGTTGCCCTGCGGGGTGTTGAGATAGCCCATCGCCTTTTCCGCGATGTTGCCGCCAGCGCCCGCCCCGCCGGTGAACTGCCCGAGCACGTCGTTCAGCATGTTTCCGAGGCCGGCATCGGCCGGCTTGCCATGGCTGCCGGCAGCAGCCGAACCGACCAGCGCATCGAGAAGCTTCTTGGCGTCGAACATCCCCTCTCTCCCTGTTGCGGGCGCTGCTCGCCGCCCTCTCTTCCCGGCAGGTAGGAAGAGCCGGCGACGATTGCCAGATGGCCCTTGCGCCGAACGATGACAAATCGCCCGGCCCCGACTCCCGCGCCCTCGCCGCGACAGGTCGTCAACGGCGACCGGCCGATGCCTTCCATGCCGTGCGCCCGACCTTCCGAACGCACGCGGGACGCTCGGATCGAGAGGATATCGTTACCGACGCGGGCGGGCTCGCCAAGACCCGCGATGACGGAGCCTGAAAATGCCTCGCGGCGCGAGGGCCGCGAGGCACTGCGACTACTCTGCCGGCGTCGCGCCGGCGGCAGGGGTACCGCTTGCGCCAGCCTTGCGCTCGCGCCGGCGGGCGCGGCGCTCGTCACGCCAGGCGGAGAAGTTGGCGATCGCCATCAGCGCAGCCGGCGTAACAATGAGCGTCAGGATCGTCGCGAAGCCGAGACCGAAGACGATGGCGGTCGACAGGTGCACCCACCACTGCGTCGACGGCGCGCCGACGAAGACGTCGCGGTTGACGAAGTCGATGTTGACGCCGAAGGCGATGGCCGCCACGCCGAGCACCGCCGTCACCGCCGTCAGCACCACTGGCCGCGCACGCTCCCGACAGGTCTCGATGATGGCGTCGTAGGGCGCCCAGCCCTCGCGCCGCAGCCGGTCATAGGTGTCAATGAGAACGATGTTGTTGTTCACGATGACACCCGCGTTGGCGATGATGCCAATACCGGTCATGACGACGCCGAAGGCCTGGCCCATGACGAGGAGGCCGACAAGCACACCGATGGTCGACAGGACAACCGCGGTCAGGACCAGGAAGACGCTGGTGAACTTGTTGAACTGCGCCAGCAGCACAGCGAAGATGAGGAACAGGGCCGCGCCGAAGGCCTTCATCAGGAAGGCGCCGGCCTTCTCGCGCTCCTCGTCCTCGCCCTTCATCTTGAAGGCGATGCCCTCGCCGAAGTTCTCCTTCGCGAGCGCCTCCATCACCGCCTGCTGAACCTGGGCGGTCTGCACGCCCTCGGCGACGTTGGCCGTCACCGTCACGACGCGCTGTCCGTTGACGCGGTTGATGAGGCCCACCTTCTGCTCCGGCACGCGCGTGACGAAGTTGCCGATCGGCACATAACCCGAGGGCGTGTTCATCCGCAGGTCATCGAGTTGGTCGATGCTGCGCCGGTTCTCCGGGAAGCGCACGAGGATGTCGACTGACTTGTCGGTGTGGTCGGGCCTGTACTCGGCCACCTTCACGCCGTTGGTAACGAGCTGCACGGCGGTGCCGACCGAGGCGGGATTGGCGCCGTACTTGGCGGCCTCCGCCTGGTTCACGTCGAGCCGCCAGTCGATGCCCGGCAGGGGCAGGCCGTCATCGACGTCACGCGTGTCGGGCATGGCGCGCAGCATCTCGGCCACGCGCGCCGCCGTGGGAAAGAGCTTGTCTGGATCGAGCGAGGTGATCTGCAGCGTGATGGGCTTGCCCGTCGGCGGCCCGGCCGCCGGCTTCGTCACCTCGATGATCACGCCCGGAATGTGCGCCGTCTTGCGGCGGATCTCCTCCATGATGACCGAGGCGGGACGGCGCTGGCGCCAGTCGACGAACTCGAACTGGATGGTGCCGACCGTATCCTCGGTGACCTCGTTGGAGCCGCGCTGGCCCTCGCCGGCGCGGGCATAGACAGTCTCCAGCTCCTCCATGTCGAGGAGCGTCTGCTCGACCTGCCGCACCAGCGCATCCTTCTCCGCGATGGAGAGGTTGCCGCGCGCACGCACCTGCACGAGCGCATAGTCGGGCTCCACCTCGGGGAAAAACTCGACGCCGTTGCCGTAGCGCGCATAGGCCTGGATCACGCCGATGAGCAGCAGCACCGCCAGGCCGAGCGTCGCCAGCGGATGGCGCAGGGCGAGGCGCACCGTGCGCATGTAGAAGCCACGGTCGGCGGCGCGCTCGTCCTTGACCTCGGTGGCACGGCCCATGAGGGCACCGAGCGTCGGGGTGAAGAAGAGGGCGACCGCCAGGGAGGCCGACAGCGTCGCGATGAGCGTCAGCGGCAGGTATTTCATGAACTCGCCGACGACGCCGGGCCAGAACATCAGCGGCGAGAAGGCGGCGATGCGCGTCGCCGTGGCGGCGATCACCGGCCCTGCCATGCGCTTGGCGGCCATCGAATAGGCGGCCTTGGCCGGCATGCCCTCCGCCATGCGCCGCTCGGCGAACTCCGACACGATGATGGCATCGTCCACGAGCATGCCCACGGCGAGGATGAGCGAGAACAGCACGACGATGTTCACCGTCAGCCCGGCAAGCTGCAGCCCGAGGATACCGGTGAGAAACGATGCCGGAATGGCGATGCCGATGAAAATCGACGCCCGGCCGCCGAGCGAAAAGAGCATGATGACGACGACCAGCAGAACGGCGGTGATGACGCTGTTCTGCAGCTCGTGCAGCATCGAGCGGATGTCTTTCGACTTGTCCTGTGTGAAGGTGACCTCGACGGTCTCGGGCCAGGTCTTCTGCAGGTCGAGCACCGTCTTCTTGACCGCGTCCACCGTCTCGATGAGGTTGGCGCCGGTGCGCTTGACGATCTCGAGCGTCATTGCCGGCTTGCCGTTGATGCGCGTGATGGAGGTCGGGTCCTTGAAGGTCGGCCGCACCTCGGCCACGTCGCCAAGCGTGACGACGGCGGACGGCGTCGCAGCCACGGGGATCTTCAGCACGTCCTCCGGCCGCTCGATCAGCGAGGGAACCTTCACGGCAAAGCGCCCCGAGGCGCTCTCGATGGCACCGGCAGCGACGAGGCTGTTGCCGGCCGAGAAGGACTGGACCAGCGTATCGAGCGAGATGCCGTAGCTCTTCATCAGCATCGGCTCGGCGATGATTTCCACCACCTCGTCGCGCGCGCCGCGCAGATCGGCCGAGAGCACGCCCGGCACCTGCTCGATCGCCGTCTCGGCCTGGCGTGCGAGCTGCAGCAGCGTCCGCTCCGGCACGTTGCCGCCGAGCGCCACCACGAGGACAGGGAACAGCGAGAGATTGACCTCCTGCACCTTCGGCTCGTCTGCCTCGCGCGGCAGGTCGCTCTTGGCGTCGTCCACCTTGGCGCGCACATCGGCGAGCGCGACGTTGGAGTCGAAGCCGGCCTCGAACTCCACGAGCACGTAGCCGCCGCCCTCGAAGGCGGCCGCCCGCATCTCCTTGATGTGCGAGACCGACTTCAGCTGCGTCTCGAGCGGCCGCAGGATGAGCCGCTCGGCATCCTGCGGGCTGATGCCGCGCTGGGTCACGCTGACGTAGATGATCGGGACCTTGACGTCCGGCTCAGCCTCCTTGGGGATCGAGAGATAGGCCGAAAAGCCCGCGATGAGCAGGAACGCGAGCGTCGCAAGCGTGAGCCTGGCGTGGGAGATGGCATAATCGACAGGATTGGCCATGGGCCCGGTCCCCGAACGTTGCGGCGGAGAGGCCGCTCGCGCCGCTCCGCGGTAAAGATGCATGGTGCCCGGGCACCTGCCGGCGGCCCGGAGCGGGAAGGCGTCGGCCTCAGCCCTTGCCGATCACCGTCGCCGACGCCTCGACGGGCGTCACGCGCTGGCCTTCCTTGACGAAATCCTGGCCTTGCACGATGACGCGCTGCCCCGTCTCGAGGCCGCCCAGCCACACATGGTCAAGCCCGTCCTCGACGATCCTGACGGGCACGAAAGCCACCACGTCACCGGCGCCGACGACCCGCACCCCGAGGCGCCCCTCGGCCGAGAAGGTCAGCGCCGAGCGCGGCACATGGGCCGCCGGCTCGGGCGCAAGCTCGAGGATGACGTCGCAGGTCACGCCGTCCGGCAGCCGCCCGTCGGGATTGGCGAGCTCGATGTCGACGCGATAGGTGCGCGTCTGCGCACTCGCCGCCGCCGAGATGAAGCGCACACGCCCCTCGGCCTCGACGCCGTTCACCGTCTTGACCTTCGCGGTATCGCCCACCGCGATGCCGCCGAGCTGGCGCTCGGCGATCTCGACCACGGCGAGCATAGGATCGAGGCCGATGATCTCGGCCACCTTGGCGCCGATCTGCAGGGGCTGGCCGGTCTCGACAGGCACGTCGATGACCATGCCGTCAATGGGCGCGCGCACCTTGTTCTTGCTCAGCTCCGTCTCCGCTTGGGCGAGCGAGGCCTCCGCCGCGCGCAGCTCGGCCTCGAGCTGCGGCTTCTGCAGGGGGGCGAGGTTGCCCTGCTCGATGAGCTTGAGGCGTGCCCTGAGCTCCGTACGCCGCTGCTCCAGCTTGGCCTTGGCCTGCGCCACCAGCGCCTCGCGCGCCTCGTCGGAGATGACAGCGAGAATGTCGCCGGTCTTGACCTGCGCGCCGCGCCGCACGTTGAGCTGCTCGATGGTGCCGTCGGCGCGCGCGATGACATTGACGCGACGGTCGGCTTCCGTGCGTCCAGACAGGACGATGCGGCGCGCGTGATTCTCCACCGTCACCGGCAGGACAGCGACGCGGAAGAGCGACTGCTCCTGCGTCTCGGCCTGGGGAGCCAGCGCCGCCGTCTGCTCGCCGTCGCGGCCGAACACGCCGGATCCGATCCACGCGATGGCACCGAGCAGGATGACGAAGGCAAGAACTCGACTCGGCTTCATGAGGACGCCCCCGCGTCGCTGACGCCTTGCGACAGGGTGATGTGCCCCTTCAGCAAGGCGCCGATGATTGACAGAACATGACCGACCTCCCGTCCGGCATCGAAGTCCGGCAGGGTGGCCCGACGCACGAACAGCCCATCGGCGAGCGTCGCGATCAGCACGGCTATGTCCCGCGCCTCGTTGAGCCGCGAGACAGAGCCGTTCTGCTGCGCAGCGGCGATCATGTCCGTCAGGTGTCCGATGAGATCGCCCTCGAACTCCTGCACCGTCGCCGCCACCTCGCGGTTGCGGGTCGCCTCCGCCCAGATCTCGAGGCCGAGGATCGCCCTTTCGCGCGGCTCCTCCTCGAAATGCTTGCGCCCCAGCTCGCGGAAGGCGGCGATGAAATCATCCCCCGGCCCGATGACGGACAGGTCCGACGCCATCTGCGCCCTGTCCCGCTCCGCAAGACCCGCGACGATGGCGTCCTTGGAGCGGAAATAGCGGTAGAGGTTGCCGGCGCTCATGCCCGCCTCGGCGGCAACGTCCTGCATCGTCGTGCGATGAAAGCCGCTGCGGACGAAGCACCGTTCGGCGGCATCGAGAATGCGCGCGCGCCTGTCGGCATTCGCGTCGTTCCCGGCAGGTCTCTCCCATTCGTCGTTACGCAAACTGCACCCGATGAGAATGAACGTTCATTCTCATATGAATCGGCGCGCTTCCGGTGTCAAGCGGGGATGCGCTTGCCCGGCGATCGTGGCAGCATCGTGGCCAAGCTGGAAAGGCGCCCGGCAAGGGGCGCCTTTCCAATCAGACTGCGCGAAAGCTCAAGCGGCACGGCGATCGTGCCGTCCCTCGCGGATCTCCTCGGCCAGCTTGCTGCAGAAGGCGTCGAGGTCACCGGGATTGCGGCTCGTGACGAGGCCCTGGTCGGTGACCACCGCGCTGTCCTCCCACTTGCCGCCGGCGTTGATGACGTCGGTCTTGATGGACCTGTAGGAGGTGACGCGGCGGCCGCGGACGATGTCGGCCTCGATCAGCAGCCACGGCGCATGGCAGATGGCGCCGATCACCTTCTTGTCCGTCCAGAAGCGACGGAGGAAGGCGAGCGCCTTCTCCTCCACCCGCAGCAGGTCGGGATTGATCTGGCCGCCGGGCAGCACCAGCGCGTCGTAATCCTCGGGCCGGGCTTCGTCGAGCGTCCTGTCGACCGGCACGGACCGGCCCCAGTCGTCGCCGTCCCAGCCCGTGATCTCGCCGGCCTTGAGAGAAACCACATCGACTTCGGCACCTGCCTCGCGCAGCCTGTCGCGCGGCACCTCGAGCTCCGACTGCTCGAAGCCGTCGGTGGCGAGGATGGCGACTCGCTTGCCGGAAATGTCCTGCATCCGTCTTCTCCGTTCGTTGTGGGGACAGCCCCCAACGAAGCGCGACGGCCTTCGTTCCGACGCCGGGGAGAAGAGGAGCGGCAGACCGGGCGGCGCCGGCCTCAGCCAGCGCTGGAGGCCGCCGCGCGCCGGCTGGCGAAAAACTGGCGCAGGACGATGGGGCTCGCCACGGCGATGCCGGCGAGCGTGCTCGGCAGCCCCGGTGCCGCGGTGGGCAGCGCCGCAAGGCCGATGACCCACCGCTCCCAGCCTGCGAGCGGGGCAAGCCCGTAACCCGCGAAGGCCGCCGAAAGCAGCGTGATGCCGACGATGCAGCCGGCCGTCGTCATCAGGAAATCGGGCCAGTTGAAGCCTTGCGTAACGATGAGCATGGACGGGCCGTAGACGAAGACGAAGGGCACCATCACCTTGCCGAGCGCCAGCCGGAAGGCCGTGTTGCCCGTGCGGAAGGGATCCGCGCCCGCCATGCTGGCGCCTGCATAGGCCGCCAGCGCCACGGGCGGTGTCACGTCCGCCAGCACGCCGTAGTAGAAGACGAAGAAGTGCGCGACGATGGGCTCGATGCTGAAGAGCGCCAGCGTCGGCGCCGCCACCGTCACCATGATGATGTAGTTGGCCGTCGTCGGCACGCCGCAGCCGAGCAGGATGCAGACGACGCCGGTCAGCACCAGGGTGAAGAAGAGCGTCAGCCCCTTCTCGCTCAGCAGTTCGCCGGGCACGACCGACATCACAGCCTGGCCGATCTGCGCCGCAAGGCTCGTGACGATGTACGAGATCTTGAAGCCGACACCCGTCAGCGTGACGACGCCAATGATGATGCCCACGGTTGCCGCCGCCGCGCCGACCGAGATGGCATACTTCGCGCCGACCACGAAGCCGTCGAGGATGTCGATGACAAGCGCCTTGTGCTTCTCGTCGCGCAGCCAGCCGACGACGCCGAGCCCGATGGCAAAGAGCACCATCGGCACGGAGAACCAGAGCTTGGTGACGAATCCGAAGGCCACCGCAAGCACCAGCGCCGCGAAATAGCCCACCGTGATCAACGGTACGCGCGCGAGCCCCACGACCATGCAGGCCGTGATGCCCCAGAAGGCAGCGAGGTAGGGCGTATAGCCCGAGAAAAGGATCGTCAGCAGCGCCGCAAGCGGCATGATCGTCTGCCAGCCCTGGCGCACCACCTTGACCGGGTTCGGCAGCTCGGCCGCGCTCAGTCCGCGCAGCCCGGCCTTCTTCGCCTCGAAATGCACCTGCGTGAACACGCCGTAGAAGTGCATGAAGGCCGGCACCACGGCCGCCAGGATGACGCTGGTGTAGGCGATGCCGAGGAACTCGACCATGAGGAAGGCCGCAGCGCCCATGATGGGCGGCGTGATCTGCCCGCCGGTCGAGGCCGTCGATTCCACCGCCGCCGCGAAATGGCGCGGATAGCCGAGCCGGATCATGGCCGGAATGGTCAGCGAGCCCACGGTCACGGTGTTGGCGATGGACGAGCCGGAGATCATGCCGAAGAGGGCGGAGCCGAAGATCGAGATCTTGGCCGGCCCGCCGGCGTAGCGCCCGGCGAGGCAAGAGGCGAGATCAATGAACAGCTTGCCGAGGCCGATGCGCGTGGCCAGCACGCCGAACAGCACGTAGTGGAAGACATAGGTCGCCACCACGCCGAGCGGAATGCCGTAGATACCCTGGCTCGTGAGATAGAGGTGGTTGACGATGTTCGACCAGGATGCGCCGGGATGCTGGAAGATGCCCGGCATCAGCGCGCCGAAATAGGCGTAGGCCATGAGGCACACCGCGATGATCGGCAGTGGCCAGCCCACACCGCGACGGGTCGCCTCGATGAGCGTGATGATCATCAGCGTGCCCATGGTGACGTCGGTCGTGGTCGGGTTGCCGACGCGGAAGGCGAGATCGCTGAAGATCCACGGCACATAGAGGCTGGCAGCCACGGCGGCAACGGCGAGGCCCCAGTCGAGCAGCGAGATGCCGCCGGGGCGCCACCACTGCGACGGCGCCACCTTGTCCTGGTCGGACTTGCGGGCGGCGAAAACGAGGAAGATGAGGCCGACGACGAAGGCCATGTGGATGCCGCGGTGCGTCGTCTCCCGCAAGAGGCCGAAGCCCGCCGTGTAGTAGTGGAAGCACGACAGCGCGAAGAGCAGTCCCGCCACCAGCCATGCCACCGCGGGCCGCAGCGGGCGGAAACGCATCTCCGGATCCAACTTTTCCTCGAGCGAGCGACTCTCGGTTACTGCGTGGAGGCTTGCTTCGGCCATCGTCGGACCATCCCAGTCGTCGGCGCTTTGCTGCGCCTTGTGTTTTCGCGCGCCGCCCCGACGGGGGCAGCGCCCCTCAAAAAGAAGCCCTCCGCCGGGCGAGGCACCGCTGACCGCGGAACCGGCGGAGGGCCTCTCGATCGAACGGCCCTGTTACTTCAGAAGGCCGGCTTCCTTGTAGTACCGCTCGGCGCCCGGATGCAGCGGAATGCCCGCGCCGGCGAGTGCCGTCTCCTTGCGGATGAGCTTGCCCTTGGCATGGCCCGCGTCGAGCGCCTGACGGGCCTTGTCGCTCCACAGCGCCTTGGTGATCTCGTAGACGACGTCATCCGGCACCTTGGACGAGGTCACCCACTGCGCACCGACGGCCAGGGTCTCGACCTCACCGACACCCTTGTATGTGTCGGCCGGGATCTTGTCGGCAGCGAAGAACTTGTATTCGCTCATGATCTTCGCAGCGCCCTCGCCGTTGATCGGCACGAGGTCGATGCCGGATGCGCTCGTGGCCGCAAGCTCCGCAATGGCGCTCGTCGGATAGCCGCCGACGAAGAAGAAGGCGTCCATGCCGCCGTCGCGCATCTTCTCGGCGGCCTGGTTCGGCTTCAGGTAGTCCGCCTCGATGTCCTTCTCCGTCAGGCCCCAGCCGCTGAGGATGATCTTGGCGTCGACGAGCGTGCCCGAGCCCGGCTCGTCCAGCGACACCCGCTTGCCCTTGAGGTCGGCGACGGACTTGATGTTCGCCGCCTTGGAGGCGACGAGGTGGATGCTCTCGGGATAGAGGTTGGCGATGAGCCGCAGGACCTCGACCTTGCCCTTGCCCTCGAACAGGCCGGTGCCGGTGTAAGCCCAGTAGGCAACGTCCGCCTGGCTGAAGCCCGATTCGATGGCGCCGGAGGCGATGCCGTTGACGTTGGCCACCGAGCCGTTGGCCGCCTGCGCCGTCACGATGAGGTTGGGCGGATTGGAGACGACATTGGCGATGAGACCGCCGACCGGATAATAGGTGCCGGCGGTGCCGCCCGTGCCGATACGGAAGAAGGCCGGTCCCTGCGCGAAGGCCTCGCGCCCCGCGAGCGCAGCCGCTCCGAGCCCAAGCCCCAGACGCGCAACGTCACGACGCGAAAACAGTTTTTGCATAATCAGTTGCCTCCCGAAATGCGGGCTCCACCCGCTGTTCGCCGATGACGGCGCTGACGGCAGATTAGTCAGGACACGGTGAATTTGAAAGCCGCCCCCGTCGCATGCTCCACGACCGGATTGCGCGGCATCGTTGACAGGCGATGCGACGATGCCGCGAATAGCGCCATGGACGCTCGCCGGCCAACAATCGGGGAACATGCGCTCGATCCCTCCCTGCCCGCAGACGAGGCGGTGCGGGTTCTCGCGCGGGCCCTTCTCGCGGACATGACCCACGCCCTCGCCACCTTCGGCGCCGTGCCGGCGGCAGCCGCGCATGAGACGCGCAAGGGCATCAAGGCGCTGAGGGCGCTGCTGCGCCTCGCCGACCCGGCCTGCAAGCGGCTGGGCGGGATCGACAGGCGATTGCGGAGCAGTGCCGATCTGCTCGCCGGCGCGCGCGAGGCGCGTGTCCTCGCCGAAACGCTCCGAACCCTGGCGCCCCGTGCGCGTGGCGCGGCCGCCGCGCCGCTCGCCCGCCTGGCCCGCTGGGCAGGAGAGCGGGCCACCGCTGCCGAGGCCGAGGCTTTCGAGCACCGGCGCGTGGCGCAGGTGGAGGAGGCGTTGAACGAGATCGGCGAAAGTATCGGCGGCTGGCCTGTGCCGGGTAACTGGTCCGCATTGCTCGATGGCGCAAGACACGCGGCGCGCCGAGCGCGACGGCGCCTCGCGAAGGGCCTCGCTCGCCGCGATGCCGACGAGCTGCATGCGGCGCGGCGCTGGGTGGTGCGCCACCGCTACCATCTCGGCTTCCTCGCCGCTGCGGGACGGCACACGCAGACGCGCCGCTTGCGCATGCAGGACCTGCGCGATCTGCTCGGCCGTCACCACGATCTTCACGATGCCCGCCGCGCCATCACCGAGTCCGGCCTCGTCGGCATCACGGAACTTGCGGCTATCGAGAGGCTCGTCACGAAGGAGCAGCGACGGCTGGAGAAAAAGATCGGCCGCGCGGCCAACCGCCTCTTCGGTGGCAGGAACCGCCGTCTCACGAAGGCCCTGAAGGCCACTTTCGGCCAGCGGGCGGATTGACCACGCTCAGCCGGCCCGGGCGGTGGCCGGCTGCTCCATCGCGGCCCGCCATTCGGCATCGGCGCTGAAGTCAACGCCGTTGTCAACCGAGAGCACATGCGCGAGGCGCGTGCGTGCCCGGTTGATGCGGCTCTTGATCGTGCCGAGCGCGCAGCCGCAGATCTCCGCCGCTTCCTCGTAGGACATGCCGGCCGCACCGACGAGCACGAGCGCCTCGCGCTGGTCCGCCGGCAGGGTCATCAGCGCGGCGCGGAAATCGCACATGTTCATGTGGTCGAGCTGCGAAGGCGGCATGGCCTGTGCGGCGGCGGCCCGGCCGTCCACATCCTCCACCTCGCGGCTGCGCTTGCGGTACTCGGAGTAGAAGGCATTGCGCAGGATCGTATAGAGCCAGGCGACCATGTTGGTGCCCTCGGTGAAGGAGCCGAGGTTGGCCCAGGCGCGGATAAGGGCCTCCTGCACGAGATCATCTGCGCGGTCGGGGTTGCCCGTCAGGGACAGCGCAAAGGCCCGCAGGCTCGGGATGGCCTTCAGCAGATCCTGCTTGGTCTTCTCAGTCGGCTGCATCGGCGGCTCCCTGTTGGCGATCGAGCGCTTCGAGAAGCTGGCAGAAGCGGTCCGGCACCGGCTCGTCGAGAATGTCGTCGTACATTGCCTTCAGGCAGCGCGTCAGATGCTCGGGCAGCGGTATCGCCGGCCGAGTGGCAGGAAACGGCGCAACAACCGTTCCGTTCGTGTCATCAGCCATGAAGCGTCCGCTTTCTCTCTTGCGTAGCTGAGGGGCTGCCCGGCCGCCGCCGGCGGCAGCATCACGGCGTCGGTTGCGGCCGTCTCCGGCCCTTCCGTCGCTCGCCATGGTCATCACGGTTTCTCCGTAAATGCTGTCACGATGATGTGTCCGTCCTGTGTCCATCCCCGTTTAACGTGACGCGAGCCGAGAAGTTCCAGGAAAAGCCGGCGCCCCCGAAGAACAGCGAACGGAACCAACCTCGTCGCCGCGACGTTCTTTCCGGTGAGCCGCCCGCCGCGGCTTTTCGCGACATTCCTCAGGAGGTGGAAATGAACTGGGATCAGGTCGAAGGTAACTGGAAGAAGTTCAAGGGCATGGCCCAGCAGCAGTGGGGCAAGCTCACCAACGACGACCTCGATGTCATCGAGGGCAAGCGGATGGAACTCGTCGGCCGGCTCCAGGAGCGCTACGGCTACGCCAAGGACGAGGCCGAACGCGAAATCGACAGCTGGCTCAACCGGAAGTAAGCGGGACCGAGCCCCATCGACGGGGAGGAGGAGAGGATGGCCACCAAGACAGAGGACGTGTCCGCCGAGGCGGTTGAGCTACGACGGGAGATCGACAACCTGCGGGGCGATATCGGCCGTCTGACCGAAGCTGTTTCCGCCCTCCTGCAGCGCGAGATCGCCGACACCGGCGAGCGCGTACGCGAGGCGGCGGGCGAGACGCTGAATCGCTTCTCGTCCACTGCCGAGGACATCGCCCGGGCCACGCGGGACGCGGCCGCGGGCGCCGAGCAGCGCCTGCGGTCGGCTGGCTCCGAGATCGAGCGCGGCATTGAGCGCAATCCGCTCACGGCCGTGTTGATCGCCGGTGGCATCGGCCTCATCCTCGGCATAATGAGCCGGCGCTGATGGGTGGCCTGTTCTCGCTCGTCACCAATGTCGCCCGCCGGCAGGTGGAGGAAACGGTTGCGCGCGCCGTGCGCAGCGTTGTCCTTACCTTGCTGGCGGCCGTCCTGCTCGGCATCGGCCTTGTCTTCGGGGCGATCGCCGCACACCGCTGGCTGGAAGGGCTCTACGGGCCGATCGTGGCCCCGCTGATCGTGGCGGGCACCTTCGTCGTCATCGCGGCCATCGTCCTTCTGGCGTCCCGTTCCGAGCGCGCGCCCCGGCGCCTCGCCAGCACACCGCGCACGAGCGCTGCGTCCGCGGGCGCACCACCCACGGCGGCATCCGCGTCGGACAAGCACACAACGCTGGAAGCCTCGGCGCTCGCCGCCGGGCGCGAGCTTGCGCAGTCGCTCGACGGCAAGCAGCTTGCGCTCGTGGCGCTGATCGCCGGTTTCGTTTCCGGCCGGCTCCTGGAAACGCGCAGCCCGGCAAAGCGGCAGGACTGATTCGGGCGGCCCCGGCTCTGGCCAGGGCCGCTCTGTCCGTCAGCTCGCCTCGGCGACGGAGCCGACGCCGGCCTGCTGCGAGCGCCGGTCGAAGAACAGCGCCTGGCTGATCACCGCCTTTACCGCATCCGGGCTGAACGGCTTGGTGACGAGGAAGGTCGGCTCGGGCCGTGCGCCCGTCAGCAGCCGCTCCGGATAGGCCGTGATGAAGATCACCGGCATCTCCGCCTCGGAGAGGATGTCGTTCACCGCATCAAGGCCGGACGAGCCGTCGGCGAGCTGGATGTCGGCGAGAACAAGCCCCGGCCGGCGGCGCTTCACCGCCTCGAGCGCTTCCTTGTGGGTACGGGCCACGTCGATGACGCGGTGACCGAGGCTCTCGACGAGCGCCTCGAGATCCATGGCGATGATCGGCTCATCCTCGATGATGAGAATGTCCGTCGCCAGCTGCTGGGAGAGTTCCCGGCCCGCTTCCGTGAGGAGGCCGGTGGCCTCGTCCTCGGAGCAGTCGAGCGCCTCGGCCACGTGCGCCGTTGAAAAGCCCTCCACGGCTGCGAGCAGGAAGGCGACACGCGGGCGCGGCGTCAGCTGCTCGAGCCGCGCGAAGCCTTCATCCTGCTGCCCGGGCGCAACGGGCGCTTCCACCCTCGGCTGGGCCGACTGCCACACCTTGAGGAAGACACGGTAAAGAGCGACGCGCAGGTCGATCCGCCGGTCGAGCGCAGCGGGATCGGCAAGGATCGCCTCCAACGTCGCAACGGCATAGGCATCACCGCCGCTCTGGCTGCCCGCGAGCACACGCGCGAACCGGCGCAGATAGGGCAGATGGGGAGCAATCGCTTGGGCCAGGGACATGAACAACCTCTGTTTCGTTGTCGTCAGCACACCGCCGCAGCGGTGACGGCCCGCCCGCCTCATGCGGCGTCAGCCATCATGAGCAAACTAAGTCTATCCAAAAAAGTTCCGATGGGGCAGGAACAAATTAAAATCCCGTCCATTATTTGATGTAACGGGAAGATTGCAGACGGAACACGAGCAGGCATATGGGCGCTGACGAGGCCGCAAAGAGTGGTCGCACCCGACGGCAGCAGGACCCCGCGACGGGCTCGCCCCTCTCCGTAGGGAGGGGGCCCGGCAGGCAGCGAACCCTCGACAGGGACATCCAGGCGCAGATCGGCCAGCAGTTGCGGGCGATCTACGATGATGTCCTGACTCAGGAAGTGCCCGACCGTTTCACGAAGCTGCTCGCCGAGCTCGACGCCCGGATAAGCGAGGCTGCTCCTGCCGCGGAAAAGCCGGACAAGAGCGGGCAAGAGCGATGAGGATCGGCCGAGGTGCTGGCAGTTTCCCCGACGATGGAAGCGCGTTGGCATGAACGGTCGCCATTGATGCCCGTAGCCTCCCGCATGTGCCCGGCGCGTCGGTCACGCTCATGGAGTTGACCGGCGCATCATGACCATCCTTCGCAACACCGGCGCGAGCGCCCCCAACGACGACCGCCAGATCCATGCCATGGACGGAGTGAGCGGTCTCGGCCGCAGTTTGCGCGGCCGCCTCGTCGCGGCGCTGGCTCTTGTGCTGCTGCCTTCGGCGCTGATCGCGCTCGGCTGGACCGTGGCGCAGAACCGGCAGTTGCGGCAGGAGCGGATCGATGCCGCCGTCCAGGCCAACGCATATGTCTCGGCGCAGATCGACGAGGTGCTCAGGGAAGCGCAGCTTGCCGCCGCCGAACTCGAGGCGCAGCTCGAAAAAACCCGCGATGCGGCCGATCCCTGCAGCGCGGCTGCGCCGGTTCTCGGCTCCTACCCCGAAATGACGGCGGTCGCCGTCTTTGCCGGCGATGCACTGCGCTGCGCCTACGGCTTCGAGCGCGAGGCCCTCGTCGCCCGCGCCAGCGCGACGACGCGCGACCGGCTGTCGGCGCAGCTCGCGCAGGGGCTCACGGCCGTGATCGACAGCCCCGTCACCGGTGGCCCGGTGCTGGTGGCGAGCGCCATCGGCTCGGGGCGTGACCAGGATACGATCGCCATCTTCTCCGTCTCGCACATCGTCTTCGAGATTGCCCTGCGCTCGGCCCGGGTGCTGCAGGAGCGCGGCTCGATCGTCCTTTCGCCGTCGGACGGGCTGGTGGCCGAGTACCGTACCGAGAACATCCCCGCCGACTGGCTGCCGAGGAACGTCGTCTCCGCCCGGCAGTTCGGCAGCGGCTCCCACGTCTTCACGGGCGAGAGCCGCGGCGGCGAGGACTACCGCTACTTCGCCACCCGCTCGTCCCGCACGGGGGTGACGGTCCTCACCGGCTATCCCTCGGCATCCTTCTTCAGCAACGAGCAGCGCCAGCTATGGGGCGCCATCATGCCGCCGGTCATCATGCTGGTAGGCGCGACAATCGGCATCGTCTTCGCTGTCGACAGGCTGGTGCTGCGCTGGCTGCACTACCTCAAGCGCCTGACGCGGGTCTACGGCAGCGGGCGCTTCTCGGTCCGCGCCGTGCGGCTCGCCCATGCGCCGAGCGAGCTCGCGGAACTCGGCGAGGCCTTCGACAGCATGGCCGAGAAGGTCGCCCAGCACGCCGAGGCGCTGGCAACGGTGGCGGAGGAGAAGTCGCAGCTCCTGCGCGAGCTGCACCACCGGGTCAAGAACAACTTCCAGGTCATCGTCAGCCTGCTCAGCCTGCACAAACAGGCGCTCCCGGCGGAGCGGCGCGACGACATCCGCTTCATTGAGGATCACGTACAGGCCATGGCGGTGGCCTACCGCGTCTGCTACGCGCTGGGCGACGTCACGGATGCCCAGCTTGCCGAACTGCTGGAGGACGTGGTGGACGGCCTGCGCCGCTCGGCCGCCCTGCCGGTGGACCAGGTGAGGGTCGAGGTGACCGCCCGCGACATCATGGTGGACCTCGACCGCGCCATCGGCATCGGCCTTTATCTCGCCGCGCTGCTGCCCGCCTATTTCGACGAGGCGCGGCGTAAGGGCCGATGCGTCGACATATCTGCCGTGCGGCGGGAGAACGGGCTTGTGCTGAGCTGCCGCTTCGCCGACGACGCCCCCGTCTGCGCCCTGCCCGCCCTGCGGGAACGGCTGACACGGGCCTACATCCGCCAGCTTGCGGCACGGCCGCTCGACGCCGACTGCGCCAGCGAGCGCAGCATCGTGCTCGCCATTCCGGCACCGAGGCCTGCCGCCGGCTGATCAGCCTTCGCCGAGCCGCCGCGACCAGTCCTCAACCTCGCCGCGCTCCAGCCGCCGGGTCGCCAGTGCCTTCCACGACGCTGGCAGGCGCGGCAGGCGCGCCAGCTCGGCGAGCGCCTCGCGGTCGAGCACATCGACGTAGAGAACGTGCAGCACGCGCGACAACGGCCAGCGCGGCTGCTGCCGCTCAACGAGTTCCATACGGTCGCCCGGCGTGACCAAGCCCGGTTCCAGCACCCGATAGTACCAGCCGGTGCGGCCGCTCTGCTGCACGCGGCGGGCCATGTCCTTACGGTCAAAACGGTGGTTCAGCTTCCAGCAGGGCTGGCGCGCCTGCGAGACCTGGAGCAGCGCGGTGCCGACGCGGAAGACATCGTCGATGCACACGTCCGCCTCGACGAGGCCCCGCGTACGCAGGTTCTCGCCGAAGGCGGCCCGCTGCGGCAGGAATACGGACATGTCGATGCCCTCGCCCGCCCAGGCGTCGTAGTGCTCCGCCGGATAGTGGTGCACCGCCTTGTCCAGCCCGCCGTGATTCCTGCGGTCGGCCTGCTCGTCGCCGGCGAGCCCCATGGCGCGGATCTCGACCGGCCCGTCGAGACGCCGCTTGTCGATGGCGCTGAAGGTGCCCTCGCGTGCGTAGGGCACCGCCTTGCCGGCAAAGACGGCCTCAATCGCGATCATCGGCCCGTTTCTCCTTTCCGCTCGCGTTGTAGCGGCTCGACGAGCGGGCCGGCATGTGCCACGGCGTCGCCGCCCTGCCCTATTCGGTGCCGAACAGCTCGGCGCAGCGGGAGAAGGAGAGGCCCGCCCCTTCCGTGTCCCGGTTGATCCGCACCGAGGTGATGATGCCCTGCGCATCCGTCACGATCTGCGCCTCGCAGAACAGCTCGACACGCTGCGCCGGCTGCACGATCACCGAAGTCGGCATGGCGAAGCGGAAGGAGGTCGACGTGCTGCGCGTGCGGGTGATCGTGGTGCCCGGCGCCGGATTAGACACGGTCGTCACCGTGCGCTCGGAGCGGGAGATCGGCTGTGAAAAGCCCTGCGTCTGCACCCGCGCCGGCCGCACGTAGCTCGTCTCGCCGCCGCGCCAGGTGTAGATCGCCCCGCCATCCTCGAGCTCGTAGCGCGACTGCGGCGGGCCGTGCTCGATGAAGAAGTCGTCGGCCTTCTGGCCGATCCACTTGCCCCTGAGCGCCCTGCTGGCCTCCTCCGTCGTCTTGCAGCCTGCGAGCGCCGCGCCCATCGCGAGCGCCAGCGCGATTCGCGTCCATTTCATGAGCACCCCCCAGGTTCTGGCAAACCGGGAAGGTGTTCTTGCCGTCCCGCTGCGGAAAGACAAGGGGACAAAGGAACGCGGCCGGGACGGTGGCCGCCGGCCTCACAGGCGCCAGTGCAGGACGCCGCCGGGCAGGCTCCCCGGCACGATGGCCGAGCGCACGTCGATCACCACCGCGTCCGGAGCCAGCATCGACGCGAGAAAAGCGCCGCCGTCGGACAGATAGGCCCGGTGCGGCACGGCGAGCACCAAGCCGTCGAGCCGCTGCAGGGCTGCGAGGTCGGCAAGGGCGATGCCGTAGACACGCTCGGCCTCCCGCGCGTCGGCGAGCGCGTCATGCACGAGGGGACGGATGCCATACTCGCCGAGCTCGGCAATGATGTCCGGCACGCGGCTGTTGCGCAGGTCCGGCACATTCTCCTTGAAGGTGAGGCCGAGGATGGCGACGCGCGCCGTGCGCAGGTCACGCCCGCGCCCCAGAAGCAGCTTCACCAGCTTCTGGCCGATGAAATGGCCCATGGAGTCGTTGATGCGCCGCCCGGCGAGGATCATCTGCGGGTGGTAGCCGAGCGCCTCGGCCTTGGCGGTCAGGTAATAGGGATCGACCCCGATGCAATGGCCGCCCACGAGGCCCGGCGAGAAGCGCTGGAAGTTCCACTTCGTGGCCGCAGCGTCGAGCACGTCGCTGGTGGCGATGCCGACCCGGTCGAAGATGAGGGCGAGCTCGTTCATCAACGCGATGTTGAGATCGCGCTGGGTGTTCTCAATGACCTTCGCCGCCTCCGCCACCTTGATGGACGGCGCCTCATGGATACCGGCCCGCACCACCGCGCCGTAGACCGCGGCCACGGTCGCAAGCGTTGCCTTGTCGGATCCGGAGACGACCTTGGTGATCGTGGTGAAGCGGTGGGCGCGATCGCCGGGGTTGATGCGCTCGGGCGAGTAGCCGACGGTGAAGTCGCGGCCGAAGACGAGGCCGCTCTCGGCCTCCAGCACAGGCACGCAATCCTCCTCGGTCGCACCGGGATAGACGGTCGATTCGTAGACGACGATGTCGCCCTTTTTCAGCGCGCGCCCCACGGCACGGGAGGCAGCGAGGAGCGGCCGCAGGTCGGGCAGGCGGTCCGGCGTGATCGGCGTCGGCACCGTGACGATGTGGAAGTCCGCCTCGCGCAGCGCCTCGGGATCGCTCGTCAGCCGCAGGGTGGGCGCCGCAAGCTCCTGCGGCTCGACCTCACCCGTGCGGTCGATTCCTTCGTTCAGCTCCGCGATGCGGCCTGCGTCGATGTCGAAGGCGATGACGCGAAAGCCACCCGCCGCGAAGGCGCAGGCCACCGGCAGGCCGACATAGCCGAGACCGACGACCGAAATGGTCCGGTCCGGCCTGTCAGACACCGTAATACTCCCGATACCAGTCGACGAAGCGGCCGACACCGGTCTCAACGGGGGTGGACGGCGCATAGCCGGTGTCGCGCGCGAGGGCACTCGTGTCAGCGAAGGTGGCAGCCACGTCGCCGGGCTGCATCGGCAGCATGTTGCAGATCGCCCGGCGGCCCAGCTTCTCCTCGAGCACGCGGATAAAATCCATCAGGGGCACCGGGCTGCCGCGGCCTATGTTGTAGATGCGGAAGGGGGCGATGCCGCTCGACGAGGGGTCCGGATGCGGCGAGGCCGCATCCCAGGCGGGATCGGGCCGTGCCGGCCGGTCGAACACGCGCACCACGCCCTCCACGATGTCGTCGATATAGGTGAAGTCGCGGCGCATGTCGCCGTTGTTGTAGACGTCGATGGCCTCGCCCGAGAGGATGGCGCGCGTGAACTTGAACAGCGCCATGTCCGGTCGCCCCCACGGGCCGTAGACCGTGAAGAAGCGCAGCCCCGTGCACGGCAGTCCGTAGAGGTGCGCATAGGAATGTGCCATGACCTCATTCGCCCGCTTGGTGGCCGCGTAGAGGCTCATCGGATGGCCGACGCCGTGCTGCTCGCTGAACGGAAGGGCGGCATTGGCGCCGTAGACCGAACTCGTAGAGGCGTAGACCAGGTGCTCGACGCGCGCCTGCCGCGAACATTCGAGGATGTTGAGGAAGCCGACGAGATTGCTGCCCGCATAGGCGTGCGGATTGGAGACCGAATAGCGCACGCCCGCCTGGGCAGCAAGGTGGATGACGCCGCGCGGCCGGTGGCGGGCGAAGACATCCTCGAGCGCCGGCCTGTCGGCCACGTCGACACGCATCTCGACGAAGCCGGAGCGTCGGGCAAGGCGCGCCAGCCGCGCCTCCTTCAGCGCCGGGTCGTAATAGTCGTTCACGATGTCGAGGCCGACCACGGTTTCGCCGCGCGCCAGAAGCGCCTCGGCTGTGTGATACCCGATAAAGCCGGCCGCACCGGTGACGAGAATGGTCATATCGCTGGCCCGTCCGCTCGCCTGTCCGCGACCGAGGCGGACAGCGTTTCATAACCGCTGACGTGGCCTTTGCACAGACGGGCGGACCGGCCCTTCCGGGCAGTCTCCCACAAGGGCATGCGTGCCTTCCCGTTGCCCGGGCCTGCCCACGCGTTGCTCTTGACGACCGCTCGCCGGCATGCCCTCGTATGGCACAAAAACGGGGAACCAGCCATGTCGAGCACACGCATGCCCATCAACGCCGTAAGAAACTTCCTCTCCCGCAGCCTCTCCCGACGGGCGCTCGCCCGCGGCCTCGTCGGCGCCACCGCTGCCGTCCTCATCGCCTCTGCCAGTCCCGTCGCCCTGGCCGCTACGCCGAAGGACACGCTCGTCCTCGCATGGGCCATCGACGACATCATCACGCTCGATCCCGCCGAATCTTTCGAGATCAGCGCCGGCGAGATCATGGGCAACACCTATGACCGGCTGGTGCGCTTCGACGTGGCCGATCCCTCCAAGCTCTACGGCGACGTCGCCGAGAGCTGGACAGTCTCCGAGGACGGCAAGACCTACACCTTCAAGCTCAAGCCCGGCCTCAAGTTCGCCTCCGGCAACCCGCTAACGGCGGAGGATGTCGCCTTCTCGCTGCAGCGTGCGGTGAAGCTCGACCTCGCACCGGCCTTCATCCTCACGCAGTTCGGCCTGTCGAAGGACAATGTCGAGCAGAAGGTGAGGAAGATCGACGACCTCACCGTGGTGCTGGAGACGGACAAGGCGTATGCGCCGACCTTCGTCCTCAACTGCCTCACAGCGAACGTGGCCGCCATCGTCGACAAGAAGCTCGTGCTCGAACACGAGAAGGACGGCGACCTCGGCAACGGCTGGCTGAAGACGAACTACGCCGGCTCCGGCCCGATGAAGATTCGCGACTGGCGCGCCAACGAGATCCTGGCGCTTGAGCGCAACGACAACTACTACGGCGAAAAGGCCAAGCTGCCGCGCGTCATCTATCGGCACGTGAAGGAGAGCGCGACGCAGCGCCTGCTGCTCGAGAAGGGCGACGTCGACATCGCCCGCAACCTCACGCCCGAGGATCTGGCGGCGGTCGAGAAAAATGCCGACATCGCCATCACCAGCCGGCCCAAGGGCACGATCTACTACATCAGCCTCAACCAGAAGCACCCGATCCTCTCCAAGCCCGAGGTGCGCGAGGCGATGAAGTGGCTGGTGGACTACGACGCCATCGGCGAGACGCTGATCAAGGGCATCGGCAAGATCCACCAGACCTTCCTGCCCATGGGCCTGCTCGGCGCCATTGACGAGAAGCCCTACAAGCTCGACGTCGCCAAGGCCAAGGAGCTGCTGGAGAAGGCGGGGCTGAAGGACGGCTTCTCCATCACCATGGATGTGCGCCAGACCCAGCCTGTCGCCGGCATCGCCGAGGCGGTGCAGCGCACCTTCGCCCAGGCCGGCATCAAGATGGAGATCATCCCCGGCGACGGCAAGCAGACGCTCACCAAGTACCGCGCCCGCAACCACGACCTCTATATCGGCCAGTGGGGCGCCGACTACTGGGATCCCCACACCAACGCCGACACCTTCGCGCGCAACCCGGACAATTCCGACAACGCGGCGTCCAAGCCGCTCGCCTGGCGCAACGCCTGGGACATTCCGGAGCTGACCAAGAAGGCCGACGCCGCGGTGCTGGAGCGTGACGAGGCCAAGCGCGTCGAGATGTACGCCGAGCTGCAGCGCGACCTCCTGAAGACGAGCCCGTTCATCATCATCTACCAGATGGTCGAGACCGCCGGCGTACGGAAAAACGTGCAGGACTTCGTCCTCGGCGCGACCTCGGACTCGACCTACGTGTTCAAGGTCTCCAAGAACTGAGGGCCGCATGGCACCCGGTACCGCCAGGGCAGGCGGGCGCAGACGCGCCCGCCTGCAGGCGACGGCCATGGCCATTGTGCGCTTTCTCGTCGTCGTCGCGCTGACCTATCTTGGCCTGCTCGCCGTCACCTTCTTCATCGGCCGCGTCATTCCCGTCGACCCGGTGCTCGCCATCGTGGGAGACCGGGCCCCAACGCACGTGGTGGAACGTGTGCGCGAGGAGCTGGGCCTCAACCTGCCGCTCTACCAGCAGTTCCTTATCTATATCGGCAAGGCGCTGAGCGGCGATTTCGGCACCTCGGTGCTGACGTCCAACCCGGTGATGGCCGACATCCGCCGCGTCTTCCCCGCGACGCTGGAGCTGGCGACGCTCGGCACACTCATCGGCACCGTCCTCGGCGTGCCGCTCGGCGTCCTCGCGGCGGTGCGGCGCGGCAGCTTCCTCGACCAGATCGTGCGCGTCATCGGCCTCGTCGGCTATTCGGTGCCGATCTTCTGGCTGGGCCTGATGGCGCTCCTCGTCTTCTACGCCCGGCTTGGCTGGGTGGAGGGACCGGGACGCATCGACGTCGTCTATGAATACACGGTGACGCCCCTCACCGGCATCCTGCTCATCGACACGGCGATGCAGGGCGAGTGGGAGGCCTTCCGCAACGTCTTCGGCCACCTCATCCTGCCGGCGTCGCTGCTCGGCTATTTCTCCATGGCCTACATCAGCCGCATGACGCGCTCCTTCATGCTGACGGAGCTGGGGCAGGAATATGTGGTGGCAGCGCGGGCGAAGGGCCTGTCCGAGGGCAAGATCATCTGGCGCCACGCGCTGCGCAACGCGCTGGTGCCACTCGTCACCGTCATCGCCCTGTCCTACGCCACGCTGCTCGAGGGCTCGGTGCTGACGGAAACGGTGTTCTCCTGGCCCGGCCTCGGCCTCTACATCACCGATTCCCTGCAGAATGCGGACATGAACGCCGTCCTCGGCGGCACCATCGTCGTCGGTTCGGTGTTCATCGGTCTCAATCTGCTGTCCGACCTGCTCTACCGCGTCCTCGACCCCAGAACACGAGCCCGATAGCGGATCCGCGCAAGATGAAGAACGACGCTCAAACTTGGCGCGAATGGCTGACGAGCGAGCGGCCGGCCTCGCGCCGGCAGGCCCGCCTCGGGCGCGCCTATGCGGCCTGGTCGCGCTTTGTCGACAACCGGCTCGCCATGGCCGGCCTCTTCATCATCCTGGCGCTCCTCCTCGTCGCCATCTTCGCCGACGTAATCGCGCCCTATTCGGCCGTGACGGACGGAGACCTGCGCACGGCGCGCCTCCTGCCGCCGAGCGCCGAGCACTGGTTCGGCACCGACGACCAGGGACGCGACATCTTCGCCCGCCTGGTGCACGGCTCGCGCATCACGCTCTTCGTCGTCGTTCTGGTGGCCGTGATCGCAGCGCCCGTCGGCCTGCTCATCGGCACGGTCTCGGGCTATGCCGGCGGCTGGATTGATGCAGTGCTGATGCGCATCACTGACATCTTCCTCGCCTTTCCGCGCCTCGTGCTGGCGCTGGCCTTCGTGGCGGCGCTCGGACCGGGCATCGTCAACGCCGTCATCGCCATCGCCATCACCTCATGGCCGCCCTATGCCCGCATCGCCCGCGCCGAGACCCTGACGCTGCGCCATGCGGACTACATCAATGCCGTGCGGCTGATGGGCGCCTCGCCGGCACGCATCATCGCGCGCCACATCACGCCGCTGTGCGTGTCGTCGGTCATCATCCGCGTGACGCTGGACATGGCCGGCATCATCCTCACGGCGGCGGGCCTCGGCTTTCTCGGCCTCGGGGCCCAGCCGCCGTCACCAGAATGGGGCGCCATGATCGCCTCCGGCCGCCGCTTCGTGCTCGACCAGTGGTGGGTGGCGGCCGCCCCAGGCGTGGCTATCTTCATCGTCAGCCTCGGCTTCAACCTGCTGGGCGACGGCCTGCGCGACGCACTCGATCCGAAGGCGGCCGGCCAATGAGCGCGCTTCTCGAAGTCGAGAACCTCCGCGTCAGCTTCCCCACGCGCTCGGGCGTGGTTGAGGCCGTGCGCGGCGTCTCGTTCACCCTCGGGCGTGAGCGGCTCGGCATTGTCGGGGAATCCGGCTCGGGCAAGTCGCAGACCGGCCGCGCCATCCTCGGCCTCACACCGCCGCATGCGACCGTCTCCGCCGACCGGCTCGTCTTCGACGGCATCGACCTACTCTGTGTGAGCGCGAAGGAGCGACGGGCCCTGCGCGGCAAGCGCATCGCCATGGTTCTGCAGGACCCCAAGTTCTCGCTCAACCCGGTCATGCGCATCGGCGACCAGATCATGGAAACCCTGGCCGCCCACGGCCGCGGCACCGGCGCCGAGGCCCGGCGGCGCACGCTCGCCATGCTGGAGGCCGTGCAGATCCGCGACCCGGAGCGCGTCTTCAGGCTCTATCCGCACGAGGTCTCCGGCGGCATGGGGCAGCGGGCGATGATCGCCATGATGCTGGTGGCCGAGCCGGACCTGCTCATCGCCGACGAGCCGACCTCAGCCCTCGACGTGACGGTGCAGCTGCAGGTGCTGTCCATCCTCGACAAGCTCGTGGCCGAGCGCGGCATGGGCCTGATCTTCGTCTCGCATGACCTGAGGCTCGTCTCCTCCTTCTGCGACAGGGTGCTGGTCATGTATGCCGGCCGCGTGGTGGAGGAGATCGCCGCCGACAGGCTGCACCAATCGCAGCATCCCTACACGCAGGGCCTGCTCAACTGCCTGCCCAAGCTCGGGCAGAGCCAACACCCCCTGCCGGTGCTCGATCGCAAGCCGGAGTGGGCAGCATGACCGACGCGCTTACGATCAGCGACCTCGTCGTCGAGTTCGACGATTTCCGTGCCGTGGACGGCGTCAGCCTGTCGGTACGGGAGGGTGAGTCCTTCGGCCTCGTCGGGGAATCGGGCTCCGGCAAATCCACCGTGCTGCGGGCCGTGGCCGGCCTCGCTCCGATCACGGCCGGTACGATTGCCGTCGGCGGCGAGACGCTCGGCCGCACGCGCAGCAAGGACTTCTACCGCCGGGTGCAGATGGTCTTCCAGGACCCCTACGGCTCGCTGCATCCACGCCACACCATCGACAGGGCGCTGGCCGAGCCACTGGCGGTGCACGGCATCGGCGACGCCGAGCAGCGTATCGTGAAGGCGCTCGAGGAAGTGGGTCTCGGCACGGGCTTTCGCTTCCGCTATCCGCACCAGCTGTCCGGCGGCCAGCGCCAGCGCGTCGCTATCGCCCGGGCGCTGATCCTGGAGCCGAAGGTCCTGCTGCTCGACGAGCCCACCTCGGCCCTCGACGCATCGGTGCAGGCCGAGGTGCTCAACCTCCTCGAGGAGGTGCGGCGCAAGCGCGGCCTCACCTACATCCTCGTCAGCCACGACCTCGCCGTCGTCACGCACATGTGCGAGCGCCTGCTCGTCATGCAGCATGGCAAGCCCGTGGAGCTTCTCACCTCGGCCGACCTGGCCGCGCGGCGGATCGAGACGCCCTACACGCGCGAACTGATGGTGGCGAGCGAAGGCTTCAAGCGCGGTGCGTGAAGCTCGCGGGGCATGCCCCCGGCTCGCCCCAAGGCCGTTTCACGATTCCAAACGAAATCCGCCGCGCTCATCGCGCGGCGGATGATTTTTCCGGGATCGGCGGGCCTCGCCGGGTACTTCCCGGCCGCCTTCTTCAGGCAGCCTTCACCTGGGCGAGGAACTCGTCCACCTGCTGGCGCAAGATGTCGGACTGGCGCACGAGGTCGTTGGCCGCCTCGACGATCTGGCTGGAGACGATGCCCGTCTCGGCCGCCGCGCGGCTGACGCCGGCGATGTTCGAGGACACCTCCTGCGTGCCCTGGGCGGCCTGCGAGACGTTGCGGGCGATCTCGTTGGTGGTCGCACCCTGCTGGTCCACGGCCGAGGCGATCGTGGTCGAAACCTCGTCGATCTGGCGGATCGTCTCCGTGATGCTGTCGATGGCCGCCACGACGTCGTTGGTGGCGTTCTGGACAGCGGCGATCTGAGCCGAGATATCGTCCGTCGCCTTGGCGGTCTGCTCGGCGAGGTTCTTGACCTCGGTGGCGACGACGGCAAAGCCGCGACCCGCCTCGCCAGCCCGCGCCGCCTCGATGGTGGCGTTGAGGGCGAGGAGGCTCGTCTGCGAGGCGATGTCCGTGATGAGGCTCACCACCTCGCCGATGCGCTGGGCGCTGGTGGCAAGGCTGCGCACCACGTCCGCGGCCTGCTTCGTCTGGCCATTCGCCGCGCTCGCAACACGGGCCGCGGTCGTGACCTGCTGCCCGATCTCGCGGATGGAGGCCGTGAGCTCCTCGGCCGCCGAAGCGACAGTGTTGACGTTGCTCGTCGCCTGCTCCGCAGCGGCGGCCACCGTCGTCGACTGGCGGCTGGTCTCCTCGGCGGCAGAGTTCATGGCGTTGGCGTTCTGCTGCAGCTGAGCAGCGGCGGTAGCCACGGCCCGGGCAACGCTCATCGCCTCGGCCTCGAACTTGTTGACCAGGGCCTCGATGGTGCGCGCACGCTCTTCCTTGGCGCGCTGCTCGGCCTCCTGCTGGGCGGCGAGACGCTCCCGTTCGATGGCATTCTCCCGGAAGACCTCGACGGCACCCGTCATCTCGTCAATCTCATCGCGGCCAAGGGCAGGCGGCACCTCGACATTGCTGTCACCCTCGGCAAGACGCAGCATCACGTCGCGCAGACCCTGCAGGCGACGCGCCAGTTTGCGCGCGACGACCAGAGCGAGCCCGCCGATGAGGAGGAAAAACACGAAGCCGACACCAGCCGCCATGAGCGACGCTTCCCGGATGCGCGCCGTCACGTCGTCGGTGTAAAGCGAGGTGCCGACGGTCCAGTTCCAGGGCCCGAAGCGCTCGACATAGGCGAGCATGGGCACCGCCTGCGACATGTCATCGCCCACGCGCGGGAAGCTGTAGGAGATATAGCCGGAGCCCTTCTCCTTGCTGATGGCGAGCATTTCCTTCACGTACGCCACGCCGTTGGCGTCCTTGGCGTCCATGAGGTTCTTGCCCTCGAGGGCCGGGTGACCGCCGTTGACGATCTCGTTGCCCTCATCGTCGATGATGAAGAAGTATTCGTCGCCATTGTAGCGCATGGCGCGAACCACGGCGCGCGCACGCTGCTGCGCCCAGCCCTCGCCGATGAGGCCCTTCGCGGTTTCCTGGAACTGCTGGTCGATGGCCTTGATGACGACGCCCGTCACCGACTTGAGCATCTCCACGCGAGCCTCGCGGATCGAGGCCGCCTCCATCGATGCAAGGATGGCCACAACCGCAGCGATGCTGACCGCAAAGAGTACGACGACCGACGCGAGCCGCGCACCGATCGTCCTGAGGCCGATCTTTTCTAGAATGCGACCGAATCCGTTTCGAACCTTGGCAGTTTCCATGCCAGCCACCCCGCAATCGCAGACCGGCTCTCGCCAGCCGGTCGCCCTTCATTTCATGCCGCCCCGTTGCCGGTCGGCGGCGTTGCCTCGCCGATCAGGCTGCCATTGGCCGGGCAGCCTGATCGATCGCGTATCGGAATAGACGCCACATGGCGGTGCCGCAGAGCGGACGCCGCCGGCACTTCTCCGGCTGGGCCGAGCGCAGCAGAACCCGCCGGAATCGAGGGAACACAATTTCCCACCAAACACCGCCGGCACCCTAGGAGCGGAGCCTTGCGCGAAGCTGTAGGTCGGCTCAGCGCGCCAGCGTGACCGGCATCCCCGAGCTGAGCTCGACGCCGCGGTACCTACCGCCGTCCTCCACGAGGCGGACGACCATCGCGCCGCGTGCATAGAGCACCACATCGCCCCCCTTGAGGTCCCAGCCGTTGATGCTCCGCAGCGCCTCGCTGGTGCAGCCGCTCGTCGACGCGCGGTACTGGTCGAGGAGCCCGGCATTGGTCAGCACCAGCTCGCAGGCCTTGCCGCCCGCCTCGGTCACGCGCCACCGGCCCGAAAGCTGGGACCGCTGGGGCAGCGGCTTCACCTGACGAGACTGGGGCGGCGGATCGTAGCCCTTGACCACCTTCGGCGCCGGCAGCGGGGCGGGAGCGGCAGGCACCACCCGGGGAGGAGGCGGAGAGGCCGGCTGCGGCCGCGGAGGCTCCACCGTAACAGGCGGCATCGGCTCTTCCCGCACGGCCCTCGCCCGCGGGCGCGCGGGAGCGGCCGGCGCCACGACGACGTTCTCCACCACGACCTCGACGGAGGGCGGCGGCGGCCGATAGCACCGCACCGGCGGGTTCCAGGGACTGGTGTAGTAACGCTCGCAGCTGTTGAACTCGCCTGACTGACAGCCGGCGAGAAAGACGAGCCCGAGAAGCGGTCCCGCGCTGCGGCCAAGCCCCCGCATCGGCGCACGGGCAACGCGGCCCGCTTCCGCGCTCGAGGAGGTGAATTCGCGCGTCTTCTTCATTGTGTGGCCTCAAAAGGCATCCGGAACGGCAGCATGAGGCGGGGATCGTCGAGGCCCGCGGCCAGCCGCCGACGAGCGGCATCATCCGTGGCCATCAGCAGGCCGGCGATCACCTCCCCCTTGCCTGCGACCGAATAGCGAAGAACATTAGCCGGCTCTTTTTCTCCGCAGGCGCCGGAGAGAAAGCCCAGCGCACCGCCCGCGCCATCCTCCTGTCCGCAAACGAAGGACAGGCCCTTCAGTGAACCTTCGCGGACCTGTGCGACGATCTGCAACCGGCTGTTGCCGGCAAGGGCGAGGCCGACCCCGGCCGTCACCAGCACGCCGGCAACGCCCGGCCCGAGATGCAGGAAGCCCTCGGCGACAACCTCCGCGTCGGTCTCGGGGCTGGCCAGGCGATCGAATACGGCAATGCCCGAGAGGTCGTCGAGCAGCAGGAAGAGCCGGCGATGGCGATGGGACGTTCCGTGTGCGTTGCTGTCGACGAGGAGCGCTCTTGCCCCCTCGAGAGCGATGTCTGCGACAAGCCAGCCGCAGCCACCGACGCTTGCCGCATCGACCGGCCTGAGAATGTTGTGGGCAGCGCCGCTGCGGAAGTGGCGGCCCGGCGCACCGGCGTCGCGGACGGCGATCCCGCCCGGATCGGCGACCCAGCGGATGCCCTTCGCGGCATAGACGAAGGAGCCGCAGTCGTCGTGCCCGCGGCCGCAGCTCGCTCCGAAGCGCGCGGCGAAATAGGCCCAGTCGCTGGCGTCCTTGTGGCGCGCCGTCACGATCCCGGCCTGCCTGTCGAGCACGATCGGGGCGGAGGCCCGCGCGGCCAGCATCTCGGCCACCGCCGGCTCGGACATCACGTCGCGGCCGCAGCGGGCGATGAGATCCCGCAGGATGGGCAGGTGCTCCGCCCCGCCCGTCGTCTCGCCGAAGGGGACGAGGCAGCCGTCAGGGTCCGTCAGCGCCACGCTCGTGGCAATGGCCCGACCGAGCGGCATCGCCAGCCGCCGACGCAGACCCTCCGTGCCCGGCAGGGCGGCGAGGACACCCTGCACCGCCAGAGCGACGGCGAGCGCCTCGAAATGAAGGTGCGACGAGCCCTCGCTCGGCATCGCCGCCTCGTCGAAAAGCTGCGTCACCGACCAGTCGATGTGATTGAGGGCCAGCAAACGCCACAGGGGTGCGAGCGGCAAGCGGGGCAACGCCGCGGCGGCGGTGGCGAGCGCGGCCGCAGCATGCAGCCGCTCGCGCGCCTCGCCGATGAGATTGTCGCCCAGGGCCTCGGCGAAGAACCGCGCATGCCGCACGATGGCGGCGAGCAGCGCGACGCTCCTGCCGGCCGGCAAGCCGGCCGAGAGCGACCGCGAGAGGAGCTGCACCAGCACCTCGAGACGGATCGCGGCCGTGCGCGGACTGAAGCGATCCTCGTCGTCTATGTCCGCACGCGGAAAGGCCGCATCCCACGACAGGGCGAGGGCTACAGCCTGGGAAAGGTTCTTGCGCTCGCCGTCCCCCACGAGCGAGAGCAGCCAGCCGAGCGCGTGATAGCGGGCACGCCACAGGCCGCAGGCAAAGGGATCTTCCTGCCAGTCGAGGACTTCCGGAAGGAGCCATTCCTCGCGCCCGGCAAGCCTCAGGCGCCCCTCGGCCGCCGCGCCCATGCCGCCGGCGAGCCAGGCGCCGAGATCGGTCTGGACGAGAGGCGCTGAAGCAAGGGCCGTTTCATCGACGAAGGAGGCGAGCAGCCCGCGCGCGTCGCGCTCGGCGATGCCGAAGCGCTCGGCCAGATGCCCGAGCGCCGCCAGCGGCTCGCCTTCAGCCGCTGCGGAGCCCTGCTCGTCGAGCGCGACCTCATAGGGCAGGCAGCGCCAGATCTGCGCCCGCCCGCGCGCCTGGAAACCGATCTCGACCCAGCTGGCACCGGCGGGCGGAACGAGGCGCAGCGTGAAGCGCCGTGCGCGCCGGTCCGTCGGAAGCATAATGAAGGCGCCAACGCCCTCCGCCTCGAGCGTGCCCTCGTAGGGGCGCGGCAGGGCACGACCCTTTTCGTCGCGGTAAACGATACGCACGAAGGCCATGTCCGGCGCCGGCGAAGCGCACAGGAGCTGGCCGCGCACCGTGAGCGCAACGCCCGGCACGACACCCCAGCTCTCCCAGCGCGGCTCTGCATCGAGAAGCTGCAGACCGGGCGGGTCCGCCGTCTCCACAGCTGGCTGGGGCAAAAGCTGCAACCGGGGCCCCGACACCTCGAACGGCGCCGTGTTGCGCCAGCTGCGCACCGACAGCTCCACCCGCTCGGCATGGCCCGGCAGCCAGAAGGCGACACGCACCCGGGAGACCTTGTGCCCCGGGGCGACAGGGCCGGCCACGTCGATCACGAACGGGTCGATGCGCCCGCGCATCAGCCCCGGCACGACCGGTAGGTCGAGGCTCACGCCGTCAGCCGTCAGGAAGTCGAAGCCGAGCCGCACCGCATCCGGCACGCCGACGGCCTTCTCCTCCTCGGCCCAGGTGATGGCAAACGACAGCTCGCACCACCGGCCGGCCGGCACGGCGCCGAATGAGAACTGGGCCCGCGCGCGCCGGTTGCGTGCCTCCACGACATGGACGGCACGCTCGGCGGACTCCGCGCTCGGCCGTGCAGCCGCCGGAAGCCCCCGCCCGGCGCCCTCCTGTGCCGCAGGCGCACCGTCGTCCGAAAGCGGCGGGATGGGGGCAGGTCGGCCAGCGACGGCCTTCGCCGGCTGTGTCCGCTTCTTCCCCTGAACCACCGAAAGGCGCGGTGGCTGAAACGGCTTCACCCGGTCCGACGCCTTCGTCAGACCGGGCTTCAACAGAGCTTCGAGACCGGGCCGCACGTGTCGCGCCCCCTTCTTCTCATCAGGTTGTTCGTCGTCGCCGCTCACGCCGCGGCCACGCGATCAAAGAACCGGCGCACGTCGCCGTTCATGTTCGCCGCCTGCTCGTCGAGCGAGGACGCGAGCGTCTGGACGGTGGTGACGATGCCTCCGATGTCTTGCGCAGCGGCGCGCACCGTGGCCACCGCATCAGCCACGCCCTGCGCGTCCTGCGATATCTCCTCGACCGCGGTGAGGATCGAATGCGTCGCGGCAGCCTGGTTCTCCACCGCCGCGGTGATTGCCTCCGCGGCCTGGACGACCTCACTGATGACCGCACCGATGCCGTCGAGATCGCTGACGGTCGCGCGCGTGGCCTGCTGGATCGCCGCGATCTGGTCAGCGATCTCCTGGGTCGCCTTGGCCGTTTGCATTGACAACGTCTTGACCTCACGCGCCACCACGGCAAAGCCAAGCCCTGCCTCGCCCGCGCGTGCTGCCTCGATGGTGGCGTTGAGCGCGAGAAGGTTCGTCTGCCGCGCGATGCCGCCGATGAGTTCCACGATGGAGCCGATGCGCTCGGTCACCTCGGCGAGGCCGCGCACGCCGGCATCGGCGGCCTTGGCCTGCTCAGCAGCCTTGCCGGCAATCTCGTAAGCGCGCTCGGCGTAATTCTCGACCGTCTCGATGGACTTCGCCATCGAGCCCGCCGCGGCGGCGCTGCGGGCAGCCCGCCCGGCCATTTCCTCGGCCGTCTTCGTCATGCTGTCGGCCTGCTTGGTCGTGCGGCTCGTTGCCTCGCCGAGCTGCTCGGAGGCGCCACGCATGACGTGCGCCGCCTTGTTGAGCGCCGCAAGGCTGTCGGAGAAAGTGTGGTCGAAAACGTCGATCTCACCCGCCAGGCGCTTGCGGCGCTGCTCGCCGGCCGCCAGCAGCGTCTCGTGATAGACAGAGACGGCAATGCCCATGTCGAACATGACCGCGCCGTTGACGGCATTGATGAGCCGCGTCAGGCGGCCCGGACGCTGCCGCGTTTCCTTCACGAGCGCAGCCGTCAGATCGGCGAGGATGACGTTGTAGCCGCCGATGTACCAATCCGGCTTGATGCCCACGCGCACGTGCGCCCTGGCAACGGCCCGCACGCTCTCGAGATAACCAGCATCGAAGCCCGAGTTGAATAGCCGCTGCCAGTGAACTGCCTGGGCCTTGGACAGCCTCTCCTGATGGTCGCCGACGAGCCTCGCCATCGACGGGAACTTCCCGACGTGGCGGTAGAAATCGGCAATAACGCGCGGCATGTGCGGTTTGAGAAGCTCCCAGGCAACCTTGAGCTCGCCGCGTATGGCAGCATCGATTTTGTAGAAGGCTAGACGCTCGTTCAGATAGTCAACCGATTCGGACATCATTCCTACCATGCGCACTTATCCCGGAAGCCGCATCGCGGCCCCGGGCGGAAACGAGAAAGGGGGAGGAGGCAGGCCAACGACTCTCATCCAGCAACCCTCATTCAGCAGCCTCAGCCATGCGGTTGGGAATATAGACTCCCGGCCGGCCAGACGCGGAGCGAAAGGCATCGGAAATGCCCATCACCGTCTCGGCCGCGCCAAGAACCAGATAACCGTCGGGTGCGAGAACCTTCGCCATCCGCGAAAGCACGTCTGCCTTCGTGGGGATGTCGAAGTAGATGAGCACGTTGCGACAGAAGATGATGTCGAACGTGCCGAGACCGGCGAAGGACTGCAGCAGGTTGAACTGGCGGAACTGCACCATGGCCCGGATTTCGGGCCGGATCTGCCACTGGTCGCCCTTCTGCTCGAAGTACTTCAGCAGGTACTGAATAGGCAGGCCACGCTGCACCTCGAAGGCTGAATAGATGCCTTCCCGGGCTCGGTCCAGCACGTGGGCGGCGATGTCCGTCGCCAGGATCTCCACGGTGACGCCCGGCAGCAGATGCGCATTCTCCTTCAGGATCATCGCCAGGGAATAAGGCTCCTGCCCCGTCGAGGCCGCGGCACACCACACGCGAACGCGGCGCGAGCCGCGCCGGTCGATGAGGTTCGGCACCATGAAGGAAATGAAGGCCTCGAACGGTGTCTTGTCGCGGAAGAAGGAAGACTCGTTCGTCGTCATCGCCTCGACGACGGCATCAGCCACCGCCCCCGTCGGCGCGGCCCGCAGGCGTGCAATGAGCTCCTCGACATTGGCGAGCCCCGCCTTGCGCGCAACGGGCGTCAGGCGGCTCTCGATGAGATACTGCTTCTCCTGCGAGAGGTTCAGCCCCGAGCGCTGCTTGAGGAACTGCTGCAGGAACTCGTAATCGCCGGCCGCAATCATGCCTTCCCCCCGACGATCAGCTGGCTGACCTTGGGCCCGATTTCCTCGATGGGGAGCACGGCCGCACAGGCACCGGCGGCCAGGGCCGCGCCCGGCATCCCCCACACGACGCTCGTGGCCTCGTTCTGCGCGATGACGCTGCCGCCCGCTTCGGCAATGGCGAGCGCACCCCTGGCACCATCGCTGCCCATGCCCGTCAGGATGACGCCGAGCGTCGCCGCGCCGAAGACGTGGGCGACGGACTCGAACATCGGGTCCACCGCCGGCCGGCAGAAATGCACCGGTGGCGCGTCCGAGAGACGGATGACGGGCTTGTCGCCGACCTTCTCGACGAGCATGTGCCGGCCGCCCGGCGCCACATAGATGCGCCCGGCCACCAGTAGCTCGCCATCGACGCCCTCAGCGGCCTCCCGCTTCGCGGCACGGCCGAGATGCTGGGCGAGAATGGTTGTGAAGGTCGGTGGCATGTGCTGGACGATGAGGACGGGCAGCCGCGCCAGCGCCGGGCCGGCCCCCTGCAGGAACTGCATCAGCGCCTGCGGCCCGCCGGTGGAGCTGCCGATGCAGAGGACACGCGCCGGCACGCTGGAGTAGGGCCTCAGCTTTTCCACGCCCCGCGACGCATGCGGCCGCGACTGGGGTGCCGGAGCAGCAGCCACGGGTGCCGCCGGCTTCGGGGCCGATGCTTCGAGCGGAAGGCGCTGGCCCGCGGCGGAACGGGCGCGCACCCGCTGCCCAAGGTGGCGCACCTTCTCCACGAGCTCGCGGCGGAAGTCGGCCGAAGTGGCGAGGCGGCCCGTCGGGTCGGGCTTCGGCACATAGTCGGCTGCGCCGAGCGCCAGCGCCCTGAGACTCGTCTCCGCCCCGCGCTGGGACAGCGTGGACGCGACGAGCACGACGGTGTCGGGCTTGGCCTTGAGGAGGAGAGGCAGGGCCGTGAGCCCGTCCATCTCCGGCATCTCGATGTCGAGAATGACCACGTCCGGGCGGGAGTGGGTCATGTCCTGCGCCGCGAGGCGGCCATGCCGGTGCGTGGCGACGACGGCGAAGTCGTGCTCTTCCTCGAGCCAGCGCGAGACGAGCCCGCGCACGACCGCCGAGTCGTCCACGATCATGACGCGGATCTGGTCACCCGCCGGAGCGGCTCCCGTGACATTGGTCATTAAAGCGGCTTTCCAGCGTCAGCGAGAGCCTCGGCCTCGATAAGGCCGACCTCTTGGAACTTGAAGGTCAGGATCTCACGGTCGAAGGGCTTCATGATGTACTCGTCGGCCCCCGCGATGAGCGCCCGCGCGATATGGCCCGGATCGTTCTCCGTGGTGCAGAACACGATCTTGGGGCGGTTGCCGCCCTCCATGGCGCGCACCGCCTCCAGGAACTGTGGGCCGTCGAGGACCGGCATGTTCCAGTCGAGCAGGATGGCATCCGGCATGAAGGACATGCAGTGGTCGAGCGCCTCCTGCCCGTTGCCTGCCTCGCTCACCTCGAAGGACAGTTCCTCGAGGATCTTGCGCGCCACCTTCCGGATGAAGGGGGAATCATCGACCACCAGACACGTTTTCATCCGCCGCCTCTAATTACTCTCCGGCTTCGACAGCTGCGGCTCAGGCCGCCATCGCCCCCTGTCGCAGGGACAGGACACGCTCGACGTCGAGGATCACCATCAGCTCGTTGTCGAGCCTGTGGATGCCGTCAGCCACCTGGGCCCAGCGCGGATCGAGATTCATCGGGTTCGGCTCGCGCGTCGAACTGTCGAGCGCCAGAACCTCGCCGACCGTGTCGATGATGAGACCGTAGGACTCGCCCTTGTAGTCGATGCCCACGGCCATCGGCTGCACGATGTCCGTCGCATCGGGGAAGTCCAGCAGCCGGCGCATGTTGATCGTCGTCACGATGCGTCCGCGCAGGTTGAGCACGCCCTCCACCGCGCGCGGCGCACGCGGCACGCGCGTCGTGCGCTCGGGCATAAAGACGTCGTGCACGGACAGGATGGGCAGGCCGAAGAGCTGCCCGGCGATGCGCACGGTGACATACTGGACGGTGTCGGCGGACTTGCCCGCCGCCTCGGTCGGCTTGGTCATGCTGCTGCCACCTCCTGTTGGACCCCGGCGAACTCCTTGAGCGCCTCGAGAAGGCCGGGCTTGTCGAACTTGGCGATGTAATCGGAGAAGCCGACGGAACGGCCCCGCTCAATCGCCTCGGGTGTGCACAGGCCGGAAAGAGCGATGATCGGCAGCCCCTCCAGCCGCGGATCACTGCGCAGACGGCTGGCGAACTCGAAGCCGTCCATGTGCGGCATCTCGATGTCGGTGACGACCACGTCGAACATGGCGCCGCCCTCGATGAGCTGCAGGGCGGTGACGGCCGAGTCGCACAGCGTCACGTCGTAGCCGGCGGCCTTGAGCGCCGGCCCGATCATGTTGCGGAAGAAGGCGCTGTCATCGACCAGCAACAGGCTGCGCCGCTGCGGCTCGCCCTGCTGCGCGCGACGGTGGAACCAGTCCTTGAAGCCCATCGGCAGATAATGGGCGATGTCGATGATCTCCGTCGTCTGGCCGCGCACGACGCCCGAGCCGAGGATGCCCGGCACATCCGACGCGAGAGTGATCTCGAACTGCTCCTCGACGATGTCGATGATCTCGTCGACCATGAGGCCTACGGAGCGGCCGGAATCCGAGAACACGAGCACCGGCTGCGTGCCGCTCTCGCGCTGTTCGACGCGATCGTTGACCGGCACGAGCGGCATGAGCGTGCCGCGGTACTGGACGACCGGCCGACCCGTCGCGCGCTCGATCTTCTCCACCGGCAGCTCCTCGAGGCGAGTGACGAGCGACAGCGGCACCGCCTTCGGCTCCGGCCCGCCGGCGCGGAAGAGCAACAGCGCCACCGCGTTGCCCTTGCCGGACGCCCGCTCGGCGTCGGCCGCGCTGGAGTCGCTGGAGCTGAGTGTCGAGGAATGCGCCGCTGCCTGGGCGATGCCGTTCGGGTCGATGATCATGATGACGCTGCCGTCACCAAGGATCGTATTGCCCGAGAATATCGACAGGTGCCGCAGCAGCGACGACATCGGCTTCACCACGATTTCCTCGGTGTGGAAGACCGCGTCCACCACGATGCCGAAGGTCTGGTTGCCGACCTGCATGACGACGATGAAGCCCTGCTCGCCCTGCTCCGTCTCGTTGACGGCGCTGCCGGGCTCAGCCGTGCCGAGCAGCTCCGCGAGCGGCACGACCGGCAGCAGCTTGTTACGCAGCCGCAGCACCGGCGTGTTCTTGATCCGCTCGATGCGGTGGCCCGACTTGTGGTGCACGCGCACCAGCTCCATCACCGCCAGCTGCGGGATGGCGAAGCGGTCGCCCGCCGCCTCGACGATCAGCGCCGAGACGATGGCGAGCGTGAGCGGGATCTTGATGACGAAGGTGGTGCCGCGCCCGGGCACGGAGCGCACGTCGATCGTGCCGCCGATAATCTCGATGTTGTTGCGCACCACGTCCATGCCGACACCGCGGCCCGACACGCTCGTGACCTTGGCGGCAGTCGAGAAGCCGGCGTGGAAGATGAACTTGTGGATCTGGGCCTCGCTCATCTTCTCGAGCTCGGCCTCGGTGGCCAGTCCGTTCTCCAGCGCCTTGGCGCGGATGCGCGCCGTGTCGAGACCACGCCCGTCGTCCGAGATCTCGATGATGATGTGCCCGCCCTCGTGATAGGCGGCGAGGCGGATCTTGCCGCGCTCGGGCTTGCCGGCGGCACGACGCTGCTCCGTCGACTCGAGGCCATGGTCCGCCGAATTGCGCACCATGTGCGTCAGCGGATCCTTGATGAGATCAAGGATCTGCCGGTCGAGCTCGGTCTCGGCGCCGACCATCTCCAGGTCGATCTGCTTGTTCAGCTCCTGGGCGAGATCGCGCACGATGCGCGGCAGCTTCTGCCACGCGTTGCCGATGGGCTGCATGCGCGTCTTCATGACGCCTTCCTGCAGCTCGGCCGTGACGTTGGAGAGGCGCTGCAGCGGCACCTTGAACTCGGTGTCGCCCTGGCGGCGGGCAATCTCCATGAGCTGATTGCGCGTCAGCACCAGCTCGGAGACCATCGTCATGAGCTTCTCGAGCGTGTCGACATTGACGCGCAGCGACTGCGAGGACACCGAGCCCTTGCCGGCCCCTTCGTCAGCCTCGCCCGCCTTGCCCGGCTTTGCCGCAGGCTTGGCGGCGGGCTTGGCCTCGCTCTTGGCTTCCGCCTTCGTCTCGGTCTTGGCCTCGGCAGCCGGCGCCGCGGGAGCCTGCTTGGCGACCGGCTTCGGCACCGGCACCTCGGCCTGCGCCTCGCGGAAGGCACGCTCGATGTCGTCGAGCGAATCCTCGCCGGGCAGCAGCTCGCGCTCCAGCACCTGGGGGGTCAGCGTGCCGACGGAAACCTTGCGCTGTGGCGCCGGCTCCGGCTCGGGCTCCGGTTCGGGCTGGGCTTGCGAGCCGAGGGCGAGCGCCTCAAGCGGGCCGATGAGGTCGTCGTCGTTGCCTTCCGGCTCCTGGCCGAGGTTGGTCTCCAGCTCGACCAGAAGCTCCTTCACGCGGTCGATCGTGCGCAGGATGAGACCGACCGCCTCCGTCGTGACCGGCGCCCCCTCGCGGAACTTGCCCATGAGGGTTTCTGCGGCATGGGCCAGGGCGCCGAGGCGCGGCAGGCCGAGGAAGCCGCACGTTCCCTTGATGGTGTGGACGAGGCGAAAGATGTTGTCGAGAACCTGAGCGTTGTTGGGATCCCGCTCGAACTTCACGAGTTCGACGTCAACGACGTCGATATTCTCGTTCGTCTCGGTCAGAAACTCCCGAAGCAGATCGTCCATGCGCCCAACTCCCAAAGCCCGCCGTGCGGCCCGCCCGCCCGGCGCCGGAGGGATCGCGGCCGCCAACGGCCCGCGCATCCCTCCTTCCCGTTCCGTTCCGGCCGAAGCCTTCCCCCCGGCCTCTCAACCCCTACCGATCAGGCCGCCCGCACCCGTGCGATGAAGCGGTCGACCTCCTCACGCAGCCGCTCGGCCTGATCCGTCAGCTCGCTGGCTGCGGACACGATCTCGGACGCCACGCGTCCGGTATCGGCCGCCGCCTGCGTCACATCGGAGATGTTCGCCGAAACCTCCTGCGTGCCCTGCGCCGCCTGCTGGACGTTGCGGGCGATCTCGCCCGTCGCAGCGCCCTGCTCCTCGACGGAGGAGGCGATGGTCGCGGAGATCTCGTCGATGCGCGCGATCGTCTCCGAGATGCCCTCGATGGCGCGCACCACGTCGCCGGTCGCAGCCTGGACCGCGTTGATCTGAGCCGCGATCTCCTCGGTGGCCTTGGCCGTTTGCGCCGCGAGGTTCTTCACTTCCATGGCGACGACCGCGAAGCCCTTGCCCGCCTCGCCTGCCCGGGCTGCCTCGATGGTGGCGTTGAGGGCGAGGAGGTTCGTCTGCGCCGCGACGTCGTTGATGAGGCGGATGACTTCGCCGATGCGCTGGGCGCTTTCGTCGAGACCGCGCACCACCTGAACGGTGGAACCGGCCTGCTGCGCACCCTCGCTGGCAATGGCGGCGGCGTTCGTGACCTGCTGGCCGATCTCGCGGATGGACGCGGAGAGCTGCTCGGCCGCGGAGGCGACGGTATGCACGTTGTTCGTTGCCTGGTCGGACGCAGACGAGACCGCGAGCGACTTGTAGTTGGTCGCCTCCGCCGCGGCGGTCATGGCCGCGGCATGCTTCTCAAGCTGGGCGGCAGCGGCAGACACGGAGCGCACAACGCCGATGACCTGCGCCTCGAAGGCCTCGGCCAGCTCGTTCAGCATGGCGCGCTTGCTTTCCTCCGCGCGCGCGTCGATTGCCGCCTGCTCGCTCTTCAACCGCTCGCCCTCGATGAGCGCGTCGCGGAAATGCTCCGTGGCATCCCAGATGGCGCCGACCTCGTCGCGCGAGCGGCGCGTCTCGAGCTCGATGTCGTAATTGCCGGCGGCCATCTGCTGCAGGACGCCCGAGACCCGACGCAGCGGCCGGCTGAGGAGGAACGTCCCGATCCATGCGCCGAGACCAACGGCGAACGCCAGACCGATGACCGCAGCGCCCACGACGAGGTTCATCATGCGGTCCTGGAAATTCTGCATGTTGGCGCGGATGCTCGCCAGCTGGCCGAAGATGGCCTCGACCTGGCTGTCGAGCAGATCCTGAAATTCCTTGCGGTTGCGGCGGTTGCTCTCGTTGTTGCCCTGCTCGCTGGCAGCGGCGGGGGAAACGTCGACGCCGAGCCGCGCGGTCTCGAGGCGGAAGGCCCGGAACTCGGCGGCGCGCTTGGCCAGTTCGTCGAAGGAGGCGAGCCGGTCCGGCGGGACGATCGCGCGCCACTGCGAGATTGTCTTGTCCATCTCGTCGAGATACTTGCGGATGCCCTCGGCGAACTGCATCGCAGAGTCGCTCGTCTCCGACATGTAGACGCCGCGCGATTCCATGACGACCGCCGTGATGAGACGGTTGAGATGCTCGGCGTAGAAGGCGCGCTGGGCGGTCTGATTGAGCAGGCTGGTCTGCTTGTCGTACTGCCGCAGCGCATAGACGGCCATCGCCGCGACCATGACCGTTACCGCCCCCATGATGGTGACGATCGTATAAATCTTGCCGGAGATCTTCATGCGCGCCGCTTTCCCTGCCGCACAGGAACGTCTTAGCTATAAAGTTGACGTGAGGATCGTGATCACGACCCCATGTCCTCTTTTCTCAGGTAATTAATTTCCTCGATGAGAACGTCGTGGATGATCGGACTGCCAAGTCTTTCGTTGGTCCTGTCCTTGATCACCTGCAACAGTTCCGTCAGGTTTTGCCGCGAAAGGTTCCGGAAATCGATGCGGTCCTCCGCGTAGATGCGGCGGAAAGCCTCGTCGACCAGGAAGGGATCGGGCGGCACGGACATCTCGCGCAGCGTCGCCGCATCCGCCGTGTAGACGAGCTGTGTGACAATGTAGCCCTGCAGGTCACCCTCGATGATGACCGGCACGTTCATCGTCGGCAGCTTTTTGTATTCGAGCCCCTCGAGGTAGGTCTGCTGCCCACCGAGCGGATTGCCGCCCGCGACCCAATAGGCGGTCGCGTAGCTCGACATCAGGGCGATGGCGGCCACCCAGAACCCGGTCAGCAGCAAACGTATCATCGCGCGGGCCCCCTGACGTGCCCGGACGGCTGGTAGGTGCCGTCAGATTCCTCGGCGCGGATGGACGCGGCCACAATCTCGGCGACCTCGTTCATGGCGCGCAGGTTGAGTTCGAGCACCGCCTGGTTACGGGCAAGCTCCTGACGCACGCTGCTCAGACGGTCGATGACCTGGCTCTCGAGGGGCTCTTGGTCGACCACCTTCATGAGCCGGCTCAGCTCGAGCAGGATCTGGCTCTTGCGCCGGTTGCTCTCCTCAAGGTCGATGTCGTGGTGTGTCTCGAGCGCGCGCGTCTCGACGTCGACAACGAACTCCAGCCGATCCATGGCACGCAGCAACGCGGAGCCTGTCGCGGACAGCCGCGGCCCCACGGGGGGAAGGACGCTGCCTTCGCTGCCGGCAGCATCGGCGATGCCGCCGCCTGCTCCTGCCCCGCTCATTTCATCGAACGTCATGCTCTGTTCTCCTTACCTGTTCCGCCGATCGGGGAGGCTCCCTTGCCGTCGCTGTCAGCCACTTGCTGTCTTGCCTTCAGGGAGCGCTCGGTGGACGTGCGCAGCATTTCGGCAATGCCGATGCCCCCAGCCGCAGCCACCTGCTCGCCCATCTTCTCGGCGAGCATCGATTTCCAGATCTTGCCGGCCGTCCCCGTTCCGAAGACGACCTCGCCGTTTTCCGGCAGCATGGCCTCGATGAAGTTCTGGAGAACGAAGGCCTCGAATTTCCGATAGGGGTCGCCTTCGCTCGGGCGCACGGACGCCGCACGGCTGCGCATCGCCGTGAGCGCCCCCTCGATATCGTGCGTCGAGCCGAGCACCGGCCGCCGGACGGCATCGAAAGTGTCGGCGAAATCAACGCCCGCTGGATTCGCCGGCATGTTCTTGAGGCGCTCGAGCGCGGCCTGATAGCGCGACGGCTCGACGGCCCGCGTCACCTCAAGCACGATATCCGACGGCGGCTGAATGGCCATGGCTTACCCTTTTCACGGCGCAGAACGGATAGAGTCGTGCGCCGTGGGGTAATTTGCCCACGCAGGCTTATGTCAGGCTTGCGTCGCGCGCGCCTGAAGAGCGTCGAGAATCTCCGCCAGGCTGCGCTTGTCCTCCTGCTCGCGCGAGACGCGCGCCACCCGCGCCGTGTACCGTTCCACGCGCTTCAGCTTCATCGCCTCGTTGAGCACCAGCTGCGCCTGCGAGCGTCGCGCTTCCTCGAGTTCGGCGGCGTGGCATGCAAGGCGGTGAAGGTGGCGGGCCATGGTCTCTACGAACATGCCGTGCAGCGGCTCGTCCGCGTTGAGGCTCGCCAGGATGTCCGTCTGTGCGCGCGAAAGCTCGGCCTGCCGCCGCTCGATGTCGGCGAGCTTCGCCTCCGCCATGCGGCACAGGCGCTCCTGCACGTCGATGAGACGGCGCATCTTCTCGAGTCTGCGGCGGGCGTCCATGGGGTCATCCGTTGCGAAGCCACTCGGCGAAGCCGAGCATGAACAGGGTCATGTATTCGCGGAAGAGGAGGTAGACGATCAACATCCCAAGACCGATCACGAGCGGCATGAGGATGAAATAGATCGGTAACTGAGGCGTCAACTTGTTGGCGAGACCGATCGCGAAGTTGATAACGAGCGAGTAGATGATGAAGGGGCTGCTGACGCGCAGCGCGATCAGGAAGGCATCGGCCAGCTTGTCCACCACTTCCGACAGGGCAAGGCGCGTGCCGAAGGTTTCTCCCGGCGGCAGCCGCTGGTAGGAGGCGACCAGCCCGCGCAGCAGCTCCCAGTGCAGGTCGGCGAAGAAGACGAGTGCCACCGCGGTCAGCGTGATCAGCGTCGCGAGCGAAGGCAGGCCCTCGCCGTCATCTACCGGCGTGCCGAGCATGCCGCCCACGCCGATCGCCATGGCGACGGCCACCGCGAGCGTCTCGAGCGCCATGAAGAACAGCCGCGCCAGGAAGCCGATGACGAGCCCGGTGAAAGTCTCCGCCCCGATGAGGCGCAGCATGTCGGCCGGCTGCGCATCCCCCACGCGCGCACCGACGGGGCCGAGGAGCAGCGGCGTCAGGGCGAGAGAGACGGTGACAGCAACGAAGAGGCGCACGCGCGTCGGCACGCGTGCGCTCGAGAAACCCGGCGCGATCATCAGGCAGCCGCCGACGCGACAGAAGATCAGGAAGACGGCGAGAAGCGACTGCGAAAGCTGGGCGCTCACGAGATCGTTCCGAGGGACTTGATCTCGATACCCCGCGCGATCTCGACGTGCGAGAGCACCGGCAGGTTCGGGAACAGCCGCTCGATGATCATGCGCACGTAGGGGCGCGCATCGGGCGCGGTGACGAGGACGAAGCTGGTGCCCTCGTTGAAGTGGCGGCGGATGACCTGCGACGCCTCGTTGCCGAATTGCTCGACGAGGCGCGGGTCGATGTCGAACTCGATGACGTCGCCGCGCGCGTCGCGCTTCAGGCTCTGGTGGAAGGCCAGGTCCCAGCGGTTGCCGAGGCGCAGCACGTTGAGCACGCCGTTTTCGGCAAGGTCGCCGCAGATCTGCGGCGCGATGCGCATGCGCACATGCTCGGCAACCTGCTCCGACCGGCGGGCATGCGGCACGATCTCGGCGATAGCCTCGAGGATGAGGTGCAGGTTGCGAATGGAAACGCCCTCGGCGAGCAGCAGCTTCAACACTGCCTGCAGGCCGGAGTAGGAGATCTGCGACGGGCAGATGTCGTCGATGAGCCGCTTGTATTCCGGATCGAGCCGGTCGAGCAGCGCGCGCATGTCCTTGTAGGAGAGGAGCTGCGCAAGGTTGTTGCGGATGATCTCGCTCAGGTGCGTCAGCAGCACCGAGACGTTGTCGACGGTGGTGAAGCCCTGCCGGCGCACCTCGTTGGCATAGGTCTCGGCCACCCACATGGCTTTGATGCCGAAGGCCGGCTCGCGCGTCACCTCGCCCGGCACGTCCGGTTGCGGGCCGTCACCAGTGACGACGAGCATCTCGCCGATGCGCATCTCATGCGTGGCCACCACCGTGCCGTGGATCTTGATCTGGTAGGTCTTGCCCGGCAGCGCCAGTGAATCCGACAGCTTGATGTCGGGCACGACAAAGCCGTACTGCTGGGCGAACTTGCGCCGCATCTTGGCGACGCGGTGGGCGAGCTCGCCGTGGGCGTTGAGCAGCTTCATGGACAGCTGCTTGCCGAGGCACAGCTCGATCTCGGCTGTCTTGAGAGACTCCTTGACCGACTCCTGGGCCTCGCGCTTGGCCTGCTCTTCCTTCTCCTTCTCCTTCGCCTGGGCGGCAGCGAGGGCCTCCTGCTCGGCGATGCGCCGGGGAATGGCGTAGCCGACAAAGCCCATGAGGCCGCCGAGGGCGACGAAGGGCAGGAAGGGAAGGCCCGGCACGACAGCCATCGTGAACATGAGGCCGGCGGCCACGAACAGCGCCTTGGGATAGCCGCCGAGCTGGCCGAGCACGGCCTGGTCCGCCGAGCCGCGCGTGCCGCCCTTCGAGACGAGGAGACCGGCGGCCAGCGAGACGATGAGCGCCGGGATCTGCGAGACGAGGCCGTCACCGACCGACAGCTTGGTGAAGACGTCCGCGGCCTGGGACAGCGACATGCCGTGCCGCGTGACGCCGATGATGATGCCGCCGAAGATGTTGACGGCGGTGATGATGAGGCTCGCCACCGCCTCTCCGCGCACGAACTTCGAGGCACCGTCCATCGAACCGAAGAAGGCACTCTCCTCCTCCAGCTCGCGCCGGCGCCGCTGCGCCTCCTTCTCGTCGATGGTGCCAGCCGACAGGTCGGCGTCGATGGCCATCTGCTTGCCGGGGATGGCGTCGAGAGTAAAGCGAGCGCCCACCTCCGCGATACGTGTCGCACCCTTGGTGATGACGAGGAAGTTGACCGTGATGAGGATGAGAAAGACGACGATACCGATGACGAAGTCGCCGCTCATCACGAACTGGGAAAAGCCGTTGATGATGTGGCCGGCGGCCGTCACGCCCTCGTTGCCATGGGCGAGAATGAGGCGGGTGGTGGCGATGGACAGCGCCAGGCGCAGCATCGTGGCGATGAGCAGCACCTGCGGAAAGGCCGAGAACTCCAGCGGCTTGTGGATCCACAAGGCCACCATGAGGATCAGCACGGAGAAGGCGATCGACAGGGCAAGGCCCATGTCGATGAGGATCGTCGGAACAGGCAGGAAGAGGATGGTGAGGATGGCGACAATGCCGACGGCAAAGCCGATATCGAGCCCTCTGCGCCCGCCGGTCACCGCCTGGATCATCGTCACGTCCGACATCGCCTGTTCCCTCGTTTGCCGCCCCGCCCGGCCGCCTCAGAAGCCGGTCGTGATGCGGCCGTAGACCTGCTCGGTGAAGGCGAAGATCTGCGCCCCGGTGAACGAGCCGGTGAGCGCGATGACCACGAAAATGGCGAGGATCTTCGGAATGAAGGTCAGCGTCATTTCCTGGATCTGGGTCAGCGCCTGGAGAAGCGCGATGCCGATGCCGACGAGCATCGCCGCGGCGACGGCCGGCCCCGCCCCGATGATGATCGTCCAGATCGCGGCCTGGACGATGTCGAGTGCATCAGCCTCGTTCATCGGCTCAGCTGATCTTGACGCCGGGACCGAGCAGCACGCGCGTGCCGTCCTCGAGCTCCGCGACGGCGCCTTCGTCGTAGATCCAGACGGCCTTGACCGTGCCGGAGATGCTCTCGTCGGCCGTGGTCAGCGTGCGGCCGATGATGCCGTCAATCTGCTGCAGGGCGCTGGCGACGAGCAGGGAGTCGAGCTTCTTGTTCATGATGACGCTCTGCTCCACCTGCGAGAAGCTGGCGAGCTGCGCCATGTACTGGGTGGAATCCACCGGCTCCGTCGGATCCTGGTTCTTCAGCTGGGCCACGAGGAGCTTGAGAAAAGTGTCATAATCCACCGACGCGTTCGACGCGCCCGTCGTCCGGGTGGCTGCCGTGGTGTTGCTGTTCACACCCGATACAGCGGCTACGGTCATGTGTCTTCTCCCGATCTCTGACCCAGGGCGCCCCGCCTAGCCGGCCCGCTTGCGCAGGGCCGGCGCCTCGGCCTCCCGCTCGTGCTCGTCGAGGAGCGGCAGCTCGTCGACATAAAGACCGCGCAGCATGCGCATTGCCTCGAAAGGCCGGCCCTCCTCCGCAAGGTTCCGCACCTTCTGGAGCGCGGCGAGGAAGGATTCGTCGGGCTTCGTGCTGTAGCTGCAGGGGACGAGGTCGAAGATCTGCTGAAACAGCTTCAACGTCTCCTGGGCCGTCGCCGGGTCCATCAGCATGGTCTGCAGGACGAAGTAGAGACGCTTGAGCGGCGTCGTCGCATCCTCGATCTGCAGGACGTGGTTCTCCAGCAGGAAGGTGGCGTCGTTGAGCAGCTCGATCGTGACCTTGCGGTCAACCCGCAACACAGCCCCGTTGATGTAGAGGCGCTCTCCGGCCCGCAGCGACAGTTGCATCGAGCGCTTCATGCAAGACCGTTCCGGATGGCAGTGTTGACTTCGATTAGGGCGCCGAAGCTGCCCTTCATCTCCTGCCTCAGGCGCTGCGCCTCGCGCAGCACCCACAGGCCGATGGAAATGAGGCTGGCGCGCAGCTCCCGCGGCAGGCCGTTCTCGTCGCTGGCGAGATCCTCGAGCAGCAGGTTCCAGAGCCGGGTGAGGAAGAAGATCGCTTCCACGGCCTCGCGCGAACCGGCGCCCTTCGCCTCGGCCGCCTGCAGGAGCTCGATGGCGTGGTCGAAGGCCATGCGCTCGCGCATCCGGGCCTCGGAAGGGGCCTCGTCGAGAATCTCCGCGTAGGAATGCCGATACATCCGTTCGCCTCTTCCAGGGTTACAGATAGTTGAGCAGGCTGAGGCTCTGCAGGCGAACCGTCAGGGAATAGGACATCTCGATCTGCGTCAGGACGGCATCGAGCCGGACCTTCGCCTCGGCCGGGTCGACATCCTCCAGATCGCCGACGCGCGTGGCGAGGATCTTCTTCTGTGCCTCCATGTTGGTGTTGGCCGTATCGATCCGGTTCTGGGCGACGCCCATGTGCGCCTCGAGGTCGATGATCCGGGCGATGGCATTGCCCATCAGCTCCGTCGCCTTGTCGATCACCACCTGCAGCGCGTCAGTGTTGAGCTTGTCGCTGCCGAGATCGAACACCATCGTATAGGCCGCCGCGAGCTGGCGGATGGCCATCTCGTTGGCCGAGACGGAGGAGGTGAGCGTCTCGCTGCGCGAGATGCGGCTGCGCTGGACGGCGTCCGAGGCGTTTGACCAGTTGGCCTTCCAGTTGGCATCATCGAAGAAGAGGTCGGCGAAGGTGGTGTCCAGGAAGTTCGCCATGTCCGCCGCCGAGATGTCGGAGACGCCCGGATCATCCTGCGTGACGCCGAACGCGGCGGCATAGGCCGCATCGACCGCGTTCTTGTTGGGCGAGCCGGCACCATACTCGTTGATGGGCTGCACACCGCTGTTGATACCGGCGAAGAGGAACTGCCCGTCGACGGCGGAGTTGAGACTGCCGATCAGGGCTGCGAGCTTGTCGCGCGCCGCATTGCGGATGACCTCGCTGCCGCGCTGCGCATGCGGGACGGACAGGAGCTCGGCCTGGAACTCGTCCGCCATGGCGCGGATGGTGCCGAGGGCCTCGACGGTCACGTCCAGCCGCGTCCTGGTGCGGCTGTTGGCGTCGATCATCGCCGTCAGGTTGTCGTAGTCGGCCCGCAGCGACACCGCCTGGCTCATCCGGCCACCCAGCGTAAGGCCGACGTCGGCATGGCGGCCGCTGGCGATCTCCTGGTTGTAGCGCGCCGCGTCCGCCTGCATGCGCACAAGCGAGGAGCGTGGTGAGTTGAGCAGCGAGTAGGTGGAGATGAACGTCGTCTTCATGGCGCTTACCTCACTGCCTCGAGGAGTGAGCGCAGCATCTCGTCGATCACCGCGATGAGGCGCGAGGCCGCCGAATACGAGCGCTCGAGCTGGAGCTGCAAGGCGAGTTCGTCGTCGAGATTGACGCCCGTCGCGGTCGACAGCGCGTCGGAGGCGCGGGCCAGAACCGTCTCCTGATAGGCAGCGTCGGTATCGGCGCTGGTGCGGCGGGCTTCCAGCCAGCCCACGGAGGAGGCGGAGAAGTCCGCCAGCGAGCCGGTGACCGCTATGCCGGCCACGGCATCGAAGGTACGGCTTGCATTGAACCGGTCGATGAGCAGGAACAGGCGCTCGGAATAGCTGTTGTCGCCGGTCGGATTGGTATCGCCGTCGCGCAGCTCGTCGAGCGAGCCACCCTGGTCCGGATCGTAGGCCGGATTGATGCGAATGTCGGCCGCGAGCCCCGGACGCAGCGTGCCGGCCGGAGGCAGCCCGACCTGCGTGAAGAGACCGCCAGCCGCCGTGCCGGTGTCGAAGATGTCGATGATCGCGCGGGCGATTTCGTCAAGCTGGTTCTGGTACGTGACGGCCACCACGTCGCGCACTTCCATCAGGCCGACGATGCGACCCGAGCGTAGCGGCATCGTGGTGGTGCCGGTGACGGGCACGCCATCGATGAAGACCTGGCTGCCGATCGTGGTCGCGCCGTAGACCAGCGTGGGCGTGAACTCGACCTTGCGGGCACTCGTCTCGAACAGCGTCACGCCGCCGTCCGTATAGAGCACCATGTCGTTGTTCTCACGGGTGACGACGTTGACGCCGATCTCCTCCGAGATCAGCGCCAGCACGCCGTCACGCTTGTCGAGCAGGTCGGTGACGTCGGCGCCAGTCGCCGTACCCTTCACCACGGCACGGTTGAGTTCCTCGAACTGCGACAGGAGGTCGTTGAGCCGCTCCACCGACCGCGCGATCTCAGCATCCGCTTCCTGGCGGGTGGCGGCCACTGTGTTGGCCGCATCGTTCAGCGTCGTGACGAGCGCACTGGCATCGCTCAGCACCTGGCCGGCCAGCACCCTGTCCTGCGGCGCGTTGGCATAGAGGTTGAGCGAGTCGAGCAGCTTGCCGAGCCGCGCGGCGGGCGAGCGCGCATCCTCCGTGTCACCCACCGTCTGGTGCAGCCTGTCGAGCCCGTCGAGCTTGGCCTGGCTCGCTGCCGCGCGCGAGGTGGCATCAAGCATGCGGTAGTAGAGCTGGGCATCGGCCGCGCGGGAGATGGTGACGATGCGCACGCTGCCGTCGCCGGTGGTGACGGACCTTGCAATCTTGCGCGAGTAGCTCGGATCGAGCGCCCCGGACGTATTGGCTCCCGACACGGCGATCTGCGTCGCCGTCGTCAGAAGCGACGAGCGAGCCGTGTTGAGGGCTACGGAAAGACTCATGACAAGGGCTCCGGCAAGACTAAAGAAGACCTTCTCGTCAGCGCTTCAGGTTCATGAGGACGTCGAGCAGCTCGGAGCCCGTCTGGAACACCTTGGAATTGGCCGTGTAATTGCGCTGGGCCTCGATCATGGCGGTCAGCTCCTCGCCCATGTCGACGTTGGACTGCTCAAGCGCACCGGAGAGGATGGAGCCGAGCCCCGACTGGCCGGGGAACGCAACCTGGACGTTGCCGGACTCGATGCTGGCCGAATAGACGTTGCCGGCCTCCGGCGTCATCTTGTCCGGGCTCGGCACGGTGGCGAGCGGGATGCGATAGGTGGCGATGCGCGTACCATCCTCGTAGACGGCATAGACCGTGCCGTCCTTGCCAAACTCCATCTTGTCGACCTGGCTCGGCGCGTTGCCGTTCACAATCGGATCGAGCGGCGCGTAATCGGAGGCGAGCTGCTGCATCGTCGAGACGTCGAGCGTCATCGCCTGGCCGTTCGGGATATTGATCGGCGTCATGGTCGCGCCGGCGACGATCTGGCCCGAGGTGTCGAACTCCAGGGTGAAGGGGCCCGCCGACCAGCCCGCGGGGTCGACGCCTTCGATCCTGACCTCCCACTGCTGGTTGGCCGGGGCCAGCGGGTCGAAGTCCGACTGCTTCTCGAAGATAACGTTGAACTGAACCTTGTTGCCGACGTTGTCGTAGACGATGAGCGAGGACTGGAACGTATCACCCATGGCCGCGCCGATCGGCAGATTGCCGCCGAGCGAGGCGTTCGTCGTCGGGTTGGCCGACATGGCGAGATTGGCGAGGTTGACACGCTCGAGCCCGTCGAGGCTGTTGAGCGTGACGTTGGGATTGCCGTTCGCCAGCGGGTAGCCCATCAGATAGTAGCCGGCGGTGTTGACGAGGTTGCCCTCGCTGTCGGGCACGAAGCTGCCGGCGCGCGTCAGATAAGGCGTGCCGCCTTCGTCCGACACCACGAAAAAGCCGTTGCCCTGCACCGCCAGGTCGGCCACGGAGGTGGTGAAGACGAGCGGGCCCTGCTGGCTGATGGAGTAGCGGACGTTGGTGACGACGGCGCCCGAGTTGTAGCTGCCCTTGCCAGAGGAAAGGACGAGCGAGGAGAATTCCGTCGAGGCACGCTTGTAGCCCGTCGTGTTGGCATTGGCGATGTTGTCGGCGACGGTGCCAAGCTTGTTCGACTGGGCGTTCATGCCGGACACGCCGGTGCGCAGCACACCATAAAGGCTCATGGTACCCTATCCTCGCTTTCCGTAGTTCCCCCAGTAAACGGGCAGTAGCTTGCGTGAGGCTGCCCCTTTCCGCCGCCTGGGCCCCGGCCGGCGGCCATTCCTCGTCGCTACTGGCGCAGAACCTGCGCCAGTTCGGCGAAGGCATCGACACTCGGCGGCATGCTCGGATCCTGCCGCAGCGCCTCGTAGATGCGCGGCACCAGGTTCACCGCCTGATCGAGCGCGGGGTCGGAGCCAGCCTGGTAGCCACCCATCAGCCGCAGGTCCCGTGTATCCTCGTAGCGGGCGATCATGCCCTTGAGGCGCAGCGCAAGCTCCTTCTGGTCGCTCGTCCAGATGTGGTCGGCGAGACGCGAGATGGAGGCGAGCACGTTGACCGCCGGATAGCGCCCCTGGTCGGCGATAGCCCTGTCGAGCACGATGTGACCGTCGAGCGTGCCGCGGATGTTGTCGGCAACGGGATCGTTGTGATCGTCGCCGTCGACGAGCACGGAGAAGACCCCCGTAATGGTGCCGCTGCCCTCCTCGCCGGGCCCGGCACGCTCAAGGAGCTTCGGCAGGTCGCTGAAGACGCTCGGCGCATAGCCGCGCGCCACGGCCGGCTCGCCCGCGGACAGCGCAACGTCGCGCGCCGCGTGGGCGAAGCGCGTCACGGAATCGACGATGAGGAGGACCGATTCCCCCCGATCGCGGAAAAATTCGGCGATACTGAGGGCCGTCCGCGGCGCGAGGCGGCGCATCATGGGGCTCTCGTCGCCCGTCGAGACCACGGTGATGGCCCGCTCGCGGCTCGCGGCGAGCGGCCCCTCCAGGAACTCGCGCACCTCGCGGCCGCGCTCGCCGACAAGGGCGACGACCACGGTATCGAAGCCGCTGGCGCGGGCCAGCATGGACAGGAGCGTCGACTTGCCGACGCCGGAGCCGGCAAAGATGCCAATGCGCTGGCCTTCGCAGATTGGCATGAACAGATCGATGACACGCACGCCCGTGCGCAGTGGCTTCTTCACGCGGGCGCGCGTCATCGCCGAAGGAGGCGGCGCGTCGGCCGGCATGGCCCGCTCGCCCGCGCCGAGGGGCCCGAGCCCGTCGACGGCCCTGCCGAGCGCGTTGATCACCCGCCCCTTCCAGCTCTCGTGGGGATAAAGGGCCATGGTGCCGAGACGGTAGGCGCGTGCGCCGATGCCGATGTCGACCGAGCCGTCAAACGGCTTCACCGTCGCCCCCGCATCGTCGATACGCACCACCTCACCCGCATGCTCCCGCCCGCCGGCGCAGAGCGCGACACGGTCCCCGAGCTTGAGAAAACGGGAGAGGCCGGCGACGCGGTAATAGGTCGGCGTCACCTCGCGAACGACGCCGCCAATGCGCACGCTCGGCATTTCCTGCGCTCCGGCCGTGACAACGGCGGCCAGCCGCTCGAGCGTGTCCATGGCCGGATCAGGTCGACGGGCCGAGGCTGCGGATCGCCTCCCGCAGCGAGGATTCGCCGTCGTTGACGGCCGTCGAGGCGTTGTCGAAGGCGCGGGAGACGGCGATGAGCTTCGTCATCTCCATGATCGGATTGACGTTCGACTCCTCGACATAGCCCTGCAGCACGCCGTTGGCGACGAAGTCCTGTACGGGCGCGACGCCGGTCCTGGCAATGACGCCGGACGCCTCGAAACGCTCCAGTTCGGCGCCCGGCGCGATGGTGAAGAGGCCGATGGCGCCGATCTGCTGCCCGTTCTGCATCAGCGTGCCGTCACGAGCGACGGTCGGCGGGCCGGCCTGCACGTCGAGCATGATCGGCGCGCCGGCGATGTCGAGGATCGGATAGCCCGTCACCGTGCGCAGCAGGCCATCGTTGCCGATCTGCAGGCGCCCGTCGCGGCTGTGCACGATGCCGGCCGGCGTGGCGATGGCGAACCACGCATCGCCGTCGATGGCGAGGTCGAGCGGATTGTCGGTCTTGGTGATGCCGCCCTGCCGGCGCGAGATGTAGTTCTCGCCGCTCGTGGCAAAGGCAACCGCATCCTTCGCCGTGCGGGACAGCACGGTCTCGAACTTCACCTCCTCGGCGCGGTAGCCCGCCGTCGACATATTGGCGACATTCTGGGCGATGGTGTTCAGCCGGCGCTCCAGCGCCACCTGCGCCGAAAGGCCGACATAGAGCGCTGCTTGCATCCTTACAGTCCCGTCTTGATCTTCTGCAGGCTCATGAGGAGATCGACCCCCATACCCGCCGTCTGCGCGCTGTTGCCGAACAGCGTTAGCACGGGTGCCGAGACGGCCAGCGGCATGTTGGTGGCATCATAGGCTGCCGCGAAGCGCTGCAGGAACTTGTCGAGCTTCTCCGGATCCTTGAAGTCCTCGATGTTAAGCCTGGCCTCGATCATCTTGGCCTGCACCTCAATGTCCGCGGCCGAGGCCTCCGCCGGAATGCCGAGCGCGGTCTGAACCACCGCCAGCAGCGCCCGGTCGGCCAGGATGCCGTAGACCGACTTCAGCTCCGGCGCCTTGCGCTGGAAGTAGAGGGCAAGGCGGACGCCCTCGTTCTCGGCCCCCGCCTGCTCCTCGAGCAGCTGGCGGACGTAGCGCTCCACCGTGCCCTCACGGGTCGCGGAGAAGGCTGTCGTCGTCTCGCCGTAGCGCGCGAAGTTGAACGTCTTGGCAAATTCCGCGAAGCGCTTGTCGGCAAGCCGGTTGGCGAAGCTCTTGCTGTCGTCGACGCCTTCCGTCAGCACCTTGCGCATGTAGGCCTTGGCATAGATCATGTCTTCCAGGCCGAAAGCCTTCATGGCAAACGAATAGACACGGTGATCGCTGAGGAAGTCGTCGATCGACTTCACCTTCTGGATATTCTCCAGATAATACTTGCTGTCGCGCTCGACCTGCGGCGAAGACGCCGTGCGCTGCAAGGAGCGCGTCAGGTCCTTGGTGATCATCCGATAGCTGACGAGGGTGGACATCATGGCGGCAGCCTCCTGCGGGAAGGTTGAACCCGCTAGCTTGCCCGAGCCTGACCTGCCCTCCAGCCCGGCGCTTTTCAGCCCCGCGCAAGCCTCGCGCGATAGGAACAGTCATTAGGCCCCAGCAGGAGGACTGGGACAGCACAGCGCCGGCAAGCGGAGGAGATCGGACTTGAGTTTCTTCATCGGCCTGATCATCGCCATCGGCTCGATGCTCGGCGGTTTCATGGCGCTCGGCGGAAAGGTTTCCGTCATCTGGCAGCCGTTCGAATTCGTCATCATCGGCGGCATCGCTCTCGGCATCTTCATCATCGCCAACCCCATGCCCACGGTGAAGGACACGGGCAAGGCGATCAAAGAAGCCATCGCCGGCGACGTGCCCAAGCGCGAGGACTATCTCGCCGTGCTGGGCCTCCTCTTCAACCTGATGCGCGAGCTGCGCGCCAAGGCCCGCAACGAGGTTGAGGCACATATCGACGATCCGCAGAACTCGCCGATCTTCACCGCCTTTCCACGCGTGCTGAAGAACCCGGAACTCACGAACTTCATCTGCGACTACGTGCGTCTCCTCATCATCGGCAACGCCCGCCCGCATGAGATCGAGGCCCTCATGGACGAGGAGCTGACCACCATGCGCCGGCACAAGCTGAAGCCGTACAACTCGCTGACCGTGGTGGCGGAGGCACTGCCGGCACTCGGCATCGTCGCGGCGGTGCTCGGCATCGTGAAGGCGATGGGCGCCATCGACCAGTCGCCGGCCATCCTCGGCAGCCTCATCGGCGCGGCCCTCATCGGCACCTTCGTCGGCATCTTCACGTCCTATGCCGTGATCACGCCGCTGGCACAGAAGATCAAGGTGACGCGCGAGAAGCAGGCCCGCATCTACATCATCGTCAAGCAGACGCTGCTCGCCTACATGAACGGCGCTCTCCCGCAGATCGCCCTGGAACATGGCCGCAAGGCCATCTCCGCACCCGAGCGGCCGACCATCGACGAGGTGGAGAACGAAACCGTCATGGGTCGCAGCGAAGCGCCGGCCGCCGAGGCCGCCTGATCCATGGACAGCAACATGAACCAGGCCGTCAGCAACGACATTCGCGACAGGCTGCTCGACGCAGCCGGCCTGTCGCTCGACCGGTTGCCGATGCTCCATGTGATCTTCGATCGCATGGCCACATACTGCGCCGACAATCTGCGTCACCTCTCAGCCTCGCCATCCTACTTCTCGCTCTCGACCATCGAGAGCGGGCGTGTCAGCGACATCCTCGAGATCTACGAGGCGAACGCCGTCGCCGGCGTCTTCAACGTGCCGGAGTGGGACAGCGAGATACTCGTCGGCTTCGACCGCGACTTCGTCTTCACCATGGTCGAGGTGCTGCTCGGCGCGGACGGTTCGGAGCCGCCTGAAGATGAGGAGCGCGGCTTCACCAACATCGAGATGCGCATCTCAATGGCCATCTTCGAGCAGGTGGGCAAGGCACTGCAGGCCTCCTTCTCGATGGTTTCGGACGCGCGCTTCAAGTTCGAGCGGCTCGAGACGCGCATGGACTTCGCCGTCATCGGCCGCCGCAACAACCTCGCCGTCGTCTCCAAGTTCCTGCTGCAGGCGCTCAACCGCGGCGGCGAGATGTTCGTCATCATCCCGCAGTCGGCCCTCAACCCCATGCGCCAGACGCTGGCGCGCGTGATCTCCGGCGACAGCTCCACCCGCGACCCACGCTGGGCGGAGCAGATCCGCAACGAGGTGAGCCGCACGGAGGTCAAGCTGCGAGCGGTCCTCGAAGAGCGGGAGATGACGCTCGGCGAAATTGCCGATCTCAAGGTCGGGCAGGTCATCGAGCTGCAGGCGACACCGCGCAGCCGCGTCAAGCTCGAAGGCAACGACCAGCCGCTCTTCTGGTGCCGCCTCGGCCAGTCAGACGGGTCCTACATGCTGCGCGTGGAGGACTACTTCGATCAGGAGCAGGAATTTATCGATGACGTCCTCCCTCGTTGATTACGTCCTTCTCGCCGCCCTCGCCCTGACGAGCGCCTGTGTGCTGGCGACCTACCTCAAGCTGCGGAACTTCGACCGCAATCACTACGACTACAAGCGCACGCTGGAGGCCACGGCGGACGCGCTGAAGACGGCCGGCCATTCCATGGGCAGCTTCACCGCCGACGGCCAGAAGACGCTGGTGGAGCTTTCCCTGCGCATCGAAGACGCGCGCAAGACGCTCGCCAGCCTCGACGCCGGAATCGCCGCCGCGCGCGAGACGCTGGCGAAACTCGAGAAGGCCGCCCAGCCTCAGGCCGGTGGACGCGCCGCCCTGCGGCTCGTGGGCGACGACAAGACGGCGTGACGCCCTTCCCGGGGCGCAAGACGAGGAAATGATCGAATGAACCAGAAGTCGGACGACGACCTCGAAGGTTTCGGCGATACCGCCACCCACGACGAGGCCCTGTTCGCCCAGGGCACCGAACCGCGCAAGGCAGCCGACAAGGACGAGACGCTCGGCAGCCCCCGCAACCTCGACACCATCCTGCGCATCCCCGTCGTGATGCAGGTGGTGCTCGGCTCGGCGACGATGCCCGTGGCCAACCTCATGAAGCTCGGGCGCGGCGCCATCGTGCCGCTCGACCATCGGGTGGGCGAGCCGGTCGATGTCGTGGTGAACGGCCGCGTCATCGCCCGCGGCGAGGTGGTCGTGGTGGAAGACGACAACTCCCGTTTCGGCGTGTCGCTGACGGAAATCGTCGGCCCGCCTGGATCCGAGCTTGGTAGCTGATGGCTACGACTGCAATCCCCTCGAAAGCGCCACAGCCCATCGTGCCGCGCGCGACGCTGACGCGGGGTGTCGAGAAGGTGGCGGCGCTGCTGCTCGCCATGGAAAAGCCGACCGCCGGCCGGCTGCTCACGCATTTCACGTCCGAGGAGATCAAGGAGATCACGCGGACGGCGGCCGAACTCGGCCCCATTCCCGCTTCACAGATCGAGGCCCTCGTTGAGGAGTTCGCGGCCCAGTTCGCCACCGGCAAGAACCTGTTCGGCACGGCGAGCGAGGTCGAGAAGCTGCTGCAGGGAGTGCTGCCGCCGGAGCAGATCGCCGAGATCATGTCCGGCCTCCTGGGCAACTCCAACCGCTCGATCTGGGACCGCATCTCGAACGTCTCCGAGAACGTCCTGGCGAGCTACCTGCTCAAGGAGCACCCCCAGACCGCCGCGCTCATCCTCTCCAAGGTCAAGCCCGCCTGCGCAGCCAAGACCATGAGCCAGCTGCCGCAGGATCTGCGCAACAACATCATGCGGCGCATGCTGACCTTCAAGCCCATCGTCGACGAGACGATGCGCATCATCGAGCGCACGATCCATGAAGACTTCATGCTGAACTTCTCCCGCAACGCGGGGGCGGACACGCACGCCAAGATGGCCGACATCATCAACAAGATGGAGCGCGACCATATGGAGGACGTGCTGAACTCGCTCAGCGTTACGCGGCCGAAGTCGGCGGAGATCCTCAAGGGGCTGCTTTTCACCTTCGACGACATCGTCAACCTCACGCCGGCGGCGCGCACGCTGCTGTTCGACCAGATCCCCACCGACAAGATCGTGCTGGCCCTCAAGGGCACCGACCCATCGTTCCGCGAGGTCATCCTGTCCTCGCTGGCCTCGCGCGTGCGCCGTATGGTCGAGCACGAGCTCAACGGCCGCGAGCCCGCCGCCCAGCGCGACGTGCTGGAGGCGCGGCGCAGCATCACCGATCTGGCGCTGGAACTCGCCGGGCGTGGCGAGATCGACCTCAACCCCGAAGGAGGAGACGACGCCTTCATTCGCTGAGCCGGACCGGCAGGCGCGGACGTGCCTGCCGCCGGCCGTCGACGGCGGAGGGTGAAGGCGCCGTCAGGCGCGCGCCATGGCCGAGCAGCCCGATCAGGACAGCAAAACCGAAGAGCCGACCGAGAAGAAGGTCCGCGACGCCATCGACAAGGGCAACGTGCCCTATTCGCGCGAGATGTCGATCTTCGCATCGCTCGGCGCGATTCTCGTCGCCTTCTCGTTCCTGACGCGTGAGAACGGCGCCCGGCTCGGCGAGCGCCTGACACGCCTCATCGACACGCCCGGCGGGTTCTCGCTGGCGAACGGCTATGACGCATCGCTGCTGATGCAGGCCGTCTTCTGGGATGCGGGGCGGTTCGTGCTGCCCATCGTCCTCGTCATCGCCATTGCGGGCACCTGCGCATCCCTCTTCCAGAACACGCCGCGCATGGTCCTCGAGCGCATCCGCCCCAAATGGCAGCGGATCTCGCCGAGGTCGGGCTTCAAGCGGATCTTCGGCAAGCAGGGATTTGTTGAATTTTTCAAGTCTCTATTCAAGTTCACCGTGGTCAGCCTGGCGTGCCTCATCCTGCTGGGCTCGGAACAATCGCGGGCGATAAATGCCATGTTCACGGATCCGAGCCTTCTGCCGGAAACCCTGCTGACCATAGCCCTCAGACTCGTCTCGGCGGTCTGTGTCGCCACCATCCTGCTCGTCGCCGCCGACCTCGTCTGGGCGCGGCTTCGCTGGCACCGCGAGCTGCGCATGACGCGCCAGGAGGTGAAGGACGAGTTCAAGCAGACCGAGGGCGATCCGCTCGTCAAGTCGCGCCTGCGCTCCCTGGCGCTCGACCAGTCGCGCAAGCGCATGATGGCCGCGGTGCCGAAGGCCACCGTGGTCATCACCAACCCCACTCATTTCGCGGTCGCCCTGCGCTACGTGCGCGAGGAAGGCGGCGCTCCCGTCGTCGTCGCCAAGGGCCAGGATCTCATCGCCCTCAAGATCCGCGAGATTGCAACCCAGCACGACATCCCGATCGTCGAGGACCCGCCGCTCGCCCGCGCGCTCTACAGCGCCACCGAGGTCGACCGCATGATCCCGCCCGAGTTCTTCAAGGCCGTGGCGCAGGTTCTCTACTACGTCTACACCCGCGAGGGCGGCCATGGCGCCCAGCCGCAGCCGCAGACCATGGACCGGCCGCTGCTGAAATAAGCGGCCGCTTCTTTACAGAAAGCCGATCCACCGCCCTGCCACGACCGCGCCGGTCCAGACGACGAGCGACAGCGCGGCCGCAAGCCGCACGCCGGCATCGACCGGCCCGCCCGACGCGGCGTCCCGCCACGCGGCCCGGCGGCGCAGCAACAGGGCATTGGCGACCCCGACGGCAATGAGGCCTAGCTTGGCAAGGAAGGCCGGGTTGCCGGCATACTCGACCGGCCGCACCGAAAAAAGGAGCGCGCCCGTCATCAGTGCACACGCCATGCCCACTGCCGCGCAGCGGGACAGGAAGGGCGCCAGCACCGCGAGCGAACGGCGCCGGAAGAGCCCGAGCAGCCGCAGGTCGAGCGGCACGATGGCGCCGACGACGAGGCCGATCGAAAGGATATGCGTCGCGTTGGCAAGAAGATAGGCGAGGCTCGAGCGCCGCAGCAGCGCCGCCCCAGGCCAGGCGGCAAGCGCCTGCAGAGCTTCGTTGGCAAGGTCGCTCAATTGGTCCTGATACGGTCGGGATAGATGTCGTAGGTCTTGCCGCCCACAGTAATGCGCACGGCCTTCATCCGCCGCTCGCTCCGATCCTGCGAGCGGTTGCCGATGGCTACGATCTCATCGCCAACGCGGGCCGAGCCTTCGCGGAAGCCCGCCCGCTCCGTCTGGCGCGGGTTGCCGAGCTCCACCCGCCACACACCGTCGGAGGAGGTCTCCACGTCGAGTGTGGGATGCGGCGGGCCGATGTAGATGTCGCGGATCGTGCCCCGAAGCTCGATCTGCTCGGCCTCCGCCCACGACCAGCGGTGATGGGCGACGGCACCGGAAAGGACGGGAAGCGCGAGCATCGACGCCGCAAGGGCGCGAACGGCAAGGACGCGCGCGAGGGATCCGGCCGAGAGCAGCGAGCCCATGATTGCACTCCCCTGCTGCTGTTGCGGGTGGCAGCAGACGGTAGGGAGGGCACGGCGGCCGGTCAACGGCCGGCCGATCAACAGTCGGAGAGTGCAGGGCCGTCAGAAGAATGACCGCACAAGCCCGCCTACCAGCATGTTCCAGCCATCGATGAGGATGAAGAACAGCACCTTGAACGGCAGGGCGATCACTGTCGGCGGCATCATCATCATGCCCATGGACATGACGAGGGTCGCCACGATCATGTCGATGACGAGGAAGGGCAGGAGAATGAGGAAGCCCATCTCGAAGCCACGCCGCAGCTCGGAGATCATGAAGGCCGGAATGATGATGCGCAGATCAATCGCTTCACCGTCGGCACGCGGCGCGAAGGAGCCGGCGGCGAGATCGTCGAAAAGCTGCAGGTCCTTCTCGCGCACGTGGCGCAGCATGAACTCCCGGAACGGCGCCGTGATCTTCTGGTAGGCCTCCTCGTGGGAGATGCGGTTTTCCGTCAGGGGCTTCAGCCCCTCCTCCCAGGCTTTGTCGAAGGTCGGCGCCATGACGTAGAAGGTCATGAACAGCGCGAGCGACACCATGACGATGTTCGCCGGCGTGCTCTGCAGGCCGAGACCCGAGCGCAGGAACGACAGGGCGATGGCAAAGCGGGTGAAGCTTGTCACCATGATCAGCAGCCCCGGCGCCAGCGATAGCACCGTGAGCAGCACGATCATCTGGACGATGCGGCCGGTCATTGCGCCCTCGCCGCTCGGCAGGAGCTGCCCTAGATCGGGAAGCTGGCCGCTCGCCTGGGCAAAGGCCGCTCCTGCCGTCAGGACGAGGAGCGGCAGGACGAGCCCGGCGGCGAGGAGGGAGCGGCTGCGCAAGATCATGCCGGGATCCTCACTGCACGATCATGGTTTCGATCAGCAGCTCGCGCACGCGCCCGTCGGCACGTACGCGGGCCCGTTCGTTGAGGTCCTCGCGCAGGTGCTGCAGGCCGCTCGGCCCCTCGATCTGGGCGAGCTTCAGCGTCCGCACGTAGGCCATCATGTCCTGGCGGATCTCGGCGCCCATGACATCGGGGTTCTCAATGGCGCCGTTGTCGAAGATGATGGAGGTCTCGAGGCGCACCCACACGCCAGACGGCTCGGCCAGATTCGAGACCACCGGCTCGAGCGTCTTGATGACAGTGTCGCCCGAGTACTTGAGCGGCCGCGGCGTGTTCTGCGCCGCCTCCTTCTCCGCATTAGCGAGGCGCTTGACGGTGTTGGCGAGGTGTATGCCGGACAGGCTGCCGACACCGAGCGCGATCAGCGTCAGCATGACGAGCGCGGGCAGCCAGCTGTCGCTGCCCCCCTCCTCCTTCTTTTTCCGTCTCCTGAATAACGGCGCTCGCGCCATGTCCCTTTCCTCGCCTGCCTACCGCCTCAGAACGGCACGATGAGATCGTAGATCTGCTGGCCAACCGCCGGCTGCTGCACCTCCATGCTGCGCCCGCGCCCGCCGTAGGACACCCTCGCCTCGGCAATCTTGTCGTAGGCGATGGTGTTGTTGCGCGAGATGTCGGAGGGCCGCACGATGCCGGCGATGTTGAGCACCCTGAGCTCGTAGTTGACGCGCACCTCCTGCGAGCCGCTGATGACCAGGTTGCCGTTCGGCAGCACCTCCGTGACGACGGCGGCCACCGTCAGCCGCAGCTTCTCGGAGCGGTCAATCTGGCCCTTGCCCTTGCTGGCGGTGCGCGAGTTGATGGCGAGAGCGCCGAAGATCGAGTCCCCCGTGCTGCTGTTGCCATAGCCGAGGTCGAGGCCGAAGTTGACGTTCGAGTTGCGCGAGCGGTCGCTCTCGTTGTCGAACTGGGCCTTGTCGTCCATCAGGATGTTGACGGTGATGACGTCGCCCACCTGGCGCGCGCGCGGATCGGCGAACAGGTCGCGCGTGCGGCCGGTCCAGAGCGAGTGGTAACTGCCCGGGCGCTTGTAGGCGGCATAGGCCGTCGTCGGCAACGGTTCGCGCTGCACGTTGAGCCCGTAGCCCACGGGCGTCATGTTCGGTTCCCGCCCGATCTCGTCCAACTTGACGGCACAGGCGCCGACAGAAAGGGCGAGGAGCGCGGCGAGCATGCCGGAAACGGTCGTCTTCATCACGATTTCTCCGCCGCCCGCTCGCGCGGGACACTGTCGATGAGCGTGCCCGTGAGCTGGGCAGCACGTCCCGGCTCCATCTCGTTGAGGATGGCGCTCGAGATGCGCGGGTTAAGGCGGGCGATGATGGCGGCCGCCTTCTCATCCTTGAGGCTGGCGAGCTGCTGGGCGGCGGCCTCCGGCCGCATGCGGCTGAAAATGGCGACCAGCCCCTCGTCGGCCTGCTTCAGGAACTCGTTGCGCCGGCGCAGCCATTCCTCGTACTCGGCCCGCTTCTTCTCCAGCTGGACGATGCGCTGTTCGATCTCCTTCTCGAGCGCGGACAGCGTCTGCATCTGCCAGGCGAAGCGCGCGTCCGCGGCCGCATCAGCCACGTTGGCGCAATAGGGATTGGTGCGGGCCGCCTCCGCCTGGGCGCGTGCGGTCTGCACCGCATCCTGCGCCACGGCCGCCTGGCCGAGGCCGGCAATTGCAGCAGCAACGGTGATCGTGGCGAACATGCGCATGATCAGCGACCTTTCTGCCCTGACGCGCGGGGCGCCCTGCCGCCCCGCTTCCCCTTTTCCGCCTGCTTCTTCACTCTGCCGCACGGGGGCCTCACTGCACGACGAGGTCGGCCTGCAACGCGCCGGAGGTCTTGATGGCCTGCAGGATTGAGATGATGTCGCTCGGCTTCAGGCCAACCTGGTTGAGGCCGCGCACCAGCGTCTGCAGGTTTGAGCCTTCGATGATGCCTACACGCCCGGTCTGTTCGCGCGCCTGGATCTCCGTGCGCGGCACAACCACCGTCGCCCCGTCGCTGAAGGGCTCCGGCTGCGAGACCATGGGCGTCTCGGTAATGCGCACCGTCAGGTTGCCGTGCGTGACGGCAACGGTCGAGATCTGCACGTCCTGGCCGATGACGACGGTGCCCGTGCGCTGGTCGATGACGACGCGCGCCGGCGTGTCAGGCGCCACGCGCAGCTCGCCGATCTCGGCGATGAACCGCGCCGGATTGACGTGTGCCGGCCGCTCCAGGACCACGCTGCGGAAGTCGCGCTCGGTGGCCACGCGGCGCCCGTAGCGACGTTTGGAATAGGTGTTGATGACGTCGGCGACGGTCGCCGCCGTCCTGAAGTCCGGGTTATGCAGCAGGAGCACCAGCCGCCCGATGTCGCGCAACCCGCCTGGCACGGCACGCTCCACCAGAGCACCGTTGGGAATGCGCCCGACCGTCGGCACGCCCTGGGTCAGCGTCTCCGCCTCGCCCTGGGCGGAAAAGCCCGAGACCATGATGGGCCCCTGCGCCACGGCATAGACCTGGCCGTCGCCGCCCGTCAGCGGCGTCACGAGCAGCGTGCCGCCCCGCAGCGAGGTCGCGTCGCCCATGGAGGACACGGTGACATCGATGCGCGAGCCGACCCCGGCGAAGGCCGGGATGTTGGCCGTTACCATGACGGCAGCGACATTGCGCGTGCGCAGGTTGCTGCCGCGCACGTTGACGCCCATGTAGTCGAGCATCGACTGCAGCGACTGCTCGGTGAAGGGCGAGTTGCGCAGCGTATCACCCGTGCCGTTGAGGCCCGTGACGAGGCCATAGCCAATGAGCTGGTTGTCGCGCACGCCCTGAATGCTGGCGATGTCCTTGATGCGTGTCGAGGCCGTCGCCGGCCCGCTCAGGAACAGTGCGCCGATGAGGCTGCTGGCGATGGCGAGCAGGAACCTCTTCATTGGATGCCTACCCGGATCGATCCATCCGGTTGGACGATACCCGAGACGACGAGCCCGCTGTCCACGTTGCGAACGCGGACATGCTCGCCGGCGCCCGCCGACTGGAGGGGAGTGCCGAGCGCGGTGATGACGAGCCCTTCCGCCTCGAACACGAGCCGGGCCGCAGCGCCGCGCTTGACGACCTCGGGCGAGCTCACGGCGTTGTAAGGGATCGGGCTGCCCGGCAGCAGCGTGCGCCGCGCGCTCTTGCCGATCACCTGCGAGGCGTCGATCACGCTCGCGAAGCGGGTCGTATAACCGTCCGGAAACGAACGCTCCGTCAGCATGCTCTCGGTGATGATGTCGCCCGGCCGGATGGTGGTGACGGGCACCGGCAGCATCTCGGCCAGCGCGACGGCCGGCACGAACGCCGCCATCGTTGCGGCGAGCCCGGCGAGAATCCGGAGCAGGACGAATTTGCGCGATGCCGTGCCGGTTGCCATGGCGTTCACCCGCCCGATCAACGGATGCCCTTGGAGACCGTCGCCGCCATCTCGTCGGCGGCCTGGATGACCTTTGAGTTCATCTCATAGGCCCGCTGGGCGCTGATGAGCTCGGTGATCTCCTTGACCGGATCGACGTTCGAGGCCTCGAGGTAGCCCTGCAGGATCTTGCCGTAGCCGGGGTCGCCCGCCACGCCGAGAACCGCTTCGCCAGAGGCGGTCGTCTCGCGGTAGAGGTTGTCGCCGAGCGGCTCGAGACCGGCGTCGTTGGCGAAGTTCGCGATGACCAGCTGGCCGAGCTCCTGCGGCTCATCCTCGCCCGCGACCTTGGCAAAGACCTGGCCGGTGGCGTTGACGGAGATCTCGATGGTGTTCTCCGGAATGGTGATAATGGGCTGGACGAGGTAGCCCTCGATCGTGACGAGCTGCCGGTCGGCATTCTTGTTGAAGGAGCCGGCACGCGTGTAGAGCAGCTCGCCGTCCGGCCCCTGCACCTGGAACCAGCCGCGGCCGTTGATGGCGAGGTCGAGTTCGTTCGAGGTCTGCGTCAACGGCCCCTGGCGGTGCACGTAGCGGATCGCCGCCGCCCGCACACCGAGGCCGAGCGTCGCCCCTTCCGGGATCGGCGCCGTGTCGGCGACGTTCGGAATGCCCTGCATGCGCTCGACCTGGTAGAGCAGGTCGGCGAACTCGGCACGCGCCCGCTTGTAGGCCGTGGTGTTGATGTTCGCGATGTTGTTGGCGATGACCTCAACGTTGGTCTGCTGGGCGTTCATGCCCGTCGCCGCGATGGCGAGTGCTCTCATCGGATCCTCCTCAGATCGCCATGCGGCTGATTTCCTGGTATGCGGCCACAACCTTGTCGCGGATCGCGATGGCCGTCTGCAGCGTCTGCTCCGCGGACATCACGGCCTGCACGACCTGCTGCACCGAGGCCTGGCCCTGGATGCCCGAGAGCGCGGCCGCCTCGCCCTGCCGCATCGTCTCGACCGCCTGGCCGGCGACCTGGGCCAAGATCTCGCTGAAGTTCGCCGTCTGGCGCGCCGTGGCGGCGGCGCTCACCGCCTGCATTGCCGAAAGACGCGCCTGAGTGATCGATTGCACGCCGCCAAGGTTCGACGTCAGGGACGAGATCTGGTCAATCATGAGGAGCTTCTCAGCAAGTCAATCGTCATGGAGATCATGGAGCGCGCCTGCTTGATCATCTGCAGGTTCGCTTCATACGAGCGATTGGCCTCGCGCATGTCGGCCATTTCGATCAGCATGTTGACGTTCGGATACTTGACATAGCCATCCGCATCGGCGGCCGGGTTGCCCGGCTCGTATTCGATGCGGTAGGGCGCCCTGTCCCTGCCGATGCGGTCGACCTTGACTGTCGCGGCACCGAGGGCGCGGTCGAGTTCGCTCTTGAAGGTGACGGTCTTGCGCGTGTAGGGGTCGGCGCCGGCCGTGGAGCCGGTCGATTGCGCGTTGGCAATGTTCTCGGAGACGACGCGCAGACGCATCGACTGCGCCTCGAGCCCCGCAGCGGAAAGACGGGCAGAGGCCTGTAGCGGATCGATCATCAGGATCCCTTCACGCTCATCAGGTACATGCGGTGGAAGGACCGCACGATGTTCGTGTTCAGCGAATAGTCGCGATTGATCTCAGAGGCCTTGAGCAGCTCCTGCTCCAGACTGACGCTGTTGCCCGAGTGAACGATTTCCCAGCTGTCGCCCTTGCGGACCTTCGCCGTCTTGGCGCCCGCCTCGTCGACGCTGAAGTGCCGCGGGTTGGTGGCGGCGAGGGTCAGGCGTGTCCTGTCCATCACCTCGTCGAAGGGCACGACGTCCCGCGCCTTGTAGCCTGGCGTGTTGACGTTGGAGATGTTGCCCGAGACCGTCGACTGCCGGACCGCGAGCCAGTCGGCCTGGCGGGCTGCGACCTTGAAAAGATAGACGGGGTCCAACAGAACGCCTCCTGCACTATCGCATGCCGAGACGTTTGTAGTTCGTTAACCTTGCACGAGGCTGTCCCGTCGCCCCTCCGGCCCCTCAGCTGCAGAAGCTGCGCGCATTCGGCGTCCATGCGCCGAAGCCGACGGCCACCAGATTGGCGATGACGCGGCAGACATAGCGCTTCTGCGCCGCGTCGTTGTCCGGGCCGGCATGATAGCGCGCGACAGCCATCGTCCAGGTGCCCTCGCGCTGTTTCAGCTCTTTCAGGAAGCGGGCCGCATATTCCACGTTGTGGCGCGGGTCGAGCATGGCCTCCAGCGAGGGAAAACGGTCGCTGTGGTAGTGGTGGTTGATCTGCATGCAGCCCAGGTCGATCAGCTTGATGCCATCGCGACGCGCCTCGTGGAAGCGGCGGATGGCGGCCTTCGCATCCGGCGCAAAATAGGCCGTGCCCTGGATGTTCATGGCATAGGGCTGCATGGAGCCGCGCCGCCCGGTCTCTGTCAGGCCGACGGCATAAAGCACGCCGACTGGTACACCATACTTCGCGGCTGCACGGGTGATCTCGCCTTCGCAGACGGCGCTGCCGCCGGCAGGAGCATCGGCAGCGGTCGCCACGCTAGAGATAGATGCCGCTGCTATCGCGGCCAGAAGCCAGGCCCGTATGGCCATCGCCTTCTCCCTCTCGCCGTGATCTGCGGGCGTGCTCCTGCGCCTGCGAGGGCGAGGCGCCTCGCCCGCCACCCGAAGTCTCTCCCTGGAATGCCTGCTGGCCGGCCGCCGACTGCTGGCCGCCGCCCTGCAGTGTCTGGCCCCCACCGGCATCGGCAGAACCGATCTGAAGCGTCACCACCTCGGGCCGGTAGCCGGCCGCCCGCAGGACACCGGTGAGCGCCTCGCTGTCGTTCTGCAGCATCTGCACGGTGCGAGCATCGCTGGCGCGCATGTGGACCTCGATGCCGTCGCCGACGAGGCGCATGCGCACGCTCACGCTGCCAAGCTCGGCAGGATGGAGCTGGATGTGCAGGACGCGCACGGGCCCGCCCGCCTGCTGCTGCCCCGGCTGCGCCTGCATCTCGGCCGCATGGCCGGCAGGTTGCGTGCGGCTGGAGGCGAGGCCGCGTGCCTCGCCGGCGAGCCGCTCGCCAAGCTGCTGCAGCGCCTGGGCCGGAAGGCCCTCGGCCTGCGGGCCGGTGCTGCCGGCAGCCTCGGCCTCGACCTTCACCGCGCGCAGCGCCGCAGCCTTTTCGGCAGGCTGCCCGCCCTGGCGCCGTGCCTCGCGCAGCCCGGCCGGCGGTGAGCTCTCGACGCGCCCCTTGACCTGCGGCAGCGGCTCCTCGGCAGCCTCGCCCGCGCCGGCCTGCGGCTTCACGACGCCGACCGGCTCGAAATGCGTCTCCCGCCCCACCACCGTCAGCTTTGGCAAAGGGCGCTCCCTCGGCGCAGTGTCGACGCCGAAGCCCTGCTTCGTGCCCGCCAGACGCTGCGCGGCTGTGCCCTCCTCGTCGACCGCCTGTTGCGTGGTCGCCGCAACATCGGCTTCAGCATCGGCCTGCTTCGCGGGCCGCTCCGAAACCGGCAGGTTGACGCCGTCCGCGTTCACACGGGGCTGCCGGCCCGCGGCCTCTGCCGCACTGTCGGCCCTTGCCTCCGCCCCCTCCGGCAGCACGTCGGCCCATTCGCCGTCGGCAGGCGCGGAAGCATCGGCGGTCTCTTCCCCGGCCCCCACCACTTCGCCGAGCCGCTCGACCAGCGCGCGCAGGGAGCGTGGCGGCGCAGCCTCGGCGCGCCTCTCCTCGCCCGCCGCCTCGCCGCGCCGGCCCACACCCTGCACCTTCTCAAGCAGGGCGCGGAAGGCGTCGCCGTCCTGCCTGCCGTGCGCCTCCCCCCGGGCGCTCCCGTCGGCAGGCACATCGCGCTGGACCGGCATGCGCAGGAACGACGGATCGAGCATCGTCATTCTTTGTCTCCCTGAGCTCCCTTGAGCAGGGCATCGACCGCCCCGATGAGTTCCTGCGCCCGCATGATCGTGGGCGTCGGCTGCTGGATGACAGATGGCGTGACGGGCACTGCCTCCGCCGGGGCCGTGACCGGAGACGCCTGCTGCGCCGCGGGCTGCCAGTCCGCCGCAGACGGTGCTGCCGGGCGGGAGACTGGTGCGGGAACGGACGGCCTCTCCGCCGCCGGGGGTGCCGCCTCGGCACCGGCTTTCGGCGCCGGCTTCGAGGCCGTGCGGCTCTGCCCGCCCGCTGGCTTTGCATCCGTCTTCGGCGCAGCTGCAATTGACTCGTCCGCAGGCTCCGGCGGCTCGGGCAGGGCAGCGGGCCACTGCCGAATGTGCCGCGCGAGGCTCTGTGCGGTCTCAAGCAGCTCGAGATCGGCCTGCGACAGGAGCGAGCGGTTGATGGCACGCAGCTCCGCGCGAGCCTCGTCATAGCCGGCTTCGGTCACGATCTTCGCCGCGGCCTGGTAGAGGCGGGCGCGCTCCGCCGCTGCCTCGCCCGGGCGGGAGAGCGCAAGCGCCTGCCGTGCAGTGTGGATCGCCGCCTCGATGCGCCCTTCGTAGACCGAGGCGCGCGACACGAGCAGATAGAGATCGCGCCGCGTCACCGGGTCGAGGTTGTCGAGCATTCCGTCGAGGCGGCCGAACCGGGCCGGGTCCTTCGTGAAATCGAGGCGTGTGAGCGCCGCGGCGAAACGCTGCTGGAAATTGCCGGCATAGACCGAATGCCGGAAGCGCCGCATGTAGCGCTCTGCCAGCGCCTCAAAACGGTCGAGATCGCCGAGCTGGCTCGCGACGAAGATCTCGCGGCGCAGCGCCGCCTCCTCCACCAGCGTTCCCGGCATCAGCAGGCGGGCGAGGGCCAGCATCTCCATGGCCGCAGCCGGCTGGTCCCGCACGAGCAAGGCGGCCTTGACAAGGGCAATCTGCCCGCCGAGCCCCGGCGCAAGCGCACGCGGCGACACCGGCTGGAGCAGCCTGCGCGCCTCGTCCTCCTGCCCCTCGACATAGGCGAGGGCGCCGAGCAACAGCCGTTCGTCGACATTGGGCTTGCGCTCGAAACCGAGAAGGTGGCGGATGACGCTCGGCTGACCCCCGCTGAGCAGGTAGACCACGGCGGCGCGAGCATTCCGCGGCTCCTGCCAGACCTCCGCGGGCGCCGCCATGAAGTGCTCCTCGATCAGCTTAAGGAGCCCGCGCTGGCCGGCATGGGCCGCCGTCGAGCCCGCGGCGATCTGGTCCTGCATGTGCTGCAGGGTACGCACGAGTTCGTACGGCTGGGCATCTACCTTCCCGCCGGCAGCCTGGGCCGCAGCGGCGAGCGTGACGAAGCCGGCAAGGACGGTGGCGGCGAGTGCCCTCACCGGCTCTCCTCCTTGAGCAGGATCTCGATGCGCCGGTTCTCGGCCGCATTCGGATCGTCGGGGACCTTGAGCATGTGATCCGCATGACCTTCGACGCGCTCGATCCGGCTGTCGGAAAGGCCGCCGCGCACCAGCATGTAGACCGCCGCATGGGCGCGGGCCGTCGACAGGCGCCAGTTGTCATAGTCCGCCGAGCGGAAGGGGCGGCCGTCGGTATGTCCGCGCACAATGATCTTGCCGGGGCGCTTCGCCAGTGTCTCGGCAATGCGCTGCATGATACGCACCACCTGCGGCTGCGGGACGGCCGAGCCGATGGGGAACATGCTGAAGTTGGCCTCGTCGGTGAGGCTGATGAGCGTGCCGTCGCCGGACTTCTCGACGTGCAGATGGGGCACGGCCGTCCCCTCGCCCGCGAAAGCTGCCTGCAGCTCCCGCTGCAGGGCCGCCAGCTCTTCCGACATTTCGCCACCGGGAGCTGCCGTGGCGGCGGCCATCTCGCCAGCCGTGCCTTCTGCCGGGGCGGTGTCGGTCGTGGCACGGGCGAGCGCATCCGGCTTGGCCGTTTCCGGAGCCTTGTTCACGGTGCCCGGATCGCCGGGCGGCTGCTGGCGTGCCGGCTGGAGCGGCACCGTCCGCCAGTAGGTCGGGTCGAACGGGTCGCGGTGGGCCTCACCGCCGCTGATGCCGATCTCGGCCGTCTCGCCCATGACGAGGTCGACGCTCGACGGCACCGGCTTCGGGTCATTGGCCGTGGCCGGCTCGGCGGCGAGCTGCGCCAGAACGGCATAGGGATCCTGGAAGAGTGCACTGTCCTTGTATTTCGCGAGCGGCGACTGCGCGCTGCGGTTACCCGCCGCCTCGCCCTTGCCCCGGCCCTCGTCGCGGGGCTGGCGGCCATCCTTGCCGCTGCCCCCGCCCTGTCCTTGCCCGGGCTGCACACTGAGCGGCTGGCCTTGCTTGTCCGGCTCGCCCGAGGGATGGCCGATCGTCGGATCGCGCAACCCCTTGCGGTCGGTGACACTGTCGGCGAGCTTCAGCGGGTTGAAATACTTGGCCACCTCGCTGCGGGTCGTCTGATCGGTCACATTGATCAGCCACATGACGAGGAAGAAGGCCATCATCGCCGTCATGAAGTCGGCATGGGCGATCTTCCAGACGCCGCCGTGGTGCGCATCCTCTTCCTCGTGCGCGCGCCGGACGAGAATGATTTCGGAAGGGTTCTTGTCGCTCATGACGCGTCCTGCCCAACGACTGCCGCGAGCTCCGCCGCCCATTCGGCGAGCCGCGTTTCGATGACCGTATCGTCGGCGACGACACGCACATCCGGCCCCGTCCCCGGCACGAAGCGGACGGCGGCAGCCAGGTCGCCGAGATGGCCCGCGAGCGCCGCGGCAAGGTCATCCGCTGCGCTGATCTCGATCAGCTCGTGCTGCGTCGTCTCGGCGAGCGTGCGCACGGCATCGGCCAGCGCCGCCAGCGCACGCTCGCGCTGGGCCTGCTCCAGAAATGGTGTCAGCGTGCGCGCCAGAGCCGTCGACAGACGCGACTGCATGGCGTTGAAGGCAACGTGAATCGCTTCGGCGAGAACCTGCCCCTCATTCCGTGCCCATTCGGCGCGCGCGGCAGCCAATTGTTGCTGGAATTGCTCGCGCTCGACGCGCAGCTTCTCCTCCCACGCCGCCTCGGCCGCCGCCCAGCCCTCGTTGCGCCCCTTCTCGAGCGCCTGGGCGATCTGCACCTCGGTATCGCGCGCCGGCGGCTGCACCAACGACTGGGACGGCGGCGCCCCCGCACGCCGGGGCGCCGGCTGTGACAGCCGGCGCTCCTCCGCGTTGAAATCGACGAGCAAGCTGACCAGCGGCGGTCGCGGCATCAGGCGGGATCCTCCTGATACAGCCACTGCTTGAGGATGGCCGCCGCCTGCTCCTCACTGAACTCCACCATCTGCTCGAGCCGTCGGGCCGGCGACTGGTTCATGCGGATGGTGAGCTCCTCGATGAGGTTCGAGCCTTCGGACGGGCCGGCGAGCTGCGGCGCCTCCGCGCCCGGCGGCAGGGCCGGATCGCCCTCGGCCGCGGCAACCTTGGCCTCCTCGGCCGGCGGGCGGGCCAGGATGGCGGTGACGGCTGGCCTCAGACCGAACCAGATGACGAGCAGCGCCACAACGAGGATGGTGGCGGCATTGATGAAGTTGCCGGACTGGCGCACCAGCAGCTCGCCGATGCTGATCGGCGGAACGGGCTCGAGATTGCGCGAATCCTCGATGAAGTTGACCGCCGAGACCTTGATCTGGTCGCCGCGGTCCGTGACAGCGCCCGCGGCGGACGCGACCAGCTGCTCGATCTCGCGCATCTGCTGGTCGATGGCTGCGTCGGTCGCGTTCGGACCGGCAAGCGCGGCGAGACGCTCCCGATTGACGAGCACCGCGATCGACAGCCGCTCGATGCGATAGCCGTCACGCACGGTCTCTACCGTCTTGCTGGAGATCTCGTAGTTCGTGACCTCCTCGCGCCGCTGGTTGTCCTCGCTTGACACCTCCCCGCCAGAGGCCTGCACCTGCTCGTCGGGCAGGTTCTGCTGCACTGTTGTCGGGTTCTGGTTGTTGCGGTTCTGCGAGACCTCGGTCTCGCGAATGGTCCGGACGGACCGCTCCACGCGGGATTCGGGGTCGTAGATCGTCTCGTTGGTGCGGGTACGGTCCGTATTGAGGCGCGCGGCGACGCTGACCTCGAAATTGCTCAGGCCGAGATAGGGGACGAGAGTCTTGCGGACATTGTCCTGAATCTCGAGGCTGACCGTGCGCTCGAGGCTGGCCATGCGCCCCGTCGCGGCGCTCGTCGCGTCGTCCCCGGCCAGAACCAGCGTGCCGTCCGTGTTGAGCACCGTGACCTTGTCGACACTCATGCCCGGGATCGCCGCGGCGACGAGGTGGCGAATGGCGCGGGCCGGCGTGACGCTGTCGGCAGTCTCTGTGCGGATCACGACGGAGGCGGAAGCGGGCTGCGCCTCACGGCGGAAGGAGCCGCGATCCGGCAGCACAATATGGACGCGCGCAGCCTTGATGCCGGCCATGGTCTGGATCGTGCGCGCCAGCTCTCCCTCCAACGCGCGAACGCGCGTCACCTCCTGCATGAAGGAGGTGAGCCCCAGCGAACCAAGATCGTTGAACAGCTCGTAGCCGGAATTGGCGCTCTGCGGCAGGCCCTTTTCGGCAAGCAGCATGCGCGCGCGCGCCGTGTTGCCATAATTGACAAGCACCGAGGTGCCGTCAGCACTGACGTCGAACGGGATGCCGGCATCCTTGAGGACGGCGCCCATGCGTGACACGTCCTCGCGCGAGAGGCCGGTGTAGAGGGGTTCCTGTTGCGGGCGGCTGAGATAGTACGCGCCGAGCCCGACGACGAGGAAGACGGCAAGGCCGATGAGGCCGAGCGCGATCAGACGCCGCGTCCCGAGATCCCGAATGTTGGCCCAGAGCTGTTCGGCCTGTGCACGAGAGTTCATGAACTGCTTCTTGCTCCTGCCAAAATTGCGCTCGCGGCGCGCAGCCCTGCCGCAGGTGCGCTCGTCACCCTGCCGCGCGCGCCACTGCGGGACGCGCCGCGACGGCAGTCAGGGAACGGTCCCGGCACCTGGTCACTGCGCACAACGCCACACCGTAGGGCCGCAGTCTCCCCCTCGAACCTTGTCCGGAGGTTGCAAAACAAAAAGGCCGCGCCCGGCGGGCGCGGCCTCTTGCATGCGAGGAAAAGTCCCTATTAGCCGCGGAACAGCGACAGGACGTTCTGCATGGAGGAGTTGGCGATGGAGAGGGCCTGGATGCCGAGCTGCTGCTGGACCTGCAGCGCCTGCAGCTTGGTGGACTCCTCTTCCATGTTGGCGTCGACCAGCTGGCCGATACCGCGCGAGATCGCATCCGACAGCGCGTTGACGAAATCGTTCTGGATGTCCACGCGCTTCTTGATCGAGCCGAGGTAAGAGGCGGCGTCCGTCAGCTTGTTGAGGACAGCATCAACGCCCTTCGTGACGTTCTCAAGCTCGGCCAGATCCGCAGCCGCGTTCGTCACACCGCTGATGTCGAACGTGAAGACCGAAATCTTCGTGCCGGCCGTGCCCGTACGCTTCTGGACAGCAGTGAACGTATAGTCAGTGCCGGTCTCGTCCTTAAGCGCCTCGTCGTAGAGGCCAACCTGGCCGTTCGCATCGAACAGGTGCATCTTGGAGATGTCGATGTCGATCTTGTCGATCGTCACGACGCCTCCGGCCCGCGAGAACGAAGCAACGACCGCGCGGGTCCCGTTGTAGTCGGTGGCGTTGGAATCGACGTCGAGCCAGTTCTCGCCGTTGAACACCGCCGACGAGGCCGACGCCTTGAGCTGGTTCTGGAGGTCGGTGATCTCGGTCTGCACCTTGGCGCGGTCGACGCCGGCGTCACGGGCAGCGACGAGCTTCTTCTTGATCTCGGAGACGATTTCCTTGGTCGTGTCGAGCGCCGTGTACATCGTGTCGATGGTGGCGGCGCCGAGACCGATGGCGTCCTTGACGGCCGAGAGGGCCTCGTTGTCGGACCTCATCGTCGTGGCGATCGACCAGTAGGCGGCGTTGTCCGACGCCGTCGACACGCGCATGCCCGTCGAGATGCGGTTCTGCGCAGCGGCGAGGTTCTTGTTGGTCGCCGTCAGCGTCTGCAGGGCAGTCATCGCCGAGGCGTTGGTCAGCAGGCTGGACATGCTTTTGTCCCTTCACATTGAGATGTGGATTTTCGGAAAGGGACATGCCGGGTTTGCACCGGCATAGCGGAGCGGCCTCATGCCTTTGAGGCGCAGGTGGGAAGGGCCTCAATCCGCTATACGTGTAGGGCAGAATTAAGCCGGCAAGCTTGTGCGAAGCTTGCACCGCACGAGCCAGTCCGGGCATGCGGGATGCGGTGACATGCCATGCCTCGCGCAAGGCTGGCGGGCGACAATGGCGGGGCGAGCCGGCCATTGCGCGGAGTCTCCCTTGAACGCTCAAACCATCTACTCAACCGCCTTCAAACAGTACAAGAAGGGCAACTATGCCTCTGCCCTAGAGCTGCTGAACAAGCTGATGGAGGTGGAGAAAGGCGCCAAGATCTATGCCCTGCTCGGCAAGGTTCTGGTGAAGCTCGGCCTCAAGTCGGACGCCGCCTGGGCCTATCATCTCGCCGGCCAGGAAGAGGGGCCGCGGTCCGACGAATACCTCGCCGAGGCGATGAAGCTGCATTTCGCATGCGGCAACGAGGACGAGGCACTCAGCCTCGGCATGCCGCTGTTCCAGAAGATGCACAGGGACCCGGACATCGCCTTCGTGGTCGCCTCCATTCTCGTCAAGCGGGGCCAGCGCGAGCTCCTCAAGACGCTGATGCCGGTTCTCGCCGAAAGCAACACTCCAGCCCACAGGAACCTCGCCGCGTATCTCCTCTCCCACGAAAAATGCACGTGGGATCGCGGGATCGCGAAAACCCTCTACCGCAAGGATCCACACAGGATGGATCTCCGCTCAATCTGCCACGTTTCTGCCTGTCAGGTGAACGATTACCCGGGCATGGAGAGGCTGGAACGCCAAATGTGGCGCGAGATCCAGACAGGCGACCTCTCCTTCCTGAAGCACGAGGCCCCCTTATTTAACCTGCTCTGGTGTGGTTACGAAGCCCTGAACCGTTGGGCCTGGGCTTTCGATCCGACCATCGACCGAAGACCAGTCGGATCCGAGCTTGCACAGGCCCGCCGCAAGGCTCCTCACGTTTGGGGAGACAAGCTCCGCATCGGCTATCTCTCGTCCGATTTTTCGGACCACCACGCCACCATGAAGCTCCTGCAGGGCGTGATCGAGAGCCACGACACCAGCCGCTTCGACATCACCCTCTTCTGCTGCACACCGGAGCACCTCATCGCGAAGGACAAGGGCGGGCGCTACCGCTGGGGTCGCATCCTGCGGCTGAACGGCGTCGACGATCGGGAGGCGGCCGCGACGATCCGCTCCGAGAACATCGACATTCTCGTCGACCTTAAGGGGCACACGGAAGGCAGCCGCAGCGGCATCCTCAACCACGGCGCCGCGCCTGTGCAGGTCGCGTGGCTCGGCTTCCCCGGCACGACGGCAGGCATCGATCTCGACTACATCATCGGCGACCCGCACGTGCTGCCCGACGGCAGCGAGCCGCACTACTTCGAGAAGTTCTGCCGGCTGCCTGAAACCTACCAGCCGAACGACCCGTGGCACAGGCCACGTCCTTCGGGCATCACGCGCAATGAGGTCGGGCTGCCGGAGAACCGGTTCGTCTTCGCCTCCTTCAACGCCAACAGGAAGATTTCGCTCAAGTGCATCGAGCTCTGGGCGAGCATCCTGCGGCGGACACCCGACAGCCTGCTGTGGATGATGTGCCTCGACGAGGAGGCTCGGACCAATATTCGCCGCAAGCTCGAGAGCGCCGGAATCCCCGCCAGCAGGCTCGTGTTTTGCGAAAAGGTCGCTTATCAGCAGCACATCGACCGCATCCCGCTTGCGGACCTCGGGCTCGATACCTTTCCGTGCAACGGTCACACCACGACCTCGGAACAGCTGTGGGCAGGCCTGCCCGTACTGACGATGACGGGCAACAACTTCGCCTCGCGCGTCAGCAAGAGCCTGCTTAACGCCATTGGCCTGCCGGAACTCGTCACGCGCGACCCGGATCACTATGTCGAGACGGCGGTCGCGCTCTATCAGGATCGGGAACGGCTGGCACAGTACCGGCAGCGGCTGGAGGAGAACCGCTTCCGCATGCCGCTTTTCGACGCCGAACGCTTCTGCCGGCACCTCGAGCGGGCCTACGAGATGATGGCGGATCGCGCCCGGCAGGGGCTGGAGCCCGATCACATCGACGTACCGGCCCTGCCCGCCCGCACCGGCGCCTTCCTCTGAGCGCACCCTCACCCGCGCCAAAGAGAAAGGCCGCGCTCCGACGGAGCGCGGCCAATCCCGGGTGCAGCGTTCCGGTCGCCTCAGCGGAAGAGCGACAGGATGTTCTGCGTCGAGGAGTTGGCGATGGAGAGGGCCTGGATGCCGAGCTGCTGCTGGACCTGCAGCGCCTGCAGCTTGGTGGACTCCTCTTCCATGTTGGCGTCGACCAGCTGGCCGATACCGCGCGAGATCGCATCCGACAGCGCGTTGACGAAATCGTTCTGGATGTCCACGCGCTTCTTGATCGAGCCGAGGTAAGAGGCGGCGTCCGTCAGCTTGTTGAGGACAGCATCAACGCCCTTCGTGACGTTCTCAAGCTCGGCCAGATCCGCAGCCGCGTTCGTCACACCGCTGATGTCGAACGTGAAGACCGAAATCTTCGTGCCGGCCGTGCCCGTACGCTTCTGGACAGCAGTGAACGTATAGTCAGTGCCGGTCTCGTCCTTAAGCGCCTCGTCGTAGAGGCCAACCTGGCCGTTCGCATCGAACAGGTGCATCTTGGAGATGTCGATGTCGATCTTGTCGATCGTCACGACGCCTCCGGCCCGCGAGAACGAAGCAACGACCGCGCGGGTCCCGTTGTAGTCGGTGGCGTTGGAATCGACGTCGAGCCAGTTCTCGCCGTTGAACACCGCCGACGAGGCCGACGCCTTGAGCTGGTTCTGGAGGTCGGTGATCTCGGTCTGCACCTTGGCGCGGTCGACGCCGGCGTCACGGGCAGCGACGAGCTTCTTCTTGATCTCGGAGACGATTTCCTTGGTCGTGTCGAGCGCCGTGTACATCGTGTCGATGGTGGCGGCGCCGAGACCGATGGCGTCCTTGACGGCCGAGAGGGCCTCGTTGTCGGACCTCATCGTCGTGGCGATCGACCAGTAGGCGGCGTTGTCCGACGCCGTCGACACGCGCATGCCCGTCGAGATGCGGTTCTGCGCAGCGGCGAGGTTCTTGTTGGTCGCCGTCAGCGTCTGCAGGGCAGTCATCGCCGAGGCGTTGGTCAGCAGGCTGGACATGCTTTTGTCCCTTCACATTGAGATGTGGATTTTCGGAAAGGGACATGCCGGGTTTGCACCGGCATAGCGGAGCGGCATCATGCCTTTGAGGCGCAGGTGGGAAGGGCCTCAATCCGCTATGGTCTCGACCGTAGCGGTCAAACCTTACCCGTTCGTTGCTGGATATGCCAAACGGAAAATGAAAAGCTCCCCGCACCGGACGGCACAGGGAGCGCAGGGGAGGGGATAGGGTGTTGCAGCGGCCTCAGCCGCGGTCGACGAACATGTAGCCCATGTAGCGCTTGGCCTCGATCGGGTCGTAGCCAAGCCGCTCGCGCAGCTTCTTGCGCAGCTTGCTGACGTGGCCTTCCACCACGCTCTCTTCCACACTCTCGTTGTAGATGCCGTAGATGGCGTTGAAGAGCTGCATCTTGCTCACGCGCCGCCCGCGCGCGCGCACCAGATACTGCAGGATGTGACGCTCGCGGCGCGGGAGTGCCAGCGGCTCGCCGTCGATCTCCGGGTCGCGGCCGTCATAGAAGACCTTGAGCCGGCCAATCGTGGTCTTTTCCTCGGCGCTGTTCACGCGCCGCCACACGGCCTCGGCCCGCGCCAGGATTTCCTTGACATGCACCGGCTTGCGCACCACGTCGTCGATGCCGGCGGTGAAGAGCTCAAGCGTCTGTTCCAGCGAGCGCGTTTCGCTCAGTGCAATGATCGGCGCGCGGCTGTGGTTGCGGATGAGTTCCGGATAGCTCGTACGGTCAGCAAAATCGCCGAGCACGAACCCCTGCACCGCATTGAGATCTACTGTCGATGCCGTCTGGAGCCACTCGCGGAATTCCGCCGAGTAGAAGCCCATGGATGGAACGCCCTCGCGTCCGAAGCTCGCGACATAGCCCGACGTGACAAGTTGCCTTTCGTCAACAACGATATACACAGCCTGACCCCCCAGCCATTCCAATAATCAGTCATCACGCACATCCGGCCGCAACAAACCGGTGAACGCACACTGACTACTTTAAAAAAAGGCGATATATATCGCTGGTTATCCCATAACTAAAATATACTTTTAAATATTCTCATACTATAGGTTCCGCGCTCCCTCTTCTTTGAAGGGATACACGTTCCGCCCCGCACATCGTCGCCGAAAACCATCAGGCAATGCCCAGACAAGCCTGGGCACGGAAGATGCCGCCACGCAAAGCGGCAGCCCGTCCATCGGTGGCAAAGCCCAACTGCGCCAACGATCCTGAGGCCCTTGACTCGAACGCTTGAAGCGTTCGTGCCCCGGCGAATCAGTGGTTTAAGAATTATTAATCGCCCGTTAAGGGTCAATACGCTTTGTATCGTTTCTGGGCACACATTCCGCGGTGAGTCATTTTTGCATCGCTTTGTTACAATTATCGCTAAAATTTTAACGATAGTGCGCTGCCGCCAACGCCCGAATGCGCGCCGCGAACACGCCGACCCGTCAGGTGTCTTCTTTGTGTACGACTTGATTCCCGTTGCAGGAGGGCAGGCAGCGATCTGTCGGAGGCTGTTGCCGCCCTGCCGCCTCACACGTCGCGGGCGCGCACGACTGACGTGACGGCAGCGCTCCAAACGACGTCGACGGCACGCGTCACACGCCCGTCGATGGCCTGCAGATCGACGAGGCCGGAACGCATGACCCGACGCACGATGCGTACGTAGCCGCGGCCCTGGCCGGTGATCACCACCGCTTCCCGACCGACGATGTTGCGGGGGGCGTCTCCTGCCCGGGCGCAGACGACAATGTCGCCCCGGTCGTAGCGCGGCTGCAGTCCCGTTCCGGCGATGCGGAAGCCAATGGCCTGGGGCGGCAGCGCGACGGGCGCCGCCACGCTGAAAACGGGCCTCGGCGGTACCACCCTGAAGCGGCGCAGGAGGCTACCGTCGTCCCCGATCTCTCCGGCGATGTCGAGATAGTGCTGTCTCAGCTGCCGGCCTTCCCCGGCCAGGAGCCAGGCGAGGCTGATATTGAAATGCGCCGCGTAGCGCTCGGCCACAGCCGTGCGGATGCCGCGCAGTCCGTTCTCGTGGGCGCGATAGGTCACCTCGTTCCAGCCGAACGTCCTCGCCGCCGCGGACGCGCTGGTAAAGCCGGCATGGCGTCGGGCCGCCCGGAGGCGCTGTGAGATTTGATCTTCGGAAGTCATTCCGCCCCTCGGAGAGAGGCCTGGCAGAAACCAGACGCCGCAACAGGACGACGCAACTTACTTCCGCCCCCCCAATCGTTGCGGGCGCACCGTCGTTGAACAGCACCCGCCCTCAAGTCTTTGATCTGGAAAGCAGCCGCCGACAGGACAAACCCGGATCGTCTTGCCCGGACGACTTGTTTCACATAAGCTGGAAACGCAAGATCGACAATACACGCAAATAAAAAAAGGTGCACGCCCCGCAAGACGTGCACCTTGGAGCCCGTGCAGGCGGATGGGGAAAGCCTACTGCTCGGCGAAGACTGCCTCGATCTTGCCTTTCAGCGTCTGCGCGTTGAACGGCTTGATGATGTAGTTGTTGACGCCCGCCTTCTTCGCGGCGACGACGTTCTCCGACTTCGCCTCCGCGGTCACCATGATGAAAGGCGTATGGGCGAGCTTCTCGTCCGCGCGGACCTGCTTCAGGAGCTCGTAGCCCGTCATCGGCTCCATGTTCCAGTCGCTGATGACGAGGCCATACTCGCGCTGCCTCATCTTGGCGAGTGCCTCAGTGCCGTCAGACGCTTCGTCAACGTCCTGAAAACCGAGCTGTTTCAACAGGTTGCGAATGATGCGAACCATGGTCTTATAATCGTCGACCACGAGGATCGGCATCGAAAGATCAAGCGCCATAGTTCACTCCACCGCTTTGCACTTTGTTGACAGGGGCGCATTTCGCTGTGCGGAGACTCTTGCAGAAAACTTGCATGAAGCTTGCATGGCGGAAGCCGGACCGTTTGCGTTGGTTGAAGTCGACCACTTATAGTAACGGCCCGAATTGACCAATCCTTAAAGAGGGAGGTGCCGATGACTGCGGGCCATCGGCCGTTTCGCATCGAATCGATGGTCGACACCGGTTTCGGCGATACACTCATGGGAAGCCCGACGGTGTCGGTACAGCTCGAACAGATCTCGCAGCAGCTGGCCGAGCTTCGCACGCTGGTCGAAGCCATCAACAGCCGCGACGAGCGAATCGGTCAAATGTCGGAAGGCGGTGCCCTTTGGCAGGACGTTGATGCCATCCAGCGCAGCATCCAGAGGACAAAACAGGAACTCGCGACCCTGCATGCCAAGGGCCTGCGCGGGAAGCCGCGGAGCCGGGTGACGGACGAGCTCGACGCCGTCGTCTCCGACACCGAGAGCGCCACGGAGACCATCCTGTCGTCGGCGGAAGCCATCAACGATGCCGCCGGCGTTCTCATGGAGCAGCTCGCCGGTGAGCAGCAGGAGATCGCCAACCGGATCTACGAACAGGTCATCCGCATCTTCGAAGCCTGCAACTTCCAGGACCTCACCGGCCAGCGCATCAGCAAGGTGGTCAACACGCTCAAGTTCATCGAGGAGCGTGTCGCCAACATGATGGAGATCTGGGGCGGGCCGGACAGCCTCTCGAGCCTCGCCGAGATCGAGGAGGAAAAAGAGGAAGAGAAGGGCGACGAAGCCCTGCTCAACGGACCACCGCTCGCCGGCGATGCAAACGTCGTGTCGCAGGACGACATCGACTCCCTCTTCAGCTGAAAGAGCTGAACTTTCAGGCATCCATTGCCCCTCTGACGGACGGCCGGCAGGCGGTGTCGCAAATCGCCGCCGCGCCGGTTGTCCCTGCCCGGCCGACACAGAGCCCCCCGAAAGCCCGCGAACCGGCATTGACTCTCGCATCCTCCTGAGTCGTTATAGAACAAAACAGGAACAAGAGTCATGAGCGCGGTGCAAGAGACTTTGCAGGCGCTGCGGCGGAGCATTGCCGCGATCGAGCCGGCCGCGACCGAAACGGGCCAGCGCTTCACATGCGGCGCGCCGGCCGTGGACGAGCTGCTGGGCGGCGGCTTTCTCCGGGCTGCGGTACACGAGATCTTTGCACGCGAGGCCGCGGATGCCGGCGCAGCCGCCGGCTTCACAGCCGGTCTTGCGGCGCGCGCCACGGCGGACGGCCGCCGCGTGATCTGGGTGCGGCAAGGCTTTTGCGTGGCGGAAACCGGTGCTCTCCATGCGCCGGGCCTTGCCGCCCTGGGGCTCGACCCGCGCCTGCTCGTCGTGGTGACGGGGCCCGATGCGGCCTGCGTGCTGCAGGCCGGTGCGGAGGCCCTGCGCTGCCCGGCTCTCGGCGCCGTCGTCATCGAGCCGTGGGGCGATCCGCGATCCCTCGACCTGACGGCGAGCCGGCGCCTCGCGCTCGCCGCCGAGCAGTCCGGCGTCCCCGCCCTGCTGCTGCGCATCGCGGCCATGCCCCGGCCGAGCGCGGCGGCGACGCGCTGGTCCGTCGCCGCCGCCCCGTCACGGCCGCTGCTGGCCAATACCCCCGGTCATCCTGCCTTCGACATCACCTTGCTGCGTCACCGTTCCGGCCTTGAGGGCCGGCGCTGGCGCCTGGAGTGGCACCGTGAGCACCGTCTCTTCCACGAGCCCCCGCCGCTACCTCGCCCTGTGGTTCCCCTTCCTGCCGGCCGACCGGCATCGCCGGGCATCACCCGTCTCGCCCGCACAGGCTGAGGCCCCGCTCGCCCTCGTCGAGAAGGTGGCGAACGCGCTGCGCATCGCCGCCGTGGACCGGCTGGGCCTTTCCCTCGGCCTCACCCCCGGCCTCACCTTGGCGGACGCACGCGCCCGTATTCCCCACCTCGTCGCGGCGGACATGGACCGCGCGGCTGATGCGGCCCTGCTTGCCCGCCTCGCCGACTGGTGCGACCGTTACACGCCGCTCGTCGCCGTTGAGGAGCCCGACGGGCTGGTGCTCGACATCACCGGCTGCGCTCACTTTTTTGCCGGCGAAGAAAACCTGCGGCGGGCAGTGACGGAGGGCCTCGCCCGCGGCGGCCTGACCGTGCGGGGCAGCGTCGCCGGCACGCCGCAGGCGGCAGGAGCGCTCGCCCGCTTCGGGCGCAAGACGCTCGGTCGACACGACATCGTGCCGCCGGGGGAGGAGGAGATGGCGGTGAGGCCGCTGCCCGCGGCCGCCCTCGGCGTCTCGCCGGAAGTGCTGCTCGCCCTCACCCGGGCGGGCCTGAAGACCGTGGGCGACCTGGCGGATCGCCCGAGCGCGCCGCTCGCTGCCCGCTTCGGCGCGGACCTGCCGGCCCGTCTCGCACGCATCCTGGGCCGGGAGGACGTCGGCATCTCCCCGCGCCGGCCACTGCCGCCTTGCCTCGTCGAGCGCCGCTTCGCCGAGCCCGTGGCGCGCGAGGAGGACATCGTTGCCGCCCTCGCCGGCCTTGCCCGGCGCGCCGGCGGCATACTCGCGGAGCGCGGCGAGGGCGGACGGCGCTTCGAGGCTGCCTTCTTCCGTGCCGACGGGCGGGTCACGCGCCTTGCGGTCGCCACCGGCCGGCCGACGCGCGACGCCGCCGTCGTCATGCGCCTGTTCCGCGAGAGGCTTGCGGCGCTTGCCGCCCCCCTCGACCCCGGCTTCGGCTTCGATCTGCTCCGCCTCGCCGTCACGGTCTGCGAGCCGCTCGGCGAAAGCCAGACGAGCCTCGACGGGCGGACGGTCGAGGACGAGGAGGTCGCCGCCCTCGTCGACCGGCTCGGCGCCCGCTTCGGCCCGGCAGCCGTCCTCCGGCCGGCCTTCGTTGACACGCACATTCCCGAAAGGGCCGTGCGCATGGTGCCGGCCGCCAGCCTCGACGACTCAGCGACGCCGGCCTGCGACTGGCCGGCCGGGCGGCCAGACGATCCTCCTGCGCGGCCAGTCCACCTCTTCGATCCGCCGCAGCCCATCGAGGCGCTCGCCGAAGTGCCGGACGGGCCGCCGCTGCGCTTCCGCTGGCGGCGCGTGCTGCACGAGATCACCCGCGCCGAGGGGCCGGAGCGGATCGCGCCCGAATGGTGGCGCGACGAGGCGGGCGAGGAACCGACGCGCGACTACTACCGGGTCGAGGACACGGCGGGGCGCCGCTTCTGGGTGTTCCGCCGGGGCCTTTTCGGCGAGGCGCCCGCCCCGCGCTGGTTCCTGCACGGGGTGTTCGCATGAAGGGGCCCGTCCCGCAGCCGGCGGCCTATGCCGAGCTTGCTGTCACGACCAATTTCTCCTTCCTGCGCGGCGGCTCCCACCCCGGCGACCTCGTCAGGCAGGCGCTCGTCCTCGGCCTCGCCGGCATCGGCATTGCCGACCGCAACACGGTCGCCGGCGTGGTGCGGGCCCACACGACGCTCGAAGAGATCAGGTCGCGTGCGGAGAAGGAGGGCGAGACGCTGCCCGCCTTCAAGCTCGCGGTCGGTGCCCGCCTCGTCTTTGCCGACGATACGCCCGACGTCATCGCCTATCCCGTGAACCGTGCCGGCTGGGGCCGCCTGTGCCGCCTCCTCACCCTGGGCAAGCGCAGGGCGGACAAGGGCGAATGCCACCTCACCCGCGCCGACCTCGTGACCGATGCGCGCGACCTTCTCCTCATCGCCATGCCCGGCCGGCCGGGAGACATCCGCCTCGACATCCTCGGCGAACTGAAGGAAGCCGCCCCCGGCGCCACCTGGCTCGCCGCCGCCATGGCCTATGGCGGCAGCGACCGGCGCGACCTTGCAGGCCTGAAGACGGCCGCGGCGCGGGCGGGCCTGCCGCTCCTCGCCGTCAACGACGTGCTCTATCACGAACCGGCCCAGCGCCCGCTGCAGGACGTGCTGACCTGCATCCGCGAGGGCGTGACCATCCACTCGGCCGGGCGGCTCCTGGCCGCCAACGCCGAGCGGCACCTGAAGCCCGCACAGGAGATGGCCCGGCTGTTCCGCGATGCGCCGGAGGCCATCGACGAGACTCTGCATGTCCTCGACCGTATCGACTTTTCGCTCTCCGAGCTGAAATACGACTATCCAGACGAGCCGGTGCCGCCCGGCAAGACGCCCCAGGGCTGGCTCGAGGAACTGACCTGGCGCTGCGCCGCGCTGCGCTACCCGCAGGGGATATCGCCGAAGGTGGAGAGGCTCCTGCGGGAGGAGCTCGCCCTCATCGCCCAGCTCGACTATGCGCGCTACTTCCTCACCATCCGCGATATCGTGCGCTACGCCGAGGACCGCGGCATCCTCTGCCAGGGGCGCGGCTCGGCCGCCAATTCCGCCGTCTGCTACGTGCTCGGCATCACCGCGGTCGACCCCGAGGAGCACGATCTCCTCTTTGCCCGCTTCATCTCCAGCGAGCGGCGCGAGCCGCCGGACATCGACGTCGACTTCGAGCACGAGCGGCGCGAGGAGGTGATCCAGCACATCTACGAGCGCTATGGCCGCGACCACGCCGGCATCGCCGCCACCGTCATCTGCTACCGTCCGCGCAGCGCCATCCGCGAAGTGGGCAAGGCCCTCGGCCTGACGGAGGACGTCACCGCCCGCCTCGCCGGCACGGTCTGGGGCAGCTGGGGCTCGCCGATCGCCGACAAGCACATCCGCGAGGCAGGGCTCGACCCGAATAACCCGGTGATCCGCCGCGCCGTCGATCTCGCGACGAGGCTCCTCGGCTTTCCCCGCCATCTCTCCCAGCATGTCGGCGGCTTCGTGCTGATGCGCAGCCGCCTCGACGAGACGGTGCCCATCGGCAACGCCGCCATGGACGAGCGCACCTTCATCGAGTGGGACAAGGACGACATCGACGCGCTCGGCCTCATGAAGGTCGACGTGCTCGGCCTCGGCATGCTCACCTGCATCCGCAAGGCCTTCGACCTGCTGCGCAGCCACTGCGGCCTCGACCTTGATCTCGCCGCCGTGCCCAGGGAGGATCCGGCCGTCTACGACATGCTGTGCAGGGGCGACTCCATCGGCGTCTTCCAGGTGGAGAGCCGGGCCCAGATCAACATGCTGCCCCGCCTCAGACCGCGGCAGTTCTACGACCTCGTCATCCAGGTCGCCATCGTGCGGCCAGGCCCCATCCAGGGCGACATGGTGCATCCCTACCTGCGCCGGCGGAACGGCGAGGAGGAGGTCACCTATCCCGCCCCCTCACCCCAGCACGGCCCGCCGGACGAGCTGAGGCGGGTGCTCGGCCGCACCCTCGGCGTACCCCTTTTCCAGGAACAGGCGATGAAGATCGCCATGGTGGCGGCCGGTTTCACGCCGGAGGAGGCGAACGGCCTGCGCCGCGCCATGGCCACCTTCCGCCACGTCGGCACCATCCACACCTTCGAGGAGAAGATGGTGGAAGGCATGGTGGCGCGCGGCTACGAGCGCGCCTTCGCCGAGCGCTGCTTCAACCAGATCAAGGGCTTCGGCGAATACGGCTTTCCCGAGAGCCACGCCGCCTCCTTCGCCAAGCTCGTCTACATCTCGGCCTGGCTCAAATGCCACCACCCGGCCGTCTTCGCCTGCGCCCTGCTCAATTCCCAGCCCATGGGCTTCTATGCCCCGGCCCAGATCGTGCGCGATGCGCGCGAGCACGGCGTCGAGGTGCGCGCGGTCGACATCAACGCGAGCGCCCACGACAACACGCTCGAGGCGCGGCCGGACGGCACGCTCGCGCTGCGTCTCGGCTTTCGCCAGGTGGACGGCTTCAGCGAGGACTGGTCGCGGGCGCTCTTGGCCGCGCGCGGAAACGGCTACGACAGCGTCGAGGACCTGTGGAAGCGCGCCCGCCTGCCGCAGCGGGCCCTCAAGATCCTCGCCGATGCCGATGCCTTCCGCTCCCTCGGGCTCGACCGGCGCGAGGCGCTGTGGGCCGTGCGCCGCCTGCCCGACGATGCGCCCCTGCCGCTCTTCGCCGCAGCCGGCGCGCGCGAGCTGGCGCAGGAGGCGGACACCGCCCTGCCGGCAATGCCGCTGTCGGAACATGTGGTGGCGGACTACCAGATGCTGCGCCTGTCGCTGAAGGCCCACCCCATGGTCTTCCTGCGTGAACGCTTCCGGCGCGAGGGTGTCCGCACCACGGCCGAGATCGCAGCCATGCCGGACGGCGCCTTCGCCAGGGTCGCCGGCGTCGTGCTGGTGCGACAGCGCCCCGGCAAGGGCAACGCCATCTTCATGACCCTCGAGGATGAGGCGGGCATCACCAACGTCGTCCTGTGGGCACGACGGTTCGAGCGCTTTCGCCGCCAGGTGATGAGTGCGCGGCTCGCCCTCGTGTCCGGGCGGGTGCAGAAGAGCCGCGAAGGCGTCGTCCATCTGATGGCCGAGACGGTCGACGACCGCACCCGGGATCTTGCCGCGCTGTCGCAGGCGCACGAGGCGCGCACGCGGCTGTCGCGCGCCGACGAATTCGTCCATCCGCATTATCCGCGCTCTGCCGGCCACCCGCGCAACGTGCGCATCCTGCCCAAGTCACGCGATTTCCACTGAGCCCCGGCGGCCTTCGCAAGCGCAGCAAACGGGCAGTTCTATGCACAAAAATACGCCAGCCCATCTGTCGGGCACCCCTGTCCCGGCGCTTTCGCCCCGGCCCGCGAGGCTGGCACGAGGCTTGCTGCCGCTCCCCTGCAACGATCATCCGGGGGTGGAGCAACGACAATGCGAAATCGTTTTCAGAAGATCCTCGCGACGCTCGCGACGACGGCAGCAATCGCGCTGCCGGCGGTGAGCGCGAGCGCTCAGGACGTCATCAAGGTCGGTATCCTGCATTCGCTCTCGGGCACCATGGCCATCAGCGAGACGACGCTGAAGGACGTGATGCTGATGCTCATCGAGGAGCAGAATAAGAAGGGAGGCCTCCTCGGCAAGAAGCTCGAGGCTGTCGTCGTCGACCCTGCCTCCAACTGGCCGCTGTTTGCCGAAAAGGCGCGCGAGCTCCTCACCAAGGACAAGGTGGCCGCCACCTTCGGCTGCTGGACCTCCGTGTCGCGCAAGTCCGTCCTGCCGGTCTTCGAGGAGCTGAACGGCATCCTCTTCTATCCCGTCCAGTACGAGGGCGAGGAATCCTCCCGCAACATCTTCTACACAGGCGCCGCGCCCAACCAGCAGGCCATCCCCGCCGTCGACTACCTGATGGAGAACGAGGGCGTCGAGCGCTGGGTGCTGGAGGGCACGGACTACGTCTACCCGCGCACCACCAACAAGATCCTCGAGGCCTATCTCAAGTCCAAGGGCGTGAAGGACGAGGACATCTCCATCAACTACACACCCTTTGGCCATTCCGACTGGCAGACCCGCGTCGCCGAGATCAAGAAGTTCGGCTCGGCCGGCAAGAAGACGGCCGTCGTCTCCACCATCAACGGCGACGCCAACGTGCCCTTCTACAAGGAGCTCGCCAACCAGGGCATCAAGGCCACCGACATTCCGGTCATCGCCTTCTCCGTGGGTGAGGAGGAGCTCGCCGGCATCGACACCAAGCCGCTCGTTGGCCACCTGGCGGCGTGGAACTACTTCCAGTCCGTCGACACGCCGGAGAACAAGGACTTCATCGCCAAGTGGAAGGCCTTCACCAAGAACGACAAGCGCGTCACCAATGACCCGATGGAGGCGCACGTCATCGGCTTCAATATGTGGGTGAAGGCGGTGGAAAAGGCCGGCACGACCGACCCGGACAAGGTCATCGACGCGCTCATCGGCGTCTCCGTGCCCAACCTCTCCGGCGGCTATTCCACGATGATGCCGAACCACCACATCACCAAGCCGGTGCTCATCGGCGAGATCCAGGAGGACGGCCAGTTCTCCATCGTCTCGCAGACGCCGGGCCTCGTGGTCGGCGACGAGTGGTCCGACTATCTCGAGGGCTCGAAGGACCTCATCGCCGACTGGCGAGCCCCGCTCTCCTGCGGCAACTTCAACGTCAAGACCGGCAAGTGCGGCGGCCAGGGCCCCGTCGCCCAGTAAGCCGCCTTTCTCTTGACATCCGGCCGGCGGCGCCCTGTCGCCGGCCCTCCCCGAAAGAAGAGCGATGCCCCGCCTGCTCTGCGTCATCCTTGCGCTCGTCTGCGGCCTTCTCGCCGCGCCGGCCCGCTCGGCGCCGGCCGATGCGGGCGAGGCGCTCGCCCTCATCGCCAGCGGCCGCTTTCCCGACATCGAAAAGGGGGTGGACCTTCTCGCCCGCTCCGGCAACACGCATGCGCAGGCCATCATCGAGGCGCTGCGCGACGGCCGCCTGGCGGTCGCAGCCGACAGGCGCGTGCTCATCCAGCAGGATGGGGGCCGCTGGTCCGACGCGGCAACGGGAGACGCCCTCGCCGAAGCGCCCTCGGCCCCCAAGACCGTGCGCATCAACAACCGCATCCGCCGCGCCGTCGAGGCCGCGCTCGGCGCCCTGACGCTGATGGCACCCGACGCCGAGGCGCGCCGGCAGGCGGCCGAGGCAGTCTTCCGCTCGCGCGACGCTGCTGCCCTTTCGGCCCTCGACGAGGCCATCGCACGTGAAGAGGTGCCCTACATCAAGCGGCTGATGGGCGAGGCCCGCGCCGCCATCCTGCTCGGCGACGCCGGCGCCTCGGACCTGCAGAAGCTCGAGGCCATCGACATCCTCGCCGCGCGAGCCGACCAGGATGCGCTCGCGCTGCTGCGCGCCGCCACGCAGGGATCGCCCGTGGTGAGCGCGGCCGCCGAGGCAGCCGTCACCTCCGTGGAACAGCGCCTCGCCCTTCTCTCGATGCTGCAGAACGTATGGTACGGCCTGTCGCTCGGCTCCGTCCTGCTGCTCGCCGCCATCGGCCTCGCCATCACCTTCGGCGTCATGGGCATCATCAACATGGCCCACGGCGAGATGGTGATGATCGGTGCCTACACCACCTTCGTCATCCAGGAGTTTGTGCGCAGCCATGCGCCGGGGCTGTTCGACTGGACGCTGCCCGTCGCCATTCCCATGGCCTTCCTCGTCGCCGCGCTCGTCGGCGCGGCCATCGAGCGCGGCATCATCCGACACCTCTACGGCCGGCCGCTGGAGACGCTGCTCGCCACCTGGGGCGTCAGCCTCATCCTCCAGCAGGCGGTACGCTCCATTTTCGGGCCAACGAACCGGGAGGTGGGCGCCCCATCTTACATGGCCGGTTCCTTCGACCTCGGCGGGCTCGCCATCACCTATGGCCGCCTTTGGATCGTGCTCTTCAGCCTCGCGGTCTTCGCCGCGCTCATGGTGGCGCTCAAGGCGACCTCCTTCGGCCTCAGGATCCGCGCCGTGACGCAGAACCGTCGCATGGCCGCCTCCATGGGCATCCGCACGCCGTGGGTCGACACCATGGCCTTCGCGCTCGGCTCCGGCATCGCCGGCATGGCAGGTGTCGCGCTGTCGCAGATCGACAACGTCTCGCCCAACCTCGGCCAGAGCTACATCGTCGACAGCTTCATGGTCGTCGTCTTCGGCGGCGTCGGCAACCTGTGGGGCACGCTCGTCTCGGCCCTGACGCTCGGCATCGCCAACAAGTTCCTGGAGCCCTTCGCCGGCGCCGTGCTCGGCAAGATCCTGCTCCTCGTCTTCCTCATCCTCTTCATCCAGAAGCGCCCGCGCGGGCTCTTCGCCCTCAAGGGAAGGGCAGTGGAAGCATGACGCGACGCCCTCTCATCCTTGCGCTGCTCGACGGCAAGGGCGCCGTCTTCCTCGGCGTCCTCGCGGCGCTCGCCGTGCTCGTGCCGCTGTCGAACCTCCTCCTTCCGGAGGCTTCGCCGCTGCATGTGCCGACCTATGCGGTCTCGCTACTCGGCAAGTACCTATCCTATGCGCTGCTGGCCCTGGCGCTCGACCTCGTGTGGGGCTACTGCGGCATCCTCTCGCTCGGCCACGGGGCTTTCTTCGCCCTCGGCGGCTATGCCATGGGCATGTACCTGATGCGCCAGATCGGCCCGCGGGGCGTCTACGGCCACCCCGTGCTGCCGGACTTCATGGTCTTCCTCAACTGGCAGGAGCTGCCCTGGTACTGGCACGGCTTCGACATGTTCCCCTTCGCGGCGCTCATGGTGCTCGCCGTGCCGGGGCTGCTCGCCTTCGTCTTCGGCTGGTTCGCCTTCCGCTCCCGCGTCACGGGCGTCTATCTCTCCATCATCACCCAGGCGATGACGTTTGCCCTGATGCTCGCCTTCTTCCGCAACGACATGGGGCTCGGCGGCAACAGCGGCCTCACCGACTTCAAGGACATCCTCGGCTTCCCCGTCCAGGCGCAGGCCACGCGCGTTGCCCTCTTCGTCGCCACGGTGACTGCGCTGGCGCTCGGCTATCTCGTGGCGCGCTACATGGTCACGTCCACCTACGGCAAGGTGCTGGTCGCCATCCGCGACGCGGAATCGCGCGCGCGCTTCCTCGGCTACCGGGTGGAGCACTACAAGCTCGTCGCCTTCACCGTCTCCGCCATGATGGCGGGCGTCGCCGGCGCCCTCTACGTGCCCCAGGTGGGCATCATCAACCCGAGCGAGTTCTCGCCCGCCAACTCCATCGAGGCGGTGGTGTGGGTCGCCGTCGGCGGCCGCGGCACGCTCGTCGGCGCGGCCCTCGGCGCCGTCGTCGTCAACACGGCCAAGTCCTGGCTCACCGGCGCCCTGCCGGAGCTGTGGCTCTTCGCGCTCGGCGCGCTCTTCATCATCGTCACTTTCTATCTGCCGAAGGGCATCGTCGGCACGCTCGCCAAGTGGCGGGACAAACGCCGGGCGACGGTCTCGGCAAAGCCGGCCGAGGTCGCGGCCGGGGCGGCGGAGTGAGACCATGACCAACGCCGCCCTCACCAACACGGTGCTCTATCTCGACGGCGTGTCCGTCACCTTCGACGGCTTCCGCGCCCTCAACAAGCTCTCGCTCGCCATCGCGCCGGGCGAGATGCGCGCCATCATCGGCCCCAACGGCGCCGGCAAGACGACGATGATGGACATCATCACCGGCAAGACGCGCCCCGACGAGGGCGAGGTCTTTTTCGGCGGCATGATCGACCTGACCATGCTCGACGAAGCCGAGATCGCGACCCTCGGCATCGGCCGGAAGTTCCAGAAGCCTACGGTGTTCGAGAGCCACACCGTGGCCGACAACATCCGCCTGGCCCTCGCCGGCGAGCGCTCGCCCTTCTCCGCCCTGTTCGGGGCCCGCAACCGCATCCCGGAGGAGCGCATCGACGCCGTCCTGTCGACCGTGCGCCTCACCGAGCATCGCGAGCGCCTCGCCGCCGATCTCTCGCACGGCCAGAAGCAATGGCTCGAGATCGGCATGCTGCTGGCGCAGGATCCGAAGCTGCTGCTCGTCGACGAGCCGGTCGCCGGCATGACAGACGCCGAGACGGCCGAGACGGCGCATCTGCTCAAGGCCATCGCCCGCGAGCATTCTGTCATCGTCGTCGAGCATGACATGGCCTTCGTCCGCGAGCTCGGATGCAAGGTGACCGTCTTGCACGAGGGCTCGGTGCTGGCAGAAGGCTCCATCGACGCCGTCTCCGCCAACGAGCGCGTCATCGAAGTCTATCTCGGGCGGTAAGTGACATGCTGAGCGTCGATTCCATTGATCTGCACTACGGCGCCGCCCAGGCGCTGCGCCGTGTCTCGCTCGAGGCTGCGCCCGGCAAGGTCACCTGCGTGCTCGGCCGCAACGGCGTCGGCAAGACCTCGCTGATGCGCGCCATCGTAGGCCGGCAACCGATCTCGGCCGGCCGCATCACCCTCGATGGCGAGGACATCTCGCGGCTCGAGCCCTACGAGCGCGCCCGGCGCGGCATCGCCTTCGTGCCCCAGGGGCGCGAGATCTTCCCGCTGCTCACCGTGCGCGAGAACCTGGAGACCGGCTTCGCGCCGCTGAAGCGCGCCGAGCGCTACGTGCCCGGCGAAATCTTCGACCTCTTCCCGGTGCTCAAGGACATGCTCGGCCGGCGCGGCGGCGACCTCTCCGGCGGCCAGCAGCAGCAGCTCGCCATCGCCCGCGCGCTCGTCACCCGCCCGAAGGTGCTGGTGCTCGACGAGCCGACGGAAGGCATCCAGCCCTCGATCATCAAGGACATCGGCCGCGCCATCGACTATCTTCGCAGCAAGGGCGAGATGGCGATCGTGCTCGTCGAGCAGTTCTTCGAATTCGCCCGCGACCTGTGCGATACCTTCGCCGTCATGGAACGTGGGCAGATCGTCCTCGCCGGCACGCGCGACACCATGGTGGAGGACGATGTCCGCCAACGCCTTGCGGTCTGACATGCGGCCCGATATCGACCAGGCTGCCACGGCTGCGGCCGCACCCGTGCCGAACGTGCCCGCTTTCGTGCGCGCGAGGGGCGGCGTGCGCGTCGCCTTTGCCACGGCAGGCGGGCGCACGCATCCGCTGACGGTGGCGGAGAGCGGCGGCTACCGCATCCGCTTCCCGCGCAACGCGCAGACGTGCGAAGGCACCATCATCAACACCGGCGGCGGCATGACCGGCGGCGACCTGATGCAGGTCGATGTCGCCCTGGCGCCCGGCGCGCAGGCCCTCCTCACCAGCCAGGCGGCCGAGAAGCTCTACAGGGCCGAGGCGGACCCCACGCGCATCGAGGTCGCGCTGCGGCTTGGCGCGGGCAGCACCCTCGCCTGGCTGCCGCAGGAGATGATCCTCTTCGACAGGGCGCGCCTCGTGCGCCGCCTCACCGTCGACATGGCGCAGGACGCCTCCCTCACCCTTGCCGAAAGCATCGTCTTTGGCCGTACCGCCATGGGCGAGGAGGTCGTCGAAGGGCAGCTCGACGACCGCTGGTCCATCCGCCGGGGCGGCAGGCTCGTTCTCGTGGAGGCGGTGCGGCTCGAGGGCGCCGTCGCCGCCCGCCTTGCGCGCCGGGCCGTTGGCGGTGGGGCACGCGCGCTCGCCACGATCGTCCATATCGCCCCAGATGCGGAGGCGCGGCTGGAGGACATGCGGGCGGCCCTCGCCGGCGGCGCGAGCGAATGCGGCGCGAGCGCCTGGAACGGCCTCGTCGTCGCCAGGCTGATCGGCCACGACCCGGCGGCCCTGCGCGCCGACCTGGTGCGCACGATCGAAACTTTCCGCGGCCAACGGATGCCGCGCTACTGGTAGCTGGAGGAACGCGATGAACCTCACCCCGCGCGAGAAGGACAAGCTCCTGATCGCCATGGCGGCCATGGTCGCCCGCCGGCGTCTGGAACGCGGCGTCAAGCTGAACTACCCCGAGGCCGTCGCCCTCATCACCGACTTCGTCGTGGAGGGCGCGCGCGACGGCCGCTCCGTCGCCGAGCTGATGGAGGCGGGCGCGCATGTGCTCACCCCGGACCAGGTGATGGACGGCGTCGCCGAAATGATCACCGAGGTGCAGGTTGAGGCGACCTTCCCGGACGGCACCAAGCTCGTCACCGTGCACAATCCCATCCGCGGCGCGACCGGCAAGCTCCAGCCCGGCGAGACGCTGCCCGCCCCCGGCGAGGTCACCCTCAACGAGGGCCGCGAGACCGTGACGCTCACCGTCGCCAACACTGGCGACCGGCCGATTCAGGTCGGCTCCCACTACCACTTCTATGAAACGAACCCTGCCCTGTCCTTCGACCGGAAAAAGGCCCGCGGCATGCGCCTCGACATTCCCGCCGGCACGGCCGTGCGCTTCGAGCCCGGCCAGACGCGCGAGGTGACGCTCGTCGCCCTCGCCGGCGAGCGCAAGGTCTACGGCTTCCGCCAGCAGGTCATGGGCAAGCTCTGAGGGAGACACGAACGATGGCCTACAAGTTCTCCCGCGCGGCCTATGCCGACATGTTCGGCCCGACCACGGGCGACAAGGTGCGGCTCGCCGACACGGACCTCTTCATCGAGGTGGAGCGCGACTTCACCACCTATGGCGAGGAGGTGAAGTTCGGCGGCGGCAAGGTGATCCGCGACGGCATGGGCCAGAGCCAGGCCACGCGGGCGCAGGGCGCGGTCGACACCGTCATCACCAATGCGCTCATCGTCGACCACTGGGGCATCGTGAAGGCCGACGTGGGCCTGAAGAGCGGGAGGATCGCAGCCATCGGCAAGGCAGGCAATCCGGACATCCAGCCGAACGTGACCATCGTCATCGGCCCGGGCACCGAGGTCATTGCCGGCGAGGGCAAGATCCTCACCGCCGGCGGCTTCGATACCCACATCCACTTCATCTGCCCGCAGCAGGTGGAGGATGCGCTGATGTCCGGCATCACCTCCATGCTCGGCGGCGGCACCGGCCCGGCGACGGGCACCAACGCGACGACCTGCACGCCCGGCCCCTGGCATATTGAGCAGATGATCCGCGCCGCCGATGCGCTGCCGGTGAACCTCGCCTTCGCCGGCAAGGGCAATGCGGCCCAGCCGGGCGCGCTCGTCGAGCAGATCGAGGCCGGTGCCTGCGCCCTGAAGCTGCACGAGGACTGGGGCACCACGCCAGCGGCCATCGACTGCTGCCTGTCGGTGGCCGACGACTACGACGTCCAGGTGATGATCCACACGGACACGCTGAACGAGTCCGGCTTCGTCGAGGACACCATCGCCGCCTTCAAGGGTCGCACCATCCATGCCTTCCACACGGAAGGGGCCGGCGGCGGCCATGCGCCTGACATCATCAAGGTGGCCGGGCTGCCAAACGTGCTGCCCTCCTCCACCAATCCCACGCGCCCCTTCACGGTGAACACGCTCGACGAGCATCTCGACATGCTCATGGTGTGCCACCATCTCGACCCGTCAATCCCCGAGGATCTCGCCTTCGCCGAAAGCCGCATCCGCAAGGAGACCATCGCCGCCGAGGACATCCTGCACGACATCGGCGCGCTCTCGATGATGTCGTCCGACAGCCAGGCCATGGGCCGCGTCGGCGAGGTCATCACCCGCACGTGGCAGACGGCGCACAAGATGAAAGTGCAGCGCGGCCACCTGCCGGGCGAGAGCGGCAACGACAACCTGCGCGTCAAGCGTTACATCGCCAAGTACACCATCAACCCGGCCATCGCCCACGGCGTCTCGGCCCACATCGGCTCGGTCGAGGTCGGCAAGCTGGCGGACCTGGTGCTGTGGTCTCCCGCCTTCTTCGGCGTGAAGCCCGACCTCGTCATCAAGGGCGGCGCCATCGTCGCCGCCGCCATGGGTGACCCCAACGCCTCCATCCCCACGCCGCAGCCGGTGCACTACCGCCGCATGTTCGGCGCCTACGGCAAGGCGCTGACGGAGACGAGCGTCACCTTCGTCTCGAAGGCCGCCCTCGACCGCGGCATCGACCATCGGCTTGGCGTGGAAAAGAAGCTGCTGCCCGTCGAAAACACCCGGTCCGGCATCTCGAAGGCTTCGCTCATCCACAACGGCGCGACGCCCGACATCCGCGTGGACCCCGAGACCTATGCCGTGACGGCCGACGGGGAACTGCTGGTGTGCGAGCCAGCGAAGGTGCTGCCCATGGCGCAGCGGTACTTCCTGTTCTGATCGAGGCATGCCGACATGGGCGTTTCCTGCTACTTAACGCGGCACATGCCCGACTGAACTGGAGAACGTCATGCTCCGTGCCGCTTCCGTCATCCGCCGCCCGGCCGTGAAGGCCGAGCGCGTCGTCGACACCGTCACCCTCGCCCACGATGACCGCCACCGCCGGCGCGTGACCCTCACCGCCGACGGCGGCCTCTCCTTCCTGCTCGACCTCGAGAAGGCGACCGTGCTCGACGACGGCGACGCCCTGAAGCTCGAGGACGGGCGGCTCGTCGTCGTACGCGCCGCGCCGGAAAAGCTCCTCGAGATCCGTGCGGAGAGCCCGGTCCGCCTGCTCAGGGTTGCCTGGCACATCGGCAACCGCCACACCCCGGCCGAGATCACCGCGGATGCCATCTACATCGCCGAAGACCATGTGCTCGCGGAGATGGTGCGCGGCCTCGGCTGTTCTGCCACGCCGGTGGAACGCCCCTTCCGCCCCGAACGCGGCGCCTACGATCACGGCGGGCACCATCATCATGGCCACGGGCACGCCCACGACCACGACCATGCGCATGACCATCACCACCACGATCATGGGCACTGCGGATGCGGCCAAGAGCATCACGACCACCCGCATCACGACCACCACGGACACGACCACGGCCCCCACGATCATGGGCACGACCACCGGTGAGGCGGCGCCGGCCGGCGCTTCGCCCCTGCTGACCCTCATGACCTGGCTGTCGCCGGCCTTCCCGGTCGGCGCCTTCGCCTACAGCCACGGGCTCGAATGGGCGGCCGAGGCGGGCGACGTCCGGGATGCGGCGAGCCTGGAGGAATGGCTCGCCGACGTTCTCGCCCACGGCGCAGGCCGCAACGACGCCATCCTGCTCGCGGTCACCCACCGCGCCGTGACGACAGCAGACGGCACCGCCCTTGCCGGCGCGGCGGAACTGGCGCTCGCCCTCGCCACGAGCCGAGAGCGCCTGCTCGAGACCGTCACGCAGGGCAACGCCTTCGTGCTGACGGTCCGCAAGACATGGCCGACGCCCGCCTTGGACCTGCTGAGGGAAACGTGGGAGGGCGACGTGGCCTACGCGGTCGCGCTCGGCGTCGCCGCGGCCGGCCACGGCCTGCCGCTCGTCCAGACGCTCGAGGCCTTTCTCGCCGCCTTCGCCGCCAATCTCGTCTCCGCCGCCGTGCGCCTCGGCGTCGTCGGCCAGACGGACGGACAGGCGGTCACCGCGGCGCTCCTGCCGCATTGCCGCCGGATCGCGGCAGAGGCCGCCACGGCGGAGCTCGACGATATCGGCGGTGCCCCCTTTCGCAGCGATCTCGCGTCGCTCAGGCACGAAACGCAGTATACGCGCCTGTTCCGCTCGTGAACGGGCAGACACCAGGAGAAAGCCCCATGCCCTCCCCCAACGGTCCCCTGCGCGTCGGCATCGGCGGTCCCGTCGGCTCCGGCAAGACGGCGCTGATGGAGGCGCTGTGCAAGCGCCTCGCCAGCACCTACGACCTCTGCGCCATCACCAACGACATCTACACGAAGGAGGACGCCGAGATCCTGACGCGCGCCGGCGCCCTGCCGGCCGAGCGCATCATGGGCGTGGAAACGGGCGGCTGCCCACACACTGCCATCCGGGAGGATGCTTCCATCAATCTCGCCGCCGTGGAAGAGATGATGCGCCGCTTCCCGAAGCTCGACCTCGTGCTCATCGAATCGGGCGGCGACAATCTCGCCGCGACCTTCTCGCCCGAGCTCGCCGACCTCACCATCTACGTCATCGACGTCTCGGGCGGCGAGAAGATCCCGCGCAAGGGCGGGCCAGGCATCACGCGCTCCGACCTTCTCGTCATCAACAAAATCGACCTTGCGCCCCACGTCGGGGCCAGCCTCGAGGTGATGGAGCGGGACACGAAGCTCATGCGCCCCTCGCGTCCCTACGTCTTCACCAACATCCGCAGCGGTGAAGGCGTCGATGCCGTGGTGCGCTTCATCGTGGAGGCCGGCGGGTTGAAACCGGCCGCCTGACTGGCCCGACATTTGCTCCGCATCCGGCGACAGCGTAACCGAAGAGGCCATCCATGCCGAACAGAATTGCCCGCCTTGCCACCCTCGGCGTCCTTGCCCTCTCCGCTTCCCCCGCCCTCGCCCACACCGACGCGGGCGCGGCCGTGAGCTTCATGGACGGGTTCGGCCATCCGCTCGGCGGGCTCGACCATGTCCTCGCCATGGTCTGCGTCGGCCTGTGGGCCGGCTTTACGGGCGGGCGCGCCACATGGGTCTATCCGCTCGCCTTCATCGCCTTCATGGCCGTCGGCGGCCTGCTCGGCATCGCCGACATCGGCCTGCCCGCCGTGGAGACCGGCATCGCCCTCTCGGTCGTGGTGCTGGGGGCGGCGCTCGCCTTCGGCCTTAAGCTGCCTGCCGCGTTGGGGGCAGCGCTCGTCGCCGCCTTTGCGGTCTTCCACGGCCACGCGCACGGGGCGGAGATGGCGGCCGGGACCGACGCTGCCGGCTATGCCGCCGGCTTCATGGTCGCCACGGGCCTGCTGCACGGCCTCGGCATCGCGCTCTCGCCCCGCGCCCTGCCGCGCCTGCCGGTCGTGGCGGCCCGCGCCGCCGGCGGCGCCGTGGCGCTCGCCGGCATCAGCCTGCTCGTTCTCTAGGCAGATGCCCGCTCGGGCGGCAGCGCGTCAGGCGCGCGGGCGCCCCTCCACCGGGTAGGCCGGATCAATGTACTGCGGAATGGCCGTCGTGCCGGGGCGAACCACGGCATCGACGGCCGCCTCGTCTTCCGCATCGAGCGTCAGGTCAAGCGCAGCGAGATAGGCCTGCCACTGCTCCATGGTGCGCGGCCCGGCGATGACGCCCGTCATCAGGGGATTGGCCAGCACCCAGGCGGCGGCGAAGGCGCCCATGTCGTATCCCCGCCGGTCGCAATGGGCCTTGAGCCGCGCTGCGGCCTCGAGGTTGGCGGGGTGAAACTCCGTCTCGTTGATACGCTTGTCGCCGCTCGCAGCGCGGCTGCCCTCGGGGGCCGGAACGCCGGGCGCGTACTTGCCGGTGAGCACGCCGCGCGCGAGCGGGCTGTAGGCGACGGTGCCGATACCCAGCGCCGCGCAGGCCGGCAGAAGCTCGACCTCCGCCGGCCGATAAAGCGCGTGGTAGTAGAGCTGGCACACCACCGGCCGGTCGATGCCGATCTCGTCGCAAAGCGCGGCGATGCGCGCCACGCGCCAGGCACGGTGGTTCGACACGCCGAAATAGCGCACCTTGCCGGCGCGGATCAGATCCGCCATCGCCCGCACGGTCTCCTCGAGCGGCGTCTCGTTGTCTTCCTTGTGCAGGTACTGGATGTCGATGGCATCGACGCCGAGCCGCCGCAGCGAATCCTCTGTCGCCTGCACGATCCAGCGGCGGGAGAGGCCGCGCCGGTTGGGCCCCTCGCCCATCGGATTGGCGACCTTCGTGGCGAGCACCCAGTCGAACCGGTGCGCCCGGATGGCGCGGCCGACAATCTCCTCCGACCGGCCATCATTGTACACATCCGCCGTGTCGATGAAGTTGACGCCCGCCTCGCGCGCATGGGCGATGATGCGGGCCGCCTCCGCCTCGTCGGTGCGCCCGCCGAACATCATGGTGCCGAGCACGAGGCGCGAAACAGTCAGGCCCGAACGGCCGAGCCGCCGCATGGGCATCGTCTGGGTCACGGTATCTTCCCTCCCGGAAATGGCCGGACAGTCGCCAGTCACGGCAGCTCATCATGCCCGCAGCCCGGGAACAAGCCCCGCGCGGCCGCCGAACCTTACAGAACGATCGTGTCAGCTATGTCGGCCTCGCAGAGCACGAGCCCGGGAAAGAAGCCCCTGTCGAGGAAAGGCTGGCGGTCCGCTTCCTTCGCGACGAACACGGCCGTGCGGGCAGTGTCCGCCGGCTGCAGGCCCGCTTCGTCGGTCAGTACCGCGATGTCTTCCCGCAGGCCGAGCTCCCGCAGCATCTTCTCGAGCGCATCGGGATTGCTGAAACCCTTGAGAAGCAGCTTTTCCACCTCCGCAGCACCGGACACGAGCAGTGCGAGCGACTGGACGGCAGCCGGCACCGCCAACGCCGATCTCGTAGGGAAAGGGGATCTCGTAATGGTCCGCGAAATTTGCCAGCGCCTTCTCGAGATGCCGCGCGCGGTTGCAGGTCGGGATGCAGATGCTCAGCTTGATGTCACTCATCCGGCGCCTCTCGGTGGAAGCTCTGGCGCGGCGAAGCCCGCAGCCCGCCAATCAGCGCCCGTTCTGCCCCGCCACCCTCGCCTGAGCCTGTCGCCCCGACGCGCCTGAAGATGACGCCTGGCTGCCTGCCTAGCTGCCCTGATGCGGTTGGAACAGACGGCCGCGCTCGGCCCACAGCACCACGGCGAGGCAGGCGACACCGAGGCCGAGGTAGCCGCCGCACAGCGGGATCACCGAGCCATCGAAGGTGCGGCTGATGAGGGCCCCGAGGATCGCGCTCGCCACCGTGGCGTAGAAGCCGATGAAGGACGAGGCCGTACCCGCGATGTCGCCCAGCTCGTCCATGGCCATGGTGTTGAAGTTGGGCATCGTCAGGCTGAACAGGAAGTGGCTGACGGCGAGCAGCCCGACGAAGACGGCGAGCGGCGGCAGCCCGCCCTCGGCCACGGCGATGACGAGCAGAACGCCCGTCGACAGGCAGAAGCCGCAGAGAGCGGCATGGGACATGCGGCGCATGCCGAAACGGCCGACGAGCCGCGAATTAAGATAAGACGCCACGCCCTGCGTGATGCCGAGCAGGCCGAAGACGATCGGGAAGCCGACCGGACCGAGGCGGTAGCCGTCCGTCTCGAAGATCTGCGCCGCAAGGCCGATGTAGATCATGATGCAGCCCTGCATCAGCATGATCGCGGTCGAGTAGCCGAAGGACATGCGCGAGGCGACGATGCGGCGTACATCGGCAACCAGCGGTCTGACGGCGGGCGGCTTGCGGTAGGCTGGATTGAGGCTCTCCGGCATGCGCAGCCCGAACCAGGTGAACATGATCACCGCCATGACGAACATGGCGACGATGATCATGTGCCACTCGCTCGCCACCAGAATGGCGCTGCCGATGGCCGGCGCGACAATCGGCACTGTGATGAACAGCATCATGACGAGCGACATGACCCGCGCCATGTCGCGGCCGGAATAGCGGTCGCGCACCAGCGTCACCACCAGCACACGCGCCGCGGCCGCCCCTGTGCCCTGCACGAAGCGGGCGACGAGCAGCATGTGGAAGCCGTCCGCCAGCAACGCGAGCCCGGTGCCGACGACATAGATGGCAAGGCCTGCCATCAGCGTCGGCCGGCGGCCGACGACATCCGCCACCGGGCCGAAGACAAGCTGCATGATGCCGAAGCCCGCCATGTAGGCATAGACGACGAGCTGCAGGTCGTTGCCGTCGACGACGCCGAACTCCGCCTGGATGTGGCTGAAGGCCGGCAGGATGCTGTCGATGGAAAAGGCCGCTATGCTCATCAGCAGCGCGACAAGCGCCACGAACTCGAAGAACGGCGGGTATGCCGGCGCGAAGGGCTCGCCACCGGTCTGGGGCTGTGCTGACAAGTCGGCTCGCATGACAAATCCGTCGCATGCCTGCTGCAGGCAGGTGCGGCAATCGTTGTGTAGGACCCTTCTACCCGTGATCGTCCTGCAGGGGCAAGGAAGTCCACGGCCTAGCTGACGGCGGGCGCATGCGCAATGCGCGGGTCTCTCGCTTTCCCTCTGTCAGGGAATTGCGACGAGCGCATGGCGCCGCGGGGCGGCTCACGCAATCCACGGCGGGCGCGGAATGGCGAGATGCGCCTGCCGAAGCGCCTGCGACCAGCGATCGCGCAGGTCGCGGAAATAGGGTTCGTCCGGTTCGATGCGATAGGAGACGGCGGCCTTCAGCTCGTCCGTGCGGCAGGCAGCCACATCAACCGGCAGACCGACGCTCAGGTTGGAGCGCAGGGTCGAGTCCATCGAGATGAGCGCCAGCTTCAGCGCATCGAGCAGCTCCACATCGTAGGAGATGGAGCGGTCGAGGATGGGCTTGCCATATTTGTGCTCGCCGATCTGGAAATAGGGTGTGTCCTGCGTCGCCTCGATGAAGTTGCCCGCCGCGTAGACCTGGAAGAGGCGCAGCCTGCGACCCTTGATCTGGCCGCCGATGAGGAAGGTCACGTCAAAGGACATGCTCTGCTGCTGCAGCGCCGGTCCATAGGTGGCGTAGACCTTGCGGATGGCCTCGCCCACAAGCCCGGCCGCCTCGAACATGCTCTCGACGTCCATCAGCGTCCGGCGCGTGCCGGCCTCGCTCTCGATGCCCTCGGTGAGCAGGCTCATGACGGACTGGGAGATCGACAGGTTGCCGGCGGTGGCGAGCATCATCACGCGCTCGCCCGGCCTTTCCAGCACAGTGAGCTTGCGGAAGGTGGCGATGTTGTCGAGCCCGGCATTGGTGCGGGTGTCGCCCAGCATCACGAGCCCCTCACGCACCAGGATGCCGACACAATACGTCATGGCTACGCCCGCCCTTTCCTCGAGCCACTCGCCGCCGCAGGCACGACGGCGTCGTGGCGATAGAACGAAGCCGTCCGCCGAGGCAAGCCCGCGCCGTGCACTCAGCTTTGGATCTGGCGTCGGGCGTGCTCCACGCGCACGCTGACGTCCAGGCTCTCCTGCCCACCGCCACAGCGGCTGCCGAGGACCGGCGCCGCTCCGTGATAGTCGAGCGCCGCGGCGAGCCGCACATAGGCTTCCGTCGGCGAGATGGCGTGCGCCGGGTCGAAGCCGACCCAGCCGAGCCCTTCCACATGGGCCTCCGCCCAGGCATGTCCCGCCTCCTGCAGCACGAGGCCGTCCTCGCGCAGCAGGTAGCCCGACACATAGCGGGCGGGCACGCCGAGAAAGCGTGCAGCGCTGATGAAGATGTGGGCGAAGTCCTGGCAGACCCCGTGGCCGAGGGCGAGCGCCGTGCCGGCCTTGGTCGCCGTGGTCGTTGCCCCCGTGTCGAAGGCCATGCGGGCGTGGATCTTGCCCGACAGGTCGTGCAGGCCGGCGATGGGGTCCCGCCCCAACGTCTCGCGCACCTCGCCGGCAAGGGCGAGGATGGCATCGTCCGGCTCGGTGAGCGGCGTGGTGCGGAGGAAGAGACCGGGCGGAAAGCGCTCCACCGTGCCGCGCACGATGCCAGCCGTGTCCTGCGTCTCGACCTCGCCCTCAACCGTCACCGAGAAGGACTGGATCGGCCCCTCCAGCGTGAAGGAATGGGTGATGTTGCCGAGCGCATCCTCCCCCGCTTTCAGCCGGCACTGGGCATCGACGCCGATGCGCCACTGGCACACGTGCTGCCCCTCGTGGCTGCGCGGCGTCAGGCGCAGAAGCTGGATGGCCGACTTGGCAGGCGGGGAGTAGTCGTAGCGGGTGGTGTGGGAGACGCAGATACGCATGAGCCACCTCAGCTCAGATATTGCTCGGCAATGGCCGCGCCGAGCTCGTTGTTCTGGACAAGGAAGCTCTCGACGAACTCGTGCAGGCCCGACTGGAAGATGGTCTCGATCGAGGTGTTGCTGAGACGCATGTGGATGCTGCGCGCAAGGCGCTGGCTGTTGCCCTGCCAGCCGTAGGCAGCGGACAGCTCGTCGAGGTAACCGTTGATGCTGCGGTAGCAGGCGGCGAGCGAGCGCGGCATGTCCTCCTTGAGGATGAGCAGGTCCGCCACGAGCCACGGCTTCACGCTGTCGCGATAGACCCAGCGATAGCTCGTCAGCGCCGAGACAGAGCGCAGGATGGAGGCCCACTGGTAATAGTCGAGCCCGCCGCCGACGCGCGCATGGTCGGGCAGCAGCACGTGATACTTCACGTCGAGGATGCGGGCCGTGTTGTCCGCCCGCTCGATGCAAAGGCCGAGGCAGGTGAACCAGAAGGCGTCGGTGCGCAGCATGGTACGGTGGGCCGAGCCGTCGAAGCGCAGGGCCGCCTCCTTGGCGAAGGCGAGGAAGCGCGGCAGGTCGGCCAGCGAGACGCCGCGGTCAGCCCACCCCTGCATGGTCAGGTAGCTGTCGTTGATCGCCTCCCACATCTCGACGGTCAGCGCCGTGCGCTCGGCCCGGGCATTGGCGCGCGCTGTCTCGAGGCAGCGCCGGATGCTGGAGGGATTGTCCGGCGAGATGGCGAGGAAGTGGACGACATCCTCCGGCGTCGCCTTGCCGTGGGCCGCGGCGAAAGCCTCGGTGCAGCCCGCCGTGGCGAGCGCGGACTCCCACTCGCTCGTCAGCCCGCCATAGGCGGTGGGCAGCGAGGACAGACGATAGGCGGCGTCGAGAATGCGCGCGACGCTGTCCGCCCGCTCCATGTAGCGGGCCATCCAGAAGAGATTGTCGGCCGTGCGGGAAAGAAGCGTCATCGGTTGCTCGCCATCATTCGCCGAGGATCCAGGTGTCCTTGGTGCCGCCGCCCTGGCTGGAGTTCACGACCAGCGAGCCCTCGGTGAGCGCCACGCGCGTCAGCCCGCCCGGGACGATGCGAACCTTGTCGGCGCCGGTCAGGACGAAGGGACGCAGGTCGACATGGCGCGGCGCGATGCCGGAACCCACGAAGGTCGGACAGGTGGAGAGCGCCAAGGTCGGCTGGGCGATAAAATTGTCGGGCCGGCGCCTGAGCTTCTCGGCGAAGAGCCGTCGCGTCTCCGCGTCTGCCGCGGGCCCGACGAGCATGCCGTAGCCGCCGGAGCCGTTGACCTCCTTGACGACAAGCTCCTCGAGGTGATCGAGCACATAGGCGAGAGCCTCCGGCTCGCGGCAGCGCCAGGTCGGCACGTTCTGCAGGATCGGCTCCTCACCCAGATAGAAGCGCACGATCTCCGGCATGTAGCTGTAGATCGCCTTGTCGTCGGCGACGCCGGTGCCCACGGCGTTGGCGAGGCTAACGTTGCCGGCCCGGTAGGCCAGCATCAGCCCCGGCACGCCGAGAAGAGAATCCGGCCGGAAGACGAGCGGATCGAGAAAGTCGTCGTCGATGCGGCTGTAAATGACGTCGACCCGCTTAGGCCCCTGGGTCGTGCGCATGAACACCGTCTCGTCGCGCACGAAGAGGTCGCGGCCCTCCACCAGCTCGACGCCGAGCTTGTCGGCGAGGAAGGAGTGCTCATAGTAGGCGCTGTTGTATGGCCCCGGCGTGAGCAGCACTACACACGGCTCCTCGCCGCGGCGCGGCGCAATGGAATGCAGGGTGGCGAGCAACTCGTCGGGATAGCCATCTGCCGGGCGAACAGCTCGGGAAAGAGGCGGATCATCGCCTCCCGGTTCTCCAGCATGTAGGAAACGCCGGAGGGCGTGCGGGCATTGTCCTCGAGCACGTAGAACGTGTCGTCATCGACACGTACGACGTCGATGCCGGCAATGGCGACATAGACATCGCCGACCAGGCGCAGGTGCGCCATCTCCGGGCGGAAATAGGGATTGCGGAAGACAAGCTCCTCCGGGACGATGCCCGCGCGCACGATCTCACGATTGCCGTAGACGTCCCTGAGAAAGGCGTTGAGCGCCTTCACCCGCTGCTCGAGCCCGTGCGAGAGCCTGCGCCATTCGTCGGCCGCGAGGATGCGGGGAATAATGTCGAAGGGGATGAGCCGCTCCTGCGCCGCCTGCTCGCCGTAGACGGCGAAGGTGATGCCGATGCGGCGGAACAGAAGCTCCGCCTCCTTGCGCCGCTGATCAAGCAGGTCCGCCGGCGCATCGTCGAGCCACTGTTTCAGCGCCTCATAGCAGGGCTGCAACCCTCCCCGAAGCCGACCATCTCGTCGAAGGCTCCCGGCTTCATGTGCCCTCCCGCTTGTGCTGTCGTCGCGAGGAGAACCAATCAATTTGCGTGCCAGTTCACGTCCCAAAGCGCAAAACCTCGATGAGCCGCCATATCAACGCCCAAGAGTTGATCAAACTCGGCCCTGTCCGATTGAACACCCGACCTCCCCGGAACAGCCTGCCGGCTCTCGCATTCACACAGTGTATTGTCGTATTGTCGGCAGGCAGCAAAATTTTATGATTTTATCGATTCGTGAAATGCATGCGGGTCTGCACATGCTGCCATACCCGATCCCAGGGAATGAGGAGGCTCGCCTGCATTCCCTTGAGATGCTGGGCATCGTCGGCACACCGGCCAGGCCGGACTTCGATGCCGTCGTCCGGCTCGCTGCTTTTTTCTTCAATTGCCCGATCTGCGTGATCTCCTTCCTCGAGAAGGACAGGCAGTGGTTCAAGGCGCGGCAAGGGCTCGACATCGAGGAGACGCCGCGGTGCTACGCCTTCTGCATTTACGCCCCGGTCGAGAACGGCATCTTCCTCGTCAGAGATCTTCAGGCAGACCCGAACTTCGCAAACAACCCCTTCGTCCAGGGGCCGCCTTTTGCACGTTTCTACGCTGGCTGCCCGCTCCATGACGACGCCGGGCTGCGGCTCGGCACGCTGTGCCTGATCGACACGAAGCCGCGGGATTTCGATGCTGACCAGGCCCGGCTCCTGACGGAGTTCGGCCGGGTGGTCGAAGGGCTGATCCGGGCTCATGCCAATGCGGTCAAGCTCGCCCTGTCTGAAGCGAACGCCCGGCGGCAGAGCGAGGAGCTCGCCCGGCGCAACAGGCTGTTCGCGCAGACCGAGCGGCTCGCCTCACTGGGAGGATGGGAATACGACGCCGCAACCGGTGAGCTCACGTGGTCGGACGAATCCTACCGCCTCCACGGCCTCGAGGTCGGCAGCCCGCTCAAGCTCGACGCCGTTCTCGCGCGATACGAACCGAAGGCCGCCGCCGAGATCCGCCGTAAGCTGGAGGCGACGGTGAAGACCGGCGCCCCCTATTCCTTCGAGGCGGATCTCGTGACCGCCTCGGGCGAGCGGCGCACCATGCGCGCGGTGGGGGAACGTGTGGTCAGCAGCGAAGACGGCCATGTCCGCGTCATCGGCGTTGTCCAGGACGTGACGCACGAGATCGCGGCAACGCAAGCCCTCTGGCGGGCTGCGCATCTCGACGGGCTTACCGGCATCGCCAACCGCGCCGCCTTCAGGACGCACCTTGAGGCCGTGGTGGACCGGGCCTCCTCCCGCGGCGGGCGCGCCTCCCTCCTGCTGCTCGACCTCGACGGCTTCAAGGAGATCAACGACACCTGCGGCCACCACGTGGGCGACAGGGTGCTGATCGCGGTCGCGGAACGGCTGCGGCAGCTCTGCAACCGGGACATGTTCCTTGCCCGTCTCGGCGGTGACGAATTCGCCATCATCTTTGACGAGAGTGACGACGCGGACACTGCCGAGCGTGTCGCCGCACGCATCACCACCGCCATCCGCAAGCCCATCCGCATCGGCAACGACCGTCACTATGTGACGACAACGATCGGCCTCGCCTCCTATCCGGACGATGCCTCGACGGCCGACGACCTGCTGAAGTGCGCAGACGTCGCCCTCTACACCGCCAAGCGGCGCGAGCGTGGCGCGGTCGGCACCTATGCACCGGAAGTCGCGTCGCTGTTCGACGAACGACGGCTCGCGGTCGAAACGGTGCGCAAGGCTCTCGCGACCAACCGGCTGCTGCCGTTCTACCAGCCCATCGTGATATTGCGGGACGACCGGCTCGTGGGCTACGAGGCGCTCGTGCGCATCCGCAACCGTGACGGCACGGTCCTGACGCCGCAGGCCTTCTCCCACGCCTTCGGAGACCAGGACAGCGCGCGGCGCATCGGCGAGCGTGTCCTCAGCCTGGTGACGGCACACCTTGCAGAGCTGCGCGCCGACGGTTTTGAAGGGCCGATCTCCATCGGCATCAATGCGAGCGCGGCGGAATTCGCAGGCGGCGACTATGCCGCGCGTTTCCTCAGCCAGCTGCGCATGCGCGACATTCCGCCCTCGTGGATAAAGCTCGAGGTCACCGAGACGGTGCTGATCGGCGAGCAGGCGCGCAACGTGCGCCTCGCGGTCGAGGAACTGAGTCGGGCGGGGGTGCCGATCGCGCTTGACGATTTCGGCACCGGCTATTCATCGCTGACACACCTCCGGGACTTCCCCATCGACTGCATCAAGATCGACCGTTCATTCGTCGCCGGAATCGGCAGGGAGGCGGAGAGCCCGGCTATCATCCGCGCGCTCATCGAGCTCGCACACAATCTCGGCCTGACGGTCACGGCAGAAGGTGTGGAGACGGACGTGCAGCTGGAGTTCCTGCGCGCCATCGGCTGCGACGCGGCGCAGGGCTTCCGGTTCAGCCAGGCCGGGCCGTTCGAGATGCTGCGTGCTCACCTGAGAGGGGAAAATCCCGGCGCTCTGCAGCAGACCGCACGGCTGCGCTGAGAACCGTGTCATAAGGCAAGGCTAGTGTTCGCCGGCTTCCTTGCTCACGCGCAGGTAATGCTCGGCAAACTGGTAGAAGCGTTCGGCCTCGATGCGGTGTCCGCTGCGCTCCTCGCCGCGGGCGAGCTCCAGATAGCGCTCATAGGCGCGTCGCGCCTCGGGGCCATTCGGCCGCCGGCCCGCGCGACGCGGACGGGCGGCCTGGGGGGATGGGTGGTTCATTGATCGTATCCGGGAAACCGGCCTTGCCGGCTTCCATTGCGCCGTGCCCGGCTCAGCCGAGCATATCGGCGACGATGCTGCGCAGCTCGTGCCGCGACAGGCCGCACGGTTCAGGACGCCAGGTTTCGTCGCGCAAGGCCGGTTCCTGCCCTCGGCGCAGCTGCGCCACGTTCGGTCGATGGGATGTCTCATGCCGCTGAACTCGCCCCGTCGCCACAATATGCGGCACCGGGCGCGTCCGAACGGCCGCGCTCTTCAAATTGTCCATAGTTCTCATGATATGTCCGCCGCAGGTATAAATGCGGCATTGTCCTTTTTGTTCTGGTTAGGCGGGCACCGGGGTGCGGTTTCTGCGGCCCCGAGATCAGCCATCCTCTTGGATTGGCAGTTCCTCCCGGCCCTATCGCATCCGCGTCAGGGCCTACCCGCAACGTTCATATGGGAGGACAATGTGGCGCTTTCAAGTCCCGCAACCATCGCGTGTCATGACAGGCGGCTGACGAGCACCTTGTCGATGCGCCGGCCGTCGAGGTCCACCACCTCGAACTTCCACGGGCCGAGCTGGAAGCTCTCCCCCACCTCCGGGAGATGGTTGAGCGTATTGAGGACAAGGCCGGCCACGGTCTCGAAATCGCCGTCCCGCTCGACGGGCGCGCCGATCTTGTCGGCAAACTCGTCAATCGGCATCCAGCCTGAGACGAGGAAGGAGCCGTCCTCGCGCACGACGTAGGGCGCCTCTTCCTCCCCCTCCTCGTGGAAGGCGCCGGTGATGGCCTCCAGAATGTCGGCCGACGTGATGATGCCCTCGAAGTGGCCGTATTCGTCGAAGACCAGCGCCATATGCACGGTCGAGGCCCGCATCGCCTGCAGGACATCAAGGGCACGGGCGTGGTCGGAGACGATCGGCACCTCCTGGATGATGCTGCGGATATCCGGCGTGTCGGAGGCGAGAAGCGGCACGAGATCCTTCACCGCGACGATGCCGATGATGCCGTCCGGCTCCTCCTCCCGCACTGGCAGGCGCGAGCGACGCGTTGTGCGCACCTGTTCCCGGATCGTCTCGATGTCGTCCGAGAGGTCGAGAAGCTCCACCTCGCGCCGCGGCGTCATCAGCGCCCTTGCCGTCCGGTCCGCGAAGCGCATCACGCCGGCAATCATGTCACGCTCCTGGCTTTCGAGGACACCCGCCTGCTCGGCCTCGGCGATGACGCTCTTCAGCTCCTCCTCCGTCACCGTCTCGTGCGAACGACCTCCCTGGCCAAGGAGACGCAGGACCGCGCCTCCGGACTTGTCGAGCAGCCACACCAGCGGCGCCGCAAGACGCGACAAGAGGGCCATGGCCGGGGCGACGCGCATGGCGATCCGCTCAGGATGGCGCAGGGCAATCTGCTTGGGCACGAGCTCGCCGACAATGAGCGACAGATAGGTGATCGCGACGACGACCACACCGACGCCGACGGCATCCGCCGCGCCGCGCGGCCAGCCGAGACCCTCGAGGATGTTCGCCAGCCGCACGCCGAGCGTCGCGCCTGAGAACGCACCCGACAGGATGCCGACGAGCGTGATGCCGATCTGCACCGTGGACAGGAAGCGGCCGGGTGTCTCGGCAAGCGACAGCGCGACACCGGCACCCTTCGAGCCCTGATTGTGGAGGACGCGCAACCGCGCCGGACGAGCGGAAACGACGGCCAGTTCCGACATGGCCAGGAGGCCGTTCAGGACCGTCAGCGCCACCACGAGGGCAAGCTCAAGTAACAAGAAGGCGCTCCATGATGCACGCGCGCAACCCATGGCGGCGGCTTCGCCTCATATGTGGACCACAGCCGCCGCGTGCGCCAGCCCCTTTTCCACAAGATCGCCGCGTGAATTTGATACGATTGTAAGAAGCGATTTACATATGTATAACCAAGTCGCATCCGAAACCGTCGATGAGCGGGTGACCTCATGGGCAAGGCTCTGTTTCTCCACGGCGCTCACGATGCACGAGTTGCCCCCTTCAACCTACGCGAAGGGCAGCCGGGCGAGGTGCTTCTGGAGGTGGCAGCCGTCGGCCTGTGCGGCAGCGACCTGCACTATTACAAGGACGGCGGTATCGGCTCGGCCAAGATTCTCAAGCCCTTCGTGCCAGGCCACGAGTTTGCCGGCTATCTCGCCGAGGATCTGCCGGCGCGCGGCCTCTCCCGCGGCGATCTCGTCGCCGTCGACCCCAACCACGCCTGCGGCCACTGCGACCATTGCCGCTCGGGCCACCCCAACCTGTGCCCCAACGTCCGTTTCATCGGCGCCCCGCCCTACGATGGCGCCATGACCGAGCGCATCTGGGTGCCGGAAGAGCTCATTGTGCCGCTCACGCCGCGCTTCACGCCGGAAGAGGCGGTGATGCTCGAGCCGCTCGGCGTCGCCATCCATGCGGTCGATCACGCCAAGCCACGTCTTCTGGAAAGGGTGGCGCTCGTCGGCTGCGGCCCCATCGGCCTTCTCATCCTCCAGGTGCTGAAGGCCGCCGGCGCCGGCGAAATCCTCGCCGTCGATCCCCAAGCCCATCGCCGCGACCTCGCAGCAAAACTCGGCGCGGCCCGCACGGGAGCCTCGGTGGCCGAGATCCGCGAGTGGACCCATGGCGAGGGCTGTCCGCTCGTGCTGGAAGCCACCAATTCGCCCGATGGCTTCCGCGACGCCGTTCTCGCTGCCCGCATCGGCGGGCGCATCGTCCTTGTCGGCATCCCGGACGGGGACACCTATACGCTGCCGGCTGCCGAGGCGCGCCGGCGCGGCCTGAAGATCAAGTTCGCCCGGCGGATGGGCGAGGTCTATCCGCGGGCCATCGAACTCGTCGCGACCGGAAAGGTCGACGTGAACGCGCTGATCAGCCACCGTTTCACGCTGGACGAGGCGCCGGAGGCCTTCCGCCTGCACGCGGAAGACACTCCCGGCATGGTCAAGAGCATCATTTTTCCGAACGACAAAAGCCAGGGGAGGCGCTCATGAAACTGTTCACGCATGCTGCGGTCGGTGCGCTCGCACTCGCCGCCGCGGCCGTCTGCACACCGGCCGGGGCGCAGGAGTGGTCGCTCGAGAAGGCGGCCGAGCCCTACAAGGGCACGGAGATCAACGTCGTCTTCCTCGACCGTCCGGGCTATCGCGCCATCATCCAACTGCTGCCCGAGTTCGAGAAAAAGACCGGCATCAAGGTCAACTATGAAATCGTTCCCTACGAAAGCTCGCGCGAAAAGCAGGTCCTTAACTTCAGCTCCAACGGCGATCTGACCATCGCCCTCGTCGATCTCGTCTGGATCGGCGAGTTCGCCGAGAACGGCTGGATCGTGCCGATCGAGAAGTTCACCAGCGACCCGGCGATCACCGATCCCAAGCTCAACCTCGACGGCTTCTTCCCGCTGCTGCTCGATGCCTTCGGCTCTTGGGGCGGCAAGGTCTATGGCCTGCCGTTCGACAACTATTCGGGCCTGCTCTTCTACAACCAGTGCATGCTGAAGGAGGCCGGCTTCGACAGGCCGCCGGAGACCTGGCAGGAGCTCTACGAAGTCTACGGGCCCAAGCTCACCAACAAGGACAAGAACCAGTACGCCTTCGCGCTGCAGTCGCGCCGCGGCGAGACCCAGTCCGCAGACAGCTTCATGCGCGTGCTGTGGCCCTTCGGCGGCTCCCTGCTCGACAAGGAGTTCAAGTCGAACCTGCTGAGCAAGGAGAGCCAGGCGGGCCTCAAGTTCCGTCAGGACCTGATGAAATACATGCCGCCGGGCATCGTCTCCTATGACCATGCCGAAGCGGTCAACGCCCTCGCACAGGGCCAGGTCGCCATGATCACCGAATGGTCGGCCTTCTACTCGACGCTCATCGACCCGGCGACCTCGAAGATCGTCGACTGCCTCGCCGTGGCGCCCGAGCCCTCCGGCCCCGCCGGCCGCCTGCCTGCTCTCGGCGGCTTCTCGCTCGCCGTCGCCGCCCAGGCGCCGGAGAAGGAGCAGAAGGCCTCCTGGCTCTTTATCCAGTGGGCGACGTCCGAGGAGATCGCCCGCGCCTACGTCGAGGCCGGCGGCGTCTCCGGCCGCAAGAGCGTCTACGAGGACCCCGACATCAAGGCCAAGTACAAGTTCGTCGAGCCGATGGTCGCCTCCTGGCAGAAGGGCGTGCCGGAGTTCCGTCCGCGCTTCCCCGCCTGGCCCGCGATCTCCGAGATCATCGCCGAGTGGGGCACCAAGATGATGCTCGGCGAGGTGTCGACCGAGGAAGGCGCCAAGGAGATCGGCACCCGCATGGAGGACATCCTCCGCAAGGAGGGGTACTACGACGGCAAGAAGGCACTGCTGCAGTAACGAGAAGCCCCGCCGGCCCGGACGCGCCCGGGCCGGCGGCATCGGTCCCATCCGTCGCAGTACCGATGGAGCCTTTCCATGTCCACGCTCTATCAGCGCGCGCTCGACGAGCTCGGCGCCGTCTTTTCCCGCATCGATGAGAAGGCCGTCGACGCCGCAGTCGAGCGCATCGCCGCGGCGCGGCGCATCGCCCTTTACGGCGTCGGCCGCGAAGGCCTGCAGATCAAGGGCTTCGCGATGCGCCTCTTCCACCTCGGCCGCCAGGCCGCAGTGGTGGGCGACATGACGACGCCGCCCATCGGCCCGGGCGACCTGCTGATCGTCTCGGCCGGCCCCGGCGCATTCTCCACCGTTCTCGCCCTGATGGGGCAGGCGAAGAAGGCCGGCGCCTCCTGCCTCGTCATCACCGCACAGCCGGGCGGCGAGGCCGCGAGGCAGGCCGACATGGTCCTGACCATCCCGGCCCAGACCATGGCCGACGACCGCGGCCCCACGACTTCCGTGCTGCCCATGGGCTCGCTCTACGAGGGCGCGCAATACATCCTCTTCGAGGTGATGATCCTCAAGCTCAGGGACAGGCTCGGCATCAGTCCCGAGGCCATGCGCGCCAACCACACCAATCTGGAATAGGGACGGGATGAGCGTCGAGGGACAGGCTTTGGCACAGGACGCGGCCCGGGTGGGGCCGGCACGCAGGCACCGGCTCGACCACGGCCGCTGGACGCCGTTCTTCTTCCTCGCGCCGGCAGTGGTGACGCTGCTCGCGATCGGCCTCTATCCGATGCTGTTCGCGCTCGTCACCTCCTTCCGCCGCTACAACATCACGCGGGCGCGGGAGGGCTTTCCCTTCGTCGGTTTCGAGAACTACAGCCGCGTGCTGAGCGACCAGACGTTCTGGGACACGCTGCTGCTGACGGGCCGGTTCTTCATCACCGTCATGCCGATCCAGGTGGTGCTCGGCCTCGTCATCGCGCTGATGTTGCACCGGCCGGGCTGGGGCTTCATGCGCTCACTGGCGCGCGTCTCGCTCGTCGTGCCGCTCGCCACGACCTATGCGGTCGTCGGTCTCCTCGGCAACCTCATCTTCAACCGCAACTTCGGCGTCGCCAACCAGTTCCTGTCCTGGTTCGGCTTCGCCCCCTTCGACTGGCTCGGCAACCCGAGCGGCGCCTTCGCCGCCATCGTCATCATGGACGTGTGGCAGTGGACGCCGTTCTGCGCCCTCATATTCCTGTCGGGGCTTTCCATGGTGCCTGTCGACATCGAGGAGGCGGCCCGGCTGGAGACGAAGAGCCACTGGGCCCTGCTGCGCCACGTGCAGCTGCCCTACCTGCTGCCTGGCCTCACCGCCATGCTGATCCTGCGTTCGGCGGACGTGCTGAAGCTCTTCGACATGATCTTCACCATGACGCGCGGCGGGCCGGGCACGGCGACGGAGCTCATCTCCATCTACATCCAGCGTGTCGGCTTTCGCGTCTTCGATCTCGGGGCGGCGTCCGCGCAGGCGATCCTGCTGCTCCTGCTCACGATCCTCCTGAGCCGGCTCTACATCCGTATCTTCTACCGGGAGATCCAGTGATGGTGTCGCGCCCCGCAGCGCGCTTCGCGCATCTGGCCGGCCTGGTGCTGGTCTTCGTCTTCGCGATGTTCCCGTTCTACTGGATGGTCTCGTCGAGCTTCAAGGACCAGGCGGACCTGCTTGCCTCGCCGCCCATGTGGCTGTTCGAGCCAACCATCAAGCACTACGCCGAGATCCTGGCTGACCAGAAGGTGACGAGCGCCATCGTCAACTCGCTCATCGTCGCTGTTTCCACGACGGCGCTCGCCGTCCTGCTGGGCACGCCGGCGGCCTATGCGCTTGCGCGCTTTGAGTTCCGCGGCAAGTCGGACCTGTGGTTCTGGTTCATCTCCAACCGCATGATCAGCCCGATCGTGCTCGCCCTGCCGGTCTATCTGCTGGCGCAGTCGCTCGGCCTGCTCGACACGCACCTCGTCCTCATCCTCATCTACCTCACCTTCAACCTGCCCATCGTGGTGTGGATCTGCACGGACCAGTTCCGCTCCATCCCGCCGGAGCTTGAGCAGGCGGCCCGGCTCGAGGGGGCAAGGCAGTTCGACATCTTCTGGCGCATCTACCTGCCGCTCGGCCTGCCGGGCGTCGCGGTGTCCGCCATCTTCAGCTTCATCTTTTCGTGGAACGAGCTGCTCTACGCGCTCGTCCTCACCCGCCGCAACGTGCAGACGGCTCCGGTGGCGGCCACGAGCTTCATGTCCGGCTACGAACTGCCCTGGGGCAAGATCATGGCGACCGGCACGGTCATCGTGCTGCCGGTCACCATCTTCGCCCTCGTCGTCTCGCGGCACATGATCCGCGGCCTCACCATGGGCGCGACCAAATAGGGAGACCACGATGGCACTCGGCATCAATCTCTCCTTCTGCGTCAAGCGCTGGGTGACGCCCGCGCTTTGGGCGCGGCTCGTGCGCGAGGAGCTCGGCCTCGGGCTCGTGCAGCTCTCCTTCGACCTCGTCGACCCGATGTGGCCGGACGACGTGCTCGACAAGGTGGCGGCCGACACGCGCAAGGCCTGCGCCGATCACGGCATTACCCTGCACAGCGGCTTTGCCGGCCTCGCCGCCTACACGTTCAACCTGCTGCTCCATCCCGAGCCTGCCGTGCGCGACGCCTCCGAGCGGTGGCTCACCCGCGCCTATGCCTTCTGCGAGAAGGCGGGCATCCGCGCCGCTGGCGGCCCAGTGGGCGCCATCGCCGCGCGCCCGGACGCCGTGGAGGCGGACGCGATCCCTGAGGCGGACTACGCCGACCTCGTCGAGCGCCTGACGCGCCTGGCCGACAGGGCAAAGGCGCACGGGCTCACCGAACTCTACATCGAGCCGACGCCGCTGCGTCGCGAATGGCCCTGGACGCCCGCGCAGGCGCGCCGCCTGATGGCGGATCTCGGCGGCACGGCTGTCCCGTGGCGCTACTGTTTCGACTGGGGCCACGCCATCCTGACGCCGCCCTACACGGCCGAGGAGGCACGGGCCGAGCCATGGCTGGAGGCGGTCGCAGGTGACATCGGTGCCGTGCACATCCAGCAGAGCGACGGACGCCTCGACCGCCACTGGGACTTTACCGAACAGGGCATCGTCGACCCCGCGGCGGTGGCGGCCACGCTCGCGCGTTTCGGGCTTGCCGACCGGCCCGTCTTCCTCGAAGTCTTCTACCCGTTTGAGGAAACGGACGCCGTGGTGCTCGACAGGGTTCGCCGCTCGGTCGCGGCGCTCACGAGCGCCTTCGGCAGGGACTGATGCAATGAACGATCCGGTCGCGGGCACCGCCATGGCCGAGACGCCGCGTGCTGCCAAGCGCAGCTTTGGCGACGAGGTCGCGGCCCGCGTGGTGTGGTATTATTACGTCGGCAACCTGACCCAGCAGGAGATCGGCGACCGGCTGGGGCTCACGCGCCTGCGCGTCAACAAGATCATCGGCCAGGCGCGCATGGACGGCTCCGTGCGCATCGAGGTGCGCCTGCCGCTCGCCTCCTGCGTCGCGCTGGAGGAGGAGCTCGCCGCCCGCTACGGCCTCGCGGAGGTGGCGGTGGTGCCGGCGGTACCGGGCTACGAGGACCAGCAGCGCGTCATTGGTGAGGCGGCGGGCGCGATGCTGAGCCGTCTCATGGCCGACGGCCAGTCCATCGGCATCGGCTGGGGGCGCACGCTGAGCGCCAGCGTCGCGAGCCTCGGCCGGCGGCGTCTGCCTGCGAGCCGCGTGGTGTCGCTCATGGGCGGGCTCACCCGCGGCTCCGGCACCAACACGTTTGAAGTAGCGACACGACTCGCCGAGGCCATCGGCGGCGAATGCCACTATCTCGCCGCACCCATCTATTGCCCGAGCGAGCACAGCCGCAACGACCTGCTCACCCACTACGGCCTCGCCGACGTGATGCGCCGGGCACGCGCCGTCGACATCGCCCTCGTCTCCTGCGGCGACGTCTCCAGCCATTCGCTGCTCGCCACCACGCAGACGGTGCGTGAGTATCAGCACGACCTGGAGGCCCTGGGCACTGTCGGCGATCTGCTCGGCACCTTCCTCGACGCGCGCGGCCAGCCCATTCCCCACCGGCTCAACCAGTGCGTCATGGCCCTCTCGCCGCAGGAGCTGAAGGCCGTCGCACACTCCATCCTCGCCTCGGGCGGGCTCAACAAGGCGCCCGTCGTGCACGCCATCCTGACAGGCGGCTATGTCAACCGCCTCGTCACCGACGAGGACTGCGCCCGTGCCATCCTCGCCATGCCGCTGGAGAAGGCGCCATGACGCAAGCCCCCCAGCTCCTGCTCGCCGTCGATGTCGGCACACTCTCGGCCCGTGCCGGCCTGTTCGACCTCACCGGCCGGCTGCTCGCCACCGCCGCCTGCGAGTTCCCCCTGCTGCGCCCGGCCGAGCACCAGGCCGTCTACCGCATGGACGACATCTGGGAGGCGGTGGAGGAAGCGATCCGGCGCTGCCTCACGTCAGCGGGCGCGGATGCGGCCCGGCGTGTCGCCGGCCTCGCCTTCGACGCCACCTCCTCCCTCGCCCTGTCCTACGAGGGGTCGCCGCCGCTCGCCGGCGACGCGGACGTCTTCTGCTGGATGGACCATCGCGGCGAGGCGGAGGCCGAGGAAATCGGGGCAACGGGCGACCGGCTGCTCGACTATACCGGCAGCTCCATGTCGCCGGAGATGCACATGCCCAAGCTCGCCTGGCTGGCGCGGCATGACCCGCAGGCATTCGCCCGCGTCATCGGCGTGCGCGACCTGTGCGACGAGCTCGCCCGCCGCGCTACCGGCGAGGACCATCATTCGCTGTGCGGTCTCGCCTGCAAGTGGGCCTATCTGCCGGCCGACGCCGAGCCGTGGCGCCACGCCCTGCTGGAGCGGCTCGGCCTCGCACGCCTGCCGCGGCTCGGCGCGCTGCCCGAGGGCCCCCTGCCCGTCGGCCGCGGGCACGGTCGGGTGATGGAGGCCGTCGCTGCACGGCTCGGCCTGCCTGCCGGCACGCCGGTCGCCATCGGCCTCATCGACGCCGAAGCGGGGACGCTCGGCGTCCTTGGTCGCGGCTTCGCCGCCAGCATGAACCGCACGGTGGCACTCATCGGCGGCACGTCCACCTGCTACATGGCCTTCGCACCGGACGAGCGGCGCATCCCCGGCGTCTGGGGGCCGTTCAAGGACGCCGTATTCCCCGGCTACTGGCTGCACGAGGCCGGCCAGTCGCTCGCCGGGGCTGCGCTCGATTCCGTGCTCGCCCACCATCCCGGGGGGCCGCACCGCGCCTCGGCCGAGGAGCATGCCGCCGCTGTCCGCGACATCCTCGCCCTGCTGGAGGCGGAAGGGCCGGCCTTCGCCGCGCGCCGCCATCTTGTGCCCGACTTTCTCGGCAACCGCTCGCCGCTCGGCGACGGCAGCGTGCGCGCCCTCCTCGTCGGCGTTGGCGAGGACACGAGCCGCCGCGCCTTCCTGGAGGCCTACTACGCCACTGCCCGCGCGCTCGCCCTGCAGGCCCGGCACATCATCGAGCATCTCAACGCCCACGGCTATGCGCTCGACCGCGTCGCCCTGTCGGGCGGGCACGTGCGCAATCCGCTCATGGTGCGGCTCTATCGCGACGCGCTCGGAGATGCCTCGCTCGTCCTCAGCGACAGCACCGAGCCGGTGCTGCTCGGCACGGCCATGGTCGCCGCAGTCGGCGCCGGCCTTCAGCCCGATCTCTTCGCCGCACTCGAGGCCATGGCCCCGGCGCAGGAAAGACTAACTCCGGACCCGCGCTGGCGCGCCGCGCACGAGGCGGCCTACCGCCTCTATCTGAAGCTGTTCGCCTTCCGCAACGAGATCGAGCGGGAGGCGAAGGCTCTCGCCGCCCCCGGCCAGGACTGACGAAAGGAGCCCGCCCGACATGAGCTTTCTCAAGCTCGAGAAGATCGTGAAACGCTTCGGCGACGCGACGGTCATTGACAATGTCGACATCGACGCCGAGCGCGGCGAGTTCGTCGTTTTCGTCGGCCCCTCCGGCTGCGGCAAGTCCACCCTGCTGCGCATGGTGGCCGGGCTCGAGGAAGTGACGGCGGGGGACATCTACCTCGACGGCGTGAACGTGACCTACACGGAGCCGGCCGACAGGCAGGTGTCCATGGTCTTCCAGTCCTACGCGCTGTTCCCGCACATGAGCGTGCGCGACAACATCTCCTTTGGCCTGCGCATGGCCAAGACGCCGCGCGAGGAAATCGACCGGCGCGTGGCCGAGGCCGCGCGCATCCTGCAGATCGAGAACCTGCTGGAGCGCAAGCCGCGCCAGCTCTCCGGCGGCCAGCGGCAGCGCGTCGCCATCGGCCGCGCCATCGTGCGCAATCCCAAGCTCTTCCTCTTCGACGAGCCGCTGTCCAATCTCGATGCCGAGCTGCGCAGCCAGATGCGCGTGGAGATCGCGCGCCTGCACCGCAACCTCGGCGTCACCATGGTCTACGTCACCCACGACCAGGTGGAGGCGATGACGCTCGCCGACCGCATCGTGGTCCTGCGCGCCGGCAAGGTGGAGCAGATCGGCTCCCCGGCCGACCTCTACGAGCGGCCTGACAACATGTTCGTCGCCGGCTTCATCGGATCGCCGAAGATGAACTTCCTCAAGGCTTCTGTCGCGGCGGTGAACGGCGGCACCGTCACGGTGCGCCACCCGGCGCTCGACGCTGACCTGACGCTGCCGACGCGCCATGAGCCGGCGGTGAAGCCGGGCGACGAGGTTGTGCTCGGGCTGAGACCAGAGCATCTCGCCGTCGGCGACGGCGGAGCTGCGCGCCTTACCCTGCGTGGCGAGTTCGCCGAAAGCCTCGGCGCCACCTCGCAGCTCTATGCGCAGACCGGTAGCGGCGAGACGGTGATCCTGCAGGTTCCCGGCCGCCGCTCCCTCGCGGCGGGTGAGGAGATCCGCGCCGGGTTCGATCCCGCCCATGCCTACCTCTTTGACAGCATCGGTCGCGCCATCTGATCGGAGACCACCATGGCGACCTTCCTCGGGCTCGATATCGGAACCTCCTCGGTCAAGGCCCTGCTGCTCGACGACAGCCAGACGGCCGTGGCCGAGGCCACCGTCCCGGTCGGCATCTCGCGTCCGCATCCGCTGTGGTCCGAGCAGGATCCCGAGGAGTGGTGGCAGGCGACGCTCACCGCGGCGGCAAAGGTGCGGGACGCTGCGCCAAGGCAATGGCAGGACCTTGCCGGCATCGGCCTCTCCGGCCAGATGCACGGTGCCACGCTGCTCGACGGCAACGGGCGCGTGCTGCGCCCCGCCATCATCTGGAACGACGGGCGCTGCGCCGCCGAATGCCGCGAGCTGCACGAGAAGGTGCCGGACTTCACGCGCCGCGCCTCCAACATTGCCATGCCCGGCTTCACGGCACCGAAGCTGCTGTGGGTGCAAAAGCACGAGCCGGAGGTCTTCGCGGCGACGCGCAAGGTGCTGCTGCCGAAGGACTACATCCGCTTCCGCCTCACGGGCGGCTACGTGTCCGAGATGTCGGACGCTGCCGGCACGCTGTGGCTCGACGTCGCCGCCCGCCGCTGGGACGACGTGCTGATCGAGGCGTGTGGCCTGACGCGCGCCCACATGCCCGACCTTGTCGAGGGATCGGACCTCTCGGGCCATCTCTGCGCCGAGGCGGCGGCGCTCCTCGGCCTTTCCGGCCGGCGCGTACCGGTGGCCGGCGGCGGCGGCGACAACGCCGCCTCGGCCGTCGGCATCGGTGCAACCCGGGCGGGCGAGGGCTTCCTCTCCCTCGGAACCTCGGGCGTGCTCTTCGCCGTCACCGACCGGCTCACCGCCTTGCCGGAACGCACGCTGCACGCCTTCTGCCACGCCCTGCCCGGCCGCTGGCACGGCATGGCCGTGACGCTGGCAGCGGCCTCGGCGCTCACCTGGGTCGCGAACCTCGTCGGCCGCGGCGGCGACATCGCCGGCCTCCTTGCCGATGTGGAGCGCTTTGCCACCAGCGAGCGCAACCGCATCCACGCGCCCATCTTCCTGCCCTACATCACGGGCGAGCGCACGCCGCACAACGATGCCGACGCCACCGGGCTGTTCGCCGGCCTGCGCGCCGAGCACGGGCCGGAGGCGTTCACCTACGCCGTGCTCGAGGGCGTCGCCTTCGGCCTCGCAGACGATCTCGACGTGCTCAACGAGGCCGGCGCCCGGCTCGAGAGCTGCATGCTCGTCGGCGGCGGCTCGCGCAGCCGCTTCTGGGGCCAGATGCTCGCGGACATCCTCGGCCTGCCGCTCGACCTGCCGGCGGGCGCCGAGGCGGGCGCGGCGCTGGGCGCGGCGCGGCTCGGCATGCTTGCCGCTGGGGCCGGCAGCGAGGCAGAAGTCTGCCGCAAGCCGCCGATACGCGAGCGCTTCTTGCCGCGCGGGCCCGACGGATATGCCGAGCGCCTCGCGCGCTTCCGCAGGCTCTATCCGGCCGAAAAGGCCACGCGCGGCGCGCACGCCTGACGCCCCTGTTGGCATTCGCCATTGTGATCACAGCCGGCAGGCGTATATCGGATGCGACAGGTTTCACCCAGGCAGGGCATCTCATGACCACGCACCAGCGCTCCATCGTCGCATCCATCGATCCCGTGAAGCTCGACAGGCTGGCGGAAGTCGCCGTCAAGGTCGGCCTGCAGCTTCGCGAAGGGCAGGACCTGTTCCTCACCGCGCCGGTCGCCGCCCTGCCGCTCGTGCGGCGCATCGCCGAGCACGCCTACAAGGCCGGCGCCGGCCTCGTCACGCCCATCCTGTCCGACGAGGAGCTGACGCTCGCGCGCTACCGCTTCGCCAACGACGCGAGCTTCGACCGCGCCCCCGCCTGGCTCTACGAGGGCGTCGCCAAGGCCTTCTCCGCCAACACGGCTCGCCTCGCCATCGTCGGCGACAATCCCATGCTGCTTGCCGGGCAGGATCCGGCCAAGGTCTCCCGCGCCAACAGGGCGAATTCGCTCGCCTACCAGCCGGCGCTGGAGAAGATCGCAGGCTTCGACATCAACTGGAACATCGTCGCCTACCCCACAGCGTCCTGGGCCCGGCAGGTCTTCCCCGGCGAGGAGGAGCACGTGGCGGTGGCGCGACTCGCCGAAGCCATCTTCGCCGCCTCCCGCGTCGATGGCGAGGATCCGATAGGGGCGTGGCAGGCGCACAATGCGGCGCTCAAACTGCGCACGTCCTGGCTCAACGGCGAGCGGTTCGCGGCGCTGCACTTCACCGGGCCGGGCACGGACCTCACCGTTGGCCTCGCGGACGGCCACGAGTGGCACGGCGGCGCCTCCACGGCCAAGAACGGCATCACCTGCAACCCCAACATCCCCACCGAAGAAGTGTTCACGACGCCGCACGCCGCACGCGTCGAGGGCCACGTCGTCAGCACCAAGCCGCTGTCCTACCAGGGCACGCTGATCGACGGGATCCAGGTGCGTTTCGAGGGCGGGCGCATCGTCGAGGCCCGGGCGAGCCGCGGCGAGGAGGTGCTGAACAAGGTGCTCAACACGGACGAGGGCGCGCGGCGCCTCGGCGAGGTGGCACTGGTGCCGCATTCCTCGCCCATCTCGAAGAGCGGGCTCCTCTTCTACAACACGCTCTTCGACGAGAATGCCGCCTGCCACATCGCGCTCGGCCAGTGCTACGCCAAGTGCTTCGAGCGCGGCAGCGAGCTGACGGCGGACGAGATCGCGGCCCGCGGCGGCAACAAGAGCCTCATCCACATCGACTGGATGATCGGCTCCGACGAGATCGACATCGACGGCATCAGGCAGGACGGCACGCGCGTGCCCGTCTTCCGCAAGGGCGAGTGGGCGTAGGGACGTCGAGCCCTCACCGGGTGGGGCGGTGCATCGAGCGCCACATCAGCCGCGTCTGACCGGCGGGAGAACATCTCGTCTACTTCTCGCATGACGGAACGGTGAAAAGCGCGCCGCGGCACAGACAGCCGCGCCCTATCATCCCGCGCGGCCTTCGCGCTCCTCCTGTTGCCGTCGCCAGGTCTCGTAGAGATCCGGGCGCCCGTCGAGCCGGACAGGGCTGTGGACGATGGTCATCGACTGCTGGGCCAACGGACGGGCGAGATCGGCGTAGATCGCCGCCGTCGACAGGCCGTGCGGCGCACCGTCCTCGTTCGAATAGGCGTAGAAAACGGCGCCGACGCCCGACAGGCGCATGGCCGCGAGACACATCGGGCAGGGATGGCCGCTGGCATACACGGTGCAGCCGCGCAGATCGGGCGTGCCGAGCCGGCGCCCTGCCTCCCTGAGGGCGAGCAGCTCCGCATGCGCCGTCGGATCGAGCGTCGCGACCACCTCGTTGACGCCGGTGGCGACAACCTCTCCATCCCTGACAACGACCGCGCCGAAGGGCCTTCCGCCCCGCGCCACGTTGGCGAAGGCGAGCTCGATCGCCTCACGGAGGAAGCGTTGTGCCTGCGACGTGTCCCGTTCCGCGGCCATGGCCCTCACCTCCTCCTGCCGGATCCCGACGGAAGTCTAGCGCCACGGCCGGCGTGCTCAAACGGCGGAGCACCTCACCGCCTCGCCGCATCGGCGAGGATGAGGTCCGCCCCCTTCTCCGCGATCATGAAGACTGCCGCCTGGGTGTTGGCTGAGACGATGGTGGGCATGATCGACGCATCGACGACGCGCAGGCCCTCAAGCCCCCGCACCCTGAGCTGCGGGTCGACGACGGCCCGCTCGTCCGTTCCCATCCGGCAGGTGCCGCAGGCGTGGTAGATTGTCTGGCCGTTACTGCGCGCGAAGTCGAGCCAGTCGTCGTAGCTGCGGCAGTCGGCGCCGGGGCTCATCTCGTAGGCGCGGAAGGGATCCATGGCCGGCTGCTCGATGATGCGGCGCGCGATGCGCATGCCCTCCACGATGCAGTCCCGGTCGACCTGCGTGGACAGGAAATTCGGGCGGATTACCGGCGGGTCGAAAGGATTCGCCGAGCGCGCGTGGATGCTGCCCCGGGATTCCGGCCGCAGCTGCGTGACGCCGATGGTCATGCCCGGCTCGCGGTCGAGCTTGCGCTCGGCGGCGTTGGCATAGCTCGCGTGCATGAAGAAGTACTGCACGTCCGGCCCGGCAAGATCCGGCCGCGTCTTGACGAAACCGTGTGCGAGGCCGGTGCCGAGCGTCAGGATGCCCTTCCGCGTCAGGAAATATTGTGCGACCGCGAGCAGGAGGCGGTAGCCGCGCGTCGCCTCGTTGAGCGTCACCTTCTGCTTCACGCGCCAGTTCATGCGCGTGCAGAAGTGGTCGATGTAATTGGCCCCGACGCCGGCCAGCGCATGCCGCACGGGCACGCCGAGCCCGGCGAGCACCGCCGGATCGCCCACGCCCGACAGCTCGAGGAGCTGCGGCGTCTGAATGGCGCCGGCGGCAAGGATGACCTCGCCACGGGCCCGGACGCTGACATCGCGCCCCCCGCTGCGATAGGTGACGCCCACCGCCCTGCGGCCTTCGAAATCGATGCGCAGCACATGCGCATGGGTACGCACGGCAAAGTTCGGCCGGCCGCGGGCAGGATGCAGATAGGCGTCGGCCGCGCTGACGCGCCGGCCGTTGCGCTGGTTGACCTGGTAGTAGCCGAAGCCTTCCTGGTCGCGGCCGTTGTAGTCCTTGTTCTGCCGGAAGCCGGCCTGCTGCGCCGCCGCGATGAAGGCCTCAGCCAGCACCGGCCGCTCGGCCACCGTCGTGATGGGAAGCGGACCATCGCGGCCACGGGTCTCGTCACCCTCGCCGTCGAAGGCCTCCAGCCTGCGGAAATAGGGCAGGACGTCGTCATAGCTCCAGCCCGTGCAGCCCATCTGCGCCCATGTGTCGTAGTCCTGCGGCTGGCCGCGCACGTAGATCATGCCGTTGATGAGCGTGGAGCCGCCGAGCCCCTTGCCACGAGGAATGGCGATGGTGCGGCCCTTGACGTTGTCCTCGGGCTCGGTAGCGAAGCGCCAGTTGTAGACATCGTCGACGAGCAGCTTGCTGAACCCGGCGGGGATCGGGATCCAGAAGCCGTTGTCGGGCCCGCCGGCCTCCAGCAGAAGCACGCTGTGACGCCCCCCGGCGCTCAGCCGGGCGGCCAGGACGCAGCCGGCATTGCCGCCGCCGACGATGACGAAATCGAAAGTCTCCATGTCGTCCATGCTCATCGCTTTACCAGGCGGCTCGCGCGATCATTCCGCCCCTCATCACGCCAGTGCCTCCAGCACAGCCGGATCGAGCGGCCGCCCCTTCTCAGCCATCGTCCGCGCAATACCCGCGGCGATCTCCGCAGGGCCGGCGAAAGCGGCGCGTTCCAGCACCTTGGAAATGGTGGGCGAGGCCTCGCGGCCATGCACCCGCTGCACCGGCTGGTCGAGCCAGTCGAGATAGCGACGCTGGATCTCGTCGGCGAGCATGCCGCCGTAGGAGGTGCCGCGCGCGCCCTGCTCCACGATGAGCACATTGTGCGTACGGCGGATGCTGTCGCCGACCGTCTCCCAGTCGAGGCCGAGGCGATCGAGCGTGCGCAGGTCGATGACCTCTGCATCGACGCCGAGCGCCGCCACCGTCTCCAGCGTGCGATGGACCATCGCGGAATAGGTGAGGATGGTCATCTCCGTGCCGGGCCGGACGATACGCGCCCGCCCGAGCGGGACGAGATAGTCGAGGTCGTCCGCCGGCACCTCCTCCATCATCTGGTAGAGATCGACATGCTCGATGACGAGGACGGGGTCACGGCAGAGGAGCGCCGCATTCATCAGCCCCACGTAGTCGAAGGCTGTCGCCGGCGCCACGATGCGCCAGCCGGGCGCGGTGGCGAAGATGCCGGCAGGGTCGAGCGAATGCTGCGAGCCGTAGCCGGTGCCCATGGCGATCTTGGTGCGCAGGACGAGCGGCACGTCCGTGTCGTCCCCGAACATGTGGCGCGCCTTGCCTACCTGGTTGAACACCTGGTCAGCCGCGACCCACATGAAGTCCGGGTACATGAACTCGATGATCGGCCGGTAGCGCCCGTCGATGGCGAGCCCGCCGGCAAGGCCGGTGAAGGCACCCTCGCTGATCGGCGTCCCAAGCACGCGGCCGGGGAAGGCGTCGGCGAGGCCGCGCGTCGCCCCGTTGGTGCCGCCCTTGAGGCGGTGCACGTCCTCGCCCATGAGGATGAGGGAAGGGTCCGTGGCGAAACGGCGGTGGAGCACGTCCGCGATGGCATCGACGAAGCGGCGCTGCACCATCGGCAGGCGCCGCGCCTCCTCCTCGCCGCGGCGTCCGGGCGGGTGAGCCGGCAGGGGCGCACGGATGCCCACGTCGACGAAGGCCTTGTCCGGCCACAGGGACGGGCGGATGCGCCGGCGGTTGCCCTCTGGCTCGACGAGCCGCCCGGCGACATCGCGCATCAGCGCCTCGCAACGGTTCCGCAGATCGGCGACGGCCGCCTCGTCAATGAGCCTGCGGCGGATCATCTCGTCGGCGGTGCGCTTGAGGGGATCGCGCGCGCGCCACGCCGCCTCCTCCTCCTTCGTCCGGTATCCGAAGGCCGAACCGGGGAAGGGACCGTTCTGGTGGAAGTAGCGGTACACCTCCACCTCGATGAGGGCCGGCCCTCGCCCCTCGCGCAGCAGTGCCACGGCCTCGCTGGTGGCGAGATAGACGGCGAGCGGGTCCATGCCGTCCACGCGCCAGGCGGGAATGCCGAAGCCCGGCGCGCGGGCGGAGAGGCGCGCCTCGCGCGTCACCTCCTCCACATGGGTGGCGACGGCGTAGAGATTGTTCTCGACGAAGAAGAGGAGCGGCAGCGACCAGGCAGCGGCGAGGTTGAGCGTCTCCAGCGTCGCGCCGATGTTCATGGCCCCGTCGCCGAAGCAGGTGACGGTGATGTCACCGGTACCGGCGAGCTTGTGGGCCATGGCGGCTCCGGCCGCGAGCGGCACGCCGCCGCCCACGATGGCATTGGTGCCGAGCGCCCCGGCCTCAGCCCAGCGCAGGTGCATCGAACCGCCACGCCCGTGGCCGAAGCCGGGCTCGAGCCCGAGGATTTCCGCCAGCGTCCGGTAGATCACCCGGTCGACGGCGTCCGGAAATGCGCCCGTCGCGTCGAGCTGCGGCGCTGCATAGCCGAGCGCCTTGGCGAGGAACTGGTGATGGCCGCGGTGCGAGCCGTTGACCTGGTCACTCGCCCGCAGCCCGACGATGGAGCCGACCGCCCCGCCCTCCTGGCCGATGGAGGAATGCGCCGGCCCGTGCACCAGCCCCTCGCCCGCCAGCTCCAGCACCTTCTCCTCGAAGGCGCGGATCAGGTGCATCTGCGCCAGCATCTTGCCGAGAAGCGCCGGATCGGCCGCATCCCAGTCCTCCGGGCCCGTCGCCAGCGCCGTCCAGGGCGCCGTTACGGACAATGACGTGCGGGTGACCATGGGATGCCCCTAGATGTATCCGTAGGCGGTCCAGCCTCCGTCGACGCCGGCGACCTGGCCGGTGATGGCGATGGCTTCGTCCGATGCCAGGAAGGCCGCGAGGCGGGCGACCTCTTCCGGGCGGATAAGGCGGCCGATGGGCGTGCGGCCTTCCATGGCCTTGGGATCGAGGCGGCCCCGCGCGATGAGATCCTCGAGAAAGGGCGTGCGCACGTAGCCCGGAGCGATGGCGTTGACGCGCACGCCGTGACGCGCCCATTCGATGGCGAGCGCCTTGGCCAACATGGCGACGCCCGCCTTCGACACGCAGTAGCCGACGCGCTCGGGGGCCGCGACGACGCCGTACATGGAGGATACGAGCAGGATGACGCCGCGCCCGCGCGGCACCATGCGACGGCCCGCCTCCTGCGCGGTGACGAAGACGCCGTCGAGGTTGACGCTCATCACCCGGCGCCAGCCGGCGTAGTCGAGCTCCAACGTCGGGCAGTTCTGCGACACGCCCGCATTGGCGACGACAATGTCGAGCGGCCCCAGGCTCTGCTCCACCGCGTCGTAGATCCGCGCCACGGCGCCAGGATCCTCGACGCTGCCCGTATGCTGCTCAATGCCGGCCGGCAGGGCCGAAGCCACCTGCGGGTCGCGGTCGAGTACCGCCACGCGCGCGCCGCGCTCGGCAAAGAGCCGCACCATGGCCAGGCCAATGCCGGAACCGCCGCCGGTTACCAGTGCAACGCGGCCGGCAAGGTCATGAGAGCGATCGGTCGTCATGCGCGCATCCCCAGGAAATCGGCCATCAGGTCGAGCTGGCATTCGAGCATCGGCTTACCCGGATGGACCCGGCAGCCGCGCGCCCGTGCCTCGGCCATGAGCCTGGTCTCGGCCGGCTGCATGATGATCTCGGCCACGGTCTGTGCGCCCGTCAGTCCGGTCAGGTCGACAGGCAGCGGGTCGTCCTCGCGCAGGCCGAGCGAGGTCGCGTTCACGACGAGGTCGTAGCCGCCCACACCGGCCGGCTCCGTCGTCAGGGGCAGCGCGGGGAAGGCCTGCTTCAGGCGCGCGGCGAGATCGTCGGCCTTCGCCCTCGTGCGGTTGGAAATGGCGAGGCGCGTCACCCCGGCCTCGGCGAGGGCGAAGGCGATGGCGTTCGCAGCCCCGCCCGCCCCGGCGAGGAAGGCGCTCTTGCCGGCGGGCTCGATGCCCTCGCGCCGCAGGCCGGCAACGAAGCCCCTGCCGTCGAGCATGTCGGCAACGAGCCGGCCGTCGGCCTCGCGCCGCACGCAGTTGGAGGCGCCGACGCGCCGGACGGTCTCGGAGACCTCGTCGCACAGGGCGACAATCGCCGTTTTGTGCGGCACGGTGACGACGAAGCCGCCGAAGTTGCGCACGTGCCGCATGGCGCCGACGACGGCCGAAAGCTCGCCTGCGCCGACGTGCATCGGCACCATGACGCCGTCTACGCCGCGCGCCGCCATGATGGGATTGAGCGCCTGCGGCGTCTTCACATGGTGGATCGGGTCGGCAAGGATGGCCCAGACCCGCGTGGTTCCGGTGATGTTCATGATGCTTTCCCGCGGCTGTCAGATGCCGAGATACGCGGTCTTGATGTGCGGATCGGCGAGCATTCCGGCGCCCGTGTTCTCGAGGGCGATGCGCCCGTTCTCGATGACATAGGCGCGATGGGCGATCTTGAGCGCATGGAACGCCTTCTGCTCGACAAGAAGCACCGTTGTGCCCATCTCACAGATGCGGTCGACGATGCCGAACATCTGCTGGACGATGATCGGCGCGAGGCCCAGCGAGGGTTCATCCAGCATCAGCAGCTTGGGGTTGGCCATGAGCCCGCGGGCGATGGCAACCATCTGCTGCTCGCCGCCCGAGAGGGAGCCGGCGAGCTGGTCCAGCCGCTCGCGAATGCGGGGAAAGAGCTCGAGCACCTCGGCGAAGCGCCTTTCCGCCCCCTCCCGCGCGGCGGGATGGTAGGCACCCATGAGCACGTTGTCGCGCACGCTCATGACGGGGAAGAGCTGGCGCGCCTCCGGCACCTGAATGAGGCCGCGGCCCACGATGTCCGCAGGCGCCATGCCGGCGATGTCGACGCCGTCGAAGGTGATCCGCCCGGCGGTGGGCTTCACGAGGCCCGAGATGGCGCGCAGCAGCGTCGTCTTTCCCGCACCGTTGGCGCCGATGATGGTGACGACCTCGCCGCGGCCCACCTCGATCGACACGTCCTGCAGGATGACGGTGCGCCCGTATCCGGCGGTGACGTTAGAGACCTTGAGCATCGACGAAGTCCTCTCCGAGATAGGCCTCGATCACGCGGCGGTTGCGCACCACCTCCCTGGGATCGCCCCGCGCGATGACCTTGCCGGAATCGATCACGACGATCCGGTCCGACAGGCTCATGATGGCCTGCATGTTGTGCTCGATGGCGATGACGGTGACGCCCGTGTCGCGGATGGCGCGGATGAGCTCCACCATCTTCTGCGTGTCGGCCTGGTTCTGGCCCGCCATCACCTCGTCGAGCAGCAGGATCGACGGCTCGGTGGCGAGCGTGCGCGCGACCTCAAGGCGCTTCAGGTCGCCGATGGGCAGGTTGCGCGCCTCCACATCCTTCACGTGCAGGAGGCCGACGAGCCGGGCGACGCGCAGGGCCGCCGCACGCGCGTCCTCCACCGAGGCGTGGCGCATGAAGGCGCCGATCATGATGTTCTCGATCACCGTCAGCTTGCCGAAAGGCTGCACGATCTGGAACGTGCGGCCGACGCCGAGGCGGGCGAACTCGTCGGGCCTGGTCGGCATCACGGGCCGGCCGGCCGCGTCGTAGACGACGACGGTGCCGGACGTGGGCCTGAGGAAGCCTGACATCTGGTTGAACACCGTCGTCTTGCCGGCGCCGTTGGGCCCGATGACGCCGAGGATCTCGCCCCGCCTCAGCGTGATCGACACATGGTCGGTCGCCGTGAGGCCGCCGAACTTCATGACGAGGTCGCGCGTCTCCAGCACCGGCTCGCCGGGCTTGCCGTCGATCTTGCGCAGGGCGGGCTCCTCCCGGTCGGGCGCCGCGCGCCGGCCGGGCAGCCTGTCGATGAGCGCCGTCACACGCGGGCCGAAGGTTCCGACGAGACCGCCGGGCAGCGTCAGCGTGATCAGCACCAGCACAACGCCATAGACAAAACCGTGCAGTCCGTTGGCCGAAGCGCCGAGCCAGCCGCGCGCGAGCTCGGCGATCGGCACCACGAGCACGGTGCCGAGCAGCGGCCCCGCCACGGTGCCGAGCCCGCCGATGAGCGCGAACATGGCGACCGAGACGGAACCCGAGAGCGAAAACATCGTCTCGGGCTCGAGAAAGGTGAGGTACATGGCGTGGAAGGAGCCGAAGAGGCTCGTCAGCGCCGCCGAGATCATCGCCGCCTTGAGCTTGGCGGCGGTGTTGCTGATGCCGGCAGCCGAGGCGGCGTCCTCTCGCTCGCGCACGGCGATGAGATAGTAGCCGAGGCGCGAGGTGCGGATGGCGTAGGAGACGGCGAGCGTCGCCAGGAGCAGGCCGAAGGCGATGTAGAGATAGTTGATCTTGTCCTGGAAGATCATCCACGCCCAGCCGAGCTTCAGCGGCACGATGAGGCCGGCCGAACCGCCGGTGAAGCCATTGAAGTGGATGGCGAGCAGGCGCACGACCTCGAGGAAGGCGATGGTCGCGAGCGCGAAGAACGGCCCCCGCAGGCGAAAGCACGGATAGCCAATGCACACCGACAGGACGACCGACAGGGCGGCGCCAACCCACATGCCGAGCCAGGGCGTAAGCTCGTAGTGCTGGATGAGCAGCGCCGTCGTGTAGGCACCGATGCCGTAGAACACCATGTGGCCGAGCGACAGCTGCCCGGCATAGCCGCCCACGATGTTCCAGGCCGTCGACAGGCCGGCGAAGACGCAGATCGTGACGAAGACGTGCACGATGAACGGCGAGTCGATGACGATCGGGATGACGAGAAGCAGAGACAGGGCCGCGAGCGCCATGTAGACGCGCGGATTGCCCAGCCAGGCCAGGAAGGCGGCCAGACGGCCAGCAGGCGGAGCTTCGCTCAATGAGACTCTCACGGTCATGGGCTCTCACTCCGTGCCGCGGCCGAAGCCGAACAGGCCGGTCGGCTTGAAGATGAGGATGAGGATGAAGATCGCGAAATAGACGACCTCCTTGAGGTCGGGCGCGATGTAGTAGCCGGACAGGCTGTCAACGATGCCGATGATCATGGCACCCAGAAAGGCGCCGTACATGCTGCGCATGCCACCGAGCACCACGACGACGAAGGCGGTCAGCACGAAATAGGTTCCGATCGTGGGCGTCACGGGGAAAAGCGGCGAGATGAGCGCGCTCGCAAGCCCCACGCAGGCCGCCCCGAGGCCGAAGGCGATGACATAGATGCGATCGACCCTGACACCCATGAGCTGCGCCGCGTTGCGGTTCTGGGCGGTGGCGCGGATGGCGCGGCCGAGAGGGGTCTTCTGCATGAAGAGATGCAGGCCGGCGACGAGCACCAGCGCGCTCATGAAGATCACGACCTGGGCATAGAGGACCGTGTAGCCACCGATCGACAGCGGCTTGCGCAGACCGGGCTCCTGCACCGAGTAGAGATCGGCCCCGAAGATGAGGAGCGCGAGGTTGATGAGCGCCGTTGAGAGGCCGACCGTGGCGAAGATCTGGATGTGCTCGTCAGCCCCCAGGAGCGGCTGGATGATGAAGCGCTGCACCAGCGCCCCGATGGCGAACAGCATGAGCACCATCGGCACCGCCGAGACATAGGGGTGCAGGCCGAAATGATGCGACAGGAGATAGACCGCATACATCCCGACCATCAGGAATTCGCCGTGCGCGAAGTTGACGACCCTGACGATGCCGAAGATCAGCGTCAGCCCGACGCTGATGATGGCGTACATGGCGCCGAGCATGATGCCGTTGAGGATGAGCTGGACGAGCACGTCCATCGCGAGGCCTCCGGACCGCGGAAGTTTTTTCGTTGAAGGCCGGGGCGCGGCGCGCGCCCCGGTCCGGTGGCCGCGTTACTGCGCGCCGACGCCGGTCTTCATCTCGGCAACGGCCGCCTCAGGCGGGAAGACCGTGACGAGCTCGCCACCCTGCCACTGCATCAGGAAGGGCGTGGCACGCACGTTCTGGCCGGACTCGTCGAACTTCGCACCCCAGCCGGTCGCGGTCGTCCCCTCGGGCACATCCACCGCCATCACCGCCTCGCGGATCGCCGGGCCCGAGAGGTCCTTGGCGGCGGCCATCGCGTCGAAGAAGACCTTGGCGCCCATGTAGTTGGTGAGGCTGTGGCCGGAGCGCGGCGCCATGCCGTACTTGGCCTCGTACTTCTTCACGAACTCGTCGATGCCCGGGGCAGCCTTGGGATTGGTGCGGAACTGGGTGAAGTCGACGTTAAGCGCGCCTTCCATGTTCTCGGCCCCGACCGCCTGCATGGTGTCGCGCAGGGAGTAGCCGCCGCCGGCCCCCATCACCGCCTTGGGCTTGAAACCCTGCTCCTTCATCTGGCGGAAGAAGAGCACCGTGTCGTTCTGGTAGGAGGTCTGCAGCACGACGTCGACGCCGGCGGACTTGAGACGCAGGATGACCGGCGTGAGATCAACCGACTTCGCCGAGTAGGGCAGCGTTTCGACCACATTCAGCCCCATCTCCTTGGCGCGCGCCTGCTGATAGCCGGCGACCGTCTGGCCGTAGAGCGAATCCTCGTGGATGATCGCGATCTTGAGGCTCTTGGGATCGACGCCGAGCGCCGGCGCCACGGCCTCGGCCACCGCACTGACCATGCGGTTGGCAAACATGCGCGCCGTCGGGTTGGTGCGGTAGACATTCTTGAAGCCGCGCTCGGTGATGGGATCAGAGACCGCACCGAGCTCGAAATAGGGCACGCCGGCGAGCTCGGCCACCTGGGTGGCTGCGAGCGACAGCGACGAGGAATAGGTGCCGAAGATCACCGACACCTTGTCGACTGACGTCAGGCGCCGGGCCTCGCCCACAGCCTGGTTGGGGTCCACCGCGTCGCCGCGCACAATCTCGAGCTTCCGGCCGTTGATGCCGCCGGCGGCGTTGCGCTCCTCCACGGCGATCTCCAGGCCGCGGAAGCTCTCGTCACCGAGCAGGGCGAGGCCGCCGGAGAACGGATAGAGCGCACCGATCTTGATGGTGTCCTGAGCAAAAGAAGGCGCTGCCGACAGCGCCAAGCCGGCGGCGAGCGCCGCCTTGATGAGAACCTTCATTTGTTTCCTCCTTCTACCCCGCGGCTGAGCCGCGCAGGCAGCCCCTTGGGCCGGCGGCCGGTCTTCTTCCTTCCCGGTCCGCGCGGATAATGAAGATAACCAAGTTGCCTGACAAGTGGCAAATTGCTACCAAGCAACGGCGAGGATTAGATGCGACGCGGCCCCTCGCGGGCCGGCAAGTTGCACAGCCGGAGGAAAGTCCATGACCGTTCCCGCTTCCATGCGGCAGGCCCGCTTCGACGGTGCCGGCGGCCCTGAGGTGATACGCGTCGAAACCGCCCCTGTCCCCACGCCGGGGCCTGGTCAGGTGCTCATCGAGGTGGCCGCCGCCGGCGTCAACCGGCCCGACTGCCTGCAGCGGGCCGGCAACTATCCTCCACCTCCGGGCGCCACCGACATTCCCGGCCTCGAAGTGGCGGGCACCGTCGTCGCCGTCGGCGAGGGTGTTACAAGCCCCCGCCTCGGCGAGAAGGTCTGTGCCCTCGTCGTCAGCGGTGGCTATGCCGAATACTGCGTCGCCGACGCGCCGCTGTGCCTGCCCGTGCCGGCGCCGCTCTCCCTCACCGAGGCGGCTGGCCTGCCGGAAACCTTCTTCACGGTCTACGACAACGTCTTTACCCGCGGGCGGCTGCGGCCCGGCGAGACCCTGCTGGTACACGGCGGCTCAAGCGGTATCGGCTCCACTGCCATCCAGCTCGCCAAGGCCTTCGGCGCCACCGTCTACACCACCGCCGGCTCGCAGGAGAAATGCGCCTTCTGCCTCAACCTTGGCGCCGACGCCGCCATCAACTACCGGGAGAAAGACTTCGTCGCCGAGGTCAAGGCCCTCACCCAAGGCCGGGGCGTCGACGTCGTGCTCGACATGGTGGGCGGCCCCTACATCGCCCGCAACCTCAGCATCCTCGCTGTCGAGGGCCGGCTGGTGCAGATCGCCTTCCTGCAATCCAGCAAGGTGGAGCTCGACCTGATGCCGCTGATGCTGAAGCGCCAGACCATCACCGGATCGACGCTGCGCGCCCGTTCCGTGCCGCTCAAGAAAGCCATCGCCGACGAGCTGCTCGCAAAGGTCTGGCCCCTGCTCGAGGCAGGCAAGGTGCGCCCCGTCGTGCATGCCACCTTCCCGCTCGAGGAGGTGCGCGCCGCGCACGAGCTGATGGAGTCGAGCGCCCACCAGGGCAAGATCATGCTGGAGATGCGCCGTGCTTGATTCGGATTCCCACGCCGGCCGGGTGGCCCTCGTCACGGGCGCCGGCCGCGGTATCGGACGCGCCATCGCCGACGCCCATGCAGCCGCCGGCGCAAGCGTCATCTATCTCGACCACGATGCGGCGCTGGTGGAGGAGGCCGCCGCGGCCGCCACGGCGCGCGGCTGGCGCGCCGTGGCCGTGACGGCGGATGTCGCTGACGAGGCTTCGGTGGCGGAAGCCGTGCGAAGGGGCACCGAAGCGCTCGGCCCCGTCACGCTGCTCGTCAACAACGCCGGCATCTCGCCCAAGACGGGCAGTGCCGGCGGCAAGGCCTTCGTCTGGGATATGCAGGCGGACGAGTGGCGCCGGGTGCTCGACGTGAACCTGACGGGCGCCTTCCTGGTGACGCGCGCGGTGGTCCCGCAGATGCGCGAGGCGCGCTACGGCCGCATCGTCAGCATCTCCTCGGTCGCCGGCCGCACCTATTGCGACATCGTCGGCGTGCATTACGCAGCCACGAAGGCCGCCCTCATCGGCTTCACCAAGCACCTGGCGGGCGAGCTGGGCCCCGCGGGCATCACCGTCAACGCTGTCGCTCCGGGCCGCATCGACACGCCGCTGATGCGCGGCACCTCGGCCGAAACGAACGAGGCGGTGCGGCAGGCGACCCCGCTGCAGAGGCTCGGCACACCCGAGGAAGTCGCCGCGGTGTGCCTCTTCCTCACCTCCGACAAGGCCGGCTTCGTCACGGGCCAGGTCTGCGACGTCGCCGGCGGATGGCTGATGACATGAGCACCCCGACCATCGACTTCTCGGGCCGGACCCTACTGCTCACCGGCGCCAACGGCTCCATCGGCAGGGCCATCGCCCGCCTCTTCCATGCGCTCGGCGCGAACTGTGCCCTGACCGACCTCGACACTGACGGCCTTTCCGCCTTCGCGGCCGGGCTCGATCCTGCCGGCACCCGCACCCTCGTGCTGCGCCAGGACGCCACGTCGCAGCCGGACGCCGAGGCAGCGGCGCGGCGCACGGCGGAGCGGTTCGGCCGCATCGACCATGTCGTCACCAGCGCCGGGCTCTACCGTGAGCGGTACGTGAAGGATATGGACGCGGAGCACTGGCGCCGCTCGCTCGCCGTCAACCTCGACGGCGTGTTCTACACCTGCAGGGCCGCGGTGCCCTTCCTCGCGGATGGCGGCGCCATCGTGAACATCGCCTCCATGGCCGGCCATCGCGGCAGCCTTGCCCACGCCGACTACGCGGCCGCCAAGGGCGGTGTGCTCACGTTCTCGCGCTCGCTCGCGCTGGAGCTTGCGCCGCGCATCAGGGTCAATGCCGTCTCGCCGGGGTTGATCGAAGGGCCCATGGTGCAGCATTTGATGGATGCGCGGGGACCAGAGCTTCTCGCCCAGACGCCGCTCAGGCGTCTCGGGACGCCGGACGAGGTGGCCCGCGTCGTCGCCTTCCTCTGCTCCGACTGGGCCGCCTTCGTCACCGGCGAAACGGTCCACGTCAACGGCGGGCTGTATGTTGCGAGCTGACGCCGGCACAGGGGCGGGGGAGGCAAATCGATGCCTGGATTGATGCGATGACCCAGTCCCACGAGTTTCTCGACCGCGCTCCCTCGCTGGCCGACACGCTAGCACAGAAGCTGCGCCAGGAGATCGCGGCCGGGCGCATGCGACCGGGCGAACGCCTGCCGACCGAACAGCAGATCTCCGAACGCTTCGGCGTCAGCCGGCCGACGGTGCGCGAGGCCATTGGGCGCCTCAAGCATGACGGCCTCGTCGTCACGCGGCAGGGGGCCGGCGCCTTCATTGCCGAGCCCGGCGCGGCCACCGCCTTCCGTCTTGATGTCGAGGACTTCACCAACCGCGACGAGATCCGAAACATCGTGGAGCTGCTCATGGCGGTGGAGGCCACGGCGACGGAGCTCGCCGCCCAGCGTCGCAGCGAGGAGGATCTCGCCGCCATCCAGGCCCAGCTCGACGCCATGCAGGCCGCCATCGACCGTGGCGAGCCCGGCGTCGAGGAGGATGTCGCCTTCCATCGCGCCATCGTCGACGCGACGGGCAACCCCTTCTTCCGCGACCTCTCGGATTTTCTCGACCGGCGCGTGCGCCACTTCATCCGCACCGCCCGTGCCAATACGGCGCGCATGGGCGGGCTGACCCAGAGCGTCCAGGCCGAGCACCAGGCGATCTTCGACATGATCGCCAGGGCCGACCCGGCTGGCGCCCGGCGCGCGGCAGAGACCCACCTGCGCAACGCCGCCGAGCGCCTGTCGCTCTACCTGGCAAAGTAGCGCGCTCCACCGTCGGCAGGTCGACAAACCGCCGGAAAAGGCCGCGGCCGCCGGCTGCGTAGACGCATCGCCCCCGGCGGGGTGATCCCGCCGTCCGGGCGCGAATGGCGGGAAAGCTTGTCCTGCCGGTTGGCAAGGGCGCTTCGCTCATCCGATCCGATTAGCCCGCCATCATGCCTTGGCTGCCGGCTTGCTCTAGAGTTCGAGCCGGGGCCAAGACGACCGCCGAAGCACGCGCTCCCGGCGCGACTGGCCTTCCAATCCACCGTGCATGGGAATCCGCCGACGCGAGGTTCGAGGGACGGTCATGACGTTACCCACTGGCCCCGCCCCTGCGACAAGCGGTGTGATGACAGCATGGGCACAGCTCGTCGACCAGATCTTCACCGTCTGGCGGGAGGCCGGCCTCGTATGGAAGCCGCGCGTGCGCTGGTTTCCACGCATCCCGCCGCACCTCGACATCGTCTTCGGCTGGCTGTTCGACCCGGCCGACGGAGACGACGCCGATGCCATCCTCTTCTGTGATGAGCGCAGCTGGTCGCCGCTGCATGACATCCGCGACCATGTGGGCGGGCTGCAGCTGCCGATGATCGACATCAGGGGCCGGGCCGGCGAGTTCGCCGATGCCGCCTTCGACATCATGCAGCCGCCAACCTGGAGCGAGACGGCAAGGCGCATCGTCGGTTTCCGCCGGCAGCGCGAAAAGCTCGCGCCGCAGTACAGGCAGACGGGCGAGCCGGACCTCCAGCTTCTCGCCCACATGTATGTGTCCGGCCGCCCCCTGCGCGGCATGCGCTATCCCCTCACGCCGGAGGCCGTCTGCTATCCCGGCTTCTTCTCGGCCGCCAGGGTTGTTCCCATCGCTGAGGAGCTCGCCCTGCGCGGGCTCCTCAGGAAGACATTCCTCGATCGCCTGCACGAATGCCGCATCTGCCGGTCCCGCCGGCTGAGCGCGCGCGAGGAGTGCCCCTCCTGCCGCTCGGCGGACCTGCGCGAGACCGGCCTCATCCACCACTACCAATGCGCCGCCCTGCTGCCGGAAGAGCAGTTCCGCCGCGGCGCCGCCCTCGTCTGTCCTAAATGCAGCCGGCAGCTGCGCGACTACGGCAAGGACTACGACCGCCCCGGCCACGCCTACGTCTGCAACACATGCGACGCGACCTCCTCCGAACCGGAAGTCGGCTTCGTCTGCCTCGATTGCAGCGCGCGGATGGACGGCGACGCCGCCGAGCGGGTGGACATCTTCAGCTACTCGCTCACCGATGCGGCGAGGGCCCTTCTGGAAGGTCGCGGGCCGATGCTGGCGGCGCGCATGCCCGTGTCGCTGCAACGGGAGGTGGCCCGCATCAACGCCACGGCCGGTATGCGCGCTGGCATCGCCGAAATCCGTTTCGCCGGGAAGGAGGAGCTCATCGCCACCCATGGCCCCACGGCCTTCCGCAAGTCGCGCGACCTGCTCGTCGAGAACCTGCGCAACAGGCTCGCCGGTGTCGGCTCGGTGCACGTGGCGGAGGATGCCGTCTATATCCTCATCGAGCGATTCGAGGCCCAGGCGGAGGCATGGCTGCGCAGCCTCCTCCTCCGCAGCGAGAACCTGTTGCGGCACAAGCTCGACGCCCGCCTCACCATCGCGAAGATCCTGGGAACCGCCCAGCCGTGACCACGCTCGAACTCGGCCTTTCCTTCCTTCTCGGCCAGTCGACCCTCAGCATCGTGGTCGTCTTCTGGTACACGCTGATCTTCGAGTTTCCGCGCTACATCCTGCCTTTTCTCGTGGTCGGCCTCGTCATGCGCTCGCGGGAGGAGGCGCCGCCAGCCACGGCGGAGACGGAGCCCCGATTCCGGCCGAGTGTCAGCATCATCCTCGTCGGCCACAACGAGGAGCGGGCGCTGGAGGCCTGCGTGCGCTCCCTCCACGAGCAGTCGCTGACCGATTTCGAGATCGTCATCGCCAGCGACGGTTCGACGGACCGCATGTGCGCGGTGGCCCGCGACCTCGTGCGGCGCGGCCTCGCCACGCGGGTTCTCGCCACGGACCTGCGCGGCGGCAAGCCGAGCGGCATCAACCTTGCCAGCACCTTCGTCACCGGCGACATCATCGTCAACGTCGACTGCGACTGCTCCTTCGACCGCTATGCCATCGAGCGCCTCGTGGAGCCCTTCGCAGACCCGCGCGTCGGGGCGGTGTGCGGCGACATCGCGCCGCGCAACAGCGAGGCGAGCGTCATTGCGCAGTTCCAGGAGATCGAATACCTGCAATCGATCTCCGTCGGAAAGCGCATCGCCAACGCCATCGACCAAGTGGTCTGCGCCTCCGGCGCCTTCAGCGCCTTCCGACGCCAGGCGCTGGAGGACATCGGCGGCTTCGAGGCCGGCGGCGGCGAGGACCTCGACACGACGATCCGCCTGCGCCGCAAGGGCTGGCGCGTCGTCTTCGCGCCCGAGGCCGTCTGCTACACCGACGTGCCGGAGACGCTCTATCAATACATCCGCCAGCGGCTGCGCTGGGACCGGGACTCCATCTGGATCCGCTTCCGCAAGCACGCGCGGCTGATGAGCCCGCTGTCGCCGGCCTTCCGCCCGAGCGAGGCCTTCCACCAGTGGGACTTCGCACTGTTCAACGTGGCCGCCGCCTTCGCCTTTCCTGTCTATCTCGCCTGGCTGTTTGCGCAGTTCGGCTCCTTCGCGATCGCCATCCTCATCGCCATGCAGATCGGCCTGATGCTCGTCGAAGCGCTCATCCTCGCCGTCTCCACCTGGTGCACGGGCCGGCGCGTTTTCCTGCGCAACCTGCCCTTCCTGCCGGGCTACTCGCTGTTCATGACCTACGTCATGCGCCTCGTGCGCCTGTACGCCTACATCGACGAATGGGCGTTCTCGGGCTCGCACCGCGACAACTATACGCCGCTCAAAGTCCGCCTGCAGCGGCCCTGGTAAGACGGGGGCCCACGTGAAACGCCTTCGCAGACAACCGCGTGTCGATCGCCTCGATGCTCAGCAGCGCTCCGCCTCGGGCCGCCTCGGCCGCACCGTCTACCTCGTGCTCGTCACCCTCTTCTTCGGCTCGCTGGCCTATTACCTGGTCGGCAACATGTTCGTCCTGTCGCTCGACGGCACGGTCCTCACGGAGCGCTATTCGGTTGGGGCGAGCTATCCCGGGCGCGTCATGGAGGTCTACGTCAAGGAAGGAGACAGGGTGGAGGCGGGCATGCCGCTCATCCGCATCGAATCCTTCGAGATGATCCGGGAGCTCGCCAACTTCGCCCTGCGCGACAGCGAGCTGTCCATCCGCGAAGGGCAGCTCAACGGCCGGCTGACGACCATCGCGGCCATCGCGCCGCTGGCCGAGCGCACGGCGCGGGAGACCGGCGCCACCGCCACCCAGTTCGACACCATCTCCGGCCGCGGGATCGTCTCCCTGCTGTCCAAGGACGACGCCCTGCGCAACAGCCTGCAGGCCGCCGAGCGCCTCGCCGCGCTGCAGAGCGAGAAGATCGCGACAGAGAACGAGCTCGTCCTGCTCAGGCGCTCCCGCGCCATCTTCCGCGAGGCCATCGACAAGCTCAACGGCCTCTACGACGACGGCTACCTGCGCGCCGGCGCGCCTGGCGTCGTCGGTGCCAAGGTGCCGATCCCGGGGCAGATCGTGAAGTTCGGCGACGAGCTGATGCAGATCAACTTCGGCCGGTCCTACATCCTCGCCTACCTGCCGGACGCCTACCTGTTCGAGGTCAGCGAGGGCATGCCGGTGCGCGTGAAGGGCGGCCCCCACTCGGCGCGCGGCCGCATCGAGGCGATTCTGACTGTCGCCGACGCCCTGCCGGCGGAGTTCCAGAACATGTTCCGCCCGCGCGACCGCTCACGCCTCGTACGCATCGGTCTCGAGCAGCCGAACCCCTTCGCCGTGTCCCAGAAGGTGACGGTCACGGGCTGCGCCTTCGGCTATTGCTGGACGCGGTGATGGGGCGTGCCGGGACGGGGCAACGGATGCGGCAGCAAATCTGTCCGTCCGAACCGTCGGCCATAGCAATGGCAGCGGAGGAGGGATCCGAACCTCCAAAGCCCGCTAAGTCATTGCTGAAAATCCACAAAAACGGGGCTTTCTCACGCATGGACCTGTGTATGCGCATACCCAGGTCTGGGCTGCGCGTCAAGGAGTTCATCGCTGCCCCTGGACCTCGGCATGCGACGTCCAGCATGAAGTCCGCCAGCAGCTCCTTCAGCCTGCGACCCTTGCCCTCGAGGCTCTTCAGTCGCCGGGCTTCCGAGACCTCCGGTTCGCAGCGCCGGAGTACCCTCCCGTGATTACGCACGTCGCAGCGTTCACCGCACGGATGGTGCCCGACGCGCTGAACTCCATGGGGACGAGGACGAGGTGCATGCTTTGGCTCCGGCGGCCGGGAGTGGCCTTATTTAGGTCAGCGGCAACGATTGGCGATCCCGATTGGATAACGCGGCGTTACGGGTTTGTGCTGTCATATGAGCCTTTGCATGAGAGGCTTATGCTAGGAAGCTTGGCCGGAGTCGATCGGAAACTGGAGCGTTTCTTGAAAGATGCAGTGGTCTATTAGGTCGTTGCCGTCCGCGCGTCAGCAATACCACTAAATCATGCATCCGGCTCGTTAACCAACCGTAGGACCAGGAGACCATTGGCCGGGGAAAAGCCGCCGGCGGCAGATCCCGCATATTGACGCTTTCATCCGCCCCCTCCACCATATCTGGTAGTTCATGGGTCCTTGACGATGAGTCGAGGCTAAGAGGGAATCCGGTGAGCCGAGAGGCGAATCCGGGGCTGCCCCCGCAACTGTGAGCGGCGAGTTTCCTGCCATCCAGTGTCACTGGTGAGCAATCACCGGGAAGGCCGGCAGGAGGCGATGACCCGCAAGCCAGGAGACCTGCCCGGAACTGTCGATCATGTCCTCGGGCGGGGTGCCCCGTTGGATCGCTTGGTGAACCGCGCGTCTTCGCGGTCTCGTTTTGCGTTCCTCGGCCCATGCCCCCTACAGTTTGGGGTTGCCGAATGTCTTCTTCCCTCCACGCCGACCATGCCGCTGCTCCGGCGGTGATAACAATATCGTCGACCACCGCCCGCCCAGGTGGTTCCGAGCCGGGTTATCAGATCATCCGCCGCAACGGCGCAGTCACGCCCTTCGATCCCACCAAGATCGCCGTTGCGCTCACCAAGGCCTTCCTCGGCGTCGAGGGCTCCTCGGCCGCTGCCTCCCGGCGTGTGCACGACATCGTTGAAGACCTGACGCGCGAGATCGTCTCCGCCCTGACACGTCGGGCCGAGGCGGGTCGGACCTTCCACATCGAAGATGTTCAGGACCAGGTCGAACTCGCCCTCATGCGCGCCGGACACCAGAAGGTCGCCCGCGCTTACGTGCTCTATCGGGAGGAGCGGGCCGCGGAACGGGCCAAGGCAATCCCGCAAGCCGTCCCGGCCGCGCCCAGCCTCCAGATGCGCCTCGAGGATGGCACGCGCGTTCCTCTCGACATGGCTCGTCTCTCCGCGATCGTGAGCGAGGCCTGCGAGGGACTGGCCGATGTGTCGGCGGAGGCGATCCTCACCGAAACGATGCGCAACCTCTACGACGGCATCACCGAAGACGAACTGGCCCAGGCTCCCGTCCTGGCTGCCCGCACCCTGATCGAGCGTGAGCCGAACTATGCCTACGCCAGCGCTCGCCTGCTTCTCGATAGCCTGCGCCGCGAGGCGCTCTCGGCCGTTCATGGCGGATCGCAGCAGGCGACCCAGGCCGAGATGGCAAGCCGCTATGCTGATTATTTCCCGGTCTATGTGAGAAAGGGCATCGAGGCCGAATTGCTCGAACCGGAGCTCGGCCGCTTCGACCTGGCGCGTCTGGCCTCGGCGCTGAAGCCCGAGCGCGATCTGGAGTTCCAGTATCTCGGCCTCCAAACCCTCTACGACCGCTACTTCCTGCACATCGAGGGCGTCCGCTTCGAGCTGCCGCAGGCCTTCTTCATGCGCGTCGCCATGGGATTGGCGTTGCGTGAGATCGACCGCGAGGCCAAGGCCATCGAGTTCTATGACCTTCTGTCCTCGTTCGACTTCATGGCCTCGACGCCGACCCTATTCAATGCGGGCACCACGCGCCCGCAGCTCTCGTCCTGCTTCCTCACCACGGTGCCCGATGATCTCGAGGGCATCTTCAAGTCGATCAAGGACAACGCACTGCTCGCGAAGTACTCCGGCGGCTTGGGCAACGACTGGACACCTGTCCGCGGCCTCGGCGCCCACATCAAGGGCACCAACGGCGAGAGCCAGGGTGTCGTGCCGTTCCTGAAGGTTGCCAACGACACGGCAATTGCTGTCAATCAGGGTGGCAAGCGAAAGGGGGCGGTCTGCGCCTACCTTGAGACCTGGCACATCGACATCGAGGAGTTCCTCGACCTGCGCAAGAACACGGGCGACGACCGCCGCCGCACGCATGACATGAACACCGCCAACTGGGTGCCGGACCTGTTCATGCAGCGCGTGGCCGAGGATGGTATCTGGACCCTGTTCTCACCGGACGAAACGTCAGACCTGCACGACCTCTACGGCCCGGCGTTCAAGACCGCCTACGAGGCTTATGAGGCCAAGGCGGCCGCGGGCGGGATCAAGGTGTTCAAGCAGGTGCGCGCCGTCGATCTCTGGCGGCGGATGCTGACCATGCTGTTCGAGACCGGGCATCCCTGGATCACCTTCAAGGACCCGTGCAACATCCGCTCGCCGCAGGGCCATGTGGGCGTCGTGCACTCGTCCAACCTGTGCACCGAGATCACCCTCAACACGTCGCGGGACGAGGTGGCGGTGTGCAACCTCGGCTCCGTCAATCTCGCCCGCCACGTGACGGCCCAGGGCCTCGACCATGCCAAGCTGGAGCGCACGGTGCGCATCGCCATGCGCATGCTCGACAACGTGATCGACATCAACTTCTACACCATCCCGGAGGCCCGCCGCTCGAACCTGCGCCACCGCCCGGTGGGGTTGGGCCTCATGGGCTTCCACGACGCGCTCCAGACCCTGCGGCTACCCTACGCCTCGGACGGGGCCGTGCAGTTTGCCGACGAGAGCATGGAGGTGCTCTCCTACCACGCCATCGCCGCCTCGGTGGATCTGGCCGCCGAGCGCGGGCGCTATCCGAGCTTCGAGGGCTCGCTGTGGTCGAAGGGTATCCTGCCCATCGATTCCGTCCGGCTCCTGGCCGATGCCCGCGGCGTCACCCTCGAGGCCTCCTCGACCCTGGACTGGGACACCCTCCGGCAGCGGGTGAAGACCATCGGCATGCGCAATTCGAATTGCATGGCCATCGCTCCGACCGCCACGATCTCGAACATCTGCGGCGTGTCGCAGTCCATCGAGCCTTCCTTCCGCAACCTCTTCGTGAAGGCCAACATGTCCGGAGACTTCACGGTGGTGAACGCCTCCCTTGTCCACACCCTCAAGGAGCGCGGTCTGTGGGACGAGGTGATGATCGCAGACCTGAAGTACTTCGACGGCAGCCTCGCCTCCATCGACCGGGTGCCGGACGATCTGAAGGCACTCTACGCCACGGCGTTCGAGATCGATCCCTCCTGGCTGATCGAGGCTGCTGCACGGCGGCAGAAGTGGATCGATCAGGCGCAGTCTCTGAACCTCTACATCGTCAATCCGAACGGCCGGAAGCTCGACTCCATGTACCGCCTGGCCTGGGAACGTGGGCTCAAGACCACCTACTACCTGCGCGCCACGTCGGCGACGCATGTGGAGAGGTCCACGCTGAAGGGCACTGACGGCAAGCTCAACGCCGTGCAGGTCATGCCCATTGCCATGCCGGCCAGCGTGGTGCCCGAGGGCAAGGTCTGCTTCATCGACGATCCCGAGTGCGAGGCCTGCCAGTAGCGCCGGCCCGCACCTGACCGCGGCCACGCCGGATGGCGTGGCCGCTCATACCCGTCTTTCAAGTCATTAAGGATTGCACCATGCTCGATTGGTCTGAACCCAACCACGCCTCTGTTTCCGCTCCGAACCCGACCCCTGTTCCATTGCAACCGACTGCGGCCACGGGCCTGGGCACCATCGATCGCGCGGGTGGCCGTGTCAGCGTCGACGACAAGCGGATGATCAACTGCCGCGCCGACGTGAACCAGCTCCTGCCGCTCAAGTACAAGTGGGCCTGGGAGAAGTACCTCGCCGCCTGCAACAACCATTGGATGCCGACCGAGGTCTCCATGCAGGCCGACATCGCATTGTGGAAGTCGCGCGACGGGCTGACCGAGGATGAGCGGCGCATGGTCAAGCGCAACCTCGGGTTCTTCGCCGCCTCCGAGAGCTTGGTGGCCAACAACATCGTGCTGGCGATCTACCGCCACCTGACCAACCCGGAATGCCGCCAGTACCTGCTGCGTCAGGCCTTCGAGGAGGCGGTGCATACACACACCTTCCAGTACATCGTGGAAAGCCTCGGCCTCGACGAAGGCGAGCTGTTCAACATGTACCGCGAAGTTCCCTCGATCACCGACAAGGCAGCTTGGGCGCTCAAGCACACACAAGGCATCGAGAACCCGGAGTTCAGGACGGGCACCCCGGAGGCGGACCAGGCTTTCCTGCGCGATCTCGTGGCCTTCTACGTGATCTTCGAGGGCATGTGGTTCTACACGGGCTTCGCGCAGATCCTGTCGCTCGGCAGACGCAACAAGATGGTCGGCATCGCCGAGCAGTACCAGTATATCCTGCGCGACGAGAGCCTCCACCTGAACTTCGGCATCGACGTCATCAACCAGATCAAGATCGAGAACCCGCACCTGTGGACGCAAGCGTTCCAGGACGAGATCAGGTCCATGCTACGGGAAGGCGCCCAGCTCGAGGCAGCCTATGGCCGGGACACGATGCCGAACGGTTTCCTCGGCCTGAACGCGGCATCCTGCGAGCAGTACATGCACTTCATCGCCAACCGCCGCTGCGGCCAGCTCGGGCTCCAACCCGTGTTCCCGGAAGCCGAGAACCCGTTCCCATGGATGTCGGAGGCCATGGACCTGAAGAAGGAGAAGAACTTCTTCGAGACCCGGGTCATCGACTACCAGAGCGGCGGTGCACTCGCCTGGGATTAGCGCCTATCGTCATGCCCTCCCTTGCAGGGGGCGTGTGGTTCGCCCTCCAGGGTGGACCACGTAGCGTTCGCTTCAGGAAGGGCACTCCTCAACCGAAGGGCGGGGTTTTCGCGGCTCGCGAAGACGGTCGCGGAACCCCATCGATCGAGATGGTATCATTACAGGGCGGCCTCGCTCAGGCGAAGTGCCCATCATTTCCTCGCGCTCCGAATTGAGCGCGGAAAATAGCTGCTTCACGGGCACTGACCCGTGTGTTGGCGGCCTCTTCTACCGAATGCCGCGTCAGTTCATCTCGAAGGCGAACGCCAATTCTTGCCGGCACACCCCCTGTCTCGACATACAGGTAGCCGATCCGGCAGCAGGCCAGACATATGCTCCCAGCGACTTGTTCACGTTCCCGCCTTGGGCTATGTGTTCTGCATGATGTTTATGTCCACGTTCTTCCCGCTGATCTGAACGACTGAAGGTCGTTCCGGTGCTTTGGCGCCATTGAGATCAAACGGCTCCGCTTGACGCGGTAGCCGGACGGAGAACGTGCAATGCCCAACATCGATCATGTCGGCCTGCCCCCCGGTCAGGTCCAGAGCTTCATCGACGATGGTTTCGTCAGAATCGAAAATGCCTTCAGCGCCGACCTTGCAAAGCAATGCCGGGACGCGTTGTGGGCCGAGATAGGCCTGTCGCCGGATAAGCCCGAGCAATGGGCTCGCCCCGTCGTTAGGGTGGGGTTCAAGTCCTCGCCCCCCTTCGTTGCAGCCGCCAACACGCCGCAGCTTCACGCGGCCTACAATCAGCTCGTCGGGGAGGGCCGCTGGCTGGCCCCCCAGGGCCTCGGAACCTTTCCGATCCGCTTTCCCTCGCCGGAACCGCCCGGTGACGATGGCTGGCATGTGGATGTGAGCTTCGGAACCGACCATCCGGATTTCATGGAATGGCGGGTCAATGTGAAGAGCAGCGGCCGCGCCTTGTTGATGCTGTTCCTGTTCTCGGATGTCGGCCCAGACGACGCGCCGACGAGAATCCGGAAAGGGTCCCATGCCCAGATCGCACGGGAACTGCTCCCCTACGGCGAGGCGGGCGCAACGCTCAGGCAGCTCTCGGCCGATGGCTATGCCTCCACCGCAACCTGTGAGGTGGAACTGGCGACGGGCCCGGCGGGCACGGTCTATCTGTGCCACCCGTTTCTGGTCCATGCCGCACAGCCTCACCGGGGGCAGCAGCCACGCTTCATGGCGCAACCGCCGCTCCTGCCGAAAGGCGAGTTCGATCCGACCCTGCCGCCTTCGCCGGTTCAGGTCGCCATCCGCCAGGCATGTGGTCTGACGTTCTGAACGCATGTGGCTTCGGGGTCACCGCTCGTGGCCCCGGAGCCTCGAGAGTGCAATGCGTGGCGCCTTCCCTTCTCCAGCTCTGCGCCCCGTGCGAGCCGGGGCGCGGTAATACGTGGAGTTGAAGCCGGCAAAGCTTTTGTTTCTCCACTACTGGCTGTCAGGCTGCGGTAAAGCCCCCTGCCTCAGCGCCCAGGAGCGAAGCCGCCACAGCCCGCCCGACACCAGCAGGGCCATCGCCGTTGCGTAACAGACCAATGGCCAGGCGGTGTCACCGTCCAACAGCGTCACCGCCAGCGTACCGACGGAGCTGACGATCAGGCTCTGGATGCAGAAATAGAGGGCGACTGCAGATCCCGCGATCTCGTCGAAACCTGCAAGCGCCCCGTTGGCCGTGACAGACACAGTAAAAACGATGCCAACAGCCATCACCCACATAGGTATGATGAAGGTGAAGAACGACGCGGATCCGTAGACTTCTCCGATCCCGAGGAGCGCTGTTCCGCAGATGAGCAGACCCATCCCGCGCGCAACGCAGCCCGCAACGCCCCACCGGCCTACAAAAGCCTGGGCGAACCTGGTGGTCGCGATCATGACCAGCGCAACTGTCGCGAAGGCCAGGCTGAACCCGAACTCCGAGTAGCCCGCTCGCCCGATAAGCACGCGCGGAGCCGTCGAGAAGAAGACGAAGAACGACCCCATGCCCGTTCCGAATCCCGCCGTGTAGACCCAGAACGAGACGCTCATGAGAATCGGCAGAACCGAAGGCCTTCTCTCGGCCTCGATGACCGGGCGCGTTTCATGCCACCGGAACAAAGCGTGCCCGACGGCGAGAGCCGCCAGTGCGGCGAGCGTCAGGAAGATTGCCTGCCACCCTAACGCCTCTGCGATGATGGCTCCCGCCACTGGTCCGATGGCCGGAACGAACGCCAGCATTGAACTGAACCATGCGTAGATGACGGCGTTCTCCGGGCGGCTGGCATAAACGTCCCGTACCGTCGCGAAGGTTGCAACCAGCGCTGCCGACGCTCCTGTCCCCTGGACGAGGCGGAAGCAGAGAAACGCTTCAGCTGTCGAGGAGCAGGCCGCGCCAAGGGACCCAACGGCAAACAGTGCGCCGCCTGCAAGCAGGACAGGTCGTCGCCCGATACGGTCCGAGACCGGGCCGAACACCACTTGCCCCACGCCAAGCGCCACCATGTAGAGACTGAGCGCGAGCTGAATCATGGATGGGGTTGTGTTCAGGATGCTGGGCATCGCCGGAACGACAGGAAGGAAGATGTCCATCGCCAGAGAGGCGAGGATGTCGAAGGGTGCCATTAGCAACAAGGCTACCGGCAGCGTGTAAGGCCACGCAGGTCGTGGGGTCATGACGAAACATCCGCTTGAATGGAAGCAAAGCGGCGTTCGTTCGTCGACAATCGGAACGGATGCGCACTACAGAACGCCGCAACAACGGAAAAGCGTTGCTGCGGCTTACCTGTCTGCGGACTTTCCGTCTCCCATGTGGTTCCCCGATCTGGAAAGGATGCGGGTTCGAACTATCGTATCTTGCCTTTGAAGTCGAGAAGGCGGAGGCAAGAATTATGAACGTCGTTGTTCAGGAGGCAGAAGATGAGTGGCCTGCTGCCGGTTCTTCGGTAGCGCCCGTCAACGTCGTGTAATTTCGGGTGTGGTTCCGGGCCGTCATGATCAGGCGGCCTTTGTGTCATCTGAAGCGTCTTTTCCTCCTCGATTGCTGGTATGTTCAGGCCGGTCCTGGCCTCGACCTGCTTTGACCTGCCACTGAGCTTTTCCTCCACCTGGAGTTAGAGTCCGGCCTCGATTGAAGGGCGGACAAATGAATCGGAGGAGGGATCCGAACCCCCAAAGCCCGCTAAGTCATTGCCGAAAATCCACAAAAACGGGACTTTCCCACGCATGGACCCGTGTATGCGCGTACTCAGGTCTGGGCTGCGCGTCAAGGACTTCATCGCTGCCCCTGGGCCTGGGCATGCGACGTCCAGCATGAAGACCGCCAGCGGCTCCCTCAGGCTATGACCCCTGTCCTCGAGGCTTTCAGTCGCCGGGCTCCGACACCTCCGGTTCGTAGCGCCGGAGTACCCTCCCGTGATCACGCACGTCGCATCAAACACGATCACCGCACAGATGGTGCCCGACGCGCTGCATTCTTGCGCCGCCGCCGTGAATCATTGCCGTACGCGCCTTTGGGGGAGAGACATGGTACGACAAAGCGCAGAGGTCCGGCGTGAGAAGCAACGGCTGCGGCAGCGCGCGTACCGCGTACGCAAGCGCAACGAACGGATGCCCTCCTATGAGGATCTGGCGCGGGCGGCCCTCGACGTGGCTCTCACCTACAATCTCAAGCACGGACGACACCAGCAGCTGCTCGATCTGCTCGAGGCCGTCAGGAGGAGACTGAGGGAGATCGGCTTCCACGAGCGCGACACGACCGCCGTCTGGTTCGAGCTTGAGGACCGCTATCAGCGCGGCTGGACGATGTTGCGGCCACGTCGTTCGATCGCCGAGATGGAAGCGGAAGGACTGCGCGACGCAGGCGACACCGGGAGCCTATAGCGAACCAGCATCCTTCATCTTTGCGCCGGCCGGCCGAGATCGCGTATCCCTCCGGTGACGGCCGCCTTGCGGTCTGAGGGCGAACGTCGGAAGTCCTAGGGACAATCCTAGGAGTAGCCCTATGACGATGCCGCGAGTGGAGGTGATCACGTCGGTCGAGAGACGGCGCC
>Ga0207791_1000014_pt1 | contig 149903 bp, 134 predicted proteins | sample HigsolmetaGSP16D_FD_184844 | JGI IMG/M metagenome (GOLD analysis project Ga0207791, IMG submission 184844) | High solid enriched microbial communities from the Joint BioEnergy Institute, USA - SP1-6-D (SPAdes) | ecosystem: Engineered > Bioreactor > SSF (Solid state fermentation) > Aerobic >...
ATCACGTGGTGTTTATCATCAACTGCTAACTGTCCTGCATAGTTCAGTTGGCGTGGTTTACCTGGTTTGGTCGAGATTTTCGCATCAGGATCTGTTGGGCTATAATGGGTATGATTACTTAAAAACTGAGGACGAATCTCATTGCCATCCTCATCCAGTTGAATTGCTTTTCGAGCAGCGGGCATCAATTTAAACTCTTCTTTTTTCCAATTATGATGTTGTTCTACCAACTTTTTGCGTGTTGATGTTACAGTTCGACTGGGCTCACTGCATGCTTTGAATTCTGAATTTTCTTCTAACTCATTCACAAAAGCAGAAGCATCATTTAAAACTTCTTTTTCTACCAAAGAATCCATGCTGGCATTGGCTTTAATAAACGCTGAGTCTACCGCCTGACGTTTATCTGAAACCATGCCTTTGTTAACACATAGTTTTAAAACTAACTGAAAAAGTTGCAAGAAAACTTCCTCTCCAAAAAACGCTCTTGTTCGGCTAATTGTTGAATGCCAAGGCAACTCTTCATTTAAATCATAACCTAAAAATAAACGAACATCCAAGCAATTACTGCAAAAACGAATCAATGCACGATCGCTATTAATGTTGTTTAAATAGCCTATCAATAATATTTTAAAAAACACCACAGAATCAATACTCTCTTGACCTTGAGTTCCGTAATATTTTTTGGTGGATTTGTACAGAAAATGTAAATCTAGTTCGTGATTAACGCATCGATAAAAGTTATCAAACGGTACTAACCGATCTAAACTTAATTCATAAAAAAGTTGTGGAGTAAATTCTTTTCGTCCTTGCATACAACAAAATACGAAAAATTAGTCTATTTTAGAGTTCTGCAACAAGCACATCGCATTAACAAAATAACGAGTTTCAACTAAATAAAAATCCTTGTCAAGGTTTAGAACTTTGACAAGGATTTTTTTATGTATCAATTAAAATAATAAAAACTGAACGGGTTTGATTAAATATCTAAAAACGAAAGATTACTCTTCCCATTCTTCTTTTATTTGTCGCGCTTCATAATCTGCAACCATTTCTGCTTCATAATCTACTTTTTCTCCTTTTGAGAATCGACGAATTGCACTATCGAATAATGAATAAACCACAGGAACAATAATTAAGGTTAGGAATAATGAGGAAACTAATCCACCGATAATAACCCATGCCAAACCGTTGTTCATCTCTGCTCCTGCTCCTTCTGCCAAAGCAATCGGAATCATACCAAAAACCATGGCGATAGTTGTCATCAAAATTGGACGAAGACGTGCATGATTGGCTTGTACCAAAGCATTGTGTGTTGTTTCTCCTGCTTCTTTTCTATGGTTTGTAAAATCGACTAATAAAATGGCATTTTTGCACACCAAACCAATCAACATAATCATTCCGAGAATCGTGAAGATATTCAACGAATTATTAGTTAAAGCTAAAACCACAAAGACTCCAATTAATGATAATGGAATAGAAAACAAAACCACGAAAGGATAAATAAACGAATCATACAAAGCAACCATCACCAAATAAACTAAAATAATTGCTGCTAATAATGCGTAACCTAATGTACCAAAACCTTCGGATTGATTTTCTTCATCTCCACCCCAAACATACGATACACCGGTTGGTTTTTTACTATCAATTTTTTGTAAACTATTTTTGAAATCAGTCACAATATCACCCGTTGTACGACCAACAGATTGCGCTTGCACAGTTACAGAAGGTGTTTTATCACGACGCTCTAAGAAACTTGGTCCAGAACTTTGTGTAACCGTTGCAAATTGATCCAAACGAATTTGTTGTCCTTTATCATTCATAAATATCAAACTACGAACATCATCGATATTCGAACGATTAAAATCATTGTACTGAATATTAATATCATATTCGTATTCACCCGCTCTAAATTTACCATCTGTATTTCCAGAGAAAGCAGTTTGCATCGTCAAACCAACTGTTTGTAAATTCAATCCTAAAGCAGCCATTTTATCACGGTCAACTTGCACATTAATTTCAGGATTTCCGGCTTCTGTCGTTAATTTCACTTCCGAAGAACCCTTAATTTGCTCTAATTCGTGTTTTGCTAATTCAGCAAATTTCATGGCGCTTTCTAAATTTGGACCTGTCACAACCAACGCTATTGGCGCTTGTTCCGCTCCAATTAAACCAACTGGAACAGTTTTAACCTTAGCACCAACTAATTCTTTTTCTAAATCGCGTTTTACTTTTGCCGCATAAATAAATGAATTGTCTTCACGCTCTGATTTATCATTTAAAATAACGTCTATTTCTGCTTTATAAGCTGTTGCTTGTGCTGCTCCAAATCCTTCAGAACTTTGACCAACAGTTGTAATCATATCAACAACTTCTTTTTTACCACGTAAAAATTTTTCTGCTTTTTGCGTCATAAAATTTGATTCCTCTATTGTTGCATCTTTTGGTAACTCTATTTGAACTAAGAATTCACCTTTATCTGTTTTAGGGAAGAATTCACCACCAATATATTTTCCTCCCATTAAAACTCCAATAACTGCAAATAAAACGATAAATACCCCAATAAAAACTCCAATTCTACGAACGGTAGATTTTAAACACCATTCTAACATATCAGAAATGAAGTGGGTAAATTTCATTAATTGTTTTTCGAACCAAAGAATAAATTTCTCAAAAATATTTTTCCCTGTGATATGTTCTAATTTCCCGAAACGAGAAGACAACCAAGGAACAATTGTAAATGACGACAATAAGGATAGTAAGGTTGCGATAACGACTGTCACACAAAACTGTGCAATAATATTCGCCACCAAACCTGTACTCATTGCAATTGGTAAGAATACCACGACAATTACCAACGTAATAGCTGTTACTGTAAATCCAATTTCTTTTGCCCCATCGTATGATGCTCTAATTTTCGATTTTCCCATCTCCATGTGACGGTAAATATTCTCTAAAACAACGATAGCATCATCCACTAAAATCCCTACAACAAGCGATAAACCAAGTAACGACATCAAGTTTAAGGTATACCCCATTAAGTACATTCCGATAAAAGTCGCAATTAACGATGCTGGAATAGAAACCATTACAATAAAAGCATTACGAATACTATGTAAAAATAAAAGCATTACAATTGCAACTAAAACAACTGCTAAAACTAAATCGAAAATAACGTGATCTGCCGCAGCCAATGTAAAATCAGACGTATCATTTACAATCTGAATTTTAAGTCCTTCTTTCTTATAATCTGTTTCAACTTTTTTGATGGTTTCTTTCATCAATTCAGAAACTGCAACCGCATTTGCATCTGATTGTTTTACAACCTGAACAATAATCGCTGAACTCTGATTAACACGTGCAATTTTTTCTACTTCTTTTTGAGAATCTTGCACAAAAGCAACTTCCGATAAACGAACTTGAATTCCATTATTCGAAGAAATTACCAAATTATTTAATTCATCAACTGATTTATATTTTCCAGAAAGACGAATAATTGTAGAGTTTTCACGTGTTTTTACACTTCCTGTTGGGAAATCTAAATTCGAAGTTAAGATTGCTTGCTGAACTTGAGGCACAGATAATCCATAACCTTTCAATTTCACAGGATCTAAACTTACCTGAATTTCACGTTCTTGTCCTCCAATCAAATTTACTTGCGCAACACCTGTCACACGCGATAAAACTGGTTCTATTTTTTTATCTAACAAATCATACAAATCTTTTTCTGTCAACTTATCAGACGTTACACCAGCTGTAATAATTGGTAAATCACTTAACGAGAATTTCGTCAAAGAAGGCGGATCTACATCATCAGGTAAATCTTTCTCAATGGCATTAATCTTACGTTGCGCATCATTCAACGCTAAATCTGCATTTGCATCAGAATTCAACGTCACCATTACAACTGATAAACTTTCATAAGATTTCGATTCTACTTTCTTTACATTTTCTAAGGCTGCAACCGCATCCTCTATCTTTTTGGTTACAGAATTTTCAACTTCGTTTGGAGAAGCTCCAGGATAAACCGTTGAAATCGTAACAACATTCGTTTCAAATTTTGGGATTAATTCGTATCCCATTTGCGTATAACTAAACAATCCTCCTAATGTTAAAATCGTGAATAACACGATAATCATTGTGGGACGTTTAATTGATATTTCTGCTATTTTCATGGAAAAACTACTCTTATTTTACAACTTTCACTTTCGTTCCATCTTTCAGATTAATCTGACCACTTGTCACGATTTCAGCTCCATCTTTAATTCCACTAATAATTTCAACTTCAGTTCCAACCGTTTTCCCAATCACAACTTTCGTTAATTTCGCTGTATTATTTTCAACCACGAAAACTTGTCCAGAACTAATTCCGTTAACAAAAGCATTCGCTGGAACAACCAATACATTTTTCCCTGCATTTACATCATCTTTTGTCGAGAAAACTGCCGTTCCGTACATACCAGCTTTTAAACCAGAATTATTCGAAACTTGAATTTCTACTGGAAAGTTTAATGAAGCATCTGCTTTAGGCGCAATAAAAGAAATTTTTCCTGCAAATTCTTGATCAGGAAAAACACTCGCCAATACTTTGATTGTTTGTCCCACTTTCAAATTCACAACTTCAGCTTCTGTTACTGTAACTTGTAATTTTAGTTTTGACACATTAACAATATCAAACATTTGCGAACCCGGTGCTACTACAGATCCTGGCTCTATGTAACGCTTGTTAATCACACCAGAAATAGTTGCTTTTACATTGGTATCACGAACACGTAAATTTTGTGCAGAAACCGCTGCTCTTGCATTTTTTAATTGCAAACGCGAATTATCCAATTGTTGCTTTGTTACTCCTCCAGTTTTGTACGCATTTTCGTAACGTTGATTATCTATAATCGCATTTTGAAGATTATTTTGTGCTTGAGTTACATCAACCTCAATTGCATCTTTTTTGATTGTTGCCAATGTTTGACCAACAGAAACATAACTACCTTCATCTACCAATACACGAACAATTCTTCCTGAAATTTCTGAAGGAAAACTCATTTCCTGAAATGGCGCAAATGTACCGTTTGACGTATAATCTGTATTTAAGCTTTCGTATTTTGCTTTAATTGTATTTACCACAACCTCATCGTTATTAGCATTTACAATCGCAACTTCCTTTTCTTGCTTCGCTTTGTTATTTTTGATTATGTAAACTGCTCCACCAATCAAGCCAGCAGCAATTAATATATAAAGTAAAGTTTTTACTGATTTCATAAATCGGTTCTATTATTGAATTAATGTTTTTAAGTCTCCTTTTGCTTTGATTAATGCTATTTCTGCAATTTTATATTCTAATAAAGCATTTGAGTAATTATTTCGAGCGTCTGTCAACGCATTTTCTGCGTCTAAAATTTCTGTCAAATTAGCTAAGCCTTGTTGATAATTATTTTGTGTATTTGCTAAAACTTTCTCCGCCAAACTCACGTTTTCTTCTTGAATATCGACACTTTTTAACGCATTTTCTATTTGCGCTTTCGCATTATGATATTCTAAACTCAACCCAAGTTTTGTATCATTCATTTGCTCTTCGATGTCCAACAAATCAATTTCAGCTTGATTAATTTTTGCTTTTGTAGCTCCTCCTGAAAAAATCGGAACTTTAACACTCAAACCTATCGAAGCCAAATCTGACCAGATGTAACTTTTCGACGTAATAAATTTTTCGCCAAAACCTTGCAATCCATAATTTCCAGCTAAACCAACTGTTGGATATAAATTCGCACGCTCGGCTTCTTTAGCAAAATCTAACAATTCTTTTTGTTTTGATAAAACTTTAAATTCTGTTCTATTTTCAACATCTATTTGATCTTCCAACAAAACTAAATTTGGCGCAATAGTTTCTACTGCTAAATTAATTGGTTTCTCAATTGTATAACCCATATAAAATTTCAATGCATTCTTGTTAATTTCTACTGCATTTACCAATTGTTGGCGAGATGAAGATATGTTATTTAATTGTACAACTATTCGGTCTAAATCAATAGGCTTTGCCAATCCATTATCCACTAAACTTTTGATAACATTGCGAACTTTATTCGTGTTTTCGTAACTTTTATCAATTGTTTTTAATTTCTCTTCTTGAATAAAAACTTGATAATACGCATTCGCTACTCGCTCTATAATTTGTTCATCTGTTAAATCCGCATTAATTTGGTAAAATTCACGTGTAGATTTTGCTGCTTTAAGTCCTGTAAAAACACGCTGATCAAAAATATTTTGATTAACCGTAACTCCCAAACTCGAATTCCATGGTTGTCCCATTTTAATGATAGTTGTTTGCCCTCCCATTGTCAGTGCAGTTTCTTGCACAATTGGATTATACTGTAATCCTGCATTTGCACTAACCTGTGGCAAAGCTCCTGCTCTAGCTTCATCAATTTTATATTCTGCTTTTTTGATAGCCAAATTCGCACGTTTAGCATCAGCTTTATTTTCTAATGCAAAATTTACTGCATCTTTAAGTGCAATAATTTCTTGGGCATTAGCAGAACTCATCAACGCTACAATCGCTATAGAAAGTAATTGTTTTAACCTTTTCATTGATATATTAATTATTAAAAAGTGTATTGAGAATAATTTCTTTTCGATCAGAAAGAATACGTTTGAAATCTTCGTCGCTCAATTTCAAATCCAATTGAAGTAGCGGACGAATTGTAAATGGATAATTAACCAATGAAATCATGTTTAACAAAAACTGAAGTGGCTCCATCTTTTTAATCGTTCCTTTTTCCATTTCTTCCTCTAATCTTTCGTAAAAAACATTTACAACTACATCTAAATCATCTTTCATTAACTTAGAACACATTGTATTATTTTTATTCATTTCGGTAACGATGTAAGTTTCCAAATATGGATACTTGATTGATGTTGCAATAGAATCCTCTATAAATTCGCCAATCATTTCTTTGATATCACGATTTCTATCAAAAATAGCACGCGATTTTTCATTACTTACTCGCGTAGCTTCTTCGTAAATAATACTAATTAAATTGTTTCGCGATCTGAAATAATAATTAATCAACGTTCTATTCACTTTCGCTTCATCAGCTATTTCTTGCGTTGTTGCATGAAATCTACCTTCACCAAAAAACATTCTTTTCGCTGTTTCTTTGATCAATTCTTCTGTATCGTCTTTCATATCTGTGCGGCTTTTTTATTTTGACAAAATTGTCAAACAAAATTATTAATATATTTCGTTAATCCAAATAGTTAAACATTATTTTTAAAAAAATTGAAGAAAATCATAAAGATTACCGAACTGATTATCCGTAAATTTGCTTGATGAAAGAACAATATGATTTGATAATTGTAGGTGCTGGGCCAATTGGTTTGGCTTGTGCAATAGAAGCGAAAAGAAACAATCTTTCTTATTTAATTATTGAAAAAGGTGCTTTAACAAATAGTTTGTACAACTATCCTTTGTATATGACATTTTTTTCGACTGCCGAACGATTAGAAATTGGAGAAATTCCGTTCAATTGTATTGCGCCAAAACCTGGTCGACAAGAGGCGTTAGAATATTATCGAAACATTCATAAATATTTCAAATTCAATCTAAATCTATACGAAGAAGTTGAAACGATTAATAAAGTTGAAACAAATCATTTCGAAGTTAAAACATCAAAAAATAACTATTCAACTAACAATATAGTCCTTGCAACTGGTTTTTATGACATTCCAAACTTAATGAATATTGAAGGTGAAAATTTGCCAAAAGTTCATCATTATTACAAGGAAGCTCACCCTTATTCTTTTCAGAACGTAGTGGTTGTTGGAGCGAATAATTCTTCTGTTGATGCAGCTTTAGAATGTTATCGAAAAGGTGCAAATGTAACAATGGTGATTCGCGGAGAAGGTTTTACGCATCGACTAAAATATTGGGTTCGTCCAGATATCGAAAATCGAATTGCAGAAGGAAGTATCAAAGCTTATTTCAACTCGAATATTACTTCTATTGACGAAAATCAAGTTCATATCAAAACACCAGAAGGTGATATTTCAATTGAAAATGATACCGTTTTAGCTTTAACTGGTTATCATCCAAATTTCAATTTTTTGGAGAACTGTGGAATAACTTTCAGTGATGATGAATTGAAAACACCAACTTACAATCCCGAAACAATGGAAACAAATGTGGATGGTTTATATTTGGCAGGCGTTGTTTGTGGTGGTATGTTGACAAATATTTGGTTTATTGAAAATTCGCGCGTACATGCACAGCAAATTGTTGAGGCAATTTTAGCAAAAAATAATAAATAAAAGTTTCTGTATTAATCAGAAAATAAAAATAAAAATAAAAATAACATGAAAGACCTTTTCGGACAGGCAATTTTAGATTATCAAACCAATCATTCGCCCGAAGATCTCTATACCGAAACATCAATTTCAGAGTTAGATGTGATGCCAATTGATTATCTTTTTCGAGAGTATGATGACATGCCTCCTCTAGAGCAAAAAGCACTTGATTTGTCAAAAGGAAAAATATTGGATGTTGGTTGTGGAGCAGGTTCTCATTCACTTTATTTGCAAGAAAAAAGTTCAGATGTTTTAGCGATTGATATTTCTCCAAAAGCGATTGAAGCTTGTTTGTTGAGAGGAATTAAAAATGCAAAAGTTCAGAATTTCCTTGAAATCAATGAAGCTGAGAAATTTGATACGATTCTATTTTTGATGAACGGAACTGGAATTTTTCAGAATTTAGTTTTAATTAATGTTTTCTTGGATAAAATCAAAAATTTATTAACCGAGAATGGTCAAGTTTTGATTGATGGAACCGACATTATTTATATGTTTGATGAAGACGAAGATGGTGGAAAATGGATTCCGAGTAATGGAAATTACTATGGTGAATTAGATTTTACGGTTCATTATAAAGGCGAGCAAGAAGAACCTATTCAATGGTTGTATTTGGATTTTGACACGTTAAAAAATGCGTGCGAATATCATAAACTAAAATGTACAAAAATAAAAACCGAAGGAGATTCTTATTTAGCAAAAATTACTTTGTAAAATATCGTTTCGATAATAAAATACAAACTCATTAGTTCATTAGAATTAGTGAGTTTTTTTTTATTCTCAAACAAAATTGATAATGATATAAAGTTAATCAATAGTTGAACAATTAATTATCTTTTAAAAAATTCTTAAATTAGTGGAGATTAAACGCAATTTATGGAAGAACACTTGCCAAAACTCATTACCGATCTTGGATTAATTCTATGTGTAGGCGCTGTGACGACGCTTATTTTCAAACGCATCAACCAACCTCTTGTTTTAGGTTATATTATTGCTGGTTTTTTGGTTGGACCGCATTTCGAATATATTCCGTCCGTTGCAGAAGAACATAATGTGGAGATTTGGGCGAAGATTGGTGTTATATTTTTGCTTTTTAGTCTTGGTCTCGAATTTAGTTTCAAAAAATTACTCAATGTTGGTGGTTCTGCCTCCATCACTGCGATTGTCGAAATCATTTGTATTGTAACCGTTGGTTATTTTGTTGGTCGATTTATGAATTGGTCGACAATGGATAGTATTTTCCTCGGCGGTTTATTAGCAAGTTCCTCTACAACCATTATTATTAGAGCATTTGATGAATTAGGATTGAAACGAAAGAAATTCGCGAATGTCGTTTTCGGAATTTTAATTGTAGAAGATATTGTGGTCATTTTATTAATGGTTATGCTTTCTACTATGGCGGTTAGCCAGCATTTTAACGGAGCAGAAATGATTAATTCTTTCGTTAAATTAGGTTTCTTTTTAGCGGTTTGGTTTATTGGAGGAATTTTTATTATTCCAACTTTTTTACGTTCAATTAAGAACTATTTAGATGATGAAACTTTACTAATTATCTCAATTGGGTTATGTCTTGGAATGGTTTATATCGCGGATAGTGCTGGGTTTTCTATAGAATTAGGTGCATTTGTAATGGGGTCTATTCTAGCTGAAACTGTTTATGCAGAAAAAATCGAACATAATTTTCAATCTGTAAAAAATTTATTTGCTACAATCTTCTTTATTTCTATTGGAATGATGATTGATCCTGTTTCAATGTACGAACACAAATGGGCAATTTTAATTGTAACATTGCTGACGATTTTTGGAAAGTTAATTTTTACCACTTTAGGTGCTATAATTTCAGGACAACCGCTAAAACAGTCCGTACAAGTAGGAATGAGTATGGCACAAATTGGTGAATTTGCTTTCATCGTTGCTGGTTTGGGACTTTCTCTTGGCGTAACAAGCGACTTCTTATTTCCTGTTGCAGTCGGTGTTTCGGCAATTACAACATTTACTACACCTTATTTAATAAAATCATCTGACAAAGTTTATACTTTATTGGAAAAAGTTCTTCCACAAAAATTTATTCAAGGTGTTGAAAATTATTCATCTGATACACAACACATTCAAAACGAAAATAAATGGAATAAAATCATCAAACAAACAGTTTCTACAATTTTTATCAATGGAATAATCATTATCGCAATCACATTGATTATCAAAAGCTACGTTTTATTCTTATTAACCGATTGGTTTACCTATTTTGGCGCAAGTTTGGTTAGCCTTACATTGACATTTGTATTGTGTATTCCATTTATTTGGGCAATTATTGGAAATCGACCAAAAAGAGAAATTATTGGAGAGTTTTGGGATGAATCTAATTATAATCGTGCACCAATTATCGCGATTATTTCTATCCGTTTAACTTTAGTTGTAGTTGCTGTAATTTTTATTTATAATCAATTTTTTTCAAGCACAATTGCCTCAATTGTATTAGTTATTGGATTATTGATTACAATGTATTTTCTTTCAAAATATTTCAATCAATTTTACAATTATATTCAAACAAAATTCATTTATAACTTAAATGAACGTGAAATTTTGACTAAAAAAATTGAAGAGAAAAAGAAACAAGATAAATTTCAATATACTTGGGATAACACGCATATTTCGGATATGATTGTTCCGCAAAATGCCAATTTTATTGGTGTTTTTTTGGGTGAATTGGATTGGCGAACAAAATTTCAGATCAATATTGCCTATATCAAACGTGGCGATCGAATTATTCAGACTCCAAATTCTGAATCAGTTTTATATCCTTTCGATAAAATTGGAATTATTGGAACGGATGAACATATTCAACGATTTGAGAAGTATTTGCAAATTATTGGTGAAACTCCTCCAGAAAATAATGATCTTAAAAATACAGATAATTTTACGTTGGATAAAGTAGTTATTCCGAATGATTTTTGTGTTTTGGAGCATAAATCGATTGGCTGGGTAAAAGATACGGCAAAAGGAATTGTGGTTTCGATAGAGCGCGATGGAAAAATGATTCACAATCCTGATCGAAATGTACCAATTGAATTGGGCGATTATTTGACAATTGTTGCCGATAAGAAAAACTTAAAAAACTTTATTCAAGAGTATCATTTAAAATAAAGCGAGTAATTTTGCAAGATGCAGCGTAAGATTATTCACATCGATATGGACGCTTTTTATGCTTCTGTTGAACAACGAGATTTCCCCGAATTAAGAGGGAAATGCATTGCTGTTGGCGGAAATGAAGAACGTGGTGTGATTGCTACCGCTAGTTACGAAGCTAGAAAATATGGCGTCGGCTCTGCAATGTCTTCTGTTGTTGCAAAACGCAAATGTCCACATTTGATATTTGTAAAACCTCGATTTCAAGTTTATAAAGAAGTTTCGAATCAAATTCGTGAAATATTTCTTGAATATACTGATTTGGTTGAACCTTTATCTTTGGATGAAGCTTTTTTGGATGTAACAATTAACCATAAAGACATCGAAATCGCCACAGATATTGCAAACGAAATCAAACAAAAAATAAAGGAACGAACAGATTTGACTGCTTCTGCAGGTGTTTCTTTCAATAAATTTTTAGCTAAAATTGCTTCGGATTATAACAAACCTGATGGACTTTATGTGATTACGCCTAAAATGTCTGAAAATTTTATTGATCAATTACCAATCAAAAAATTTCATGGAATTGGAAAAGTAACTGCCGAACGTATGCAAATGATGGGCATTCATACAGGTTTGGACTTGAAAAACCTAGAATTAGAAAAACTGTTACGGGAATTCGGGAAATCAGGTAAATACTATTACAATATTGTTAGAGGATTAGATTTTAGAGAGGTCAACCCTACTCGATTGCGAAAATCATCTGGTTCAGAAACAACTTTTAGCAAAGATTTAGAAACATTAGAAGAAATGCAAATTGCTTTATTTCCACTAATAGAAGATGTTTGGAACTTTTCTTTAAAAACATCAATTTATGGAAGAACAATTACTGTAAAAATAAAACACAATGATTTTTCGGTTACTACAAAAAGTAAATCAGCATCATTTCCAGTTAAAAATAGAGAACTTTTTGATCTTATTTGTTATGATTTATTAAGTGAAGGTTACTCCTTAGAAAAACCAGTTCGACTATTAGGTGTTGCTATCTCTAATTTATCCAATAATCAAAAAAAATTCGGAACTCAACTAGAAATTCCATTTAGAGAAACTATATAAAATCTTCAATATAATTTATCTTTAATAAGATATGACAAAATCAACTTTTACCATTGTTTATCAAACAAAAGTATGTTCTAATAAATTAATAAAATATGGTAAAACGAGGAACGGCAAACAACGTTATAAACGAGCTAATTATAAATTGTAATATTTTTTAAGTAAAAAAAACTAATATTTTAGATTTTTAAAAACATTATTATAACTTAAATCATATCCTAATTTTTGTATATTAGCATTAGATTTATCGGAAATAGATTGAAATACTAAGCAATAAGAACCGTTACAAAATAATTACTACTCTTTTTCAACAATATTTATAAAATTTTGATTTTCAATAAATAGTAGCTTTTATAAATACTTTAAAATAAAAAAAAAACCAACTTTTCAGTTGGCTTATTAATTTATCTAAGTAATATCAAAAATTAACAATTCTCGATTACGCTTTTTACCACGCGAATTACATTTGGCATTGCTGTATTCGCTGCATTTAATACATCTTCGTGCGAAACATCGAATGAAATTTCTGGTCCACCTAAATCTGTAATAATAGATAAACAAAAAACGCGCATATCCATGTGACGAGCAACAATAACTTCAGGAACTGTACTCATACCAACACAATCTCCTCCAATAAAACGAACCAATCCGTATTCAGATGGCGTTTCGAAAGTTGGTCCTTGTAATCCTACATAAACTCCTTGATGAACCAGGATATCATTTGCTTTTGCAAATTCTGCAGCTTCATTCAACATTTCTCTGTCATATGCTTTAGACATATCCACAAAACGAGGTCCTAATTCGTCAATATTTTTTCCGCGTAAAGGATGTTCTGGCATCATATTAATATGATCTTTTACCAATAAAATATCTCCAACTTGGAAATTTGGATTAACACCTCCAGAAGCATTCGATAAAACAACTTTCTTAATTCCTAATCCGTTAAATACACGCATTGGGAACGTTACTTCTTCCATCGAATATCCTTCATAATAATGGAAACGACCAGCCATCATCAAAACTTTTTTACCTAAAATAGTTCCGTATACTAAATGACCTTTGTGCCCTTCTACTGTTACTTGAGGAAAGTTTGGTATATCTTTGTAGCTAATAACAACTTTATTTTCTACTTCATCTTCTAATTTTCCTAATCCAGACCCTAACACAATTACAAATTCTGGTTGATCTGGCAATAAATTATTGATGTACTTTACAGCCTCATTAATTCTGTCCAACATACTCTAAAATAGTTTGATTAAATTTTTCTTTATCGTTAATATCGATACTAATCGGAATGTAGTATAAATCGTCCTTTATCATGGATTCTTCCATCAAACGCATATAATCTTTCTCTGTTGTCATGATAATTTTATCAAAACGCTTTCTACCTTCCGTATCTTCGTATCGTTTGTAAATATACTCAATTTCTGATTGACTAAAATTATGATGATCTGGATATTCTAAATGCAAGACATTTGCAAAGTTTTCTTCCGCAAATTTTACCAAACCATCTGTTTTAGCAATTCCTGTAACTAAAATTACATTCAGATTTTTCCAAGTCGATTTCTCAACATTATCCAATTTCCCAATCAATTTGTTATCATAAACAATTTTCGAAAAAAATAATTGCTGATGAGATTTTAAGTTAATCTTTTTCGAAATTTCTTTGTGTTTTTCTTCCGAAATTCTGTCTGGACATTTCGTTACAATAATAATATCTGCACGACGAACTCCACTTCTACTCTCTCTCAAATCACCTGCTGGCAATAAAAAATCTTTGTAATATGGATTATTGTAATCGGTCAACAAAATATTGAAACCAGCTTTTATTCCTCGATGTTGATATGCATCATCCAACAAAATTGCTTCTGCATTATAATGGTCAATTAATTTTTGTGCACCAAAAGCTCTGTCTTCGCAAACAGCAATCAATATTCTATTCTTGAAACGTTGAAAAAACTGCATTGGTTCGTCTCCTATATCATACACTTTTGAAGAATAATTTGCAATCAAAAAACCCTTTGTTTTTCGTCCATATCCTCTACTCAATGTTGCAATTAATTTTTCGTCTTTCAACAAATCAATTAAATACATGATATGAGGTGACTTTCCCGTTCCGCCAACAGAAAGGTTTCCAACATTAATAATTGGAATATTGAATGATGAGGAACGCATCATTCCTATATTGTAAAACAGATTTCGAACCGAAGTTCCTATCCAATATAAACCAGAAAATGGAAGTAAAAATCTACGCCAATTCATTTTTATTTTTAATATTAAGCGAAAATACTATTTTCAATTTTAATTCTAAAGAAAGAAACACTTCATTTCTTTATTCAGCGAAAAAAAACCTATTCTATCGGAACAGGTTTTTAATTATTTATTAATCGTATAATTTATTCAATTCGTTGGCATAACTCGTTTTATCTTCTATCTTCCAACCATAGGTTTTTGCAAGGAAATACAAATCGCCAAGATTTTGAATTAATTGTTGATGTGCTTCTTGTTTTAGTTTGGTTTGATCCACAGTTTTTTCCACATGCTCCACGGCACGTTTTTTAATTCCGTTCAAATCATCTTTACTAAATTTATTGAAAACACTTTGATCCATGTCATAAAAACTAACATCTGGATATACTTGGATTTCAACTGGAGGAATAGATTTGATGATGATTTTTTTATTCACCGAATCCAATTCAATATCCATTTTTTTTAAATCATACGTTGCTTGTGCTTTGGCTTTCACCAAAAGTGTCACCTTTTTATCCGCAGAAAAAATATCAGTTAAACCTGGCAACGATTTTTTTGACGTGTGATTGTATAAATCTGAATAGGTTTGTTCTGCAACAATCATTTTATTCATTCGTTCGATTTGATACGCAATCACATGAGATTGTTCGGTATAGCTTTCAGATTTGAATTTATCCATGATGAAATACGTTATCATCACACCAAAAATAAAGGCTACAACAACAAGAATTATTTTCTTTAAATTATTCATTTGCATAATTTGGAGTCAATGGCGTACCATTCACAATCTGTGCCAAATCTTCTTCTAGATAGCCCGAAACTGGAGATTCTACAATTCTACCAACTTCTTCTTTTTTATTATTATATACGATAATTGTCGGAACGTGAGTCACATTTTTATTGATTTCTTCTCCGTTGAAACTTTTCTTTTGACGATTTACACCAATCACTTTCAAACGATTTTGAGGAAATTTAATATCATCTAAAATTTTGTACAAACGTGGTAATTCACGACGAGAATCTGGACACCAAGTTCCTACAAAAACTTCCAAACGGTAGTTACGTAAATCTTTTAAACCTTTCAATTTACTTTTCTCAACTTCGTAAGTGTCATATTCGTGGTGATACCATTCTTTAAAATCTTCTTCTTCCAAAGCTTTTCTATTGAATTCTCCCGTCAACATTTTCTTCCCATTTTCAGCTGTAATCGTACGATTCAACACTTTATTTTGAGCAAACGATTGCGTAGAAAATCCCAACATTGCAACAAGTGCAATTGCTAATATTTTTTTCATTGTATTTTTAGTTTATAGGTTAAATGTATAAATAATTATGAAATGATTTGCCCATTTTCAACTTTAATTGAGCCAATTTCGAAAGTCGCCAATTGATTCAATAAAGGATAATTTTTGGATGCTCCTTTATAAACTTGTTTTTCAGCATCAATTTCGAGATGACCAATAAATTTTCGCAAATCACCAATTTCAATAATTTTTGCGATTTGCTCTACCGAATTATTTTCTTCGTTGTATTCATCTTCAAAATAAATTCCCAAATCAACAACAGAAGATTTTTCACCATTCAGAATTTGAACATTATGAATCACAACATCCAAATATTTTTGTCCATTTTGAGGAATCGCTAAATATTCATCAAACGGAAAGTTATCTTGCGTAGCTAAAGCATTCAATCCTGCTAAAATAGCCAATGCATTGTATTTTCTTGTTGTATTACGTTGATAATCATTCGGAAAATGTCCCGCTTCAAATAATACGCACGGATAATCCATTTTTGTAAAATTATCCCCAGTAGACATCGGATAGAACTCTGATGTATAACGACCTACATGACCAGGAATTACTTTTTGCAATTCAATATTCATTGCCTGAATAATTCCCATCGTTTTTTCGCGAACTTCGTTTACATCTTCTTCAACATTGTAAGAAGGCGCCAAAAAAGAAAGCGTTGCAGGTTTTGCTGTTTGTCCAACATTGAAAATCGTACGCTGATCATGCAAATTGAATAACGTTTGATAATTTCCTTTCTCCACTTGATTCAACAAAACATGAATTTCTGTTGATTCTTTTGCTAAAAAGTCACGATTAATATCAATTCCAACCGCATTTCTACGTGTATTGACATTTGCACCATCAGGATTTAACATCGGAATAAAATCAATTGTCAATTGAGATAAAATGGTTTGAGCTAATTCAGATTTTTGTTCAAAAAAATTAATCACATCAAACATTGCACGCGTTCCAGAAGATTCGTTTCCGTGCATTTGAGACCAAATCAATAAACGTTTTTCTCCATTCCCGAAACTTAATTTATAAATCTCATTTCCTAAAAAAGATGTTCCAATTTGCTCTTTTTGACTTGATTTTAATGAAAAATAGTGATTTAAAGCTTCAAAATTTAACCATTTCGAATCAAAACCTTCTTGTCTGAAAGTTGAATATTCTTTCTCTAATTGATGAATATCAAACATATTTATTATGTTATACATTTATAATTTCTATGTTATAAATTTTGATTATCAAAATAAATAAAACCATCAATTCGAGTGAAATTCGTTTAGAATTTTGTATCGAGAATAAGGTTTTTGAAGATAAAATATATCTTAATTCTCGATACAATTTTTAAAAATAATCTTTCTAAAAATCACTCGAATTGACGAATTTTAATCCAAAATATACAACATTATTATTTATATTAAATTGATTTCTTGAAAGTTTTGCGACGTTTGTGATTTACAGGATTATATGCTTTCCATAAAACTTGAATACTTTCGTTGTCCGCTAATTCAGGGTTTGTTTCCAAAAATTTGATCCCGTTGTTTCTAAACGTATCAAACATTGCATTAAAAATCAATGCTGTAACTCCCTTTCCTTGAAATTTCGGATCAATTCCAATCAAATAAAATTGAGCAGAATCATTATTTTTACTTGCTTTCATTAAATGCCACCAACCAAAAGGAAAAATTTTACCTTTCGCTTTTTGCATCGCTTTCGAGTAAGAAGGCATCGTAATTGCAAACGAAACCATTTTTCCGTCTTCATCAACAATACAGTTCACAAAATCTGGATTGATAAACGGAATATATTTCTTTTTGTAATATTCTATTTGGTAATCCGCAATTGGCACATAAGTATCCAATTCGCTGTAAGTTTTATCTAACAAATCGAACATTTCGTCGACATACGGAATAATTTCAGAAGTTTTTGTAAACTTCAATTCTCGTAATTTGTAACGTTCTCGAATAATTTTATTAAATTTGATAACCTTTTCTGGCAATTCTGTTGGTGCAGCCAATTCATATTCCACCCACTCATTAGCCGTTTCAAAACCTAATGATTCTAAGTGTTGCGCATAGTACGGAAAATTATATAAACCAACCATTGTAGCCAATTTATCATATCCGAAAGTTAGCAAACCTGCCTTTTCCAAATTCGAAAAACCAACTGGTCCCTCTATATATTCTAATTGATTTTCTTTACCTATTTCCGTGACTTTTGCCAAAAGTACTTTCGTGACTTCGATATCATCAATCATATCAAACCAGCCGAAACGCATTTTACGTTTTTGTTGATTATTGACTTCTTGCCAATTGATAATTGCCGCAACACGTCCCACAATCTTACCTTCTTTTTCAGCAAGAAAATAACGCGCTTCAGCATCTTTAAAAACGGGATTTTTAGAAACATCTAATGTTTCCTTCTCCTCATTAATAAAGGGTGGAACGTAATATTGATTATCCTTATACAAATTCATCGGAAACTTAATAAATGCTTCCAAATCGTGTTTTGATTGTACTTCTATTATGCGAATACTCATAGCTTACAAAGGTAATGAGTTTTGTAATTTCAATTCAAAAATTTTTGAGCAAAATGTCAGTTTTTGTTCATTTTTATATGATTTAATACAGAACTCTGCCAAAAAAACTAACTTTTCTGCTATTTTTGTCTCTATTCACTTATTGGAATACTTTTTGAATTTTGAATAAATATTAAAATTGATTAAAAAATAAAATAGAAAATAGATGACAGGTTATTACATTATTATTGGGTTATTTATGCTGATTAGTTGGTTTGTTAGTAACCGACTGCAAAGTAAATTTAAGTATTATTCGAAGGTACATTTAGCAAACGGAATGTCAGGAAAAGAGATTGCAGAAAAAATGCTTTCTGATAATAATATTCGCGATGTTCGTGTTATCTCTACTCCTGGACAATTGACGGACCATTACAATCCTGCTGATAAAACGGTAAACTTATCGGAAGTTGTTTACCACGAACGAAATGCAGCGGCAGCAGCAGTTGCAGCGCACGAGTGTGGTCACGCAGTACAACATGCGGTTGGTTATAATATGTTGCATTTACGCTCGAAAATGGTTCCAATGGTAAACGTTGCATCTCGCTTAAATCAATGGATTTTGATGTTAGGATTAATCGTGATGGCTTCATCTAAAAATGCAACTTTATTGTGGATTGGTATTTTCCTATTTGCGGTAACAACAGTTTTCGCATTTGTTACTTTACCTGTAGAATACGACGCTTCCAACCGTGCGTTAGCTTGGTTAAAAGGAAACAATATGGTAATGCCAAACGAATATGAAGGCGCAAAAGATTCATTAAAATGGGCTGCAAGAACTTATGTAGTAGCGGCGATTGGTTCATTAGCGCAATTACTTTATTTTGTAATGATGGCAATGGGCGGACGACGAGATTAAAACTTAATTATTATAAAATTAAAAAAATCCCTTCAAAAATTTTTGAAGGGATTTTTTATTATTTCTTATCGTATAATTTATTGTATAAATCTTGATATTTAGCCAAGACATTTTTACGTTTCAATTTTAATGTTGGCGTTAATAATCCATCATCAATTGTCCATTCATCAGGAGTTAATTCAAACTTTTTGATTTGTTCCCAATGTCCTAAACCTTTATTCATTTTTTCAATTTCACGACCTATAATATCTAAAATTGCAGGCTCTTTAATTAAATCTGCCTTCGTTGCAGGTTCAGCAATTCCTTTGATACGTAAATAATCTTTCAACACTTGAAAATTAGGTTGAATAATCGCACAAGGCATCTTCTCTCCTTCTCCAACAACCATTACTTGCTCGATAAAACGAGATTGTTTAAACTTATTTTCAATAATTTGAGGTGCAATATATTTTCCTCCAGAAGTTTTGAACATCTCTTTTTTACGATCAGTAATTTTAAGTAAACCTCTTTCAAGAACTCCAATATCACCCGTTTTGAAATAACCATCTGGTGTGAATGCTTCAGCAGTTTTTTCAGGATCTTTATAATAACCTTGTGTAACGTTAGGACCTTTGACTAAAATCTCTCCATCTTCTGCAATTTTAACCTCGATTCCTTTTAATGGAGCACCAACAGTTCCGATTCCGAAACCATCTTTCTTCATACAATTCACCGAAATTACAGGAGAAGTTTCTGTCAAACCATAACCTTCTAAAATTGGAATTCCAGCACCCCAGAAAATATGATTCAAACGTGCTGCTAAAGGTGCAGATCCCGACACCATACATACTAAATTTCCTCCAACTCCTTCTTTCCATTTACTGAAAACCAAACTTTTCGCGATAGAATGTTTCAACCCAAATAATCCACCTTTTGGATTATAAGGATCGTAATCTTCAACAAGGCTTAAAGCCCACATAAAAATTTTCGTTTTAAGACCTCCTGCAGAAGCACCTGTATTGTAAATTTTATCGTAAACCTTTTCAACTAATCGAGGCACAACCGTCATTACATGTGGTTTGACCTCTTTCATATTATCTCCTAATTTATCGATGCTTTCTGCATACCAAATTCCAATACTCAAATGTTGATACAAATAAATCAACATACGTTCGAAAACATGATTAATCGGAAGAAAACTTAACGCAATCGCATGATTTGGAAAATCTGGAATACGATCAACAGACATTAAAACATCAGAAACGATATTTTCGTGCGTTAATACAACACCTTTCGGACGACCTGTTGTTCCAGAAGTATAAATCAAAGTTGCCATATCAGAAGGTTTTATCATCTCTTTGATACTATCTACTTCATGTTGTGTTGAATTATCTTCACCCAAATCTAAAATTTCTTTATAATTAGGAACTCCAGCAATTTCATCAAAACTATAAATCCCAACCAATGTTGACACTTTATCTTTTACAGCCGCAACCGTATCGTATAAACCTTTATCAGAAACAATGATAAATTTACATTCAGCATTATTTAAGATATAATCAAAATCATCTTCCGAAAGTGTTGGATATAATGGAACGGAAATCGCGCCAACTTGCTGAATACCGATATCACAGATGTTCCATTCGGTACGATTAGTTGAAGTGACTATTGCAATTTTATCTTGTGGCTTGATTCCTAATTGTAATAATCCTCGACTAAATGCATTTGCTTTGCCAACGTATTCTTGCGTAGATGTTTTCACCCAAGTTCCGTTCACTTTAGACACCAATGCATCTTCTCGAGGATTATTTTCTAATTGATTTTGCGGAAAATCAAATAATCTTTTTATTTCCATGGTTTTGAATAATTTTCTTAGTTGCAAAATACTAATAAAAAAATTATAATGCAAGCATATAAAATTATTTTAGTGTAAATCTTACACCAATAAAAACACAGAAATTTTATTTATTTAAGACTTATTCTTCATCATCTAACAAAGACATTTCTTGATCATAAAAATCTAAAGCGTCTTCAATTAAATTAGCAATTTCAGTATTAAATTCTTCGTTATCTTCTTCTTCAGAAATATCTTCAAACCATTCAATATCGTCAGTTTCTACATCTAATAAAAATCGAGGATAATCTGTATGTAAAATAAAGATTTTGTCTGGCATTGTAGAGTTATCAGCCAATAAAAATTTTGGTAATTCCATTTTATATGTTTTTTAATTTATCTTCTAAAATTATTTCTGCATTAGGATTTTCCCTAATCATTTTCTTCGTTTGACGATTGTAACGAATCATCAAAAACACTGCCGAAGCTGTTAATCCAGTTCCTAAACCAATCCACATCCCAAATGCTCGCATTTCAAATACAATAGCTAAGACTACACCAATCGGAATTGCGATTAACCAATATGAAATAAACGTTAGAATAGAAGGGATTTTAACATCAGTCATTCCTCTCAAAGCACCTAGTAATACCAATTGTACGCCATCTGACATTTGGAAAAGCGAAGCAATGATTAATAAGGATGCAGCTAAATTGATAACATCTGGATTGTCTAAATAAATTGTTGGTAACTGATAACGGAAAATAATAAACAAAATTCCACACAAAATCATAAATGATAAAACCATTAAAATACAAGACCAACCTGCCTCTCTTAAGGTTTTATAATCTTTTAAACCTAATTGATTTCCAATACGAACCGTTGCTGCAACCCCAATTCCTGTACACATCATAAAAGTTGTGGAAGCTAAATTTATCGCAATTTGATGAGCTGCTAAATTTACTTTTGCTAATTCTTGATCTGCAATAGAGTTTGTAAATGTATAACCGCAAACAAAGGCTGCCAGAGAGAACGCACTCATTTCAAAGAAAGAAGTTAAGGCGGTTGGAATTCCAATTCCAGCAATTTTTCTGAAAATAGTTTTCTGAAAATTACTTGCCTTAAATTGAACTTCTTGCAAAACTGATTTCGTTTTCTTAAAATTAAACAATACAATAATTAAGAAAATCATCATCACCAAACGCGCAACGAATGTTCCCCAGGCTGCACCAGCGACTTCTAAACGTGGGAATCCCCAATTCCCGTAAATCCAACCATAGTTTAACGTAATATTAATCACGTTACTCAAAACAGTTGCAATTGTAACAGGAATCGTTAATGATAAACCTTCCGATAATTGACGAAAAGTTTGGAAAATCATCAATGGAATCATCGAAAATGTCATAATCGTTAGATATGGAATACATTTTTCCACTACATCAGCGGGTTGTCCCATGTAGAACATTAGCGGTTTCAGAAATGTAATCAATAAGAATAAACCGATTGATAGAGTAATATTCAAGACCAAACTATGCGAAAAATAATTTGCAGCCATTTTTTTATCGCCTTTCGAATCTTCTGCCGCAATCAATGGTGACAACGCAAAACTAAATCCGAAAGCAAATACTAAAACCGCAAAAAATAATGAATTTCCTAAAGAAGCTGCTGCTAAAGCTGTTTTCCCCAAAACCTCATCTTCTATATTATCATATTTTCCACCTAAACCACCAACCATAATGTTATCAATAATGTTGACAGAAATTTGCCCCATTTGAGTAATCATTACAGGAAATGCTAATTTGATATTACGCCTTAAATGCTCTTTTAATTCCAATTTATTCTCTATTTACAATTGCAAAGATACAGCAAAGGTTTTGCTTCTACATTTAAAAATTGTCATGTAATTTAAAATTAATCAATAAAAAAAGACTACTTAAATAAGTAGTCTTTAATATTTATAGAAAATTTTTCTTTTTATTTTGCAACAAATGTTGACGCAATATTCAGTTCATCCATTTGTGTTTGATCAATTGGAGAAGGTGCATCAATCATGACATCGCGACCCGAATTATTTTTAGGGAATGCGATGTAATCACGAATTGTTTCTGAACCATCTAAAATCGATACAAAACGATCAAAACCGAATGCTAAACCTCCATGAGGTGGCGCACCATATTTGAAAGCGTTCATTAAGAAACCAAATTGCGCTTCTGCTTGATCTGGCGTAAATCCTAATAATTCGAACATTCTTGCTTGAACTTCTTTATCGAAAATACGAATAGAACCTCCACCGATTTCATTCCCATTTAAAACTAAATCATATGCATTTGCACGAACTTCACCTGGATTAGTCGCAATTAATTCCATATCCTCTGGTTTTGGAGAAGTAAATGGATGGTGCATCGCGTGATATCTTTCAGATTCTTCGTCCCATTCTAATAAAGGAAAATCTACAACCCATAATGGAGCAAAAACTTCTGGATTACGTAATCCTAAACGCTCTGCGATTTCCATACGTAAAGCCGATAATTGCGCACGAACTTTGTTTGTATTACCAGACATCACCAACATTAAATCTCCTGGTTTTGCGTTCATACGCTCTGCCCAAGCTGCTAAATCTTCTTGCGAATAAAATTTATCTACAGAAGATTTAAATGTTCCATCTTCATTATAACGCGCCCAAACAAGACCAGTTGCCCCAATTTGTGGACGTTGAACCCATTCGATTAATTTATCAATATCTTTACGTGTGTAAGCATTACAACCTTCCGCAGCAATACCAACAATTAATTCTTGTTCATCAAAGATTTTGAAATCTTTTCCTTTAGCTAAGTCTGTGATTTCACCGAATTCCATTCCAAAACGAATATCTGGTTTATCATTTCCATAACGACGCATTGCTTCTGCAAATGTCATACGTGGGAATTGTTCAAATTCTAATCCTTTGAAAGTATGTAATAAATGTTTTGCTAAACCTTCGAAAACATTCATGATATCTTCTTGTTCAACAAACGACATTTCACAGTCAATTTGTGTAAACTCTGGTTGACGGTCTGCACGTAAATCTTCGTCACGGAAACATTTTACAATTTGGAAATAGCGGTCTAAACCTCCTACCATTAATAATTGTTTGAATGTTTGTGGCGATTGTGGTAACGCATAAAATTCACCTGGATTCATACGAGATGGAACCACGAAATCACGCGCACCTTCTGGCGTAGATTTAATTAAAACTGGAGTTTCAACCTCTACAAATTCTTGTGCATCTAAATATTTACGAACTTCCTGCGCAACTTTAGAACGGAAGATTAATTTTTCTTTTACTGGATTACGACGAATATCTAAATAACGATATTTCATACGGATATCTTCTCCACCATCTGTATTATCTTCGATTGTAAATGGAGGCAATGCAGATTCATTCAAAATTGTAATGTTTTCTGCTAAGATTTCAATATCCCCTGTTGGAATGTTTGGATTTTTTGAAGCTCTTTCGATTACAGTTCCTGTAACTTGAATTACGAACTCGCGTCCTAAATGACGAGCAGTTTCAAATAATTCTTTCGAAGAACGTTCTTCATCTAAGATGATTTGTGTGATTCCATAGCGATCACGTAAATCGATCCACATCATAAAACCTTTGTCACGTAACGTTGATACCCAACCGCTTAACGTGACTTTTTCATTAATGTTGGCTTGTGTTAATTCACCACAAGTATGAGTTCTAAACATTTGTCGTCAAATTTATAGGACAAAGGTAAAGTTTTGCGTCGAAATAAAGAAGTTATCTAACTTATTTGAGAAAATAAATTTAATAAAAAAAGCGATTCAAAATTGAATCGCTTTTCATACTATTTACAAGTCGTTTTATATTTTTCAAAAAAGGTTTTGATTCCATCTACAGATTTTAAGTCAAAATCCGTCACATTTAAACTACATTTTATGTATTCGTTGAAATTTTTTTCCAATTTATCATCATTATTATTTCCTAAATAAAGCGCTTTTTCTTGATTAGGTATTTTTATATAAAGTTTATTATTAGACGGTTCTTCTAAAATAAGAAATCCGTTATCTTCATTTAAAATTTTATAGAAATATGAAAAATCAGTGCTTAAACTCATTACATTTCCAATTGAATTAAAAACATTACCAATCGTTTTCAAACCTATATAACAATCTCCTGAATCTGTACAGAATTTTGCTCCTGTGTTTGATTTATATCGTGTAGATTTTTCTTTCCCTTTCTCATTTACAGCTTTTACATAAACTGATTTACCGTAATTTTCAGGTAAAGATTCTATATTGCTTTTTTCAACTTTACTTGTTGCATTTTCAAAATTAATCGAAAGTTTACCAGCAACCTTATTTCCTTTTTCGTCAATAAGAAAACCTGGGACATCATATAAATTGGAAGAATTTGCTTTAGCTTCTGCAATTTTATTCTGATAATCAACCCTTTCCTCTGTTGAATTTTTTATTTGAAGTTGAGTATTTAAAGCAAAACCATTTTTTAAAGCAAATCCTACAATTTGGGTAAAAAATTTATTATTCTTTATATCTCTTGAACTTTTATCTTTTAATGGGTTTTCTAATTCTTTTAATTTTAATGAATAAACTTTATTTAAGTCACTAATTTCTAAAGAATTTCCTCCAAATTCACCTACTTTATAATTATTATTTTCAACTAAAGTATAATTATCTACAGAAAATCCAGAAGGAGAATACAATATTTGTCCAATTTTAATGTTATTTTGATATATAATTCCTTTATTGTCAAAATAAATCCCATTAGATTTCACTAATTCTGTTAATTCATCTAATAATTTATTATAATCTAAAATTTCATTATTATATTCCTCTTGTATATCTCTTTTATCAAGTTGCAAAATTTGTTGTACAATAGATTGATCTATTCCATTTGAAGTAATAATCTTATATTGTCCATTTGAAAAGGTTTTCACAATATCTTTTTCTAAATTAAATAAAGAGAAACCTTTCATATCTGTTTCAAAATCATTAGACTGATTTGATGTTAAATCAATCAATCTAAACCAAATTTTATTACCACCATATGGATATGGTTCAGCTTTATATTCAATAGATAAAATTGGTTTATTTTGTATATCTGACAACGTATAAACACGTTTTTTTCCTTCAACTAATGCAACTTCTTTTTTATCAAATAGAACTTTTCCTTTTTTTATATCAATATCTTGCGCAGAAACATAAAAAGAACCTAAAATAAACAGGCTCAATAGAATTTTTTTCATAGGGTTAAATTTCTGCAAATATAACTGATAGAAACAAAAAGATCCGGTTATAAATGATTATAATCGGATCTTTTATTGTTTATTGTAAGTTTAAACATTTCTCAACTTACTATGTTTATAACCGTAAGTGAAATAAATTGTTAAACCAATTGCAATCCAAATCAAGAAAATCATCCAGTTTTTCAATCCTAATTGCGCCATCATATAAAAACAACACAACATACCAGCTAACGGAATAATAGAAGTTCTTTTGAAAAATGTTCTAACTACCATAAAAACATAAATCATTAAGAATAGAATCATTGGAATTTTGTGTTTGAAAACATCCCATCCTTTTTCCATCTTCTTATCTTCGTAAACTGGTAATTTGCTCAAAGTAGATTTATATTGTTCTGGAGATAATTGTGCCAAATAATCATCCAAAAATTCAATTTCAGATCCTGTTAATTCATTAATTGTTGCATAAGAATCTTTTAATTCTTTTGGCGATAACGAATTTACAAAATGTTCAATTGGCATAGGTTGCGGTTTATTCGTAAAGAAATCAATCGAATCATCTTTAAATGTTGTTGCGCATAAAAATACAATCACGGCAGTTACAATTGGCATAATGTATTTTGCATTGATAAAAGGCGTTTTAAAATTTCCTCTTTTCGCATTTGGATCGGCATCCATACGAAGTACAGCAGCACAAACTAACACAAAAGCAAACAAAGTTCCAATAGAACAAGCATCAACAACCAATTCCAAATCTGTAAATAAAATAGGAACTCCAACTACAAATCCAGTAAAAATAGTTGCAAAAGAAGGTGTTTTAAATTTCGGGTGAATAGTAGAAAATTTCTTTGGTAATAAACCATCACGAGACATTGTCATCCAAATACGAGGTTGCCCAATTTGAAAAACAATAAATACACTCGCCATCGCTACTACAGCCGAAAAAGCAATAATTCCTGCCAACCACTTTAAATCTTGAATTTTATCAAAAACATACGCCAAAGGATCTCCAACATTCAATTCAGAATAATGAACCATTCCCGTAATTACTAAAGCAATCAGCACATATAAAACAGTACAAATAATGATAGACGCAAAAATTCCACGAGGCAAATCTCGCTTCGGATCTTTACATTCTTCCGCAGTTGTGCTAATCGCATCAAACCCAATATAAGCGTAAAAAACAGACGAAACTCCAGCCAAAACACCTCCTACTCCATTCGGTGCAAAAGGATTCCAATTATCTGGATTCACATAAAAAGCACCAACCACAATTACCAAAAGTACCACAGCTAATTTTAACACAACCATTGCATTACTTGCTTTTCTCGATTCATTAATTCCACGATAAACCAAAGCTGTAATCAAAAAAGTAATGATTAATGCAGGAATATCCACCACTAAATTAAATCCTAAATATGGAGCATCTTTAAAGGCTAAATATTTTGGAATCTCTTGCGCATAAGGCGAATTCGCAATTCCTTCTAATGTTTTACCTTTCGCTAACTCATTCGAAACAAATTCAAAACCTTCTCTCGCCGTAAAATAATCCATTGTCATCCATTCTGGCAGATGTAATCCCATTCCGGAGAGCAAGGTGGTAAAATAATCACTCCACGAAATCGCGAGCACAATATTCCCAATCGCATATTCCATAATCAATGCCCAACCAATTACCCAAGCAAATAATTCTCCAAATGCAACATAGCTATAGGTATACGCACTACCCGAAACAGGCACTAACGAAGCAAATTCTGCATAAGCAAAAGCTGTAAAACCACAGGCAATTGCCGTAAAAATAAAAAGGAAGATAACTGCTGGTCCACCTTCAAAACTTGCTCGACCAATAGTACTAAAAATACCAGCTCCAACAATTGCGGCGATACCAAAACCTGTTAAATCTCGAACACCTAAAGTTCTTTTCATTGTAGTCGTGTTCTTTGCAGATTCTGCTAAAATGGATTCGACAGATTTTTTTCTGAATAATTGTGACATAATTTATTTAAAAACGGGCAAATATAAAAAAGACAATCCCAAATTCGGATAGAATCCGTATAAATATTGGTTTTTTATTCAAATTTTCTTTTTTATTCTGCTTGGTTAGATTAATTTTAAATTTAATTCAAAAAATTAACATGAAACAATTTTTATTTGCAATTGCTTTAACTGCTACTTTAGTAAGTTGTGATTCTACAAAACCAATTTCTCAGGAGAAATATCAAAAGAGTCTTGTAAAATATACAGACAAAATTTCTGAAGCTGAATTAAAAAAACAGCTTTACATCATTGCTGCGCCTGATATGGAAGGTAGAAATGCTGGAACTGAAGGCGAAATAAAAGCGGGAAACTATATCTCTAATTATTACAAAGAATTAGGAATTAATGGACCAAATAATAATTATTTCCAAATTATTCCTGCTGGAACTTTTAACCGAGTAAAAGGTCAAATGAGAAATGTGATGGGATTCATCAAAGGATCAGAAAAACCAGAAGAAATTGTGGTGATTTCGGCACATTATGATCACGAAGGAATAAAAGATGGAAAATTATATGCTGGTGCTGATGATGATGGTTCTGGAACTGTTGCTGTAATGGAAATTGGTCGTATTTTCCGCGAAGCTGAGAAGAAAGGAATTCGTCCAAAACGTTCGGTTTTATTGCTACATGTTTCTGGTGAAGAAAAAGGATTATTAGGTTCTAAATATTATTCAGAACATCCAATTTTTCCTCTTGCAAACACAGTTGCAAATGTTAACATTGATATGATTGGTCGAGTAGACTACGAACATAATGAACAAACAAGAGACTTTGTTTATGTAATTGGTTCTGAAATGTTGTCTTCTGATTTACACAAAGCTGTTTTAGCAGCAAATGATGGATTAGGAATTAATTTAGATATGCGTTACAATACGCCAGATGATCCAAATCGTTTTTATTACCGTTCTGACCACTATAATTTTGCGAAACATAACATTCCGTCTGTTTTCTTCTTTAATGGTGTGCACGATGATTACCACAAACCAGGCGATACACCAGACAAAATTGAATATGATTTATTGACGCGTCGTACAAAATTAGCTTTCAATACAATTTGGATTTTAGCAAACGTCGAAAATAGACCAGTTGTAGACAAAGAATCTCCTATGCCTTCTACAAGATAAATATAAAAAGTATACATTAAAAAATCCCTTGAATTCAAGGGATTTTTTGCTTTATAGATTTTTCTTTCTTATAAAGATAAAGTAACTCAACCCTAAAAAGAAAATATTGTATATAAGGTTGATATAATCTAATCTTTCTAAAGATGCTATTTGATTCATTAAGTTATCAAATGATTTTGGAGAACTTGAATAAGGAATGAAATCTGCAAACTTTTTACTACTAATCACAGAACAAAAAAGAGTTACAAATAGAGAAAAACCTACTGGATAAATAAAACTTCTGAAGAATAAACTCAAAGCAAATTGTATCATAGATACAGCTAAACATCCAATCCATAATTTGAAAAAAGTGTAAAAAGCAATTTCTCTAAAATCAAAATTCTGAAAACCATAATTTGGTGAAATAAATTGTAATAAATATCCACTTAATAGAAAAAACACATAAGCCCCAACAACAGAAAAACTGACTATAATTAAAATAAATAAAGCTTTGGCTAAATAAATTTTAGCATGTGAAATGGGCAGTGTAAATAACAATTTATAATTGTTGTTCTTATATTCTACATCGCAACATGAATGCACAAACACAGCAATTAAAACTGGAAATAGCATATAGAAAAACATAAAAACATATCGTCCTAAAAAACCGTACCACGGATTCAAAGCAATAGGTTCCATTGGTACTTTATAAATTAAATAGAAAAAAACACCTAAAACGACTAAAGTTGGTAAAAATAATACACCAAAAATTTCTTTGTTTTTTGATAATTTATATAGTTCGGAAGCAAATGCTTTATAAAATGTATTTGTCATTTTAGTGTTGAATTAGGTTAATAAAAATTTGTTCAAGATTAGCTGTTTCAGACTGAACATCATAAATTTTAATGTTATGCTGAATTAATTGTTGTATTTTTTGATGAAAATCATCATCGTTTTCAATTTCAAAATGCATGACGTTATCTTCAATTATTACATTTTCAAAAAGTTGTTTTGCTTTCTCTGCATCATTTATTTTTATAGCAACTTTACGAACAACATTCCCAAGTAATTCTTCTTTTTTGCCTTCAAAAATCATCTTTCCTCCTTCTATAATTCCAATATGCGTAGCAACTCGTTCTAATTCACTTAAAATATGACTTGACAAAAAAATCGTTTTACCTGATGCATTCAACCTCAAAAACAATTCGCGCATTTCATAAATTCCTTGTGCATCCAATCCATTAAGAGGTTCATCTAAAATCAAAATTTCTGGATCATGAAAAATCGCTATTGCAATTCCCAAACGTTGTTTCATTCCCATCGATAAATCAGATGTTTTATAATGTTCCGCGTACAACAAACCAACCAAATCTAACACTTCACTAATTCGCTCCTCACCTTTTTGATAAATTACATCTAAGTATTTTAAATTTTCATAAACAGTCAATTTTGTGTAAAAACAAGGCGCTTCAATCAAATTACCTGTTAAAGCATGAATCTTAATAGGATGTTTTTTGATACTCAACTCATTCAAGAAAATAGTATCTTCATTCGAATTCAATAATCCTAAAAGCAATTTTATTGTTGTCGATTTTCCTGCTCCATTTCGCCCCAAATAGCCATAAATACTTCCTTTCGGAACATTAAGATTAACTTGATTTAATATTTGTTTTGACCCGAAACTAAAATTCAAATCTTTTATTTCTATACTTTTCATTATTTCTCTTCTTTTAGTGGTGTTGGTTCTTGATTAACATCGATGTAAAAAATTCCATCTACAAAGTCACTCCATTTTGCTTTTACATTCATTCCTTGATCTATAACTGAATAATACTCAGATTTTAGTGCAGATTGATTCGGAATTTGACTAAAATCTAAAAAAAATAAGGCTGATTAAGTTGATGAAATGCATTCTCTACCGCATATTTATTAGGTGTATTAATTATTTGTTTCAGAGGATTATAAACGCCATACGAAGTAAAACCAATTGCATACGATTGGTTCTTGTATTTTTCTTTGATATATTGTCCCAATGGTTTAAAATTATTCGGATAATATTTTTTGTAAGCATGTACATTCGCCGACCAAATAATTACTTTCTGATTTGGATAAAGAGAATCCAATTGATAAATTAAATTCTCTACCATCAAAGAATCTCTAAAATTCATACTTTCCTTAGTTCCAGATTTATACATCAAATTTTTCTGAATATGGTTTTTAATATCTTTCAGATAACGTGAATAGATTTTAGTTTCTTCAGTTTTTGGAAGCCTTGATATTCGTAATGAAATCGATTGTAACTCTTTAAGGAGTTGAGTAATTTCATTTTTTTTATATGTAGCTTCAGTAAATTTTTTATATCTAAAAATTGTAAGATTATCAATATTTTGATTTAAAAAAGGGTAATCATATAAAGATATATTTTGATTCGCTAAAAACTCTCTTAATAATTTTATACGTCTTAAATACCCATTATTTAAAATTTCTGTCAGTAAATCACCAGAATATTGCATATCAAAACCACCTAATGTGATTGGATTATTTGTTTTCTTAGTTTGTAAATAATAGTTATTTAGAGGTTGAGTTTCTTTATTATCCCACCAAAAATTAAACATACCAAGTCCCGCAATCGAATCTTTTCCAACACCTAAAGTTCCTTTTTCCATTTCTTGGTTGGTTATCCACATATCATATTGTCCAGCTTCGTACAAGACAACATTGTAATCCAAATTTTCGTGCAAATACTTTATCAAGCGTGATTTGGCTTTAAAAGTTTGTCCATCTTGATGTATACCTTCACCCAAAAAAACAATACGATTATCTTTTAACATCATTTTCAAAAATTCTAAATCCTGATTATTTTGTTCAGTCATTTCAATCGAATTTATTGGATGTTTATATTGATTTGTTTCAGCGATTATCTTCTCTGAGTCATCATTGAAAGTTTTCTTGAAAACAAAAACATTCAACAATACTGCACTGAGTAAAGTCAAAATTGTAAATAGTGTTAATTTCTTCATGAATCATTAGTGTTATTTAAAAATAGTATTTTTCGTATTACATCACGTTTTTATTTTTTCATTTATAATAATATGATTCATAAAAAAATAAAAAGGTTGGTTGAGAATCAAAAAAATTTAAAACTTCTTTAATAAAACTATATTGTCGCAATTCCGTAACTTTGAGGAACAATAAAAAACAAACAATGAATAACGATATTCTTAATTTGGAACCAAAAGCAATCTGGAAAAACTTCTCAGCATTGAATTCAGTTCCAAGACCTTCTAAGAAAGAAGAAAAAGTACGTCAGTTCATCATCAAATTTGGTGAAGATTTAGGTTTACCTGTCGAAACGGACGAAGTAGGAAATGTTTTAATCAAAAAAGCTGCTTATCCAGGAATGGAAGACCGTAAAAAAGTGATCATGCAATCGCACTTGGATATGGTTTGTCAAAAAAATAACGATGTAACATTCGATTTTGAAACACAAGGAATTGAAATGTACATTGAAGATGATAAATTTGTTACAGCAAATGGAACAACTTTAGGTGCAGATAACGGAATTGGAGTTGCGACAATTATGTCTATTTTAGAATCGAAAGATATTCCTCATCCAGCTATTGAAGCATTTTTTACAATTGACGAAGAAACTGGAATGACTGGTGCTTTAGGTTTGAAAGCTGGATTCTTATCTGGGAAAATCTTGTTGAACTTAGATACCGAAGAAGATGATGAATTAGACATTGGTTGCGCTGGTGGTGTTGATGTAACGGCGACAAAAGCTTACACTACAGAAGCTACTAACGGAACTGCTTTTACCTTAACATTAAAAGGTTTGAACGGTGGACACTCTGGAATGCAAATTCACGAAGGTTTAGGAAATTCGAACAAATTAATTGCTCGTTTATTAAATGCTGCAACTGAATTTGGTTTACAAATCGCTCATATGGAAGGTGGAAGTTTACGTAACGCTATTCCTCGCGAGTCTTGGGCTAAAATTGTGATTCCTACAGATAAAGTTGACGCTTTCAAAGCTTCTTACGAAACTTTACGCGCTGAAATTATTGAAGAATATGAAACGAAAGAACCTAAAATGGTGATTACACTAGAACCAACTGATGCAACTGATGCAATGTCAGCACAAGATTCTAAAGTTTTTGTTCAAACAATTATGGCAGCTTTCAATGGTGTTTACAGAATGAGTCCAGATGTTGAAGGTTTAGTAGAAACATCTAACAATGTGGCTCGCGTAGAAGTTATTGACGGAAACGCTCGTGTTTTATGTTTAACGCGTTCTTCTATAGAATCAGGTAAAGAAGCATTAGCACAAACATTAAAAGCTGGTTTCGAATTAGGTGGTTTTGAGGTTAAATTCTCTGGTTCTTACCCAGGTTGGAAAGCAAATACTCATTCTGAAATTTTAGAATTGATGAAAGGAATTTATGTTTCAAAATTTGGAGAAGAACCAAAAGTTGTGGCTTGCCACGCAGGTTTAGAATGCGGAATTATTGGAACAAATTATCCAGGTTTGGATATGATTTCTTTTGGTCCAAACATCTCTGGTGCTCACTCTCCTGACGAAAAAGTAGAAATTGCTTCTGTACAAAAATTCTGGGATTATTTATTAGATATTTTAAAAGATATTCCAAACGATGGTCCAGTTAATTACAGCTGTGCAAATTCAAAAAATATATAATTTAAGCTGAAAACTTAATCTAAAGACCACTTTTGCAAGTGGTCTTTTTTTACAATAATACTTTTTAAACAATTCTTTTAATCAAATTAAAATTTTTCTATAATTCTATTTATTTCAGAAAAAAAATCATTAATCATTCATAAGATTAAAAAACAATTATTTACAATTTTATCACCTTATTTTTACTTCTTCAAATAAGCATAATCATTTAATAATCTAGACTATATTTGTTTAACACGTGATTAAAAATGCTTATTGAAAAATGAATCTTATAACAAAATACAGTAAAGTTATTGTTTCTGCACTTGTTGTTCAGACAACTTTTGCACAAATAAATCCGCCAATTGAAAATCCTTTTACTCATAATTTAGGGGGCTTCAATTACGGAACGAAAGATTCTCCAGACGGTAACGAATGGGAATCGCCAATGAATTTATCCTTCAACAAAGAATTACCTAAAAGCTATTTTTTCTCTTTTGAGAATCAAAATCAAGCTGTAAAACTTTTACCAGAAAATAGTCCATATTGGATGAATTTGAATGGTACTTGGAAATTTAATTGGGTAAAAAACCCAAACGAAAGACCGAAAAATTTTTACGAAAACAATTTTGATACCTCTTCTTGGGCTGATGTTCCTGTCCCGATGAGTTGGAATATTTTTGGAATTCAGAAAAATGGAGATTTAAAATATGGTGTTCCAATTTATGTCAATCAAAAAGTTATTTTTCAGCATGCTGTAAAAGTTGATGATTGGAAAGGCGGTGTAATGAGAGAGCCTAACAAAGATTGGACAACATATATTTATAGAAATGAAGTTGGTTCGTATAAACGTACATTCGATGTTCCAAAAATTGGGATGGACGTGATATTTACATGAATTTTGATGGAGTAGATTCATTTTTCTACTTATGGATTAATGGAAAATATGTTGGTTTTTCTAAAAATTCTAGAAATTTAGCTTCATTTAACATTACACCTTATCTAAATAAAAAAGGTGAAAATTCTGTAGCAGTTGAAGTCTATAGGAATTCTGACGCTTCATTCTTAGAAGCACAAGATATGTTTAGATTGCCAGGAATTTTTCGTACAGTTTCATTAACATCAAAACCGAAAATCCAAGTTAGAGATTTGGTTGTAATTCCTGATGTAACGAATAACTATAAAGATGATGAACTAAATATTTCGGCTGATATTAGAAATTTATCAAATAAAGTCGCAAAAGGTTATAAAATTGCTTATACACTTTATCAAAATAAATTATACAGCGACGAAACTGAAAAAATTGCAACAACTGAATATATTATCAATTCTGATGCAGTTACAATCAATCCTAATTCTTCATCTATTTACAAACTAAAACTAAAGAATGCAAATCTTTGGTCAGCAGAGCGTCCTTATCGTTATACGTTAGTTGGAGAATTAAAAGATGTAAAGAACAAAACAATCGAAACAGTTTCGACGAATGTAGGATTTAGAAAGGTTGAAATTAAAGATACAAAAGCTGAAGATGATGAGTTTGGTTTGGCTGGACGTTATTTCTATGTAAATGGAAAAACAGTAAAACTGAAAGGTGTTAACCGCCACGAAACAAATCCTGAAAAAGGAAAAGTTGTGACACGTCAACAGATGGAAGAAGAAATTAAGTTGATGAAACGTGCAAATATTAACCATGTTCGTAACTCACATTATCCAGATGATCCTTATTGGTATTATTTATGCGACAAATATGGGATTTATTTAGAGGACGAGGCCAATGTAGAAAGTCACCAATATTACTACGGTGAAGCTTCAATCTCTCATCCAAAAGAGTGGAGAGATGCGCACGTGGCACGTAATGTAGAGATGGTTCATGCAACAATCAATCATCCTTCTATCGTTATTTGGTCTTTAGGAAATGAGGCTGGTCCTGGAAATAATTTTGTTGAAGCCTACAATGCAATCAAAAAAATTGATACTTCTCGTCCTGTTCAATACGAGCGAAATAATGCAATTGTTGATACCCTTCTATCAATTGGGTTCGTGGTGCTGTACAAGGAAATTATAAGTTAAAATATCCTTTCCATATTTCTGAATATGCGCATGGAATGGGAAATGCAGCTGGAAATCTGATAGATTATTGGGAAGCAATGGAATCTACCAACTTCTTTATGGGAGGTGCTATTTGGGATTGGGTTGACCAAGCAATGTATTATTATGATAAAAAGACAGGCGAAAAATTCTTCGCTTACGGAGGTAATTTCGGGGATAAACCAAATGACGGAACGTTTGTAAACAATGGATTAGTTTTCGCTGATTTAAAGGAAAAACCTTCTTACTGGGAAGTTAAAAAAGTCTATCAAAATGTTGGTGTAAAACCTGCAAATATCTTGAATGGTGAAATCGAAATTTTTAATAAAAATTATTTCATTTCGTTAGAAGATTACACGCCAGAATGGGCTTTATACGAAGATGGAATCGAAATTGAAAGAAGTACAGCTTTTATTGAGCCTAAAAAAATCATTAGTCCTCGCGAAAAACAAATCGTTCGTTTACCAATTAATCAATCAAAATTAAAACCTACATCAGAGTATTTTGTAAAAATTCAATTCAAGCAAAATCATGATCAATTGTGGGCGAAGAAAGATTATGTTCAAATGGAAGAACAAATTTTTGTGAAAGCTGCAGAACAAATTCCGACAATTCAAGAAGTTCAAAAAACAAATCAAATTACCATAACAGATTCAGAAAAACTAAAAACAATTAGTGGAAATGGTTTCGCTGTAAAATTTGATAATCAAACTGGAACTATTTATAGTTTAAATTATAATAACCAAACGATTATTAAAGATGGTGACGGTCCAAAATTAGATGCTTATCGTGCACCAATGGATAATGACAACTGGGCGTATCAGCAATGGTTTCAAAAAGGTTTACATAATTTAAAACACAAAGTTTTATCATCAACTTCTTACACAAGAAAAGATGGCGCAATTGTATTATCGTATGTTGTAGAATCACAAGCGCCAAATAGCGCATCACTTTTAGGAGGTACTTCTGGAACATATAAGATCGAAGAACACAAAGACCAAGTATTTGGGGAAAATGATTTCAAATTTACTTCAAATCAAGTTTGGACGATTTATCCAGATGGTTCAATCGAATTATCGTCAAGTATTACTTCAAATGACGAATCGCTTGCTTTAGCGCGTTTAGGTTATGAATTGAAATTACCAGAAAATTTGAGCAATTACAACTATTACGGACGCGGTCCGATTAATAATTATGCAGATCGTAAAACCGCTCAGAATATTGAATTTCATAAAAGTACAGTGAAAGATCAGTTTGTACCGTGGCCAAATCCGCAAAGTATGAGTAATAATGAGGAAGTTAGATGGAGTTCTTTAACTGATACTTCTGGAAATGGGGTTGTTTTTGTAAGCAAAGATTTGATGTCAACTTCTGTTTTGCCTTGGAGCGAATTAGAATTAACGCAAACGCCTCATTTCTATCAATTACCAAAAAGTAATGGAACGTATATGCATTTAGATGCTGGTGTTACAGGGCTTGGAGGAAATAGTTGTGGGCAAGGACCACCATTAGAACAAGATCGTGTAAAACCAAACGCAACAACTTTTGGATTTATTATTCGTCCTGTTCAAAGCAATAATTATTCAACGCAAGCAAAAGTAAAAGGAGCAGGAGATTCTCCACTTCTTATTACACGAAACAAAATTGGGGAAGTTACAATTTTGAGCCAAAATCAACATGCAGATTTGTATTACAAAATCGGGAATGGAAAAGAAACGAAGTATACAGAACCTTTCAAATTGAGAGATGCGAATACAATTGTTACTTGGGATAAAAATAATCCGAACATTAAAGTTTCTTCAAAATTTACTAAAATAGAAACGATTCCGTTACAAGTTGTTTTTGCTTCAAGTCAAGAAACTGGAGAAGGAGATGCTGCAAATCTTGTAGATCGTAATCCAAGCTCTATTTGGCATACGATGTATTCTGTCACTGTTGCGCAATATCCTCATTGGGTTGATTTTGATGCAGGAGAATTCAAGATGATTAAAGGATTTACATATTTACCTCGTCAAGATGGAGCTAATGGAAATATAAAAGATTATAGAATTCAGATTAGTTTAGACGGAAAAAATTGGAGTAACCCTATCAAAGAAGGTTCTTTCGAGAAAAACACTAAACTGCAAACAATTTTGTTCGACAAACCAATTCGCGGAAGATATATCCGTTTCACAGCTTTAAGTTCTCAGAATGGACAAGATTACGCTGCTGGATCCGAATTTGGAGTTTTAGTTAACTAACATTTTTACTCATAGTTTTTTCAAAAGGAATTCATATCATACAAAATGGTATGAATTTCTTATTTTTATACCTCACATCAATTTAACATCAAACCAAAATGTCATCAAATCGATATCCTCAACGCATTGTTTGCTTAACCGAAGAAGGAACTGAAATTATGTATAACATTAACGAACAACATCGTTTAGTAGGAATTAGTGGTTTTACCTATCGTCCGCCACAAGCAAGAAAAGAAAAACCTAAAGTTTCAACTTTTTTAGATGCTAAATTTGAAGATATCATCAATTTGAAGCCAGATTTTGTTGTAGGATATTCTGATTTACAAGCTGATATTGCAGCAGAATTAATTAGAAGAGGAATTAATGTTTTTATTTTTAATCACCGAACAGTTGATGAAATTTTAAATATGATTGTGCAATTTACTTCATTGATTGGTTGTCAAGATAAAGGATTAAAATTAGTCGAATTTTACGAAAAGAAACTCGAAGAAGTAAAACAACAAGCAACTCTTCTTCCCTATCGCCCAACAGTATTTTTTGAAGAATGGGACGAACCAATTATTTCGGGAAGCGCTTGGGTTAATGATTTGATAGAAATTGCTGGTGGAAAATTAGCTTTTCCAGAACTCAAAAATAAAGCTTTAGCTAAAGATCGTATTTTGTTGGATGAACAAGTGATTGAACGAAATCCTGATATTATTATCGGTTCGTGGTGTGGTAAAATGTTCAAACCCGAAAAAGTAAAACAACGAATTGGTTTCGAAAACGTAAAAGCTATTCAACAAAATCATTTATACGAAATAAAATCTGAATTGATTTTACAACCTGGTCCTGCTGCTTTAACCGATGGTTTGGATAAAATTGTGGAGATTATTACAAATTATAAATAAATATATGGATCCGGATTTTTTAATTTTGTATACTAAAGTAATTTTAGTCCTTCACTTCGTATTCGATATTTTATTATTAATTATTTCTATTGTTGCTCACGGAAAAAAAATAAGTTTTAGTAATTATCTAATTTTCATAACAATTTCTATATTACTATTATCAATAATAAGATTATCTATAAAAGAATATCTTGGTGTTTCAATTTATGAACTAAATATAGTAACAAATATTCTCGAAAAACTTTTATACATAGCATTCGGAATTATATTAATAATTGGAATTTCTAAATTAAAAATCAATAAAGAAGAAGAATAAAAATCCCGCTGAAAGCGGGATTTAATTTATTGTATAATATTGACTTCTCTAACCAATGTTACGCCATATTTGGCTTTCACATCTTCTATAATTCGTTCAGACAAATCATATATTTCGCGTCCTGTTGCATTTCCATAATTCACCAAGACCAAAGCTTGTTTGTCGTGAACTCCCGCATCTCCAAAACGTTTTCCTTTCCAACCTGCGTGTTCTATTAACCAACCAGCAGCTAATTTTACACCTAAATCAGTTTTGAAATGAGAAATTTCTGGATGAAGTTTTTCAATCTCAGCAAATTCTTCATTCGAAATCACAGGGTTTTTAAAGAAACTTCCCGAATTCCCTATTTGCGAAGGATCTGGTAATTTACTTTGACGAATTTTGATCACAGCTGCACTAATTTCTTGAATCGTTGGATCAAAAATTTGCTCCTTTTCCAATTCAGATTTTATTGCACCATAATCAACATGAAGTTTATGATTTTTCTTTGTCAGTTTAAACGTAACTGCCACCAAGACATATTGACCTCTCAATTCATTTTTAAAAACAGATTCGCGATAACCAAACTGACATTCTTCATTTGTAAAAGTACGTTCATCACCCGTTTCCAGAACTAATGTCTGAACTTCTTCGATATAATCTTTTACCTCTACGCCATACGCACCAATATTTTGCATCGGTGCAGTACCAACATTTCCAGGAATCAACGAAAGATTTTCTAATCCTCCGAAATCATTTTGCAACGTCCATTCAACAAAATTATGCCAATTCTCGCTTCCTTGCGCTTTTACATACACAAAATCATCATCTTCATTGATAATTTCGATTCCTTTCAAATTCAGTTTTAACACAATTCCAGGGAAATCGTCTACAAAAAGCATATTACTTCCTCCTCCTATAAATAAAATAGGTAAATCTTTTTGACGACGAAAAACCAAAACTTTTCGCAAATCTTGAATAGTTGCAACATCAGCAAAATATTTTGCTTTCGCTTCTATTCCAAATGTGTTATATAATTTTAATGAATAATTTTCGATGATTTCCATCTTCGTATTTTTCTTATGATCTAATTGTTCCTGGATATTGTTCTAAAGCTTCTTTCAAGATTTCGACAGAACGAACCAAATCTTCTTCTTTCAAAACATAAGCCAAACGAACTTCTTGAATTCCTGAATTTGGAGTTGAATAAAATCCTGCTCCTGGTGCCAACATTACTGTTTCTCCATTTGATGAGAAAGATTCTAATAACCAGATTGCAAATTTTTCTGCACTATCTACAGGTAATTGAATCATACAATAAAATGCTCCTTTTGGATTTGGACAAACAACACCTGGAATTTGTTGTAAACCTTCTACCAAAGTGTTGCGACGTTTTAAATATTCTGTACGACAATCTTCAAAATAAGTTCCTACGTTTCTGTGTGCTAATGTTGCAATGTACTGAGAAATTTCAACTGGACTTAAACGCGCTTGAGCATATAACATTGCTGCTTTTAAGAATTTCTCGTTACGTGTAATTAAAGCTCCAGAACGAGCTCCACATAAAGAAAAACGTTTCGATTCAGAATCAATTACAATTGCATTATCTTTCAATTCTGGGAAACTTAAAACAGATGTAAATTCTTCTTCTGTATATAAATATTCTGCATAAACTTCGTCCGCAATTAAATATATATCATGCTCTAAAACCAAATCTTTCAATTGATTTAATTCTTCTTTCGAATATACATAACCTGTTGGATTCCCTGGATTACAAATTAATATAGCACGTGTTTTATCTGTAATTTTTTTTGCAAACTCTTCTACTGCAGGTAATGCAAAATTATTTTCAATTGTAGATGGAACTGGAACAATATTTACATCGTTTTCACATGTAAATCCATTATAATTTGCATAAAAAGGTTCTGGAATAATAATTTCATCTCCTGGATTTGCAATAATTCCGAAAATAAATAATAAAGCTTCCGAACCTCCTAATGTTGCAATAAAATTTTCTGGCGTTAATTCAATTCCGCGATTTGTAAAATAATCTGCCAAAGCCTGACGATATTCCAACGTTCCTTCTGAGTGCGTATAAGAAATAATGTTTGAAGGAAAATTTTTCAATCCTTCTAAAACAGCTTTTGGCGACTCAATATCGGGCTGTCCAATATTTAAGTGATAAACTTTCGTTCCTCTTTTTTTCGCTGCATCTGCGTATGGCACCAACTTTCTGATTGGAGAAGCTGGCATATTTTGTGATTTTTCAGATAATATTAACATTTATTGTAATTTTTAAAATTTGATTTGAATTCTTTGGTATTGTTTTTGTAATTTTAAAGTGTAAATATAAAAAACGTTTAATCTCAAAAAAAACTTTATTATGAGTAAATTAAATAATGCAACTAAATTATTAGCAGGTTTAGCAATTGGAACAGCAATCGGAGCAGTAGTAGGTTTATTATATGCGCCAGAATCAGGGAAAGACACTCGCAAAAAATTAAAAAAAGAAGCTGACAAATACAAAAAAGAGTTAGACAAATACGCGAATGATTTTTCTGATAAAGCGAAAAAAACAAAAAAAGAATTAGAAGCTAAATTAGACGAAGTAAAATCAAAATTAGCAGAACAAAAAGACGAGTTTGTAGCAAAAGCGAAAGAAGCTGGAAAAGATTTAAAATCTAAAGCAAACCAAACAAAAGAAGATTTAAAAGACGAATTTCAAGAAAACGTAGGAGTTTAATTTCTTCGAAATACAACATTCCTTAAAATTTATAATTAACTTTGTCTGAAATAAATCAATTTTATGTTTAATGAACTAAAAGTTTATATTAATAATAGAATAACTTTAGCTAAATACGATCTCGTAGATTCGCTGAGTAATATGTTGGCGAGCGGTATTTATGTATTAATTATTGCCGTATTTTCTTTGTTTCTATTATTATTAGGAAGTTTAGCATTAGGATTTATTTTGGGAGGTTATTTTAATGATACAGGATTAGGTTTTCTTGCTGTAACTGGAATTTATTTCTTAATGATGGTTTTTTCTATTCTATTTAGAAAGAAATTAAAACTTTTCTTGACAAATATTGCCGTAGAAAACGCGATGGAAGCTATGTCTAACCAGGAAGATGACGAAGACGACGATGAAGAATAAAGAACAAATGTCTGCGATAAAAAATTTAGACGATTTGCGAATGGCAAAACGTAAACTAAAATTACAAATGAAAGTTGCTGAAAATAAACATGAAAATTCATTTGTAAATAAAGCAGTTAATCTTGTAACAAACTTAAAATCCGATACAAGTTTTACTTCTTCTAAAGTTGAAAGTGCATTAAATTGGGCTGGAGATAAAGCTTCAAAAAAATATCCAATGAAGGGAATTACAAAAATTTTAATTTCTGGATTGATTATGATAGCGGTTCCAATTATTACGAATAAAATTCAGGAATATATAGAAGAAAAATTATAAAATTATTTGATATTAAAAAACCACTTCGTTTGAAGTGGTTTTTTTGTGTGTTAATTTTAAGCTCGACTAATATTTTTCGTGAAAATATTCGTTTGGTATAATCGTTTTATTCTTTTTATCAACAGCTTCTTGGTTACGCAATTCCACTCGACGTATTTTTCCTGAAATTGTTTTTGGTAAACTCTCCACAAACTGCACAATACGTGGAATTTTGTAACGTGCTAAATGCTCTTCTGTATATCTAAAAATATCTTTTGCTAATTCTTCCGAAGCTTCATTTCCAGGTGCTAAAATAACAAAAGCTTTTACAGCATTACTTCTCAAATCATGCGGACTTGCCACAACAGCAGCTTCCATAATGGCATCATGCTCTAACAAAGCACTTTCTACTTCAAATGGTCCTACACGGAAATCAGACGCTTTTATCACATCATCATCACGCCCAACAAACCAAACATAACCATCTTCGTCTTTATAAGCTTTGTCTCCTGTATAATATAATCCATGCTTGAAAACTTTCGCCATTTTATCTTTCTGAATCAAATAAGTTTTGAAAATTCCATTGATGGTTTCTTCATTATGCACAACACAAATATTTCCTTCTTCGCAATCTTGTACAATATTTCCATCATCATCAGCAATCACAATATCGTATAAAAACGCAGGTTTTCCCATCGATCCATATTTAATCTTCTCATTTGGCAAATTCGCAATCATCGCAGTTGATTCTGATTGTCCATAACCATCACGAATCGTAATTCCTGTACCTTCTTTCCAGACATCTATAATTTCTGGATTAAGCGGTTCACCAGCTGCAACACATTGACGAAGTTTGAAATCATAACTTTTCAAATCTTCTAAAATCAATACACGCAGAGCTGTTGGTGGTGCGCAAAAAGTTGTTACACCCAAATCTTGAATGGTTTGTAATTGTTCTTTCGGAACAAATTTATCTGAATGATAACCCAAAATTGTCGCACCCATATTCCATGGAGCAAAAAAACTACTCCAAAAGAATTTCGCCCAACCTGGTTGAGAAATATTATAATGTAAATCACCTTTTTTCATTCCAACCCAAGAAGAAGTCGTGAAACCTCCAAGCGGATAAGTGTAATGCGTATGCACCACAACTTTCGGCATTCCTGTCGTTCCTGAAGTAAAAAAGTAGAATAAATCATCGTCTGGTTTTGTATCTGCAGCCTCAGCTTGAATAGATTCTTTCCATAACTCATTGATATTTATCCAACCTTCTCGCTCGCCTTCTGTGATTAATTTTACCTTAATCTTTTTATCAAATTTTGCTTCTGCTTCATCTATTTTCGATGCATTTGCTTGATCTGCTAAAGCAACTTCTGGAAAAGAAGACTCGAATCTAAACGTTAAATCCCTTGCTTCTAAAGTTGTTGCGGCTGGAATAATAATTAATCCACCTTTGATAGAAGCCAAATAACCAATCCAAGTAATCGGTAATAATGGAACTTGAGAAAACATTTTGTCTCCTTGTACAATTCCTTTGTTTCTTAAATAGTTTAAAAATTGATTGTATTTATCAGCTAAATTCTGAAAAGTATAATCTTCTCGTTCTTCATTATACTTCCAAATTAAACCTTTTTGAGTTCCTAATTGAGCAACATTATAAGGCTCAAAAATATCCTTCACCCAATTGAATTTCTCTGGTTTGAAAATTTTAATCTGTTTTAATTGCGTATAATTCTCTTCTTCGATGGATAATCGAATAGAGCTAAACAATTCTTGTACTGTCATTTATTTGTGGTTTTGAATAAATATAGAAAAATTATTTATTCAAACATAAGTTTTATGAATAAAAAAGGATGATTTTATAAAATCATCCTTTTTGTTATTTTTTATTGAGAATATATTAATCTCTACCTCTTCTTGAGTTTCCTGTTCTATTACGGTCTCCTCCACGGTAACCACCACGATCTCCACCTCTAGAATCACGGTCACGATCACCTCCACGGAATCCACCTCTGTCTCCTCCGCGATCACGATCTCCACCACGATAACCTCCACTTCTTTCACGGTCATTATCACGACGGCTATTGAAACCACGTCCGCGAGAATCTCCTCTGTCATTACGACGACGATCTCCACCACGACGCTCACCATCACCACGTCTAGGTTCTGGTTTAGAGATTTGAACATCTAAGTCTACTCCATCACGTTGTGCATCTTTGAAAGATTCTAACACTAATGATTCGAATTGTGTATCAACTTCGAAGAAAGAGAAATTACGTAAAATTTCAATTTTTCCGATTTCGATGTTACGATTACGAGTTTGCTCGTTAATTAAACCAATTAAGTTTGGAACACGTAAATTGTGTTTTTGACCAATATTAATAAAGAAACGAGAGAAATCACGTCCACCACGACGGTTAGAAGAACGATCTCCTCTATCACCACGATCTCCTTCAGAAGAAATATCTTTCGTGTTTTTGTAATATTCTAAGAAAGAATTGAACTCAACTGTCATGAAACGTTTTAATAAATCGTCACGATCTAAGTTCGCCAATTTTTCATTTACAGTTTCCATGTAAGGCTCGATTAATTCTTCATCAACTTCGATATTTTCGATTTTATCGATTAAAGAAATTAAACGTTTTTCACAGATTTCGGCTCCAGTTGGTACATTTTTAGGCTCGATTTTAGAAGCAATTAATTTTTCTAAATCTCTAATTTTACGCGCTTCACGTCCTCCTGAAATAATGATAGAAATTCCTTTGTTACCCGCACGTCCTGTACGTCCTGAACGGTGTACATAAACTTCTGGATCATCTGGTAAATTGAAGTTGATTACGTGAGTCAACTCATTTACGTCAATACCACGAGCAGCAACGTCTGTTGCAACAAGGATTTGAATATTTTGGTTACGGAATTTCTCCATCACGTGATCACGTTGTGATTGTGATAAATCTCCATGTAATGCGTCTGCATTGTAACCATCTTGCATCAATTTATCTGCTACGTCTTTCGCTTCGCGACGAGTTCTACAGAAAACGATACCATAAATATTTGGGTAATAATCGGCCAAACGTTTTAAAGCTAAGTAACGATCAGAAGAACGTACTAAGTAAACGTGATGCTCGATATTTTTTGATGCAGTATTTACTTTACTTACAGCAATCTCAACTGGATTGTGCATATATTCTGAAGCGATACGACGAACCTCTGAAGGCATTGTAGCTGAGAATAATAAAGTTTGTTTTTCTTCTGGAGTTGTTTCTAAGATAGAATCAATTTCGTCACGGAATCCCATGTTCAACATCTCATCAGCCTCATCTAAAACTGTCCAAGTGATGTCATTAATTTTTAATGCGCCACGTTTGATTAAGTCCATTGTACGACCTGGCGTTCCTACAACGATTTGCGGATTATCTTTTAATCCTCTAATTTGTTTAACGATGTCAGCACCACCGTAAACTGCCTGTACACGTACTCCACGCATATCTGCAGAAAAAGATTCTAATTCTTTTGCAATTTGTAAACATAATTCACGAGTAGGACACAAAATAATTGCTTGTACTGATTTTGAATTGCTGTCTAATTGATTTAAAACCGGAAGCCCGAATGCTGCAGTTTTTCCTGTACCTGTTTGCGCCAATGCAATAACATCTTGATCTGATGAAAGGATTTGAGGAATAGCTTTTTCTTGGATTGGAGATGGGTTAACGAAGCCCATTTTCTCAATTGCAGTTAGGATTTCTTCTTGAAGTCCTAATTCTTTGAATGTAATCATGTTAGATACGATACCGAGATAATGAAATTCATTTATATTTCATATCACGGTTTTATTTTAAATTATTTAACCAACAGATATGAAAGAATAAAATTAAATGGCTGAGCAGCCTAAAAAATCCCTAAATGAATATTCTTTAACATCCGTACCTTAACTCTAAAAGGCTGTGCAAATGTAAGGATTATTTTTGAAATACACAACACACATTCATAATCCTTACAATTAATACACATAATATTATTTTACTGATAATAAATAAGTTACTAACAATCTGCAATATTTACAGCAACTGCCAAACCTCCTTCAGAAGTTTCTTTGTATTTATTATTCATATCTTTTGCAGTTTCCCACATCGTATTCACAACTTTATCTAACGGAACTTTCGCAGTCAACGGATCTGTATCCAGTGCTAATTCTGCTGCATTTATCGCTTTAATCGCTCCCATTGTGTTACGCTCGATACAAGGAATTTGTACCAAACCACCAATCGGGTCGCATGTTAAACCTAAATGATGTTCCATTGCAATTTCGGCAGCCATTGTTACTTGCGCAGGAGTTCCTCCCATTAATTCGCATAATGCAGCTGCAGCCATAGCTGAAGATACGCCGATCTCAGCTTGACAACCTCCCATTGCCGCAGAAATAGTTGCTCCTTTCTTAAAAATAGAACCAATAACTCCTGCTGTTGTTAAGAATTGTTCAATCTCTTTTTGACCAGCTTTATGATTTTCGATCACCAAATAATACATCAAAACTGCTGGAATAACTCCTGCACTTCCATTTGTTGGCGCTGTTACAACTCTACCTAACGAAGCATTTACTTCATTAACAGCAAGAGCAAAACAACTCACCCATTTCAAGATTTGACGAAAATATACTTTGGTTTTTCGGATTGATGCAATCCATTCTTGTGAATTAGAATAAGGTGTTGCTCCAACCAAATTTTTGTGCATATCGTAAGCACGACGTTTCACGTTCAATCCGCCTGGTAAAATACCTTCTGTATGACAACCAATGTACATACACTCTAACATAGTATTCCAAACACGCATTAATTCGTGGTGAATTTCATCTTCAGTTCGAATTGTTTTTTCATTCTCGAACATAATTTCAGAAATCGATTTATTTTCTTTCGAACAAAATTCTAATAATTCTGTTGATGTATTAAATAAATATGGAAAAGCACAAGTGACATCTGTATTGGTAGCACTATCATCCTCTTTTGTAATAAATCCTCCCCCTATCGAATAAAACGTAGAAGATAATTCTTCGTTCTCATAGAAAGCTGTAAACATCATTCCATTAGCGTGAAAAGATAAAAACTCACGATTGAAAACGATATCAGTTTCGGGATTAAAATCAATTAAAAATTTATTTCCAAAATTTAATTGTTTATTTGTATTGATTGTATTAATAATATTCGAAATATCATCAACAGGAATATATTCAGGATCAGCACCGCTTAACCCTAACATTACTGCATAATCAGTTGCATGTCCTTTACCCGTAAGCGATAAAGAGCCGTACAAATCTACACGAACTTTTGTAATTTTATTAAAGATAGATGCAGCATCCAATTCTTTCAGAAAAGCTTCTGCAGCGCGCCAAGGACCTAAAGTATGCGAACTTGAAGGACCAACGCCAATTTTGAGCATATCAAATACTGAAATACAATCCATTTTGTACTTTTAATTTATATTTTTTCCACACAAGACAAATATAGCCGTTAAATTCTCATATTCACTTTATTTAAGCAGTTTTTTTATCAACTTAAACAATTAACATGCTTAAAATATTCATATTGAATGATATTAATACAAATAATTCAGCATCAAAAAAAGAGGTCACAACTAATTGTAACCTCTTTTCTAGACTTTATTAAGTTTTTATTTAAACTTGTGCCAATATGGATAGATAATCGCTAAACCATAACCTATAAACACAAATAATGTAAACATGGTAAAAAGTGTTCCATCTGCCATAAATTCGGGCTGCATTGCTGCTGACACAAATAATGATGTCACAACCATATATACACCAATTCTTTTATAAGATTTCACTAAAAAGATACCTATCAATGCAATAACTCCTAAAACAAGAGTCGAAATTGGATACCATTTTGGCATTTCTGGCGCATCTTCGTTCATCATTTGGCGGAACAAATAATCATTTGTCACCAATAATTGATAACCACGATAAAGAATACTCAAAATCAAGAAAACCATTATAAAGATCATTGACTTGAAAAGGAATGATGTTTTGTTTCCTTCGTGTTTCAAATCTTTTGTTTTGGTATTATCCGACATTAAAACTTTTGTGTCAAAAATATCGTCACGTTCTTGATTTTGTTCTACTTTTTGATCTGTCATAGCTTTATTTTAAAATAAGAAATCATATCCTTTCAAACTCAATTTTTCGTATTTTTCTTCATCAAAACGATACAATTTAGATACTTTACGATGTTGTTTAGGATCTGTTGTATTACCTGTTTCGATAATTAAATTTGAGTTAAAGATTTTCTTTCTAAAGTTACGTTTATCCAACTCACGATTCAAGGCTTTTTCATACAAACTTTGCAATTGCGCAATTGTAAACTCATCTCCAAGTAAGTTAAATCCTACTGGACGACGTTTTACACGACGTTTCACACGCTCTTTTGCATATTTTACAATCTCATTGTGATCAAAAGCCAAATCCGGAACACGGTCGTAAGCATACCATTCTCCACCTTGTGTTTTCACTTTTTCCTCTATTTGAGGTGTCAATTTAACCAAAGCGTAATAAGCAACATTTACAACACGTCCTAATGGATTACGAAAAACTTTTGTAAAAGCTTTCAATTGTTCAATATATGTTTGATGCTCATCGTAAGCAATTTTCTCAATCAACAATTCGTGAATTGCTTGATCGTTACTTACCGTTGGCGCAATATATTTTCCTGGCAAAACCAATGCTCCTTTGAAAGGATCGTTTAGTTTTTTATACACCAATATTTTGAGATCTTCTCCATCAAACCCGAAAAGTACGAGACTTGAACATAGAGCGACCTGAAAATATTTTTCTTTTTCTTCGTCTGTCATTTTGTGGGATGATTAATAAATTGAAATTTATTTTTAATGAAAAATTGAATGCATCAATCTATTTTTATCGTTAAAAGATTCTTCTAACGAAATCATAGATTCTGTTCTCAATACATCATCAATTTGATCAATTTTGTAGATAACATCTTTCGCATCAGAAGTATCTCTTGCACGAATTTTACAGAAAATATTATATTTTCCAGACACAACGTGAACCACTGTTACGTTAGGAATTTTATATAATTCATCTATCACTTTCTGAGTTTTGTTTGTTTTTGTAAGTAACAATCCTACATACGCAACAAACTGATAACCCATTTTATCATAATCTGTAATTAGTGTAGTTCCTTTGATGATTCCAGCCTCCTCTAATTTCTTGACACGTACGTGAATAGTACCAGCAGAAACATTCATTTTCTTTGCAATTTCTGTAAATGGCATTCTTGTATTGTCAATCAAATACATCAAAATTTTCTTATCAACATCATCAATTATGTAATTCATTTTCCTAATTTTTGATTATTATTATTATTTTAATAAAAAATCGAATTAATTTTTAGCAAAATTATAAATAAAACAAACAAACTTCAAAATATTTTTTAATGATTTATTTAATATTTTACTTTTGTTATAATAATAGTTCAAAAAAGAAAGAACTAATCACTTTTGTTTGTTTGCGCGAGTTTATTGTCTAACCACAATAAACTCATTTTTTTTTTATTTAATTTTGACTAAACCACGACGTTTTTGTTCCACTTTAGGTTGAGTACTTTTTTGATACGTAACTTTGACCGTATCTTTTGTAGTTTGACGAGTAGAATCTATTCTTCTTTCCTCACTTTTAAACTGTTTCGGAAGTACAATCGAATCAAATCTTTCTTGCTGTTGCTCTTCTTTTTTAGCTTTTGCTTTTCGTTTATTTTCATCTAAACCTAAAAATCCTCTAAACGTATCGAAGCTTTTGTTGTACTGAATTCCTACTCCGAAACTTTGATTTAAGTTATTTTCCATTCCTGGCAATAAACCGAAAGTTGTAGGTTTTGTAAATGCTTTTAAGACCAAAGATCCATTGTTTAATTTCGAGATATCATAAGAAACATCAAAATTCCCATCGAAGTTCTCTTGTACATTTCTATTATTTGTAACCGCAATTCCATACGAACCACGTAAACTTAAACGATTATTAACCCGATAAGAAACAGAAGTTCTAATTTTATCATTTGTCTCCGATTGCGCACTACCACCGACATACTCCATTTGTATATCTACATTGTTCGCAATAGAAGACAACATACCCGCAATTGTCGATAAACCAATATCAGCAGCTGTACTTGTTACACCAGATTGAACAGCCGAAGCATCACCAAATTTACCTGTCAATAAGATATAACTAAACTGAAGCATCTGTTCTTCTGTATTTGAACGGAATTTTGATTGTAACTGCGAATTGATATCCGAACCTGCATTAGGAATTGTTAATCCAAAATCGATAATAGGTTTTTTCAACGTTTCAGAAATATTAATTGATAAGAGAGCATCATAAATTTGCGAATATCCTACACCTAAATAGTCTCCAACATTTGACACCGAACGTTGATATTCAGCTGTAATATTAAGCGTTGCATCAAGTGGATTTCCTGCAAATTGTACCGAAGATCCTTTTTTGATTTTAAAATCTTTTGGAATCAGCGGAAATTGTCTAAACTCATATGTTCCACTTTCTATATTATATACCCCTGTAATACTCAATCCTGCTTTATTCATTAAGAATCTAAGATTTTCTGCAGTTCCTCGCGCTGTTGCTTTATCATTTGTAGCTGCATCAAAAATCAAATTCACCATCGCATTTGGATACGCATTGATGTTGACATCTATCGACATTCCTTTTGGTGCGTGAGGCTCGTTATTTTTCGATTTTTCATCTAGATGTTGGTTAGGAACAAAACGTACCAAATTATTTTCTGACTCAATTGTTGTACTTCCTGTATTTATCGTTAACTCAGAATTTCCAACCACTGTCGCATCTCCAGCAATCTCCAATTCCTCTACCGCACCAAACATAGATACATTTCCTTTCGCAAATACTTTTCCATAAAACAATTCATTGTCTTTAATAGACGTGTTCATCACCAATAAATTATCGGTATCAAAATCTAAGTTGAGACCCCATTTAGATAAATTACGAAAAAGAATTAAACCATCAACTTTTCCTTTTGTATTGTACGCAGTATCTTTAAATGCAATATCATTCAATCTAATAACCCCTTGTCCTGCTCCTTCTTTAAAAACAAATAGGTCGTTTTCTCCTTCAAATAAATAATCAGTTCCTAAGAAATTAACTTTTAATCCAAGATCTTTTGCAATCATATTTCCGCTAAGATTTGGTAAATCAATTGGTCCAGTAATTTTTAAATCACCAGATAACGTTCCACGCATATTAGAGAAAACAGATTTTAAGAATCCTTCTAAGAAATCGATATGAAACTCATCAAAATTGGCATCTACATCGACTTCAGGACCTGTTGGTTTATTAATAATATTACCATAAGCAACCAACGATTGAATTTGCTCTTTCTGTAAACTTGTTTCAAAATTAAATTGTTTATCCGCTACATTATAACCTCCTTGTAAAGTCAAATTACCAAGCTCAAAATCATTTAAACCTAACTTATCAATTTTAGCTTCAAGTGTTGGTTCTAACTTTTCTTTTGTTCTAATAATATCTACTTTACCGTTCGCTATACCGACAATTTTTAGATTATTCAATAATGTTTTAGGAATGATTTTTTCTAAATGCAAATCTTTAAAATCAGCATTGAAATTGTAATCTACATTGTTATTAAATAAACCACTTACTTTTAAATATTGTTCTTCCGATTCTAATGACAAATCTTCAACTTTTAATGATTTATTGATTCGATTAAAAATTACCCGATTAGAATTTGCATCATTCAAATGATTAATTGTCCATTGTGTCGAATCTATTTGTATTGTCGAAGGTGAAAATCCAAAAATCAAATCATTATTATTCTGAACTGTGTGAAAAAGATTTAGATTAAATAAAATTGGATTCTTACGACCTATATTAAAGTCTGTTTTGACAATCATTGTATCATTCTTCGGAATCGAATTTACGTTAATTGCATTAATCGTAACTCCACTCACTTTCATACTATCAATTTTCGCATTAAGTGTTGGTAGTTCTGCAATTGTATTTAGATTAACATTCGACTGAAACAATTGAATTCCTGCATATTTTATACCTGGAGTATCCAATGTCGCTTCCAATTGATTTTTCGTACCATCAATATAACCTTTAACATGTGTATCTGGCTCAATAGAAATCGATGGATCGATATATTGTAATAAATTTTCTTGCACATAAACATCAAACGAAAAAGCCTGATTTGGCGAAACTTTTTTATGGCGGAAAGATGGCACTAGATCTACAAGCGAATTATTGATAACATTTGCAACTTCAGTAATATTAAATTTACCATCAACAGTGGCTTTCATATAATCTGGCACATCTAATGTCATGATTTTATGCGAACCATCTATTTGAGAATTCAACATGACATGTGACAATTCTAACGTATCTTTTTTAGAACGGAAATAAAGATTTTTGACATCAATATTTCCCCTAAAATCATTAATATTTGTCAGCTTAAAATTCCCTTCAACATCGCCACGTACTATTGCATTTAGATTTTTTGTAACTCCAAGAAAATCTAAATTAACTTGACGAATGTTTGATGTAAAATCAAAATCATATGGTTTTCCACTGAAGTTAATTTTTCCGTTCAATTGTGCATTCAAATTAGGATCTTTGATATCAAACAAACCATTAAACTGATAATTTTTGACCAAACCATCTACCGTAATATTTTGATATCTTTTTCCAATCAAATCGATGTAACGAAGATTTCCATCTAAATTTAAATTGATATTTTTTAGATCAGTTCCTTTTCCATCAAATCTAAATTTTCCGCTTACATAACCCAAATCTTTTGCATTTGTTAATTGACGAAGATTAAGATTTTTCGCATCTAAAGTTCCCTTATAAATTAACGATTTTACATCTTTGTAATTCCTAATTTGAGCTTTAATATCAGCATCACCAAGTCCAGAAACTGCGTAACCATTCGCATGAATTTCATTTGGATTTAATGAAATATCACCACGATAATTTAAGTTTCCAAAACGAGTCAACATATTCGGAATTTTCTTAGAAACAAAGGTTGGAAGTAACTTTACAATTTTTTGATAGGATGTATTGATTTTTACATTTCTTGTCGAAAAATTTAGCGAAGAACCATGTGTCACATCTTGCAATTGTAAACGAGAAGCACCAACATAATTATCTTCTCCTTTCAATTCGAAATCTGTAAATGTTAAATTATTCAGGGTTCCATTTACTTTTCCATATAAATCAACCGAAGAATTTTTATCAAATAAATCAGTGAAATAGCGAATTTCTTTAAAATTAATTTTAGATCCTCGATCAAAAAAAACGTCCCAACGAACTTTATTATTAAAATCAGAAATATCCGAAGGTTGATTGTAACTCAATAATAAATTTCCGTTTAAAACAGACGTATCCGTTCGTAAATTTAAATTCCCAACTCGAATTTCTTTTTTCGAATAATGAACTTTTCCTGTGAAATTTTGTACGTTATACGTTTCTTTATTTTTTGTTGCAACAAAGCAGAAATTTTCTAAATCGGCCGTAATATCAGAATCAACTAATCGAAACTTTTTTACCGTCATGTTCAACTGCTTCGAATCCAACCAAACATTTCCAGAATTTTGATTAACAATTGAAACTTTTCCGTCCTGTAAAATAAAATCTCCATCTAATTTGAAAATCTTTTTCGGATCTTTTGGTTTATCAGAACTAAAACCGTTCACAAATTTGATGAAATTCGAAATCGAATCACCTTTGTAGGTAATCACACGAATTTCAGGTTCAATCAATTTCACTTCACTCAAATTGATATGATCTTTTTTGATTCCTGGAATTAACGACCAAACATTTATTGTTGTTTCTAAAGTCTTCGACTTCAAAAAATCATATTTGTAATCGTCTTTAATGTGTACACCATAGAAATAAATACGCCCAAAAAAATCAATATCAACCGCATCTACATACATTTGTGTGTTCAACGATTTATTTAATTTTTCTAAGGCAAAATGTGCTATTTTTGTCTGTACCGCAGGGATTTGTATTGCGATTGCTACTGTTAAAACAAGGGTTAAAACGAGTATAATCAACGACAATAAAAATCTTCCTATTCGTCTGACTATTTTCAATGGTTTAAATTTACGATATTTGCAGGGTAAAAATAAGTTATAAATTTTATTCTACAAGGAATTATGAGCGATAAAAACTACATTTTAGCCATAGAATCTTCTTGTGATGATACAGGCGCAGCAATTATTGACGGAAATAAAATTATTTCTAATGTTGTGGCAAGCCAAAAAATTCACGAAATATATGGTGGCGTAGTACCAGAATTAGCTTCGAGAGCACATCAACAAAATATTGTTCCCGTCGTAGATCAAGCCCTAAAACAGGCAAATATTAATAAAGAAGAACTTAAAGCAATCGCGTATACACGTGGTCCAGGATTGATGGGTTCGCTTTTGGTTGGCGGAAGTTTTGCGAAATCTTTCAGTCAATCATTGGATATTCCGTTGATTGAGGTTAATCACATGCAAGCACATATTTTGGCAAATTTTATTGAAGATGCCAACGACGAAAAACCAACTTTTCCATTTTTATGTTTGACTGTTTCTGGTGGACATACACAAATCGTGAAAATCAACAGTTATTTTGAGATGGAAATTTTAGGTGAAACAATTGATGATGCAGCTGGTGAAGCTTTTGATAAAGCAGGTAAAATTTTAAATTTACCTTATCCTGCAGGTCCAATTATTGACAAAAAATCTAAGATTGGAGATCCTACAAAATTCAAATTTGCAAAACCAAAAATTGATGGTTTAAACTTTAGTTTTAGCGGTTTCAAAACGTCAATTTTATATTTTATTCAGAAAGAAGTCAAAACGAATCCAAATTTTATTGAAGAAAATATTGACGATTTGTGCGCTTCTATTCAACATTCTATCGTTAATATTTTGATGGAAAAAGTAAAAAAAGCATCGGACGAAACTGGAATTAAACAAATTGCGATTGCAGGTGGAGTTTCGGCTAATTCTGAAATTCGTCAACGATTAAAAGATGGAGAAACAGAATTTGGTTGGAAAACTTTTATTCCAAAATTTGCTTATACAACAGATAATGCAGCGATGATTGCAATGGTTGGAAGTTTAAAATTTGATCAAGAGTTATTTACAAAAAACACAGCGAAATCTGTGGCTAAATACCATATTTAATGAAATTATTTTTTGGAGAAATTCATCACGAAACAGCTATCCTGAACGAAGAAGAAAGTCATCATTTTGCGAAAGTTTTGCGCGGAAATGAAGGCGATTTGGTTCATGTGACGGATGGAAAAGGAAATTTGGCTCAAGTTGAAATTACGTCGATTTCTAAAAAAGCAGTTGAAGGAAAAGTAATTGATTTAAAAACAAATTTCGAGCAGAAAAATTACTATTTACATGTTGCAATTGCACCAACAAAAACAATGGAACGTTTGGAATTTTTCTTGGAAAAAGCAACCGAAATTGGTGTTGATGAAATTACATTTTTGCAAACTTTTCATTCGGAACGAAAAAATATTAAAATTGAACGAATTGAAAAAATTGTTCAGTCTGCAACAAAACAATCGTTGAAAGCGTATTTGCCAAAAGTAAATGATTTGACAAAATTCAACGAATTTATCAAACAGGATTTTGAAGGTTTCACGAAATGTATTGCGCATTGCGAAGCGGATATTGAACGAACACCTTTAAGAACAGTTTTGGAAAATAACCCGCAGAAAATTTTAATTATGATTGGTCCTGAAGGTGATTTTTCGCGAGATGAAATTTTCGCTGCAGAAGATCACAATTTCACAGGAATTAGTCTTGGATATCAACGTTTCCGTACTGAAACTGCAGCTTTACAAGCTGTTTTTGCTGTTGATTGGGGATTGAAATAATATAATTAAGAAAGTTGTTTCAAAAATGTCATTTCGAATGAAACGTAGTGAAATGAGAAATCTAAATTACAGATTTCTCCATGCGTCGAAATGACATGACTAATTTTAGTCTTTTGAAACAGCTTTTTTCTTTCATTCGAAAATAAATATCTTTATCAAAATTTAAAACTTATGAAAAAATTAGCACTTATTTTGGGATTATTCATCGGTAATTTTTCGGTTGCGCAAACTGTAAATGATGTTCCGATTAAAGATATCAATGTTGATTATGTACAGATTATTGGAACTGGGCGAGGTTTGAGTACAAAAATGAATATTCGATTGGATTTTGGACAAGAAACCAAATCTTTTTCACTGAAAAATGGTTTGAAAATAAAAGATGAACGCGGAATTTCAGTGAAATTCAATTCGATGATTGATGCGTTGAATTTTATGTCTGCGAGTGGATATGAATTTCAGTTTGCCTACACATCAAAAGAAAATGATAACGATGCGCTTTATTATATTTTAAAAATAAAAAAATAAAAAAATCCTCAACTTATGTTGAGGATTTATATTGAGAGAAATTCAATTCTTAATTAATTTTTTGAGCAACGTAATCACTTTCGTTTCCTAAACGATCGACAGCTTTTAGTGCAACTGCTGTTAAACTTTTACCATCTTTGTGTTTCAAAATTGTTTGGTTTGTTTTGGTTTTATCCAAAATAGACGTTTCCCAATCGTTGTTGTAACGTGTGTATAAAATCCATTTCGAAACATTCGAATTCATTTTATAATCATTCCAATTCATCACAACTTCTGATGCTTTTGCATTTACAGACAAACTTGGTTTTGCCAAACGATCTGCTTTTATCCAATTCATAGTTGGCACCAAAGCTTTAGCTTTGTATGGACCTTCTTTCAGATAACTCAACATCGAAGGATTTTTCGTTAATCCAGCAATACTCCAGTGAATAACACCCACATTGTTTTGTAAAATTTCTCCAGCCATTTTTACCTGATTTGTAATCTCAGTTGTTCTATCCGAAACTTTCACTTCTACAGTATTCAAACCTGGCCAAAGATGACGATTATGTGTGTTTTCTGATTTCCACCATTCTAATAATTTCGGAAAACTTTGTCCTGTCGAATTAATTGGCCAATACAATTGTGGCGAAAAATAATCAACCCAACCTTTGTTCAACCATAATTTTGCATCTGCATACAATTCATCATATTGCGAAGAACCTGTAATTCCAGCAGGATATCCTGGTTTCCAAATTCCAAAAGGACTAATACCAAATTTTACAAAAGGTTTTTCTGCTTTGATTTCTTTATAAATACGCTCAATAATTGTATTCACATTTTGACGACGCCAATCTGCTCTCGACAACATTCCTCCATTATTCTTGTAAACATTCCAAGTTGAATTATCTGGAAAGTCTGCACCACCATTATACGATGCATATGGATAGAAATAATCATCAAAATGAACACCATCAATATCATAACGCGAAACGATATCACGAACAACTTCCGAAACGTGATCTTGCGTTTTTTTGTCAGCAGGATCAAACCAATACATACCATTCTTCAATCTGACCACATTACTTGGCGACCTTTTCACCATCGACTCACTTGTCACCGGCCCTCCACTACTGTGATGCGCTCTGTAAGGATTTAACCAAACATGCAACTCAATTCCACGTTTGTGCGCTTCTTCCACCCAAAACTCTAACGGGTCATAATATGGAGAAGGCGCTTTTCCTTCTTCTCCAGTTAAGAAGTAAGACCAAGGTTCAAAATTACTTTTGTACAAAGCATCTGCCGCTGGACGAACCTGAAAAATAACTGCATTAAAATTGTTTGCTTCTAACATATCCAACAACTTTATCGCTTCATCTTTTTGTTGCGTTGTCGTTAAATCTTTTTTAGAAGGCCAGTTAATATTTGCAACAGAAGCTACCCAAGCCGCTCGGAACTCACGATTTACTTCTGGTAATTTCACTGTAAAAACTTCATCTTTCTTATTCGAAATTTCAGTTTTTGATGTAGTAAGAATAGTTGTTTGCGTAGATTCTACAGGTTTTATAGGCTGCTTAGATTCTACTTTTTTATAAACTATTTTTTTCGAATTTTTATTTGAAGCACACGAAGATATGCCAATTGTAGCTATTCCGAAACACATCAAAATATATTTAAAATTAATATTCATTCGTTGAAATATGTATTTTTAACGTTACAAAATTAGTAATAAAGCTTTATTAATCCAGATTTTATCAAATATTTAGGATATCTAGATTTTACTTCTCTATTAAATTTACAAAATTTTTAGCTTCAAAAAGTATTATATAAATTTTATTCTTTACATTTTTGTACTCGCCTATAATAGATAAAAATATGTTTCTAATTATATGTTATGGCGTATTGATTATTTGTGTGAATGTTATTTTACAATCAACTGTCACTGTTTATTCGCTAAAATATCTACATAAATTTAATCTCAAAAAACAACATTTAACGTTTAGTCAAGTAATTTGGCAAATGGCATTATCTGTTTCTTTGCTTACTTTGTTACATGGCGCACAATATACAATTTGGGCGGCTACTTTTTATTTCAATCCAAATATTGACAATTTGTATAGTTTTCAAGAAGCAATCTATTTTTCATTAATCACATTTACAACCGTTGGTTATGGTGTTGTTGTGATTGATAGTGAATGGAAAATCATGGCTGGATTAGAAGCTATAAACGGAATTATGATGGTTGGCTGGTCAACTGCGTTGATGTTTTCTTACTTACAAATTATCTTAAAAAAGAATATTTCTGAATAAAAAAATCCCTTCAAAAATTTTTGAAGGGATTTTTAATTAATATTTATTTTTTTCCAAATTAACTTTCAATTCTTTGTAATAATCTGGCGCATTTGCATCTTTTTCTAAAGCTGTATTGACCCATTTCAACGCTTGATTTCGATCCAATTTATTCGAATAATAGAAGTTTGCCGAATTGTAAAAATCTCTTGCAGAAGAATTTTCGTTCAATTGATCTCCAATCATTTTTAAAACTTCGTTAATTGTATTCGTTTCAATATCCAAAACAACCGTTGTGTTATCCCAAGCTAATACCAAATTCGCTGATTTTTGCGTCACATTTGTAAAACGAATCTCAAACGTTTCTGTCTTATTGTTCATCGATTTTGTTGACGGAGCTTTCACTTTCAAAGCGATATTCGACTCCTTCCACTCTTTCGGATTTCCCCAGTTTTTCGTGTCTTTGTAAAAAATTACCTCCCACTCCTCTTTATTCGGAATGCTATACAACGCATATTCGCCAGCAGCCAACTCTTGTCCATTCACTTTGATTGGTTTATCAAATTTGATGACCGTATTTTCATTCGCACCAGTTCGCCAAACTTCTCCATTCGGTACCAATTTTCCAAATACTTTTCTTCCGTTTACATTTGGTCGATTATATTCAACTTCAAATTCTGTTAAACCTACTTTTTGTTCAACTTCAGCATGAGAACTTACCGCGGGAAATTTCATTTGAGCAAAAGCACAACTTCCTATTAACAAAGCTAAAACTGTTGATGTTATTTTCATATAATTATTTCTTATTCTTTATTTTATCTGTTTTTTTATCGTATCCATACGGACAATGTTTGCATCCACTTTTACAACAATACCCTCTTTTTTTTAGATATTGTTCAGTAAATATTCTGAAACCTTCTGGAGATAAATAATAATCTCCTTCTTCAAACTTTTTCATTTCTAACGCTGTGAATTTACAACTTTTATCTATAAACTATCATTAATTTTGGTATGATAATTATTTGCGAAACTTCTTCTAAATTTACGCTTTTTAACGCTTTTTAAATCAATATCTTTTCAGATTGATTAATTTTGCAATAAAATCGAATTACCTAAATCATGTTTGTAGTTGTTTTGCGTCATTTATTCCGAAAGAATTTTATTGGAATTACCATTTTTCCTTTCATTTTTTTGAGAGATAAAAAACTGAAAAATGATGAAGTTTTAATCAATCACGAAACCATTCATATCATTCAACAACTCGAACTTTTGGTCGTTTTTTTCTATCCTTTTTATTTTATTGAATATGCCATTCGATTGATTCAATATCGCGATCAACACAAAGCATATCGCAATATTAGTTTTGAGCGTGAAGCTTATGCAAACGAACACAATTTGAATTATTTAAAAAAACGAAAATTTTATAATTTTCTAAAATATATCTAAATGATTTGGAACGATTTTAAAGCTCAAATTCAAAACATTGACATCAAACATTTAACTTCTCAAAATATTCAACTTTCTATATTAAGAGAAGATTTGATTCATCCAGAAATCTCTGGAAACAAATACCGAAAACTGAAATATAATTTTATTGAAGCTGAAAAACTTGGTTTCAAGAAATTGATAACATTTGGTGGCGCTTTTTCCAATCATATTGCAGCAACGGCGGCAGCTGGTCAACTTCATCATTTCGAAACTATCGGTATAATTCGTGGAGAAGAATTAAGTGATAAAATCGATGAAAATCCTACGTTACGTTTTGCTCAAAAATGTGGAATGCAATTGCATTTTATTTCCAGAGAAGATTATCGAAAAAAAGATGAAGTAGAATTTATTAATCATTTAAATACTAAATATCCAAACACTTACGTTATTCCAGAAGGAGGTACAAATGATTTTGCGATAAAAGGTTGCGAAGAAATTTTGTACGATGATTGTTTCGAATATGATTTTATTGCTTCGGCAATCGGAACTTGTGGAACAATTGCTGGATTGATTGAAAGCTCGAAACCTCATCAAACAGTTTTAGGTTTTCCGAGTTTAAAGGGAGATTTTATCCAAAATGAAATCGAAAAATTGACAAATAAAACGAATTTCACTATTTTTAATGATTATCATTTTGGCGGATATGGGAAAGTTTCGGATGAATTAATTACTTTTGTAAATGATTTCAAGCGAATTAACCATATTCAATTGGATCCTATTTACACTGGAAAAATGGTTTTTGGTATTTTTCAATTAATTAAAAATCATTATTTTAGTGATAATTCTAAAATTCTTTTGGTTCATACAGGCGGATTGCAAGGAATTGAAGGAATGAACAAACTTTTAAAGAAGAAGAACAAAAATATTATAGAATGAAAAAATTGTTATACATTTTTAGCTTAGTGTTGTCGATTTCGACGCAAGCACAAGAAAGTAGAGACATAACTTACATTCGAAAACATGCTATTTTAGCTGTTGAAGAAATGCAACTTTACAAAGTTCCAGCAAGTATTACGTTAGCACAAGGATTATTGGAAACTGGAGGCGGACAAAGTAAATTAGCCGATCAAGCCAATAATCATTTTGGAATAAAATGTAAAGGTCCTGAAGAATGGTCGTTGGATAAACCTCGTATTTATCACGATGATGATTCGAAAGGAGAATGTTTTAGAAAATATTCTTCAGTTGAAGAAAGTTATAGAGATCATTCTAAATTTTTGGCTTTAAGACCTTATTACAAAGCTTTATTTTTCTTAGATCCGACAGATTATAACGCTTGGGCAAATGGTCTGAAAAAATCTGGTTATGCAACTGATCCAAAATATGCTTCAAAATTAATTTCGAGAATTGAGAAATATAATTTAGATCAATTTGATAAGATTTCTCCAGAAGAAGTTTATACAAAATTGTATACATTATACAACAATCAGGATGATATGATGATGGCAAATAATTCATCGAAATCTAAAACGAAGAAAGAATCTAAAACAATCAAAGAAGAAATTGCATTAGCGTCTTATCAACCAAATAATAATAGTATAGAGAAAAATGAGCCTAGTGTAAATAACAAAACAATTGCTTACGAAACTCGTCCTCAAAATCCTACAACTCGCATTAAAAATCACAAGAATAATATTCCTTATATTGTTGCTCAAGCGGGAGAAACAATTGCGACTATTTCTAAAACATACAACAAAGTTCCTTCGGATATTGCGAATTTCAATGAAATACAAATGGGTTCTAAATTGAAAGATGGACAAATTGTATTTTTCGGAAAAAAGAAAACAAAAGGTTCTGATTATTCATACAAAGTACAAGAAGGTGATGATATGTACACGATTTCGCAACGTTTTGGTGTAAAAGTAAACAACCTATATAAACTAAATCGTATGGAACCAGGTGAACAACCTAAAATTGGTCAACGTATTAATTTGAAAACAAAAGTTAGAGCATAATGAGCTCAATAATAAAAAAAAGCTTCCAAATGGAAGCTTTTTTTATTTCATCATTTTGAGAATATCAACCAATTGTTGATTGATTCCTCCTGTTTGATAATCCATCGGTGCAGGCGCGCGATCAATCATAATATTTCCTTCTTTGTCTAAAATAATAAAAGTCGGAATGTATTCTATCTTATAATCAAAGCCAAAGTTATCTTCTCTTCCTGCAAATAACTGTACACCAGACATCTGATTTTCTCTCACCATTTTTTCCCAAATTGGCTTATCTTCTAATTTATCCAAAGAAACACTTACAAAATGAATTGGTGCATTATGAAATTGTTTTTCCAATTCTTTCATAAAAGGAATTTGAACTTTGCAAGGTCCACACCATGTTGCCCAAATATCCATGTAGACATATTTTCCTTTGAAATCTGATAAGTCAAATCGTTTTCCATTGATATCAGCCAAAGAAAAATCTGGTGCTTTTATCAATTCTTTCGGAATTTCTGATTCTGGTGATTCTTTTTTTGCAACAGAATCAATCTTTTCTATTTCAGCAGATTCTTCAATTTTTTGTTCGGATTTATTACAACTAAAAAATGTAAAAAACATTGATAGTAATAGTAGTTTCGTTTTCATTTTATTTTTCAAATAAGTATTAAAAAACTTGATAATATCTATAAGTCTTTCGTCAAAAATAAACATTTAAACGTTAGCAATTTCATAAAATACCTCAATTCACTTGACAAAGGGGTATCTGACATCGTATATTTGCAAAAAATTGTACAATTATGAAAATGAAAACCTCCGATTTCGACTTTACTTTACCTGAAGAACTTTTAGCAGATCGCCCTTCTGAAAACAGAGACGAAGCTCGCTTAATGGTTGTTCACCGTGACACCGGAGAAATTGAACATAGACAATTTAAAGATCTTATCGAGTATTTCGACGAAGGAGATGTAATGATTCGTAACAATACGAAAGTTTTCCCTGCTCGTTTGATGGGTAACAAAGAGAAAACTGGTGCTCAAATCGAAGTTTTCTTGCTAAGAGAATTAGATGCTGAGACTCGTTTATGGGATGTTTTGGTTGATCCAGCGCGTAAAATTCGTATCGGAAATAAATTATTCTTCGATAATGATGATACATTAGTTGCAGAGGTTGTTGACAATACAACTTCTCGTGGACGTACTTTACGTTTCTTATTTGATGGATCTTACGAAGAATTCCGTGCAAAATTGAAAGAATTAGGAGAAACTCCACTTCCAAAATATATTTTACGTGATGTTGAACCAGAAGATGCAGAGCGTTACCAAACAATTTATGCAAAACACGAAGGAGCTGTTGCTGCACCAACAGCTGGTTTACACTTTTCTAAACACTTATTAAAACGTTTAGAAATTAAAGGTGTTGATTTTGCTGAATTAACATTACACATTGGTTTAGGAACTTTTCAAGCTGTAGAGGTTGAAGATTTATCTAAACACAAAATGGAGTCTGAGCAAGTTATTATTCCTCAAGAATCTGCTGATCTTGTAAATCGTGCAATTGACGAGAAGAAAAAAGTTTGTGCTATTGGTACAACTTCTATGCGTTCTATCGAATCTTCTGTTTCTGCAGATGGTCATTTAAATGCATTTGATGGTTGGACGAACAAATTTATTCACCCACCATACGATTTCTCTATTGCAAATTGTATGATTACAAACTTCCACACACCAAAATCTACATTAATCATGATGATTTCTGCGTTTGCTGGACACGATTTAACAATGAAAGCATACAACGAAGCTGTAAAAGAAGGATACAAATTCTACTCTTACGGAGATGCAATGTTAATCTTATAAGACAAGTTTGAGTACAACAAAAAAAGATATACGAAAGCTTTCACAAGCTGAGATTGAAGATTATTTCAAAGAGATTGGAGAAAAATCATTCCGCGCAAAACAAGTGTACGAATGGTTATGGAAAAAGAATGCGCATCAATTTGATGACATGACGAATATCTCAAAAGCTCTACGTGAGCAATTGGGAGAATCTTTCCAAATTCAACCTGTTGAAGTTGATCTTCTACAAAAATCTAACGACGGAACCATCAAGAATGCGGTTAAACTTCATGATGGTAACGTTGTGGAATCTGTTTTAATTCCGACTGATTCTCGCACAACTGCATGCGTTTCTTCGCAAGTTGGTTGTAGCTTGGATTGTACTTTTTGTGCAACAGCGCAATTAAAACGTATGCGTAACTTAACAGCTGCCGAAATCGTCGATCAAGTTGTGATTATCGATGAAGAAAGTAAACGTTATTTCAATCGTCCTTTAAGCAATATCGTATTTATGGGAATGGGAGAACCTTTGTTAAATTATAACGAAGTAATTTCTGCCATCAAAAAAATCACATTGCCAGAAGGACTAGGAATGGCTCCAAGACGAATTACAGTTTCTACTTCGGGAATTCCTAAAATGATTGAAAAACTGGCTGACGAAGATTTACGTGTTAACCTTGCGGTATCTTTACATTCGGCTCGAGAAGAAGTTCGTAATGTGATTATGCCTTTTTCTGTTAAATTTCCGTTGACGGATTTAATGGATAGTCTTCAATATTGGTACCAACAAACAGGTTTACGAATTACGTTCGAATATATTGTTTGGGGCGGTGTTAATGATAAAAAAGAAGATATCGATGCATTGGTAAAATTCTGTCGAAAAATTCCTTCTAAAGTGAATATTATCGAATATAATTCGATTGATGACGGAATCTACAAACAAGCATCAGAAGAAGCAGTTAACAATTATATCAAAGCTTTAGAATCCAACAATATTGTGGTAAATGTACGTCGTAGTCGCGGAAAAGATATTGATGCAGCTTGCGGACAATTAGCCAATAAAACTGGAAATGATTAAAACATAATCAAATGAAATATTTAGCCATATTTTTATTTTTGATTCTGACTAAATTCTCTTTCGCGCAAATAGTAGAAAACATCGATACAATTTCTATTGATGATTATAAAATGGAAAGTATCAACTTACCGCCTACTTTGAACGAAATTTCGACTTTAGAATATGAAAAAGAAGATAAAAATGTGGCTTCTTTTTGGGGTTTAAACGATTCTGATTCCAAACCAGAATTGTATCGTTTTGATGCAAAAACAGGTAAAATTATCAATACTATTTTCATCACAAATGCTCCAAATATCGATTGGGAAGAAATGTCTTCGGATGATAATCGAATTTATTTTGCTGATTTTGGAAATAATTTGGGCAAACGAAAAGATTTAGCCATTTATTTTATCCAGAAATCAAACATCGATTATTCAAAATCTTATCAGCAATTAAAAGCTGAAAAAATAGAATTTTATTATCCAGATCAAGAAACTTTTCAGTTCAAAAATATGACGACAAATTGGGACGCAGAAGCATTTTTTGTCTACCAAAATCAATTGCATATTTTTACAAAAGAATGGTCAAATATGTCAACGTCTCATTATGTTGTTCCTATTGACTCTTCTAAAAAACACGCAGCCAAAAAGTTAGAAACTTTTCCTACAAATTACGCTGTAACTGCTGCTTATATCGATGCTGATGTAAATAGTTCTACCAAAGGAGTTTATCTGTTAGGCTACACAAAAGAAGCGTTAACGTTTATCAGTTGGTTTGATTTGCCAAAAGATAACAATCAGTTATTCTTCACTTCTCAAGTTAAAAAAATAAGTTTACCTTTGGGCTTCACGACACAGTTGGGACAATTGGAAGGTATTTCAGTTTTGCCAACCGAAAACAAAATTTGTTTTAGCGGAGAGGAATTTAATTATAAAGGATTCTATGCAAAACAGGTTGTACATTGCATCAATAATTTTACGAATTAAAAAACTAAATTTTGGGTAACACGGTAGATTTGATTAAAGCTCCGATCGCGGAGGAAATGAAATTGTTTGAACAGAAATTCTTCGAATCGATGAAGAGTAATGTTTCGCTTCTTGACCGTATTTCCAATTATATCGTGCGTAGAAAAGGAAAACAAATGCGTCCGATGTTTGTATTTTTAACTGCAAAATTAAATGGCGAAGTACAAGAACGTACCTATCGTGCAGCTTCTTTTATCGAGCTTATTCACACCGCAACTTTGGTACACGATGATGTAGTGGATGATAGTACATTGCGTCGTGGTTTCTTTTCACTTAATGCGATTTGGAAGAACAAAGTAGCTATTTTGGTGGGAGATTATTTTTTATCAAAGACCTTAATTATTTCGACTAAAAACAAAGATTTCGATTTACTTGAAGTTGTTTCGGTTGCGATACAGGAAATTTCGGAAGGTGAATTATTGCAAATCGAAAAAGCGCGAAAACTTGATATTACAGAAGATGTATACTTCGAGATTATTCGAATGAAAACGGCAACGCTTATCGCAGCTTGTTGTGAAGCTGGTGCGCGTTCTGTTGGTTGTTCGGAAGAAGTAGCGAAGAAAATGCATCGCTTTGGTGAATTGGTTGGAATTGCCTTTCAGATCAAAGATGATTTGTTTGATTATACCACTTCTAATGCAATTGGAAAGCCTGTCGGAATTGACATCAAAGAACAAAAAATGACGTTACCGTTGATTTATTCAATTAACACAGCGAATGAAAAAGACAAAAAATGGTTAATTAATTCGGTAAAACGTTACAACAATGACAAAAAACGTGTACGCGAAATTATTCAGTATGTGAAAGATCACGGCGGAATTGAGTACACGCAAAAAATGATGAAACAATATAGCCAAGAGGCTTTAGATATACTATACGAATTTCCCGAAAGTGAATTTCGAAATTCATTGGAAACAATGGTGAAATACGTAATCGAAAGAGAAAAATAACAAAAGGACTTCTTATTGAAGTCCTTTTTGTTTTATATTAAGAATTAACATTTCTAAACTCTAGATGCGATATTGAAACAAGTTCAATATAACTTCGATAAATTAAGATCTATTTTCAATAATAAATTAAGGGAGAATTTCAAGTTGAATTCAATTCAGCTTCTCATCACTTTAAAAACTAAATCAACCTCACGACATTACGAATTAAGTCAGCTTGGTTCTAGACACTTTGTTTACAACATAAAAAAGCCATTACAAACCGTAATGACTTTATATTTTGATTAAAACCTTATTTTTAAATGGATTTCTGATAAATATAATCATCCATAATATATCCATTTCCAATGTCAAATGTTTTTGATTCCATATTCTTGAAACCATTTTTCTCATAAAAACGAATTGCTTTCGCATTGTGTTTATTCACCGTTAAATGAACAGCTTTTGCTCCTTTTTCTCGCGCATAATCTACAACTCTATTCAACATCAATTGTCCAATTCCTTTGGTTTGATTAGACTCTTTCAAGTAAATTTTGGATAAGAAAACAGTATTATTTTCATCTAATTTGTAATGCAAATAACCAGACGGAACATTATCAATTTTCAGGATTTCCCAAACATCTCCATTTACAATTCCTTCGTTTACTTTATCAGTATTATACATCATATCAATCATATAATTGATTTGATCTTGTGATAACAAATCCTTGTAACATTCGTTCCAAATCTCATTTGCCAAAGGTTGAACTAAATGAATGTTTTTCTCATTAATAGTGTGAAAATGAGGATAAACGTCCAATTTTACTGGATTTATTTTTTGATTAACTTCTAAATTTTGTAGAATTTCATCTTTACGTTTATCAATTTCGACTTCTAACATTTGCAATGTCCATTTACGCTTTAATGAATTGTAATAAAACATTCCGATACCAATGTATAAAAAGACTTGTACAGCAATTGACACATAATTTTCGGCCAAAAATTTATTCATTTTAAGGCTATTTTCCATCAAATTATCCATAGATGAACTATTAAAATTAACACCGATATCAATAATTCCTGAAGCAAACAATAAAACAAATACAAAAGAAAAAGCAATCTCACCCGCTATGTATAATCCTACTGCTGATAAAACCGTTTTTAATTTATCCTTTTTGAAAAATTTTGCTAAGAAATAGAACTGAAAACTAAATATGATGATTAGAAACACTGTTTATTATTTTTTATGTCTCACAAAAATACGAAAAATATGCCCGCAAACATTTATATTTGTATGAAACATATCAAAACAAAAAGTGATTTATTATGTATAGCGATAAATTTCAAAACTACTTACAAACGCAATTGAATGATTTAGAAGAACAAGGATTATTCAAAAAAGAACGCATCATTGCTTCTCCTCAAAGTGCAGAAATTACATTAGAAAATGGTAAAACATTACTTAATTTTTGTGCGAACAACTATTTAGGATTATCTGATAATAAAGACGTTATCTCAGCTTCTCAAAAAATGTTAGATGACCGCGGATACGGAATGTCTTCGGTTCGTTTTATTTGTGGTACGCAAGATGTACACAAACAATTAGAGAAAAAAATCGCTAATTTCTTAGGAATGGAAGATACGATTTTATATGCTGCTGCTTTTGACGCAAATGGTGGTGTTTTTGAGCCTTTGTTTACAGAAGAAGATGCTATTATTTCTGATGAATTAAACCACGCTTCTATTATTGATGGTGTTCGTTTATGTAAAGCTGCTCGTTATCGTTATAAAAACAATAATATGGCTGATTTAGAGGCTCAATTAATTGTAGCTTCAGAAAAAAATCATCGTTTCAAAATTATTGTAACAGACGGAGTTTTCTCTATGGATGGTATCGTTGCAGACTTAAAAGGTGTTTGTGATTTAGCTGATAAATACGATGCTTTGGTAATGGTTGATGATTCTCACGCAACTGGTTTTATTGGAAAAACTGGACGTGGAACACATGAGCACAACGAAGTAATGGGACGTGTAGACATCATTACATCTACTTTAGGAAAAGCTTTAGGTGGTGCAATGGGTGGATTTACTTCTGGTAAAAAAGAAGTAATCGAAATGTTACGTCAAAAATCTCGTCCATATTTATTCTCTAACTCTTTAGCTCCTGGAATCGTTGGCGCTGCTTTGCAAGTGTTAGAAATGTTAGAAAATGACACAACTTTACGTGATAAAGTAATGTGGAATGCTGAATATTTCCGCAAAGAAATGGTTGCTGCTGGTTTTGATATTCCAGAAGGTGATGCTGCAATTGTACCTGTTATGTTGTATGATGCAAAATTATCTCAAGTAATGGCAGACAAATTATTAGATGAAGGTGTTTATGTAATCGGATTCTTTTTCCCTGTTGTTCCTCGCGACAAAGCACGTATTCGTGTACAATTATCAGCTGCACATACAAAAGAGCAATTAGATCATACAATTGCTGCTTTTACAAAAGTTGGTAAAGAATTAGGAGTGATTAAATAAGAATTTGTTTTTTCAATATTATATTAGCGACTAAATATTTTTAGTCGCTTTTTTTATATATTTAACTTATGCTTTTCAAAAATAAAACATATCAAATAACGACAAATCTTTCTGATCAAGAAGTTTTTAAAATACTGAATGATAATACAGAAGAAAAAAGAATTCGTTTTTCTAAAAGTAAATATGAATTTGAAGGGATAGTTTATAAAGATCATTTCAATTTGATGAAAACGATTAGCGGACGAAATAGTTTTAATCCTCAAATTATTGGTCATTTCAATACCAACGACAATAAAACCACTATTGTTTACAATTTAGAATTAAACTCTTTTGTTTCAATATTTTTCATTGTTTGGATAAGTATTGTGACTTTATTTTTTATAATCTCACTTTTTCAAATTATTACTAATGGAATTCATAATTTTTTAACTTTAATTTCTATTCCGATGTTATTTTTTGGATTCATATTATATTTTGTTGCTACAAAAATGTCTGAGGATAAAATCACTGAAACTTTTGAAAAATTATTTCAAGAAAAAGTTCAAGAAGTAAAATAATTCAACGCCACGAATTGTCTCTCAAAATCCTTACTTTTACAACAACTCAACGAAAGAAAATTTCAAAATGGCTCAATTCATAGAAAATGTTGTAAAAGATTTAGTCCAAAATCAAAAAAACTTTATCAACACCACTTTAGTTTTACCAGGAAAACGTCCCATGTTATTCTTCAAACAAGAATTTCAGCGTCAAGCGCAAAATATCATTCTTCCACAAATGAAAAGTATCGAAGAATTGATGAGCGAACTTTCTGGTTTAGAAATTATTTCTGGAATTAATCTATGGTTCAAAGCGTATCAAGCCTATAAAAAAATCGTTGACAAGCCTGATTCTTTCGAAGATTTTATCAAATGGGGACCAACTGTTTTGAAAGATTTCGATGATATCGATGCTTCTTTGCAACCTGCGCATAAAGTTTTAGACTATTTGATTTCGGTAGAACGAATTAGTCAATGGGGAGATGGAAAAATTGAGATTGGGAAAAATGAAATCATTCAAAATCACTTAACGTTTTGGGGAATTGTTTCAAAATTATATTTTCAATTACAACAAGATCTGTTGGATTCGAAAGAAGGTTATGCTGGGATGGTTTTTAGAATCGCAAGTGAAAAGGTTGAAGAGATTGTCGAAAACAGAACTTCACATTATGTTTTTGCTGGTTTTAATGCCTTGACAAAAGCAGAACAAGCACTAATTTTTCGATTAGAAAAAGAAAAATTAGCCACTTTATATTGGGATGCAGATAAATATTATTACGAAAATCCGAATCAAGAAGCTGGTTCTTTTCTAAGAAAATACAAAGAAAAAATAAAACCTATCAATTGGGTGGTTGATGAATTTTCGAGACCAAAAAATTTACAGACAATTGGTGTTGCAAAACAAGTTGGACAAGCAAAATATATTGCAGATTTAATTAGAAATCTCAACGAAGATGAGATAAAAAATACCGCGTTGATTTTGGCTGATGAATCTATTTTACCAGCAATTCTCAATTCGTTGCCCGAAAATATCACACATCTCAACATTTCGATGGGAATTCCGTTACGTTCTGTTCCGTTAGCGCAATTTTTCAAATCAATTTTTGAGTTGCAAATGAATCGGGAGAAGTTAGGAAAAGGAACCATGTTTTATTTCAAAAATGTCTTACAAATTCTTGAAAATAAAACATTATCTCTTTTTAGCACAGAAGAAAGTCGAAGATTAATCGGTGATATTCGTTTACAAAATAGAATATTTAATTCTCAAAATTCGATTCAAAATGCCTTAAGAGAATCAATCTTTAAATCTATTTTTCATATTCCGAAAAGCATCACTGAATTTATTCATCATCTAAAAAATTGGACAGACGAATTACTGCATCATCCTTCGATGAACGATTTGTTGACAAAAGAATATTTGTTCTTTTTCAAAAAAGTTTTCAATCAATTGCACGAAAATTTGTTGAGTGTTGATGATATCAAAGATTACAGAACCTTGTTTTTATTGTACAATAAAATCGTTTCTTCCGAGACAATTTCCTTTATTGGAGAGCCTTTGAAAGGTTTACAATTGATGGGATTATTGGAAACTCGTTTATTGAATTTCGATAATATTATCATGACTTCTGTGAATGACGAAATTTTGCCTTTGGGACGACAAAACAATACATTTATTCCGTATGACATTCGCAAACAAATGAAATTGAATACATTTACCGAAAATGATTCGATTTATGCATATCACTTTTATCGTTTGATTCAGCGTGCGAAAAACGCTTATTTCGTGTACGATACCGAAGCTGACGGAATGGGTTCTGGAGAAAAATCTCGCTTTTTGGCTCAAATCAAATTTGAAAGTAATCACGAAGTGAAAGAAACTTTTGCTGCTCCAAGTTTTGTTACAAAACCTTTGAAAGAAATCATTGTTCCTAAAACTGACGAAACAATGGCTAAACTTCAAAATTGGGCTGAATATGGAATTTCACCTTCTTCACTTTCGACATATTTACGCAATCCGTTAGATTTTTATGAACAACGTGTTTTTAATGTAAATGAAGTCGAAGAAGCCGAAGAAATTGTAAGCGCAAGAACGTTAGGAAACATTGTACACGGAGCTTTAGAGGATTTGTACACGCCTTATATTGGACATATTTTGCATGAAAATGATTTCAAAAATATCGAAAAAATAAAAGATAAAACCTTACAAAAACATTTTAGCAAAGAATATAAAGATGGGCATTTAGATAAAGGACCAAATTATTTGATTTATAAAATTGCAGAGCGAATTGTAGATGGCGTTTTGTCTAAAGATACAACTACTGCAAAAGAAAATGAATTTGTTATTCGAGCTTTGGAGAGCAAGCTCGAAGTTGATTTTACACTTACAAATGGCAAAATTGTAAAACTGAAAGGGGTGATTGATAGAATTGATTCTGTCAATAATCAAACTCGAATTATTGATTACAAAACTGGTTATGCGAAAGATATTTCGGTTAAAACCGAAGAAATAGAAACCGTTTACAAAAAAGAAGATAAAGCCAAACAATTGCAATTAATTTTCTATGCTCATTTATTTTATGCAGACAAAAAAAATCTAAATAAAGACATTGAATTGTGTATTTATCCGATCAAATTTCCAAATAAAGATTTAATTAAACTTTCGGTTGATAAAAATACAACCATCGATTATTCGATTGTCGAGAATTCTAACGCGCCAATGTCAACATTAATTGAAGAGATTTTAAATCAAGAAATTCCGTTCAAACAGCCAGAATAGTACACAATACACTATAAAGAAAACCCTTTATAAATACTACATACAAAGGGTTTTATATTTTATTTGGTGTATAAATTGATTTATATTCTTAATAATTTGCTAAAAAATAGTAGTTTTGGAAAAGTTTAAAATCGCATAATGAAAAACAATAAACTTTTTATAGCTATTATTATTGCCCTTCTTATCGGGGTTGCGCTTGGAGGATATGTACATTATAATACCTCGCCAGAATTTATTAAAACATTTTCGACTAACATAAAACTTCTTGGTACTATTTTTATTCGTCTTATTCAGATGATTATTGCGCCTTTAGTTTTCTCAACATTAGTAGTTGGTATTGCTAAAATGGGTGATATGAAAATGGTTGGACGTGTTGGTGGACGTGCAATGGGTTGGTTTATCACAGCTTCACTTACTTCTTTGGTGATTGGTGCTATTGTTATCAATGTAATGAAACCTGGAGAAGGATTGAATATTGAAATCGATTCAAGTTCTGCTCAAGATTTATTAAAAGGTCAAGCTTCGCTTACATTAGAACATTTCATTACACATATGATTCCTAAATCTGTTTTCGAATCATTTGCAACAAATGAAATCTTACAAATCGTTGTTTTCTCTATTTTCTTTGGTGTCGCAATGGCAGCTTATGGAAAAGAAGGCGAAATGATTACGAAAGCGTTAGATAAAATTTCGCATATCGTTTTAATCATGGTTGGATATGTAATGTGGACTGCGCCATTAGGAGTTTTAGGAACTATTTCTGCTGCTATTGCAACGTACGGATTCGGTATATTCTTACTTTATGTTAAATATTTAATCGCCTTCGTAATTGGTATTTTGCTTCTTTGGGCTGTTTTAATTTTGGTTGGATATTTCATCTTAGGAAAACGAGTAATCGACTTATTAAGACACATCAAAGCGCCATTATTAATCGCTTTCTCTACAACTTCATCAGAAGCTGTATTCCCAAAATTAGTTGAAGAATTAGAAAAATTTGGGGCTCAAAAGAAAATTATTTCGTTTACTTTACCGCTCGGATATTCCTTCAATTTAGATGGATCGATGATGTACATGACGTTCGCGTCGCTATTTATCGCGCAGGTTTATGGAATTCACATGCCGATCGAGAAACAAATTTTGATGTTATTAGTCTTAATGCTTACTTCAAAAGGTGTTGCAGGTGTGCCAAGAGCTTCATTAATTGTAGTGGTTGCAACTTGTTCGATGTTTGGAATTCCACCAGAAGGAATCGCATTGATTTTACCAATCGACCATTTCTGTGATATGGCTCGTTCGATGACGAATGTTCTTGGAAATGCTTTATCGACTGTTGCAGTTGATAAATGGGAAGGACACGTCGCAATTGAGCAAACATATACACACGATGATGATCATCACAAAGCTTAAATAAATTGCTTTTCAAAAATATTACAAGAAATGCGACCTGATTAAGGTCGCATTTCTTGTAATAATCTCATTCGTTAACCGATTACAATTCGTTATAGTTAGAGAATTTAGGATGAACAATTCGTTTCCATTCCGGATGTTTCTTGATGTAGGCATATACATAAGGACAATACGGAAACAAAGGATTTTTATGTTCCTCCAAATAAACCAATGTTTTTTCAACCAAAGCAGCAGCAACGCCTTTTCCTCCTAATTCTTCAGGAACTTCGGTATGAATCAATTGATAATATCATCTTCTTCTTTATAATCTATAAAAGCGATGTATCCGTCTACATTCAGCTCAAAACGAAAAGCTGATTCATTTTTTACAACCTGTAAAGGAATTAATTCTTCATTCATATTATTTCTTTTTTTATGACAATAATCCGATAAAAATCTGTTTTCAGAATTGATATACATCAAAAAAGCAATCAAAAACTTTGATTGCTTTTTCCTAATACTTTATACTGATTTCAACTCTATTAATGTTATTTCTGGCCAAACACCTACTCTTCCTGGGTAAAAATGATAACCAAATCCGCGATTTACATTGATAATCTTTCCTTCAAAATCATAAAAACCTGCCCATTGCGGATACACATATTGCGCCGGACTCCAACGCAAACCAATTTTCGGAACTTCAATTCCTAATTGCATTCCATGCGTATGTCCAGACAAAGTCAAGTCAAAATGTTTCGGATGATTTTTCAATATCTCATTCCAATGCGAAGGATCATGAGACATCACAATTTTAAAATCTTCTGTATTTACATAATTCGAAGCTGCATCAATATCACCTAATTTCTTAAATCGTGTTCCCCAATTCTGAACGCCAATCAATGCAATTTTTTCACCATTCTTTGTAATAAATCGGTTTTCATTCAATAATAATTTCATTCCAATCTTAGGGAAAATCGCTTTAATTTTCTCAAAATTATCTTGCTTTTCTTCCTCCGTTTTCCAATCCGAATATTCTCCATAATCATGATTTCCTAGCACTGCAAAATTTCCGTGCGGCGCTTGTTTTATTTTAGAAAAAACATCGTACCATTTGTCCATTTCCCAATGAAAATTATTCACAATATCACCCGTAAACAATAGTATATCAAACTCTTGTTGATTAATTAAATCCACTGCATATTCTATTTTCTCACGATTGTCCAAACTTCCCGAATGAATATCCGTTATATGTAAAATCTTGAAACCATCAAACGATTTTGGTAAACGTTGATATGCCAATTTTTTCTTGATTACCTTGAAATTATATTTTCCTAAAGTCATTCCATAAATCAAACTAAAAAAAGGTATTGAAGCTACTATTAATCCAGAAATCATTACAAATTTTCGACGAGAAGGTAAATAAGAATCTTCTTTTGTTTGATGATTTGTTGCACGATTAAATAGCCACCCAAAGCCTCTAAAAATATCTTGAACCAAGAAAAATAGAACCAAAATAATTCGAGGAAAACCAAACAACATAAACAAACCTGTTGCCCACATTGTCGTTTGCGTTTGACCAACATTACGATCAAAAAAGATTAGATTATATCCAAAATTACCCAAAACAAGTAACCACAAAAGCATATTCCCGAAAAGAATATACTTATTTTGAATGAATTTTTTAAAATTATAATACAGGTAAATTTCAAGTACGATTGAAATAATTATTGACGTGATAACACTATAAACAAACATTATTTTATTTGATTTTGAACAAAAATAAAAGAAATCTTTCTAACAGTGATTTATTATTAAATTCTTAACAGAACATTATAAAATTTATAGATGATTCTACACAAAAATTTGCGTGATAAAAACGTAACTTTGTAGCATATTTTTAAGCATAAATTATGAAAAATAGACTACCTGTAACGGTACTTTCTGGATTTCTTGGAAGCGGAAAAACGACACTTCTTAATCATATATTACACAATAAAAAAGGACTAAAAGTAGCAGTTATCGTGAACGATATGGGCGCAGTAAATATTGATGCGCAAATGGTTTCTCGCGAAAATGATTTAATTCAAACGGATGAAAAATTGGTTGAATTAAGCAACGGTTGCGTTTGTTGTGAATTACGAGAAGATTTGATCGTAGAAATAGAGAAGTTGGCACAATCAGGGAAATATGATTATTTGGTTATCGAAAGTTCTGGTATTTCTGATCCAGGTCCTATTGCGCAGTCATTGGATTTTGTTTCGCCAGATGGTAAAATTGATTTGCCAAAAGTTGCGCGTTTAGATACGTTGGTAACTGTAGTTGACGCTTATAATTTCTTCAAAAATTTAGGAACTGATGAAGATGTTTTTGATCGTGGTTTCACAGAAAATAGAGACGATAATCGTCCGATTGTAAATCTTTTAATCGATCAAATTGAATTTTCGAATGTGATTATTCTAAATAAAATGGATTTGGTTGAAGAAGAAACGTTGATGAATATTGAAGCGTTTGTGACAAAATTAAATCCTTCTGCTAAAATAATTCCTGCAAGTTTTTCTCACGTTGAATTAACTGAAATTTTGAATACCAATCTATTCGATTTCGAAAAAATTCAGGATATAGACGCCTGGGTAAAATTATTAGAAGAGCAAGAAAAAGAGGAACATCACCATCACCATCATCACGACCATGATCAAGAATGTGGCGAACATTGTACACACGAACACCACGATCATTTGGAAGAAAAATATGGAATGACTTCTTTTGTTTACAGACAAAAAATTCCATTTCATGCAGAACGTTTTTTAACCTATTTGAATGATAATTTTCCAGCAACAATTTACCGTTCAAAAGGTTTATTTTGGTTAGCAAATCGTCCTGATGAAGCTATTTTCTTGAGTCAAGCTGGTGGTAGTATCCGAATTGATCCTGCGGGGGCTTGGTGGTGCTCGATGCCATATGACGAAAGAATTCAGTTTGCAGCGTATCAATTTAATCAAAAAACGATTGAAGCCAAATGGTCGAAAGAATGGGGAGATCGAATGATAGAACTTGTTTTCATTGGACAAGGTTTGGATAAAGAAAAAGTTACACAAGAATTAAACTCTTGTTTGCTGAATGAGCAAGAAATTGCTGAATGGCAAGCAAAACATAATTAAAATAAAAGAGCCTTATTTCGAATTGAAATAAGGCTCTTCTCTTATCATCCTTGTTCTAAAGATTTAAATAGATTTATTTCATTTATCAAATTCACTTGTTCTTTTCTAAGGCTCGGTTAATTACAAACAGCTATGTTTATCCTATCCCGAGGACTCAGTTGATTGTAAACAGATGTGTTTGTAATAAAATCTTCTTGACAAACATTACAAACAAGTATGTTTGTAATAAAATTTGGAACGGATATTTATATTTTTTGTTTTTGATTGAATGAATAAATCAAGTAAAACAAGAATGGTAAAATAAATATCGAGCCGAGTAATAATGCCCAAGCTAACATATTTATCGTACTCAACGCACCGTAATCTGTTAATAAAGATAATGTTGAACCATCTTTAAATAATACCAAATTTGGAAAATGCGAATAAGTTGCCGCAAATAAAATCATCATCACAATAATTCCTGCGTAAACTTTCAACAAAGAATCCTTCGCTTTATTTAAGGCTGAAAGTAATAATACAATCGAAATTGAAGCAATTGCAATTGCGATATAACCGTAAATTTCTGATGTTATCCAACTAAATAATGGAATGTTTTTCCAAAGTGAAACTGCAAATACCAATGCACCAGCAACAAAAATTAAAGCTGTATAAAGCTTCGCACGTTTTCTTAAAATCACTTTATCTTCTTCGTTTTTAACAGTTTGAATTGAATAAACCGAAGCCAAGAAAGCACAAATCACAACAGTAAAAATTCCAACTGAAAAATTAAACCAACTTAGCCACGAAAATATATATGCATCTTGAAACGAAAATGCATTATCATCAATACTTCCTGAAACGATAGATCCTGCAATTATTCCCAAAAACAAAGGCGTCACAACACTTGAATAGGTAAAAATGACATCGTACAGATTGTGCCATTTATCATTGATTGCATCATAATTTCTAAACGTAAACGATGTTCCACGCGCTATGATTCCTAACAACATAATCACTAACGGAATATGTAAATAATTAGAAACATCTGCATAAACCTTAGGAAAACCGACAAACAAAATTACAATGGCAATGATTAACCACATATGATTTGCTTCCCAAATAGGTCCAATCGAATTGTACATAATCTTCTGCGTACGTTTTTTGTAACTCTTTTCAGAGAATAATTCGACAATTCCAGCACCGAAATCTGCTCCACCTAAAATTAAATATAAACAGATGGCAACCCACAAAAATGCTATTACTACGTAAATCATACTTAATGTTTTTCTGGTTTATAATTTGGATCTTCTGGATCGTAAAGCTTCGCAACCATTTGTATTTGTCGATTCATTAAGAACACTAAAATAATGGACAATGTAATGAATACAAACGTGAAAATGTAAAACGAATATTGTATTCCTGGCATTGGCGTGATGGAATCTACCGTTCGCATAATTCCGTAAATAATCCACGGTTGACGACCGACTTCTGTTACCGTCCAACCTGCTTCTAAAGCGATGTATCCGAAAGGTGTCGCAATCATAAACAATTTATAAAACCAGCGTTTTGTTCGCCAATCTTTCTTAAAAAATTGCGCAATCAAATAAATAACAGCTATTCCCATCATCAACATTCCGAATGTTATCATAATCTGAAAAGCATAATGTACAACTGCCACAGGCGGCCATTCATCTTTCGGAAATTCTTCTAGACCTTTTACAGGTGTTTTGAAATCTGAATGAACCAAGAAACTCAATACACCCGGAACTTTTATCGCATATTTAATCTCTTCTTTTGATTCGTCCACTATTCCACCCAAAACAAATGAAGCACTTTCTTCTGTTTTGAAATGCGCTTCCATCGCAGCCAATTTAATCGGTTGACGTTTTGCTACATCTTTCGCCGAAATATCACCACTCAAAGGTGCTAACATTGCTGCTGTAATCGCTAAAACAGAACTAATTTTGAATGCTTCGCGATGAAAATTTACATTCTTACCTTTCAAAATAAGATAAGCATGTAAACCCGCAACCGCAAATCCAGTCGCACAAAAAGCTGCAATTGTCATGTGCAACGCTTGTGAAAACCACGCATCGTTGAACATAGCTTTTACAGGATCTATGTTTAAATATTCGCCATTTATAAAATCGAAACCTGACGGAGAATTCATCCAAGCATTTGCAGCAACAACCAAAATCCCTGAAGCTAAACCACTAATCCCTACAATTACACCACAAATCCAATGAAACCATTTATTGAATTTGTCCCAACCATAAAGGAAAAAACCTAAAGCAATGGCTTCAATAAAAAAAGCTGTTCCTTCTAACGAAAATGGCATTCCGAAAATTGGTCCAGCGTGTTCCATAAATTTAGGAAACAATAATCCTAACTCAAACGAAAGCATTGTACCAGAAACTGCTCCCGTAGCAAATAAAATTGCAACTCCCTTACTCCAAGCTTTGGTTAACCCTTTGTAAATTTCGTTTTTAGTTTTGAGGTATTTGTAGTGAGCGATTGCCATCATAAACGGCATCACCATTCCAACACACGAAAAAACAATGTGAAAGGCAAGCGACATCGCCATTTGACTTCTGGCAGCAATAAAATCGTCCATAAGTAGTTGTTTATAATTTGTTTGTTGGTTAAAGTTACTAAATAAAAAGAGGCAATTCGATTTTGAATTGCCTCTTTTTATATGATTTTGATTATATGTGATTTTCAAAAATTATTCAAATAATCTACATTCGGTATTTGATAAACTTTATTACTATCAAAATTTTTAATTTTATTACCCCTTACCATAATTCTTTTAGTTCCAGACTCTGTTGAAAAAATAATTTGAAAATCTTCATCAAAATTTTTAGAATCTATTTGTTTAGCTTTATTTAAAATAACTAAAAGTTGTTTTATCTGATTGTCATTTAATTGTTTTATTTCTGAAAATTTTCCATTTGAATTACTATCAGGTCTTTCTAATATAACTTCTTTAATTTCATTAATATTAGATGGATAATTTAACCTATCAATATTTGAACATGAAATTATAAATAGAAAAAGTAAAACAATCTTGATATACATCTTAATAAAATTGATTTTCTATTTAGCTGTCGCAGGAACTAACCACTTGAATTGTGGTCCTACTTCAGGAATTACAATACGTTGCGAAATTCTATCCATTCTATCTGGGAATTTCATGATATAATCTCTTGCTTTTTCAGCCTCAGCATTCAATCCAGAGATTTTATCTAATTGCCAAGCTTCAATTAATTTTCGCATAATATCGATGTAATCAAACGCTGTGTACACATTAATGCGTTGCGCTGCATCTGAAAACGCATCAAACAAAGTTCCTCTTTCTTCACCAGAAGCTCTTAAGAAATGCGCTGGCATTACAATTTTAAGTTTGAACATATGTTGAACAGCTAACATCATTTCAGAAGGATCAGCTTCGAAGATACGACGAACGAACTCTGTGTAAGCTAAATGGTGACGCATTTCATCTCCTGCAATAATTTTACACATACGCGATAATTTTTTCGCTCCGTATTTTTTTGCAATTGCTGATACATTATTGTGCGATACATAAGTTGCTAATTCTTGAAAACTTGTGTAAACAAAGTTTTTGTAAGGATCGTGTGCTGTTCCAATGTCGAAACCGTCATTTATCAAATGTTGCGTTGTTACTTCAACCTCGCGCATATTGATACGTCCTGATAAATACAAAAATTTATTCAAAACATCACCGTGACGATTTTCCTCTCCTGTCCAATGGCGAATCCATTTTGCCCAACCATTTTCTAGGTAATTTCCTTCTTCATCTACCACACCGTCCATTTGCATCAACCAAGATTCGTAGGTTGGCAAAGCTTCCTCGGTAATGGTATCACCAATCAATGTAATCCAGAAATCATCTGGCAAATCTTTCGAAAGCTCTTGTAATTCTTTGATTTCGTCAAAAAAAGAATCTGTTTGAGAATTCGGTAAAAAATCTGTTGGTTGCCAAATTTTATCGGCTGGAACTAAGAATTTGTCCATATAAGCATCAATATCTTTCTCAAGAAATTGCATTACTTCCAGGCGAACATTATTTATTGACATATAATTATTTTATGCGGTTATACTACTTTTTACAGTTTTTTCGGTAAGCTCGAATATTTCATCAAACTTATAGTCACTCACTTTTAAGGGTTTATGGTATTGTATCGTTACTTTCGCGCCCAAATACATCGGGAATTTACCCCACTTTTCTATTTCCCACGTATTATTTAGCGTAACGGGAACAACATAAGCGTCTTTAGCATATTTCGTCAAAACTTTCAATCCATTTTCTTTGAAAGCCTTTGGTACTCCATTTTTGCTTCTTGTACCTTCTGGAAAAATAATAGCTGAATAATTATTTTTCTGAATGTATTGCGCTAATTTTTTTATTTCCTCTATTGCTTGTTTTCCGTTCTTACGATCGATTAATGCAGAACCTCCATGCGTTAAATTGTACGATACACTGGGAATTCCTTTTCCCAATTCTATTTTCGAAATAAACTTAGGATGATAATCAGCCAAATCATATTCCAACGGAGAAATATCATACATACTTTGGTGATTACTCACAAAAATCAATGGTACATTTTGTTTCAAATTTTCTCTTCCTTTATAGGTATACGTTGTACCTAAAATTCTTGTCCAAAAAACCAAAAGACCATTCATCACTTTTACACTTTTGTGATGAGCAGCATAACCTCCCAAATTGTAGCACAACCATTGCACAACATGCATTACCAACAACGTTAATCCATAAAAAATATAAAAGATTATAGATAACGGATAACTTAAAATTTTCTTCAACATTAGAAATTTAGACAAATTTAATAAAAAATTATGCTAAGCATAATATATTTTTCTAGGCGATTTACTTTATTAATTTCAAAGTTAACTTTTCTTGATGAGCTTCATCATAAAAAGTAATTTGATTTGATGATTTTACTTTAAAATATGCAGTTTTTTGCAAATTTTGAATCAAATTTTGAGGAATTTCGCAATCAGAATTCACTTGTTTTAAATGATTAAAAATTATAGCTTGATCTATTTTGGTATAATCAGCCGTAATAATTCCGCAAACCGTTTTCATTACCATTTTTTTCGTTGCATCTTCAAAAATAATGTAATCTCCTCCATCATTTATATTCCATTTACCCGACAAATCGCTAATTTCTGAAGTCACAACTTTAGTTTCGGAAACTGTTTTGGTTGGTAAACAACTTGTTAATCCTAAAACAAAAAACAAAAGTATTGCTTGAATTGTATATTTCACGTGGTTTTATTTGTAACGAAGGTAGAAATATTTTGAATATTACGGATTGATTTTTTAAATATTCAATTTTATTAAGAAATTTGTTCTCTAAATAAGAAACAATGGCGAACACAAAGAAAGGAGAAGTTTTTACTGATCAAAATAACATCAAAAAAGTAAAAATAGAACGAAAACCAAGTTTTCCTAAAATCTATATTTTAACCGATGATTGTCAATTCGTGGAAGATGGTTTGTACGAATTAGATTTTTTTGAAACGCCAAGTGTGACTAATTTCAAATCTAAATTGAATCCAACTATTCCTGCAATTAACTTTAAACAATTGAGTGAAAAAGGAAAAGATTTTTTACAATAATATGCTGAAATAATTTTCTCTAAAAACACAATTAAATAACAACACAATATCCATTGTTGAAAAAATAGAATTCTACATTTTTTCTCCTACTTTCCTTCGAGGTTTCTTCGACCGTTGTTCGACGAAAATGCCGTTTCGTCGAACAACGGTCGAAGAATGGTCGAACAACAATCGAACAAACTAAAAAACAACTAAAAATTCATATCGCTCAAAACGATTATAAATAGAGGCATAAAAAAGAATTTTTCTTTTTACTAATTGAATAAATAATGATAGGACAAATACGGACACAAAAAATGTTTTTTTTATAATTATTCTAACTTTTTAGTATCTTTATGAATCTTCGTTTTTTGAAAAATCAATAAAAGACGAAAATTTATTAAAAACTTCCTCCGAAATTAGCACCTTCAAATAGTTTTAAAATTCCAAAAAAAGGAATAAAACTTAAAAGTAATACAAGATATAATATCCTATTTTTATAGTTAAAAATAATGGATATTACTGAAAAAAGTGGACATAAAATAAAAGACCCAAATCCAGTAATAGCTATAAAATCGAACATAAAATTTTGATTTCTTGCTATTTCAGTTCCATCAATACTATACATAACAATAAAGCATAGAAAGAAGAATATTGTCAATCCTATAAATACTCTTGATATGTTGATTTTGGTTGGCTGATTCATACAATTTATTTGAATAAAAATAAGTAAACTTTACAGAAAGCATCTCACTGAAAATAGTGATTTACAATTTTGCTTAAAATTTGATTGTATTGAAGCAGTAATAAACAAAAAACCCATACTGATAATCAGTATGGGTTTTCTTTAGATTGTGATCCAGTCAGGATTCGAACCTGAGACCTACTGCTTAGAAGGCAGTTGCTCTATCCAGCTGAGCTACTGGACCAATCCAAAATTCTATTACTAAAATTCGTCGGGGTGGCAGGATTCGAACCTGCGACCTCCTGCTCCCAAAGCAGGCGCGATGACCGGGCTACGCTACACCCCGAGTGGTGTTTTATTTCTAGCTTTAAAAAAGCGGAGAGACAGGGACTCGAACCCTGGCATCGGTTTCCCGATGACAGATTAGCAATCTGCTCCATTACCGCTCTGGCACCTCTCCTAACTTTTAAAAATAAGACTGATTAGTCTCATAAAGCGGTTGCAAATATATATTGACTTTTATTGCAAAACAAGTCTTTTTAGAAAAAAAATTAAATTATTTGGCTTAATTTTGGCTATTCAAAAGACTATTTAGAACTAAAAGAATGAATTTTAAAGGATTAGTATTTTCGGCAATTTCTTGTTTTTTTATTTTGGCTAGTTGTGCAACTAAAACAGTTCCACCAAAAACAATTACAAAAGTAATTCGTGACACAGTCATTATCAATTCAAAAACAGATCAACCGGAAATGACTCGAGCTGCAAAACTCGACAAGTACAAGGTGACAACAGATTATTATCCATCTATTTCGCAAGATGAACGTGTACGATTTTTAGTGTTACACTACACAGCAATCAACACAGAGTTATCGTTAAAAGTATTGACTCAGAAAGATGTAAGTGCACATTATTTGGTAAATGATTATGATGACAAAACAATTAATCTTTTAGTTGACGAAACAAAACGTGCATGGCATGCAGGTGTTAGTAGTTGGAAAGGATTGGATAATATAAACTTTTCTTCTATTGGTATCGAAATCGTTAATCTTGGAAACAAAGGAACGGATGCTTATCCAAATTACACGCCTTATCCAGATTATCAAATCAAAAAAGTAGGTGAATTGACACAAGATATTGTAAAACGTTATAATATTTCTCCTTTTAATGTAATTGGGCATTCTGATGTTGCGCCAGGAAGAAAACCAGATCCGGGTCCACTTTTCCCTTGGAAAAAATTATATACAGATTACGGTGTTGGTGCTTGGTACGATGATACAGACAAGTATGTATTTATGCAACAATATCCTTGGGATACAACAAGTTCCGTTTTTATCACACAAGTGCAAACTGATCTTAAGAAATATGGGTACAACGTTCCTACAAATGGAATGATAGACGCGCAAACAAAAAATGCAATTGTGGCATTTCAGATGCATTTCCGTCCAGAAAAATACGATGGAGTTGTAGATGCTGAAACTTGGGCAATCTTGAAAGCATTAAACAAAAAATATAATCCATAAATCAATTTTGATTTATAGTATGAAACTCCTACGTGTTAGGAGTTTTTTATGGAATAAACTTTCAGTAAAATAATATGAATAAATAGCTTAATTTTCATTAAAAATGGAATTGAGAGTTAAGAAAAATTGAAGTAATTTTATCCAAAATAATATAACATGGCTTTTAAAAGTTTGCGCCCAATTATTTGGACGAAAGATTTACAAAAAACAACAAAATTCTATAAAAAATTAGGATTTAAGATTGCTGATCAAAATGAAGATTGGATTTGGGCTTGCTTGCAAAAAGACGATGTAGAAATTATGTTGGCTTATCCAAATGAAGGAGCAGATTTTGAACGAGCTAATTTCACAGGTTCTTTTTATTTTGTTGTAGACAACGTAGACGAGTTGTGGAATCAAGTAAAAGATGATTGCGAAGTTGTATATGAAATTGAGACCTTTGAATGGGATATGCGCGAGTTTGCAATCTACGACAACAATGGTTATATCTTACAATTTGGACAAGAAATAGAAGTTACATTCGAAGATTAATTATGATCTCAAAACGATATTACAACATTATTTTAGCGATAATTATTCTTATTATTCCAATTGTTTTTTACATGATTATTAACACTATGGTTAGTATAAAATATGAAACCGACGGAGTTGACACTTGTATTTCTACTGTAACAGGAAAAAATCTTTGTTCGCAAATCGATCAACTAAAAGTTACTATTTATATTGACATGATTGTGATGATTTTCTGGTTAGCCTTAAGAAACTTAATCGTAAAAAAATAACTTATGGATTATCATTTCGAAGAAAAATTTGAACAAATTAATTTCTCAGAAAATCAAAATATATCTGGTGAATACGAGAATTGCGAGTTTATAAATTGTGATTTGAATGGATTAGATTTAAGCGATATCAAATTTATTCAATGTCAATTTATCGAATGTAATTTGAGTAATGTAACTTTAGAAAACACAAGCTTTCAGCAAGTTGAGTTTATGAATTGTAAAATGATAGGTTTTAATCTCGAAAATTCGAACAAATTTGGGTTAAGCATTTCATTTGAAAATTGTACGTTAAACGACTCATCTTTTTATGAATTACCGCTAAAAAAGACAAAGTTTAGCAATTGTTCTTTACAAAATGTAGAATTTTCTTTCGCAGATCTTAGTCAAGCTTATTTTATGAATTGTAATTTGGCTCACACCATTTTCTATCAGACCAATTTAAAGCAAGCCAACTTCAAAACGGCTTATAATTTCACGATAAATCCGAATGATAATCAATTGAAAGGCGCGCAGTTTTCCAAAGAAAATTGTGTTGGATTATTAGATTATCTTAGAATTACAATAAATTAAAAAAAGGTTTCGAATAAAATCGAAACCTTTTTTATGCTTTCTACTTATACTATTCTAATCAGAATAAATAATTTCAGATTATATTTTACTAAATCATAACATTTTAGAATAAATTACTTCTATATTTTATCAATTAGTCAATAATTATTTCTTGATTTAATAAATAATAAGATTATTATTGCATCTTTTTTTGATAAATTTTCTGAAATAAATCCAACTCAGATTATCAACTTAAAACTTTTCTTGACATTTTTTTAAGAAATTAAAAAAAATATTAGCGTATTATTTACACTAATAAAATAAAAAAGAAATTCTTTATCAAAAAAAGCATTATTATTATTCAATACATTATTTTAGATAAACTTAAGTCTATTAATTAAGTCAATACAAAATCACAAATAATGTACAACTAACACCATTTATTAAAAAATGAAAAAAATTTTTGTCGCAATTGCTCTACTATCCATTTTTGGAGCCACGGAATTGAAGGCTCAATATGCTTCTGAATATGACGGCGGTTTGGTCGTTAAATTAAATCCAGAAGGAAGTAAATATGTCCGATTTATTCTTTGGGGACAAACTTGGTTTCAGGATTACGAAGGAAAACACGCCAATGATGGATTTTCTATCAAACGAGCGCGCGTTCTTGCTTATTCACAAATCAATGATCGATTTATGATTTTAACACATTTTGGTGCAAATGGAATCTATGATAATAATCTTTCTCCGATGGGAAAAAGTACAGATGTATCGTTTTTCTTGCATGAAATGTTTTTACAATATAAGGTAACAAACAATTTAGCAATTGGTGCTGGAGTTCACAATTTTGGTGGAATTTCTCGTGGAAATGGTCAAGGTTCTATCAATATGTTGACCTTAGATAATAACAGAGCTGACTGGTCAACACTTGGTTTGTCTGATCAATTTTCAAATCATTTGGGAATGTTTGCAAAAGGGCGAATTGGAAAACTGAATTATCGTTTAGCATTAAGTGATGCTATTACTAATACTTTAGATGGAAACTCTTCGACAGTTTTAGAAAACGGACAAGAAAAGTATTTAGGAAAAGCGATACTTGGAGAAGGAAAATATGCGGTTTCAGGATATTTTGATTATCAATTTTTAGATCAAGAATCAAATGCTTTACCTTATCGCGTTGGAACCTATTTAGGAACTAAAAAAGTATTTAACATCGGAGCAGGATTTTTCAATCAAAGTAATGCAATTGTCAAAAAAGAAAATGATAATTTGATTGGAGAAAATGTAACTCATCTTGCTGTTGATGCTTTTTATGATGCGCCAATCGGAAAATCTTCTTCGATAACAGCTTATGCGAAATATCAAAATTCGGACATGGGCGAAAATTATGTACAAGGAAATGTTGTAGGAGATGGAAATCAGTTTTCTGGACATGTCGGGTATTTATTGCCTAAAAACATCAAAGAAGGAGAAGGAAAATTCCGTAATAGAATTCAGCCGTATGTAGGATATTCTTACAGAGATTTCAAAGGTCTAGTAAAGCCTGCAAACGAATTAAAATTAGGTGGAAACTGGTACATTGATGGTCAGAATGCTAAAATTTCTGTAGAATATCAAAAATCTTTCGATCAACCAAAACACATGGACGACATGATAACAATACAAGCAATGATATTATTATAAAAAAACACACAAGAATTAACACAAAAACACATTATTTATGAGCGAAACTGCTAACAAAAAAACAATCTGGAAAGTGATTGGTGCTTCCTCGATGGGAACGCTAATTGAATGGTATGACTTCTTTATTTTTGGAAGTTTAGCTGTTGTAATTTCTACTAAATTTTTCCCTGCTGACAATCCTACAGCTGCCTTTTTATCAACATTAGCAACATTTGCTGCTGGATTTGTTGTACGTCCATTTGGCGCGTTATTCTTTGGTCGATTAGGAGATATTATTGGTCGTAAATATACATTTATGGCAACTTTAGTATTAATGGGAGGAGCAACTTTTTTAATAGGATGTATTCCATCTTACGAATCAATTGGTTTTATCGCACCTTTATTAGTATTAATCTTACGTTTATTACAAGGTTTAGCACTTGGAGGCGAATATGGAGGTGCTGCAACATACGTAGCAGAACACGCACCAGACGGAGAAAGAGGATATTGGACTTCTTGGATACAAACCACTGCAACAGTTGGTTTATTTGTTTCGTTATTGGTTATTTTATTAACGAAAACATTATTATCAGAAGAGCAGTTTGACCTTTGGGGATGGCGAGTTCCATTTATCTTATCAATCTTAATGGTTTACGTTTCATATTTGATTCGTAAAAATATGGACGAATCGCCAGCTTTCAAAAAAGCAAAAGATGAAGGAACAACTTCTAAAAATCCTTTGAAAGAATCTTTCGGGAATCGTTACAATATGAAATTCGTTTTATTAGCACTTTTTGGAGCTGTGATGGGACAAGGAGTTGTGTGGTATACAGGTCAGTTTTACTCGATGAGTTACATGAAAACGGTGATGAATGTAGAATCTGATCAAGTAGATTCTTTGTTAGGAATTGCTTTATTATTTGGTACACCTTTCTTTGTGTTCTTTGGATGGCTGAGTGATAAAGTTGGTCGAAAATGGGTGATGTTAATCGGAATGATTGTCGCTGTATTCTCGTATCGACCAATTTACGAATCAATGTATCAAACAACAAATCTTGAAAATAAAGAAGTAATTGCAGCACAAACAATTGAAAAAGCTGAAATCAAAAATGTTGACGAAAAATCTGATTCTATTTATACAATTCAAAAATCATTTACAGATGGCACGACTTATAAACAAGTTACAACGCTTCATTTAGAAAATGGTCAAGCAAAAATTGTAGATGGAAAAGTAAGTGAAATTGTAAAAAAATCGACACATATTAATAGTGGTGATAAATGGAAATTAGTTGGATTAATTTGGATTCAAATTATTTTTATCACAATGGTTTATGGTCCAATTGCTGCGTTCTTAGTAGAAATGTTCCCTGTTAAAATTAGATATACATCGATGTCTTTGCCTTACCACGTAGGAAACGGAATTTTTGGAGGTCTTTTACCTGCTGTTTCTACTTATTTGGTAACAAATGCCAAAAACAACGGAGATCCACAGTTTTACTTAGAGGGTCTTTGGTATCCTATTGGAATTGCGGCTGTTTGTTTTATCATCGGAGCAATTTATATCAGTAATAAAGACAGAAATGTTAACTAAAAAACTAATTAGAAATGGAAACAATTAAAAAAATATTAGGAATCGTTTGGATCGCATTATCACTTGTTTTAGCCTACTTTTGTATCATGGAATTTGGAATTCCAAAATTATCATCAGGTTCGCAAGATGATTTAGTATTCGGAATTATTATTCTATTTGTCCTTACACCAATTATAGTTATTGGAATGGCACTTTTTGGATATTATGCTTTACTCGGCGAATATAGCGAAGAAAAAATGTAAAAAACTACACACGAAATCCTCAACACATGTTGGGGATTTTTTATATAAAATGTATTTTCAATAAACGTTTTTATTAAATCCATAAAAAACAAATCATAAAACGTTAATATCTTTTTAAGAGTTTTAGCATAGTTTATGTCAATTAATTTTAAAATCAACAAAGGTACTCGAAGTTAAACTGAAATATAATTCAAATACAAAAAACCTTGCAAATACAAAGCTTTTCATTTATAATATAATTTCTAAAATTGTTTTATATCTGTTCTTTTTCCGTGATAGAAAAGTATTTTCCAGTGTTCTGTTTTCGCATCAACTTCCCACCGCAAACGATCTTCCATCGCTTTTACACCATCTACATCATTCTTGAAAGCAGCATGATATTTAAAATAATTTAATTGAGGTAGATTGTCAGCTCCATAAAATACAATTTCATCATTTTCTTTGATCCAAAAAACTTGTTGAAACGGAACGTGTCCTCCTGTTACTTCGAATTTGATATTATCCGTTATATTTCCACTATCATCATTCATCCATACAATATTTTTGAATGATTTCAACTTTTCTAAACGATCATAGTTATAAGAATTATTTGTTTGAACAACCGCATAATCATACTCGCGTTGTTGAATATAAATTTTTGCTTCAGGAAAGTTACATACAAACTGATCCCCTACCCAATTTCCAATTCCGTTGATATGATCTTTATGTAAATGCGAAATCAATACTTTCGTAATTTGATTTGGATTAATATTATATTCGCGTAATTTTTTTAGAATGATAGGTTCACAATCTACTTCAGTTCCGAAACCACAATCAATCAAAATATTTTCATCTCCAATTTGTATCAAAAATGGACGAACAATAAGATTATATCCGTCAGCGGGATTTTTAACATCAATATTATCACCTAAATAATGAAACTCTTTTTTTGCATCAACATGAAAAACACCTTCTAAAAGAGGAATAACTTTCATTTACTTTTATTTTTTACAAAGGTAATTCGTTTAGATTCTCTCTACAAAAAAAGGCTTCCAAAATAGGAAGCCTTAAAAATTATTATGATTCAAATCTTATTTTACAATTGTCATTTCATCAACGATGTGTTTTGCTCCAGCAAATTTATCAACAACCCATAAAACATAACGAATATCTACAGAAATCGTACGTTGTAATTTAGGATCAAAGATAACGTCACCAGCCATTGCTTCAATGTTTCCGTCGAATGCAATACCGATTAATTCACCTTTACCATTCATTACCGGAGAACCAGAGTTACCTCCTGTAATATCATTGTTTGATAAGAAATTTACGTGTAAATATCCATCTTTATCTCCATATTGTCCATAATCTTTCGCTTTCGCTAAATCTAATAAACGTTGTGGATTTTCGAACTCTTCGTCACCTGCGATGTGTTTTGCAACTGTACCTTCTAATGTTGTGAAATAGTTAGAAGCAACATCTGGTTGACGTTTTGGATTTGTACTTTTTGGTAAATTTTGAATAGAACCGTAAGTTAAACGTAACGTAGAGTTAGCATCTGGATATAAAATATTTCCGATTTTAGACTCACGTAAACCTTTTACCAATAAACGGAAGTTTTTAGAATAAACATCATTCAATTTTGCTTGTTCATCAGTTTGCTTAGAAGCTCTTTCTACTAAAGCATTTGACAAAACATATAAAGGATCTTTTTTCAAGACTTCTACATCTGGAGAAATTAAGAAATTCTCAACTTGTTTTTGATCAGCGAAGAAACTTCTTTCAACAGCATCATTTACATAAGCTGTAAAGTTCTTGTTATTTTGCTTCGCTAAATCAGCAACATAAGGCGCTAAACCAGCTTCGCTCGCTTTAGAAGCATAAAGATTTAATTGAGCAGCCAATAAATCTTTTTCTAAAGGTAAATACATTTTTTCGTAATATGCATTGATTGCATTCTGAATTTTCGGACGCATTTCATCACGTTTTGCATCATTCGCTGCTGCATAGTTTTCTAATGCTTTTCCAATAGAATATGGCGCACTTGCTAAAGTTGAGTAACGCAATAAAATGTTGATGTAATTGTTATGACGAGCATCTAAATTTGTTTTCGCATAATAATTATTCAAATTCGAAACAACATCACCATATTCGGCTTTGTTTGCTCCTTTTTGAGCCCATTTATTGAATTTTTCTTCTTCTTTTGTTTTCTTCGCAACAGTTCCGTGAAGTTTTAAAGCTTCGATCATTCCATCACGATTTTTCCAATAGTTCGCAACTCCAGCATATTTAGAAGCATAATCAATATTTACTTTTTGATTTTGCTCCATATATTTTTTCATTTGATCCATTGTCACTTTAGAAGCTTCAACCCATGCAGGATAAGCGTACTCTACATTTTGAGCAACACCTTGCGCTGGCATCCAACGATTTGTACGACCTGGATAACCTAAAATCATAGCGAAATCATTTGGTTGATATCCTTTTAAAGAAACTGGTAAATGATGTTTTGGTTGCAACGGAACATTGCTTGTAGAATAAGCTGCAGGATTTCCATCTTTGTCACCATATACGCGGAACATAGAGAAATCTCCTGTGTGACGTGGCCATTCCCAGTTATCTGTATCTCCACCATATTTTCCAATAGAACTTGGAGGTGTTCCTACTAAACGTACATCCTCATAGTCTTGGTAAACAAAATAGTAATATTCATTTCCTTGGAAGAATGAACGAACAGAAACAACATATTTTCCGTTTTCACTGTTCTCTTTTTCAATTTTTGCAATCTCTTGGTTAATCGCTTTTTCACGATCTAACTCAGACATTTTATCATTTACAACACCTAAAATACGTTTAGAAACATCATCCATACGAACGAAGAAACGTACTTTTAAGCTTTTTGGTTTTAACTCAGCAGCTTTATCTTTCGCCCAAAAACCATCTTTTAAGTAATCATGTTCTGGAGCAGATAATTCAGCAATAGCACCATAACCACAGTGGTGATTTGTCAAAACTAAACCTTGTCCAGAAACCATTTCAGCAGTACATCCACCACCAAATTGTACAATAGCATCTTTTAAAGAGTTATTGTTGATACTATAAATTTCTTCTGAAGTTAATTGTAAACCTTGTTTTTGCATATCACGGTGATTCAGACGCTCGATGAACATCAAAAACCACATTCCTTCGTCAGCTTTCACTTTAAAAGGAAAAAGCATAACCACTAAAAGCGTGGATAATAAAAATTTTTTCATTATTTGTTTGTCTTCAATTTTACGAATTGCTAAAATAATTGATTATCTGAAGTTCTCCTAATCTTTAAGTATTTAATAAAGTTTTACTGAGGTTTTATTGTTAAAAAAAGATTATTTTTATTTAATTAACACAAAATTTGAATCGTGAAAGTAAAAATTAAAATCATTAATCTACTTTAGGTTATGATTGGTTTTATAGAACAAAAAAATCCGAGAAAATCTCGGACTTTTTACTTTATATCAAAACTTAATTAAGCTTCTTTATTATCTTGAGGTTTATCCTCTTTTTTCTCTGCTGATTTAGCAGGTTTTTCTGTTCTCTCTGGTTTTGGCAACAAAGCTTTACGAGATAATTTCATTTTCTTTTTATCATCGTAACCTAAGAATTTAACATCAATTTTATCACCGATGTTTACAGAATCTTCAACTTTTTCAAGACGTCTGTGCTCTAATTCAGAAATGTGAACTAAACCTTCAACTCCTTTTGCAATCTCTACAAACGCTCCAAATGGTTTGATAGATTTTACAACTGAATGATATGTTTCACCAACTTCTGGAACGAAAGCAATTTGTTTGATTCTTTCTACAACACGATCGATGTTTTCTTGAATCACACCATTGATTTCTACACGTCCTGTTGTATCTAACTCAGTAATTGCAATAACTGTTTCAGTTTCTTTTTGCATTTCTTGAATTACTTTTCCTCCAGGTCCGATTACTGCTCCAATGAATTCTTTAGGAATTTCAATTACAACAACTTTTGGTGCATTTGGTTTCAATTGTGGACGAGGTGCTGGTAAAGTTTCTAATAATTTACCTAAAATGTGCTCACGACCTTCTTTTGCTTGTAACAAAGCTGTTTCCATGATTTCCATAGATAAACCTTGTACTTTAATATCCATTTGACAAGCTGTGATACCGTCTGCAGTTCCTGTTACTTTAAAGTCCATATCTCCTAAGTGATCTTCATCTCCTAAGATATCAGACAATACTGTAAATTTCCCTGATTTAGTATCTGTGATTAACCCCATTGCAATACCTGAAACTGGTTTCTTCATTTGTAAACCAGAGTCCATAATTGCTAATGTTCCTGCACAAACTGTTGCCATAGAAGAAGAACCGTTAGATTCTAATACTTCAGAAACAATACGAACTGTATAAGGACAATCGTCAGGTAACATTTGCGCTAAAGCACGTTGTGCTAAGTTTCCGTGACCAACTTCACGACGAGAAGTTCCTCTTAATGGACGAGCTTCACCTGTTGAGAATGGAGGGAAATTATAGTGTAAAAAGAATTTTTCGTCGAAGTTTGTTACAACTCCATCAACCATATTAGCATCTTTAGAAGAACCTAAAGTTACTGTAGCTAATGCTTGAGTTTCCCCACGTGTGAAGATTGCAGAACCATGAGTTGATGGTAAATAATCAACTTCTGTCCAAATTGGACGAATCGTTTTTGGATCACGTCCATCTAAACGAATTCCTTCGTTTAAGATTAATTGACGTACAGCTTCTTTTTGTACATCGTGGAAGTAAATGTGAGCAAAAGGAGTTACACGAGCTAACTCTTCTTCATCTCCTTCGTATTGAGCTAAGAAATCTGCTTCAACTTGAGCAAATTTATCACCTCTTTCGTGTTTATCAGATGGGTGTTTAGCGATATCATAAAATTTATCATATCCATAAGCCCATACTTTTTCGCGAATTTCTTCGTCGTGTGTTTCGTGGCTATATTCACGTTTTGGTAAAGATTTACCTACTTTCGCTGCTAAACTTTCTTGTGCTTCAATTTGTTTTTTAATCTCAGCATGAGCAAATTCAATTGCGTCTAACATTTCACGTTCAGAAATTTCGCTCATCTCCCCTTCTACCATTACAACAGAATCTTTAGAAGCACCAACCATAATGTCGATATCTGCTTGGTCTAATTGTTCTTTTGAAGGATTAATCATTAACTCACCATTCAAACGAATAACGCGAGCTTCTGAAATTAATGTGAAAGGAATATCTGTAATTGCAATGGCTGCTGATGCAGCTAAACCAGCTAAAGCTTCTGGCATTACATTTTTGTCGTAAGAAATAAGTGAGATCATGACCTGAACCTCAGCATGAAAGTCTTCTGGAAACATTGGGCGTAAAACACGGTCTACAAGACGCATTGTTAATACTTCATCATCTGATGGTTTTGCTTCTCTTCTGAAGAAATTCCCTGGGATGCGTCCTGCAGCGTAAAATTTTTCTCTATAATCTACTGTTAAAGGTAAAAAATCTACACCTGGATTTGCTTCTTTGTTTGCTACAACTGTAGCTAATAACATGGTGTCGCCCATGCGTACAACCACAGATCCGTCAGCTTGTTTTGCTAATTTCCCTGTTTCGATTGTAATTTCTCTTCCGTCTGAAAGAGTAATTTTTTCTGTGATCGCCTGTGGAATCATTCGTCTTCTTAGTATTTAATTCGTCTAAAGTTAAAGCCGTTTGCTTTAACTGCATTATATAAAGATAAATATCTTATTTTAATTTATAACAAAAAAAAAGGCAATTTCTACGTAATTGCCCTTTTATATTGTGTTTAAAATTACTTACGTAATCCTAATTCAGCGATAATCGCACGGTATCTTGTGATATCTTTTTTCTTTAAGTAGTTTAATAACGCTTTACGCTTACCAACTAACATAACTAATGATCTTTCTGTATTAAAATCTTTGTGATTTTTTTTCAAGTGACCAGTTAAGTGGTTAATTCTGTAAGTGAATAATGCGATTTGCCCTTCTGCAGATCCTGTATCTGTTGCAGATTTACCATGCTTTGCGAATAATTCGCTTTTTACTTCTGATGTTAAGTACATGCCAATATTATTTAATAATTATTATGTAATGAGGTGCAAATGTACAACTATTATATGAAATAATAAACTTTGTACAAAAATAAAAGTGACCGATTGGTTAATTCGGTCACTTTTTAAAAATTTGGTTTAGTTTGATTTAGATAGATAATAGAAAGTGATGTTTTAATTTTCTACTAAATCAGATAGGTTTGTTAGTTGTAAAAGACTTGCTTTCACGATTTTTGGTTGGTAGGTTAAAAGTCGGCTTAGTTTTTTAATAAGTAATTAATAGGTTGGTTAATAATTATTAAAAATAGGTTTGGGTAGGTAAGATTAATCTTCTATAATTCGTATTTTTTTATTCGTGATAACTTTTATCGGATACACAATTTTTTCATTTTCTGTTTGTATTGTCATACATATATTATTAATTGCAATTATCACGCCTTTTGTCTCATCTTCTATGATTACTTTTTGTCCAATTTCAAAATTCCTATTTGTGTAAAACGACAATAATAATCTATAAATAATATCTTTAGAACCTAATCCAAATGCAATTGCCAATGTCAAAAATATTGATCCTAAAATTAATGACAGATTATTTGTAATTAGCTCTGTATTAACACCTGCTTGATTTAATGAAGTAATTATCGTAAAAATAAGGATGATATAAAAAATGATATTACTAATAATATTTGCTCCGTTTAAATCAATTGATTTAATTAAACTTCTTAAAAAAGTTTTGATATAGTTAGCCAAATAAAATCCTCCAGCAAATATTAACACTGCACTAAAAAATTGTGGCAGATAATCTACAATTCTTCCTATTTGGTTAGAAACGACTGTTAATCCAAAAATATCAGATCCTATAATAATGATTAACAAAATAATAAACAATCGTACAAATTGTAAAATAATCTTAGAAGGATCTATTTCAATAGAGGAGTTTTTCAACGCTTCACTGTTGTTTAAAGCATTTTTTAATTTATCTATCTTAGATAATTTTAATATGTACTTAGTCAATATTAGAATCAATCTTAGCAAGATATATGACAGGATAATGAATATAATACCTCCTACAACTTTAGGAAAAACGAGTACCATTTCTTGATATAAACTTTCTAACAAGCTAAAATTTAAACCTATATTCATATAATCTATTTATAGTTAACCTTCTTTATCTTTTTTGTTCGGTTTGTTAGTTGATTTTTTTCCGATTCCGAAGAAATTTCCAATTGTGCTTGGATATTTTACTGAAACCAAATCGGCTACCTCCAACGATAATTTTATTAAAGCAACATCATCCATAACTTTTTGTTTTATTGTTTCTGGAAGCTTTTCATTGGCTAGTATAGTCTTAAAAGGATTTTCCATTTTACAAAGCGTTATAAATTTTTAGTAAACGATTTTTTGCTCTATTCAATCTCATCTTAGTTGCACTTTCACCAATCTCTAAAGTTTCTGAAATTTCTTTGATTGAAAATTCATCTTGATATTTCATGAGTAATATAGATTTCTCTTCGACATCCAACTCCTTTAGGGACTGCGTTAGTTTTTCGATTTTTAATTCAAAAATTTCTTTGTCATCAATAATTTCATCATTATAGTTATCAACCAAATCATCCGTTACCGAATAATTTTTTCTTTCTTCTTTTATCTTTCGTTGCACATGATTGACACAAAAATTATATGTAAAAGAATATAACCAAGTAGAGAATTTAGATTTTGATTGATATGTTTTCAGTTTTACAAACAACTTTACAAATATATCGTGCGTCATATCTTGTGCCTCAGCTTGATCCTCTACAAAACTCAAACATTTATTATATACCGTATGTGCATACCTATCATACAATATACCGAACAAATGCTGATTTTTTGTTTCGACAATCTTATACACCAAAATGTCATCTGCAATATTTTCTATAGAATCTTTTGACATTTTAACTGCTTACATTTAATATGACACACCTATTCTTATTTGGTCACTCATTTTTTTAGCTTTTTTTATCAAAAAAAATTAAATAATTTTAATTTAATCGAATATCTATTTAAAATACAATAATATACAAAAAAAAACCGACAAATAAAAATTTATCGGTTTTTTATGAATAATAATTAATTACGAATTATTTCTCCAAAACATCTAAGACATCTTGAAAACCTCCTCCATTAAAAATTTCGTCTACACCTTGCGCTTGCAAATATTGTGCAGCTTGACCTGAACGGTTACCGCTTCTACAAAAAACTACTATAGGTCTTGACATTGCTTTAAATTCCTCTACTCTTGTAGGAACTTCTCCTAATGGAATATTGATTGCATTTGGAACAAATCCATCTGTATCCAATTCAAAAGGCTCACGAACATCCACTAATGTTACATTAGCATTGTTTATTGCTTCAACTGTTGTCATTTTAATAATTCTATTTCTATTTTTTATCCAATCAATAATTTTGCCAAGCATCTTACCAAATTCTAATACGGTCTTTTGGTGCTTTGTACAATTTATCTCCTGGTTTTGTTTTAAACGCATCGTGGAACGCATCAATATTAACGATTGGTCCAAAAGAACGGTAATATCCAGGAGAATGTGGATCTGTTTTCACTTGATTTACTAAAGCTTCGTCAGTCGCTTTTGTTCTCCAAATAGTTGCCCAAGATAAGAAGAAACGTTGTTGCGGAGTATATCCATCTATGTTTCCGTAAGTTCCTTTATCTTTTAAATACATTTGCAAAGCATCAAAAGCAACAGAAGCTCCTCCTAAATCTCCAATATTTTCTCCAGATGTAAAAATTCCATTTACATGTGTTCCTGCTACTGGTTCGTAAGCATCATATTGTCTTGCTAAAGCACCTGTTGCTGCTTTAAATTTTTCTTCATCTTGAGGTGTCCACCAGTTCACTAAATTTCCATCTCCGTCAAATTTAGCTCCCGAATCATCAAATCCATGAGAAATTTCGTGACCAATAACTGCTCCAATTCCTCCAAAGTTTACAGCTGCATCTGCTCTATAATCATAGAATGGTGCTTGTAAAATTGCTGCTGGGAATACAATTTCGTTATTTGTTGGATTAAAATAAGCATTAACTGTTTGTGGAGACATTCCCCAACGTGTTTTATCTACTGGTTTTCCAAAATCTTTCAAATTATCTTGGAATCTCCATTGACTGTAAGCTAAATTATTTTCAATTAAAGATCCTCCATTTTTAATTGATTTAACTTTAAATCCTGAATAATCTTTCCATTTATCAGGGTAACCAATTTTAACCGTAAATTTATTTAACTTTTCAATTGCTTTTACTTTTGTATCCTTTGACATCCACTCTAAATTATTGATGTGCATATCAAACGATTTAAATAAATAACTAATCAATTCTTGCGCTTTTGCTTTTGCCTCTGGTGGAAAATTATCTTTCACATAAATTTGTCCTAATAACTCACCAACTGTTCCATTTACATAAGCCAAACCTCTTTTATCTAAAGCTCTTTGTTCTTTTTGACCGGATAATTTTTTACCATAGAAGTCAAAATTAATTTTTTCTAATTCAGTTGTAGAAGAATTAGAAAAAGAATCAATCAATTTGAATTTCAAATAATCTTTGATGATTGGTAAATTCTCTTGATTTATGATTTTATCTAAATTTTTGTAATAATCTAATTCACGGATGATTACTTTGTCAGGATTAATTCCGAAAGACTTTACAAACTTCACTACATCAACATTCTTAGAAAAAGCTCCTGCTTCCGATAATGTTACTAAATTATAAGATTTATTTGGATCACGGCTTTCTTCAACAGTTTTGATATATTTTGCCATCATTTTCTCGAAAGCAACAATTTTTGGTCCTTTTAAATCACGAGTTTTAGATCCTGTAAAAGGAAAAACTTGATCGATATATTGATTTAAGTTAGCTAAAGTTTCAGTATTTTTGGCATCCTCTTTTTGGTAATATGTTTTACCTAAAGTTAATCCAACACTTCCTAAATAAACAGCATTTTGCGTACTATTTTTCATATCAGTATAAACAGAAACACCATAAAATGGATTCTCTCCAATTGGAGTAACTTCTGTTAAATACGCTTGTAAATCTGTCAAATTTTTGATTGCATCAATTTGCTTAAAATATTTCTGAATTGGAGCAATTCCTGTTTTATTTCTAGCTTCCATGTTTGTGTAAGCTGAGTATAAGTCAGAAATTTTTTGTTCATTAGAATCTTGAGCATATTTATTATTCAATAAATCTTTTACCAATTTCAAAGAAACCTTATCTGTATTCTCTCTCAATTCATCGAAACTTCCCCATCTTGCTCTATCAGATGGAATTTCTGTAATTTTCATCCAATTACCATTTACATAATTATATAAATCATCTTGTGGACGAACAGACTTATCCATATAATTTGGATTAAAAGCCTGATATGATTCTTGCGCAATTGCTAAAACAGAAGTACATGCAAATGCAGCAACAAATAGTTGTTTTTTCATATTTCTACTAAGTATTTTTGATATGATATGTCGAAATTAATACGACCTTTGTTACAAATTTACTAAATAAAGTATTAATTATTCGTGCAATTTTTGACACTTTTGAAGAGGAAGATTAACATTTTTAAAACTTTCAAACCAAAACTCTTTATCATTTAAGATATTTTATATTGTAAAAAGCTTATTAAAACAGAAAATTTTTCTATATATATCATTCCATATTTATATATTTAACAAAAAACAATCGATTTCTTTATTAATATCTAAATATTATTTTACTATATCCATATTCAATAGAAAATCTTTAAATTTGGAACCAAACAAAAGTAACTTTTTAAGATGGAAACCAATACGATTTTGATCACCGGCGCTTTAGGACAAATTGGTTCTGAATTGGCTGAGAAATTAAAAACCATTCATGGAAAAAATAATGTAATTATTTCTGATATACGTGATCCTAAAGATGTTGATTACGACGGAATTTACGAAGTAATTGACGTAATGGATGCTGATCGAATAAAAGAAGTCATTGCAAAACACAATATTAAAACTGTTTATCATTTAGCGGCTCTACTTTCTGGTACAGCTGAAAAAAATCCAATGTTTGGTTGGAAATTAAACATGGACACTTTGCTTACTTTCCTTGAATTAGCGAAAGATAAAGTAATCGATAAAATCTTTTGGCCTTCTTCTATTGGTGTTTTTGGTCCAGATACACCAAAAGACAATACACCACAAAATACAATTCAAACTCCTTCTACAGTTTATGGCATTTCCAAATTGTCAGGAGAATATTGGTGCAAATGGTACCAACAAAATCATAATGTAGACGTTCGTTCTGTTCGCTTTCCTGGTCTTATTTCTTGGAAAACTCCTGCTGGAGGTGGAACTACAGATTATGCAGTTGATATTTATTACAAAGCAATTGAAGATGGAAAATATACTTCTTTCTTGAAAGAAGGAACTTATTTACCAATGTTGTATATGGATGATGCAATAAATGCCATTATTGAATTAATGTCTGCTGATCCAAAACAATTAGGTGAATTTAAATCTTATAATTTAGGAGGTTTAAGCTTCGCACCAGAACATTTAGCAGCAGAAATCAAAAAACATATTCCAAATTTCACAATCGATTATGCACCAGATTTCCGTCAAGCTATTGCAGATTCTTGGCCGTCTTCTATCGATGATTCTGTTGCAAAAGCAGATTGGGGATTTGAACCAAAATTTGATATCGATAAAATGACAACTACAATGTTAGACAATTTGAAAATAAAATTAGGTAAAGCTTAATTTTTTCTTACAATACAATATTTTAGGAATGCTCTTTGATAATTTTTGGTTAAAAAACCACAAAATATGTCAGGAGCATTTTCTAATTTAAAAAATATCGTCCATCTACTAAAATCTGTTAATTTAGAGCAATTAAATAAAATTTCTCAAAAAGTAGATTTACCTCTTTTAATGGAAAACTTTTCTAAACTTGATGATAAACAACTTCAAGGAATGATGAAAATGTTAAATCCAAATAAAAAACACAAAGAACTTCCTCCAATTGATGGTGATTTCTACGATGTTTTTCACACTTTAACTCCAGAACAGCGTGAATTACAATTAAAAGTAAGAGCTTTTATGGAAAAAGAAGTTAAACCAATTGTTAATGATTATTGGCTTCGCGATCAATTTCCTTTTGAATTAATTCCAAAATTTAAAGAACTCAACATTTGTGGCGTCACTTATGATGGTTATGGTTGTCCAAATTTACCTTTTATTATGGAAGGCGTTTTGGCTATGGAAATGGCTCGTGTAGATGCTTCGATTGCAACTTTTTTTGGCGTACAATCTGGTTTGTCTATGGGATCAATTTATATGTGTGGATCGGAAGAACAAAAAGCAAAATGGTTACCACAAATGCAAAAATTTGATAAAGTTGGAGCTTTTGGATTAACTGAACCCGAAGTTGGTTCTGGTGCGGCAGGAGGTTTAACAACAACGTGTAAAAAAACAGAAGAAGGTTGGATTTTAAACGGTCAAAAGAAATGGATTGGAAATGCGACTTTTGCAGATTTAGTGATTATTTGGGCAAGGGATTTAGATGATGGTGAAGTAAAAGGTTTTATTGTCGAGAATAATAATCCTGGCTTTTCTGTAGAAAAAATTAAAGGAAAAATGGCTTTACGAATTGTTCAGAATGGCTTGATTACTCTGAAAGATTGTTTAATTACAGAAGAAAATCGTTTACAAAATGCTAATTCATTTAAAGACACGGCAAAAGTATTGCGAATGACGAGAGCTGGAGTTGCTTGGATGGCAACTGGATGCGCTCGTGGAGCATATGAAAGCGCTTTGGATTACACTCGAAATCGAAAACAATTTGGAAAACCAATTGCTTCTTTTCAAATGATACAAGGACATTTGGTAGAAATGTTATCTAATTTAACAGCAATGCAAACTTTAGTTTTTCGCTTATCTGAAATGCAAGACGAGGGAATTTTACTAGACGAACACGCATCTTTAGCTAAAGTTTTTTGTACAATGAGAACACGCGATGTCGTTTCACGAGCACGAGAAGTAATGGGCGGAAATGGAATATTATTAGAGCATGACGTCGCTCGTTTTGTTGCCGACTCCGAAGCCATTTACAGCTACGAAGGCACAAAAGAAATCAATTCGCTTATTGTAGGTCGATCTATCACAGGATTTAGCGCGTTTGTATAAATAAAATTTAAAAATCCCAATAAATTAATTTATTGGGATTTTTTATCTACTTTTTGTTCTCCAAAAAAGTTTCAAAAGCTTTTTCGAATTCTTCTAATGTGATTAAATGTGTCATTTCAGCATCAAAAATCTGTTCGATATTTCCGTTTTGTTTTTGAAGATTTTCTACAAATTCAATCTGAAATTTTGGTTCGATCACATCATCTTTTAATCCTGTAAAAATTAAATTTGATTTTGTTGGAACTCCTTTTAATAATTGTTCTGGCAAAAAAGGTTTTAAACGTTCTACCGCTATTACAGCAGGATTAAACATCAAAACTGGAACATTTAACAATAATCCCAAATAATAACTTATCATTCCGCCTAAACTTGTCCCTGCAATAAATTCGATTGGTTCCTTTGTAAAATGTTCAATCAAATCTTGAATCAAAGTTGGAGCATTATCGTAATCAATTGATGGTGCATAACATTCTCCCAAAGAATCTAAATATTCTCTCTTTTCATCTGTTACAAAACCTTGGTAGCCGTGTAAGTATGCAAATTTCATTTGTTTAAAATTTTAATAATTTGATACTGAAAACTTTCAGTAGTTAATGTAAAAATACTAAAAAACCCTTTCAGAAAATTTCAGAAAGGGTTAAAGTTATATAAAAAAATCTTTTTAGTTTACTGATTCAGTTTCCTCTACAGATTCTTCTTTTTGAGTATTTGGTAATTCTCCTTTGAACAAGAACGAAATAATTTCTTTGTTCACTGTGTCTAACATTCTTTGGAAGATATGGAAAGACTCTTGTTTGTAAACAACCAATGGATCTTTTTGTTCGTAAACCGCATTTTGAGACGTTTTACGTAAGTCATCAACATCACGTAAATGCTCTTTCCAGTTATCATCAATCAAACTTAATACAACTGATTTTTCGAAATCTTTTATTAAAGTTTTACCTTGAGATTCGTATGCTTCTTTCAAATCACAAACAACTGTCATTTGACGAATTCCGTCTGTAAATGGTACTTGAATACGAGAGAACATATGTCCTTGATTCTCGAAAACATTCGAAATTACTGGGAAAGCTGTTTCTGCAACATATTTCATACGTGCTTTGTAATCTTCAATTGCTGCGTCGTACGTAATATTTGTTAAATCTTTGATTGATTTAGATCTAAATTCATCTTCAGTAACAGGAGTTCCCATTGTAAAGAATTTAATTAAATCTAATTCATATTGATCAAAATCTTCGAAATCTTTGTTAGATTTTACAACAGAAGCCGCAACATCATAAATCATATTTGCAATATCAACTTCCAAACGATCTCCGAACAATGCATTGTGACGACGTTTGTAAATTACTTCACGTTGTTTATTCATTACATCATCATACTCTAACAAACGTTTACGAATACCGAAGTTATTTTCTTCTACTTTTTTCTGTGCACGCTCGATAGATTTTGTAATCATAGAATGTTCAATCACATCACCATCTTTGTGTCCCATACGGTCCATTAATTTTGCAATTCTTTCTGAACCGAATAAACGCATTAATGAATCTTCTAATGAAACGAAGAATTGAGATGATCCTGGATCTCCTTGACGACCAGCACGACCACGTAACTGACGGTCTACACGACGAGAATCGTGACGTTCAGTACCAATAATTGCTAAACCTCCAGATTCTTTTACTTCTTTCGTTAATTTAATATCGGTACCACGACCAGCCATATTCGTTGCAATTGTTACAGCTCCTGGTTTACCAGCTTCTGTTACAATATCAGCCTCGCTTTTGTGTAATTTTGCATTTAAAACATTGTGATTAATTCCACGTAATTTTAATGCTTTTGATAATAACTCAGAAATCTCAACATTAGTTGTTCCAACTAAAACTGGACGTTTGTCATCTTGAGATAAACGAACAATTTCCTCGATTACTGCTTTATATTTTTCACGATTTGTTTTGAAAACAATATCGTTTTTATCGTTACGTAAAATTGGGCGGTTTGTTGGAATAGAAACAACATCTAATTTGTAAATTTCCCAGAACTCACCTGCCTCAGTTTCCGCTGTACCAGTCATACCTCCTAACTTATTGTACATACGGAAATAGTTTTGTAATGTAATTGTCGCAAACGTTTGTGTAGCTGCTTCAATTTTTACATTCTCTTTCGCTTCAATTGCTTGGTGCAATCCATCCGAATAACGACGACCATCCATAATACGACCTGTCGATTCGTCAACGATTTTTACTTCACCTTCAACCACAACATACTCGATATCTTTTTCGAATAATGTATATGCTTTTAACAATTGGCTTAAAGTATGGATACGCTCAGATTTGATTGAGAAATCACGGAAAAATTCTTCTTTCATTTGAAGAATTTCTTCTTTAGTTTTTCCTGAATTTTCAATTGCTCCAATATTTGTCGAAACATCTGGTAAAATGAAGAAATTCTCATCTTCCATTCCTTTAGACAAATACTCGATTCCTTTATCTGTTAAATCTGATTGATTTTGTTTTTCATCAATAACAAAGTATAAATGCTCGTCAACTTTTGGCATTTCACGGTTATTATCCTGAATAAAATGCGCTTCTGTTTTTTGTAATTGAGCACGAATACCATCTTGAGATAAGAATTTGATTAATGGTTTGTATTTTGGTAAACCACGGTAAACTTGGTATAATTTGAAACCACCTTCTTTTAAATCTCCTTGTTTGAATAATGTTTTTGCTTCGTTTAATGTTTTTCCTAACATCTCACGTTGCATTTGATATAAACGATCAATTTTTGGTCTTAATACATCAAATTCGTGACGATCTCCTTGTGGAACTGGACCAGAAATAATCAATGGTGTACGAGCATCATCAATTAAAACTGAATCGACCTCATCGACAATCGCAAAATTTAATTCACGTTGTACCAAAGCATCTGGTGTATTTGCCATATTGTCACGTAAATAGTCGAAACCAAATTCGTTATTTGTTCCATAAACAATATCAGATGCATACGCATCGCGACGACCTGGAGAGTTTGGTTGGTGATTATCGATACAATCTACTGATAAACCATGAAAAGAGAAAATTGGACGCATCCACGCCATATCACGTTTTGCCAAGTAATCATTCACCGTTACTAAGTGAACTCCACGACCAGTTAGTGCATTTAAGTAAATAGGTAAAGTTGCAACCAACGTTTTACCTTCCCCTGTTTGCATCTCCGCAATACGACCTAAGTGTAAAGCGGTACCTCCAATAAACTGAACATCGTAATGAGACATATCCCATGTTACTTGACGACCTGCTGCATCCCAAGAGTTTTTCCAGATTGCAGTATTATCATCTTTAAGAGAAACGAAATCGTGTCCACGATTTACCAAAACTTTATCAAACTCAGAAGCTGTAACTTCTAACGTTTCGTTTTCAGTAAAACGTTTCCCTGTTTCGCGCATTACAGCAAAAGCTTCTGGTAAGATTTCTAATAAAATCTTCTCTTCTACTTCGTATGCTTCTTTATTGATTTTATCAATTTTAGCGTATAAATCTTCTTTTACACCAAAATCTTCTGTTTCCTCAACTTGTTTTTTTAACTCTTCAATTTGAGTTTTGAAATCTTTAGTCGCATCAGCTAATTTAGCTTTAAACTCTAAAGTTTGCCCTCTTAATTCATCAATTGATAATGAACTAAGCTTTTGACCAGCTTCATTCGCTAAGTCAACATATTTTCGTAATTCTTTTACATCTTTGGCATTCTTATCACCTAAGAAACCTTGTAAAATTTTGTTTAAAATATTCATATTTTTCTGCGTTCTTCGTCAAAATTAGCCACAATATATTTGAGACTAATTAAGATGCAAATATACGTTAACTATGTTAGTTATAGATTATAGAATCGAAAAAAGCCCCAATTTGGGCTTTTTTATTTTTAATATTCGTCCTCGTTCCAAAGGAAATCGTCGTCCGTTGGATAGTCAGCCCAAATTTCTTCAATGCTTTCGTAAGAATCTCCTTCATCCTCAATAGATTGTAAGTTTTCTACAACTTCCAAAGGTGCACCAGTACGAATTGCGTAATCAATTAATTCATCTTTTGTTGCTGGCCAAGGTGCATCACTTAAATAAGATGCTAATTCTAAAGTCCAATACATAGCTTATATTTTTTATTATTAGTAGAGACAATTAAACTCTAATTTATTTTCTAAAATTTGATTTTTTGCAAATCAAATAATCTGCCAAAGTCAAACTGTCAGTATTTATGTTAAAATTAAATTTTTTCGTTCTCTATATTTATTTAATTTTATGCCTAAATATAACGAAAATGGACACGAATATAACAAAATTATTTGCAATAAAATATCCAATTATTCAAGGTGGTATGATTTGGAATAGTGGTTGGCGATTAGCGTCAGCTGTAAGTAATGCTGGAGGACTAGGTTTAATAGGTGCTGGAAGCATGTATCCTGATGTTTTACGCGAGCATATAAAGAAGTGTAAAGCTGCTACAAATCATTCTTTTGGCGTTAATGTTCCAATGCTTTATCCGAATATTGAAGAAATTATGCAAATTATTGTGGAGGAAGGTGTAAAAGTTGTTTTTACTTCTGCCGGAAATCCAAAAACGTGGACAGAAACTTTAAAAAAAGAAGGAATAACTGTTGCACATGTTGTCAGTAGTGCCAAATTTGCATTAAAATCTCAAGATGCAGGAGTGGATGCTGTCGTGGCAGAAGGTTTTGAAGCTGGCGGACATAATGGCAGAGAAGAAACCACTACACTTTGTCTTATTCCGAATGTGAAACGTCAAATCGATATTCCATTAATTGCTGCTGGAGGAATTGGAACAGGTTCTCAAATTTTAGCAGCATTTGCATTAGGTGCAGATGGAGTACAAATTGGTTCTCGTTTTGCTGCAACTCAGGAATCTTCTGCTAATCAAGCTTTCAAAGATGTGATTGTAAATGCGCAAGAAGGTGACACGCAACTTACATTGAAAGAATTGGCTCCTGTTCGATTGATTAAAAATGAGTTTTATAATCAAGTTCAAGAAAAATATCAACAAGGCACAACCGCAGAAGATTTGAAAGAACTTTTGGGTAGAGGACGTTCTAAGAAAGGAATGTTTGAAGGCGATTTGGTAAATGGAGAATTAGAAATTGGTCAAGTTTCGTCATTAATCGATTCTATTCCGACAGTTGCAGAAGTTTTCGACGATTTATTAGTAGATTATCAAGTTGCAAAAGATAAATTAATTCGATTATAATCATCGTTCAGTTTTAAACACTATAAAAAAGCTGTCAAAAATTTTTGACAGCTTTTCGTTTTATAATCTTCCTTGTTCTTTTAATTTCCAATAACGCATTAGTCCATTAACAGACATCCAGCATGGATTGGCATATTCATACACCTGAATTTGATCTTCTGTTAAACCTAAGTCTTTATAGTTTTTTGTGACATAATCGACAAAAACAGGGACAATTTCTTCGGTCGGAATTTTATCATCATACATCGGTTTGATATAATTTGACCAATCATCTAAAGCTTTTTCTAATTGATCAAAATGATTTTCTAAATCTTCGTGATAACCATAATGCGTCGGATAAATTCCTTTTGCATTAATTTTTCTCAATTTAGCAATCGATTCTTTCCACAATTCAATATTAATATCTGGCGGCGGACAAGGAGGCGAAACAGGTCCATTTTCTATCTTCACCCCCGCTACATCACCTGTAAAAATAACATCGTCCAACACATAAGCATTGTGATGAACAGCATGTCCAGGCGTATAAACAGTCTGAAAAACAGCATCACCAAACTCCACACTTTGTCCATCTGCCAAACCAACCAAATATTCTTCGTCAATTGGTTTCATTTCTCCCCACAAACGATCCATATCGTCACCATAAATCATTTTTGCAGATTCCCACAATTTCTCAGGATTTTTCAGATGCGGTAAACCAATCGGATTTAAAAAAATTGTTGCGCCATGTTCTGTAAATTTCCATGCAGCACCAGCGTGATCAAAATGAATATGTGTAATTAATATGTTTTCAATATCGATTACCCGCCAACCTAAAGCTTCTATTCCTGTTTTCAGATTTTCGAAAGTGGAGTATGGGCCCGGATCGACTAAAACCGGTCCCTGTTCTGTTTCGATTAAATAAGTTGCGATAGCTTCCTTTTCATTTTGAAAATTCAGGTCTATTGTATGTATTTTTGGCATGCTATAATATTTCTTCTATGGTATATTTTATTCCATTAAATTCTATTTTATCGCCGGCTCGTTTTCCAACCAACGCTTCAAAAATAGGTGCTTGTGTACTAATTCCTACAAACTTTTTATTTTCCCATTCGAAATCTTTGAAAGATAAACCAATGACAAAATTAACTTTGTCAGTCAAAACAACATTTCCTTCCGTTATTTCATCAATCAACCCAGGGCGAAGTACTCTGAAGTTATTTAAATCTTCTGTTGCTTGATTAATTCTTATTTGTAAATTTCTGGCGGAATCTGTCGACTGACTTTGTTGTGCAAAATCATCAAGCTCTAAACTCGATTCTTCATCTAAATCAGCACTTTCAGTATAAATTCGCTCCGATTCTTTTAAGGCGTTTATTTCATCTTGTTTAAGTTGAATAAGATGCTGAATGACATCTTTTCTGATATGTTTTTTATTCATTTTTGTAGTTTTAAGTTTAGATAAACTTACAAAAAATAAAAAACTCCTGAACTATTCATTCAAGAGTTTTTTACTACTATATTTAATTATCCTGATGTTATTGAGCGAAGCTATAGCGTGCACCTCCCGGACTGAAAATAGATAACATTCTACTTTTTTGTCCTTCAGAGAACATATATAATCCTCTATCGTCACTATAATCCATATAATTCATGGTCATTTCGACAGGAGATCCTGAACATGTACTATAATGAGGGTATGCAGGGACACCATAGTTTGGTGCATTATGATAAGGCGTATCGTTCACATAATCTGTTAGACATCCACCACCATCTCCCCAAATGTGACGTAAATTCATCCAGTGCCCAACTTCATGAGTAGCTGTTCTCCCTAAATTGAACGGGTAAGTTGCTGTTCCTGTATTTCCAAAATATCTTGAATCAATTACCACTCCGTCTGTTGCAGAACTACCCCCGGGAAATTGTGCATAACCCAGAATACCACTTCCGATTGTACAAACCCATAAATTAAGTTTTGTTGTAGGGGAAGTTGGCAGAATTCCTGTACTTTTCTTCATGGCATCATTTGTTCCCCAAGAAGTTTTTGTTGTTTGTTTTCTGTTCACCGTTTCTAATTCAAATTTAATCCCAACATTTGCTTTTACATTTGAAAACAAAGCGGGTACCTGTGAAAAATCAGCATTCTGTGCATTGAAATCTTTATTTAAAACATCAATTTGAGATTGAATCTGAGCTAAAGAAATATTTTCAGCGGCCGTTTTATACAAAACATTTACAACAACAGGGATAACAATAGTTCCATTGACTAGTTTTCCTTGCATTTTTTCAAAGTTTTGGGCATGGGCTTCAATATCTGCCATTTTTGAGGCCAGATTAGGATTTTCTGATAGCTGTAATTTTAAAACTTCATCAGAAGCGCACGTTCGACTTGCAACTTTTTGATTAGCAGATTCTGCTTGAGGATCCATTTCGTTTTTAGTGTCATCACTACAAGCTGTGAATACAGCAAGTGTAGCTAATGTAAAGATAAGTTTGTTCATATTATTGTTATTTAATTAGTGTTATTTAATTAGTGTTATTTAATTAGTGTCTACTAAAAATACAATAATATTTATTAAAAACATGAATAAAATCATATTTTAACAATAGAAACAATTACAGGTACATAATAGTTTGCAAGAATGGAAGTTAAATTGAAAAAATATCACATCTGATTTTATGGAAGAATTTCATTGATTTCATCCTCCAGTTCATATTTGGTCATGGCTTGATCATGAAAAACAACTTTTTCTCCTTTATTGTAAATAATTGTAACAGGAATATTTCCACCCCACTTGGAATCGAAAGAAGGAATCCATTCATTCATCCGCTTGGTGTCATCCAGTAAAACAACTTCTGTATTGATGTGATAATCTGTTATAAATTTCTTTACTTTATCCAATACTTTTGGTCGATCCAAAGATACCAACAGCATTTTGAAATTGGGATTGTCTTTGTATTTTTCATTAATTTCCATAAATGCAGGAATTTCTTCAACGCAAGGAGCACACCATGTTGCCCAAAAATTAACGACAACAACTTGATCTTTATAAGTTGTGATTTTTTCGTGTAAAGCTTCATATTTTACAGTTTCCACAGATTGTGCATTTACAGTAGAAAAAGCCAAAATTCCCATTAAACCAAGGAAAGAAAATAGTTTCATATTTACTTTTTAAAAATATTTGTTCAAATGTAATAGAACAAGAATCAATCCAAGCTATTTTTCTCGAAATTTTGTTGAATAGAATATTAAACCGATTTTTGTAAAAAAATAATCAATTTGTTTTCAAAAGAAGATGCTTATCGCATAAAAAAGGATTTTTGGATTTCGTATGGAACGTATATGAAATTGCAGATGAATGCCGAAGGAACGCGTATTAATTGGATAAATTACAAAACGGATATAAAAGGTGTTTATTTTAGAACGGATGTCGAACGCAAGTTTGCAGAGGTTTCGATTGAAATTTCGCATCCAGATCCGTCAGTTCAACTGATGATCTATGAACAGTTTGAGGAATATGAAAATGTTTTGGAAAATTATCTTGGCGAAAAATGGATTTGGACAAAAGAAGATTATGACGAAGACGGAAAAATGATTTCGACAATAAAAATACGTTTAGAAAACATTAGTATTTTTAGAGAAACCGATTGGCCGCAAATTATTCCGTTCCTAAAAGATCGAATGATTAATTTGGATGAATTTTGGTGCGATCACAAAGATAGTTTTGAGATTTTTAAAGAATTATAAAGCAAAAGAAGCTCAATATTGAGCTTCTTTTTTATTTCATTTTAAGCAATTTCGCACGTAAAATTCTCGATTTCTAACAATTCATTCGTTTCTTCCAAAACTTCGTTTCGTTGTTCTTGAGACAAATTTAATGAATCTAAAAACTTATTATTTTGTTTTAAATCTTTCACCAAAATACATTCTTTTGACAAAAGAACTTTTTCTTGCTCTGGCGTCAAAGTCGTTAAACATGTAATTGGATACAAAGCCGCATTATCAACCAAATATTTGATACTATTTGTTTCTGGATAATCCCAAGAAATTAATCCAATTCCATAATAATTTGCAAAATCTATACTATCAGTTGTCAAATAAGCATTTGTTACCAAGAAACCTTTTGTTGGTTTCATATCTCGTCCAAAAAAATGATACGTATGACCTTCTACATCTTTCATTCGTGATAAAAAATACATCGGTGTTGTCACCGAAATTTTGGCATCTTCGTCATTTCTAAATTTACATTCGCAAAAAAGTAACTGATCACCTTTAGAAGCCACCACATCTATTTCGTGCGTTACCGCATTTCCTTGTACAATTTCTGAATGCAAAGATTGATATCCTGCCGCTTGCATCACTTTTCCAATCCACTTTTCGAAATAGTATCCTTCTGGTCCCAAATCTCGCAAAGCTCTTTTCAAGCTATAACGCGCCGCATACGAATTTCTATAATTTTTGAGATGGGCAAAAGCAATTTTATACAATTCTCTTGTCGGAATACCCTCGTAAAGATCTTTCGAAACTAATTCGAAAACTTCTTCAACTTCCTCTTTTTTTGCGCCAGATTTCGTTAATGAACGTTTTAAAGCTTTTGGATTATATGGAATTAACTCACCTGAGTTTTTCTTTACTAACATATTTTAAGGTTGAATTTTATTCTTAACGAATTTAAATAATTCTGATTAAAAATCCTTAAAAGTTTAAATTCTAAATAAAGGTTATCTTTGCAAAGCTTTAAAATCAACATATGAAATTAGAAACATTTTTACAAGAAAGAAGTGGCAACCAATGTGAGTTGACAGGATTTACAGAGGATTTAGCTATTTATGAAGTGAATCCTGATGCAAGTAGTAATCCTGATCGAAATGTTTACATTACACAAAAATGTATCAACCAAATTGAAAAGAAAGAGGAATTAGATGCTTCTTTTTGGGAATCATTTTTACTTTCTTCTATGTGGAGCGAAGTTCCTGCCGTACAAGTGCTTTCTTGGCGAATGCTAAATCGCTTTAGAAACGAATCTTGGGCTGCTGATGCTTTAGACATGATGTATTTAGATGACGAAAATATGGAGTGGGCAAAAGCTTCTGGCGATCACGAAGGTGACGGAAGTGTGGATTTGCACAAAGATAGCAATGGAAATATTTTGGTGAATGGAGATACGGTGACATTGATTAAAGATTTGGATGTAAAAGGTTCTTCTATCAATGCAAAAATTGGAACTGCTGTTCGAAACATTCGTTTAGTTCATGATAATACCGAACAAATTGAAGGAAAAGTTGACGGACAATTAATCGTTATTTTAACGAAATTCGTGAAAAAACAAGCATAAAAAAATCCACTCAGTTGAGTGGATTTTTTGTTTTTATCTAAAATTTACTTTTCTATTTCTTTCAAGTTTTCCATTTTCTTTGTTGCAAGAAAACCTTTGATATCTTCGAAATGTTCTTTGACACGTTTATTTCCAAATTCGAAAACTTTCTCTGCCAATCCATCTAGGAAATCACGATCGTGAGAAACTAAAATTACTGTTCCTTCAAATTCTTTCAACGCATCTTTGATAATATCCTTTGTTTTCATATCCAAGTGATTTGTTGGCTCATCTAAAATCAAGACATTATAAGGTTCTAACAACAATTTTACCATTGCCAAACGTGTTTTTTCTCCTCCAGAAAGCACTTTTACTTTCTTATCGATATCATCACCTTTGAACATGAATGCACCCAAAATATTTTTAATTTGTGTTCTGATATCACCTTCTGCAATGCGATCTACAGTTTCGAAAATAGTTAAATCTTCATCTAATAAAGCAGCTTGATTTTGAGCAAAATATCCGATTTGTGCATTATGACCAATTTCTAATTTTCCTTCAAAATCAATTTCATTCATAATCGCTTTAATCATTGTTGATTTTCCTTCACCATTTTTCCCAACCAACGCCACTTTTTGTCCTCGTTCGATGACCATATTTGCATCCTTAAACACAATATGATCACCATACGATTTATCTAAATTTTCGACTACAACAGGATATTGCCCAGAACGTGCAGCCGCAGGGAATTTCAATTTCAAAGCTGAAGTATCAACCTCATCAACCTCGATAATATCTAACTTTTCTAACATACGAACGCGTGATTGTACTTGTTCTGTTTTAGAGAAAGTTCCGCGAAAACGTTCGATAAATAATTTATTTTCGGCTATGAATTTTTGTTGCTCATCATAAGCTTTTTGCTGATGAATTCTACGATCTTGACGCAACACTAAATAGTCAGAATATTTGGCTTTGTAATCATAAATTCGTCCCATTGTAACTTCAATAGTGCGATTTGTAATATTATCGACAAACGTGCGGTCGTGCGAAATCACCATAACAGCTTTGGCTTGATTTTTCAAGAAATCCTCTAACCATTGAATTGATTCGATATCCAAGTGGTTTGTAGGCTCATCTAATAAAATCAAATCAGGTTTACGCAAAAGAATTTTAGCCAATTCGATTCGCATACGCCAACCTCCCGAAAACTCAGAAGTTGATCGATCCAAATCTTCTTGCGCAAATCCCATTCCTTTCAAAACCTTTTCCACTTCGGCTTCGTAATTTACTTCTTCTATCGAATAAAATTTTTCACTGACTTCCGAAACGCGTTCGATTAGCTTCATATAATCATCACTTTCGTAATCAGTTCGTACAGTTAATTGCTCATTTAATTCATCAATTTCATTCTTCATTGATAAATATTCAGCAAAAGCTTTTGACGTTTCTTCGCGAACAGAACAATTATCTTCGGTTAACAAATGTTGCGGCAAATATGCAATTACCGCATCTTTTGGTGCTGAAATATTTCCCAAAGAAGGTTTATTGATTCCTGCAACAATCTTAAGTAAAGTAGATTTTCCTGCACCATTTTTACCCATTAAGGCAATTTTGTCATTTTCATTTATCACAAAACTAACTCCACTAAACAACGTTGAAGAACCGAATTGAACGGCAATATCATTAACTGTAATCATAAATTTTATCGAATAATTGCGGCAAAGATAATCTTTTTCAACCGAGATCAAATCAATAAAAAAGCTTGAGATTATCTCGAGCTTTTATATATTGTAAAGAATTTCTTAAACCGTTAAATCTTCGCCAATTTCTAATAAAATCAATTGAATATGACGCGAAAAGAAAATAGATTTCGCTTCTGCTTTATCAATTTTAATTGGTGGAAAAGTATCATAATGATAACCCAAAACCTTAGTTGCTTGCACATATTCTGCCGCAATAGAAGCACTTTTTGCCCCCATCGTAAAATTATCTCCGATTGGTAAAATTGCTAAATCAAGTTGTCCAATTGTATCCGGAATCAACTTCATTTCGTATGTCAAAGCTGTATCACCAGCGATGTAAACTCGCTTTCCTTCACTTTCGATAATGTAACCATTTGGATCTCCTCCATATGTTCCATCAGCAAATGAACTCGAATGAAATGCAATTGTAGATTGAATCGAACCAAAATCAAAACTAAATTTACCACCTGTATTCATTCCGTGTGCTTTTAAACCTCTTTCCGAATAATAAGAAGCAATTTCTGCATTCGAAATAATCAAAGCTCCTGTACGTTTTGCCAATTCTTCCACATCATACACATGATCTTGATGCGCATGCGTAATAACAATATAATCCGCTTTTAAACTTTCGAAATCGATATTCTTTGCTAATTCATTTGGTGTAATAAATGGATCAACAATAATGTGTTTACCGTTTGCTTCAATCGCAAGCGAGGCATGTCCTAAATATTGAATTTTCATTATATATTTTTTTGTGATTAACGAATTAAAGTATCAATAAAATCGAAACCGATTAAACTATATCCTAATAATACAGCGAAAAATAAAGCTAACATTGCTACTTGTTTCAAGAATGGATCGAAATCTTTAGGATCTTTTACTGCAAAAATTTGACGACGAATGGCGTTCGCAAAAAAGATTAAAATTAAAAATACAAAACCAGATAATTTACCTTGTTTAAGTGGTGACATCGTTACATATAATGCGCTTAATGCGAACGGAATCGTCATTAAAGCCATTTGGTAATATTTACTTTTTTGAAAACCTAATTTTGATGCAACGGTAATTTTATTGTTTTTGACATCATTTTTCACATCACGCATATTGTTCAAATTTAGCACTGCTACACTCCAACATCCCATCGAAGCTGCAGGTAATAAAATTTGCCATTGAAAAACTTTAGAATATAAAAATTCTCCACCAGCAACAGCTAAAATCCCAAAGAATAAGAACACAAAAACATCACCTAAACCAATATATCCGTATGGTTTTTTTCCCATTGTATAAGCCATTGCTGCAAAAATAGACGCAACTCCCAGTCCAAGAAAAATGTAAATATATTTCATATCATTTGGATAAAAAGATACATACAACAATGCTGAAACGCAAGCTAAAGAAATTGCAACCATAATTCCAATAGCTATTTTCATTTGGTTTTGAGTTATCAATCCAGATGCTACAGCACGCTGCTCTCCTACTCTATTTGCGTCCGTTCCTTTTACCGCATCGCCATAATCATTCGCGAAATTTGATAAAATTTGGAAAGCCAAAGTTGTTAAAAGAGATAAGAAAAATATATCATTTCGAAAAATTCCTTCTGATTTTGCAATAAATCCAGCCAATAATAATCCACTCAAAGAAAGTGGTAATGTGCGAAGCCTTGCGGCTAATATCCATTTTTTCATACTGAACAAAGATAATGAAGATTTTACTTTTTTTATCATCTAAAATTGAAGTAATATTGCATAGAATTTATCTATTTCAACTACTAAAATGCCTCGTAAAAAGAAAACACAACAATCTATTTTTAGTACATTAAAAAAAATCAAACTTTCGACTTATGTGATTAGTTTACTGATTTTGTGCGTTGTTTATTTTACGTATCGTTATCGTCATGGTATTCATTACTATTTTTCGGTTGTAGAAAAATCGTTGAAAGGCGAAAAATTGGTTGATGGTAAAGTCACAAAATTTGATATCCGAAATATTGAGGTGATGGATAAATATTATCTCAAAACTTTTGGTGTTGATGTTTCGCATTATCAAGGAAAAATTGATTGGACGAAAATGCATACGATTTACAATTTATATCCGATAAATTTTGCTTTTATCCGTTCTACAATGGGAACTTCGTCTATTGATGAGACTTTTGAGGATAATTGGGAAGGTGCAAAAGAAAATAATATTTTGCGTGGTGCTTATCATTTTTATCGTCCCGACGAAAATTCGACTTTACAAGCGCAAAATTTTATTGCAAAAGTAAAATTAGAGAATGGTGATTTACCTCCAGTTTTGGATATTGAAACCTTGCCAAGAACACAATCTATGGATCGTTTGGTAGAAGGAATCAAAAATTGGTGCAAGATTATTGAGGACCATTACAACATCAAACCGATTATTTATACATCGGACAAATATTTCGAAGATTATTTACAAGATCATTTTGATGGTTATATTATTTGGATTGCTAATTACAATTTTTGGGTGCAAGAAATGAAAGGGCATTGGGATTTTTGGCAATTTACCGAAAAAGCAACCATAGATGGTGTAAAACGTTATAAAGTTGATGTGAATATCTACAACGGGACCATTGATGATTTAGAAGGTTTGACGCTTTAGTTCTCTGGATAAAACTTCTTGTAATCCTCGTGATAAGCACTATCCCAATTTATTTTAGAAAAATCTTCGGAAGTATTTTTAAACTTAACATCAGCTACCAAACGCTCGCGCGTTGAAAGTGGACGATATTGATATCCGAAATCTGTATTGACTAAATATTCTCTTAATTTTTGAAGCTCTTTACTTTTAATTGAATCTTTATTTACGCCTAAAACAATTGTTACTCTTTTATCAGATTTTACAATCTCATTTTCTAAATTCTTTACCAAATCTAATATTGATTTATCATTTAATTTTACCAAATCTTTCTTAGTCACTTTAAATAACTCCGTTATTTTTTTATCATTAGAATTTTGTAACGCTTCAGTTCCACACATGTTATCGTAAGGAAACTTATTATCATAAAAATATGTAACAGAATCGTTGTAAAAAATAAATTGATAATCAGAAAAAGGGATAAAAATCAACTCAGGTTTTACAGAATGCTCTTCAAAACTTTTTTCTAAATCCTTCTCATACTTTCTATAAGAAAACGAAGAATCTGCATTCATTCCCATTGCTAAAATCTCTTGATTAATAGAATCTTGATGCAATTTATCACGTTCTTCTTGGGATAATTCTCGCTTACAACTCAACAAGCCAAATCCTAAAATAAAAAAGTAGACAATAGATTTCATTAATAATTATTTTCTTAAAGATAACAAAAAAGCGAATCAAATGATTCGCTTTACTTTATTTTAAAACCTTTACTTCTTTTTATCTTAATATTTTATTCTAAGGTTACTTTTCGAATAGGTTTAATGAAAAATGCAATTAATATTACAGTTAAAATTGTCATTGTTCCTCCAAAAATAATTCCAGGAACTAATCCTAAAAATGTTGCAGCAATTCCACTTTCTAAAGCTCCTAATTCGTTAGAAGAACTTACAAATATTGAATTGACAGATGAAACACGACCTTTCAAATTTTCGGGCGTTTTAATTTGTAAAATACTTTGACGAATTACCATCGAAATTGCATCAAAAGCACCTCCAAACATCAAAATCACAAAACATAAATACAGATTTTGACTAAATCCGAAAGAGATAATGCAAACACCAAACATTGCCACTGCTCCCAATAATTTTGGTCCAACATTTCCTTTTAATAAACTTGGAATCATCGATAAGAAAAACATCATTATAATCGATCCAATTCCATGTGCTGATCGTAATAAACCAAAAGCTTCAGAACCTTGATTCAATACTTTTTCAACGAAAGCTGGTAACAACGATTCTGCTCCACCAAAGAAAACCGCAAACATATCCAAACTCAAAACAGCTAATATAATTGGCGTTCCCCAAATAAATCTCAAACCTTCTTTGATACGTGTCATTGGCGATTCTGTCGATTCTGATTCTGATATTTCTGCTGGTTTTTTAGAAATCAATAATATCATCACCATCGAAATACACATAATTGTAAAAGCGGTTATCAAAGCGGCTTCAATACCAAATTTTGCTAAAATAACTCCTCCTGCCAAAGGTCCTAAAACTGATCCAATCATAAATGCAGAAGACGAAAGCGGAATTGCTTTTGTGTAGTTTTCTTTACGGACAACTAAGGCTAAAAGTGCAAATAAAGCTGGTCCGCTAAAGGATCTTGTCAATCCTAAAATGAAAAATGCAAAATAACAGATTCCCAAATAAACAGGAATTCCGATTGCTTGGCGAACTGACGGAAAGTTAACAATCATCAAGACAAAAGAAGCGGTCATAAAACAACCAATACTTCGTACCAAGATCATCCGTTTATCCAATTTATCGACCAATTGTCCCGCATAAAAAGCAGTTAAAAGAATAGGTAAAAACTCGGCTAAACCAATTAATCCAAGAAAAATTTCTTTCTGAGTGACTTTAAAAATTTCGTACGCAACAGATGTACTCTGAATGAATAAAGCAAAGATTAAGGAAAACCTTAAAAATATGAATGGAATAAATTCTTTATTTTTCCAAACGGATGGAACTTTCTCCTCTGATGTCATTTTGTAATTTGAATTTTAAGTTTTTAAATGTACATTGATTTTATTCAAAACTACCTTGATTTTGGATAATAAATTTGTATAAAATCAAAAAAAATCTTCGTGTATTTCTACCCGAAGATTTTTGAAAGTTTATGATATATTTTATTGTTTAATTTAAGCGAATTCTAATTGTTTTTTCTCCTCTAATTGAAGACGATATTCGTAAATATCCTCAATTGTCAAAACAGTCATTTCATGTTTTTCGGCAAAATCTATAATTTGCGGAACTTTCGCCATTGTACCATCAACATTTGTCAATTCGCACAAAACTGCTTCATTTCCTAAACCTGCTAATTTCACAATATCAATACTTCCTTCTGTATGTCCTCGACGTTCCATAACGCCTTTTGGACGAGCAATTAAAGGAAAAACATGTCCAGGTCGATTAAGATCTGTAGGTTTTGCACTTGGATTAATAGCCGTTTTTATCGTTTGTACACGATCCGCAGCAGAAACACCAGTTGTTACAGCTTCTTTTGCTTCAATAGTTACTGTAAATGCAGTATGAAAACGTGAGTTATTGTTTTCGACCATAGGATTTAGCTCCAATTCATCTGCTTTTTCTTGTGTAAGACACAGACAAACAATACCGCTACATTCACGAATCAATAAAGCCATATCAGGCGCAGTAATTGTGGAAGCAGGAAAAATGATATCACCCTCGTTTTCACGATTTTCATCATCAATTAATAAAATTCCTTTTCCGTTTTGTAGATCTTTTATTGCATTTGCAATTCTTTCATTGGCTGTTGAGCCAAATTGTGTGATTGTTTTCATTTGATTTTTGTTTTATCATGAAACATCACTTCAGGGCGAAACACATTGTTAAGTAATAAGCTCAAAGTTGTGCGTCATGAGTTTTTCACTCAGAACTTAACACTTATCACTCATGACTTTCAGTTGTGTTCAATTTTCTTCTCTCATCCAGACTATACTGTCGGTTTTGGAGTTTCACCAAATCAGTCCAATAACAGTTGTTAAAGGAGTCGCGGACTATAACCGCCGGTAAGGAATTTCGCCTTGCCCCGAAGAAAATTTCGTTTGTTAATACTAATTTTTTATTTGAAAAATTACCATAAACTTTCGCGAACAAAGTTACAAAACCAAAATGAGTTATTTATAATGAATAAAGATTATTTTGTTTACTATCAATAAAAACCATATCTTCATTAAAACACTAATAAAATGAAAAACAAAGCATTAAGAATAATTCTGAAAATTGGTTATTACGCTTTATGCGGATATTTAGTTGGATTATTAATTTCTTAGATCTCACCAACTGGAACAAGCCAAAACGCACCATTTACATGTATAGCTGGATCAATGACTTTTTTATTTTTTAAAGATTATATCATTCCATATTACAGAAGTCAAATTCAACAAAAATAGATTTTACAAATATTTCTCTACAATCGGTTTGATTTGATTTGCGATAAATTGATATCCTTTTTCATTTGGATGAATACCATATTTTGAAAGAAATTCTTCTTTAGTTGAATTAAAACGTGAGAAAATATCAATAAATTCTATTTGATTTTGAAGTGCTAATTCTTTTAGCTTTTGATTGTATAATTCAATTTTTTGAGTCGTACGAAATTTACGATCTGGAATTTTTATTCCATCTACTTTTTTAGAAATTGGTAAAATACTTATCACATAAATGTTAGGTGTAAATTCTTTTGCTTGAGAAATTACTTCAAAAAGATTTGATTCAAAATTAGCGAATGAAACCAATTCTAAATCATTTGCGCCATAAAAAAAGAAAACTAAATTTTCGTCAGGAGAAAGACGTGCTTTTGTCTCAACTTCAAATCGGTTCATTAAACCTTCCGTTGTCTCACCTCCTATTCCGAGATTAAAACAATTGACTTCATTTGCATTGTTGTTATAAAATTCTGTATGACAATAACGTTTCAAAATTTCTACATAACCTCCCAAAACTCCGTCATATTCTCCGTAGAATACTATCACCAAAAAATAAGCAGTTTGTCATCATCATCTAAAACAACACTTTATCCTCTTTTCTTAATTCCTCCAAATAAGCAGCTTTTTCGTCTCGATAAAATAAATTCATTGTTTCGAATGGAATTAATTTCAACTCTTTGTTGACGATATGTACGCAAGATTTTTTTACGGCGCGAACATCAAAATCATGTGCATCCATAAAATTCATAATGATTATTCGGAACAAATTATCGTAATCTAAATCCAATTCGGGCGCACAAACTTCTGGCAAACAACAAAGTAATTGATTCACTTTTGGTTGCACTTTATCAACAGAAATTCCTGTACTAAAAATGTCTAATAATTGTACTTTCAATTGTTCATCTTGTTCGTAGACAATTGTATTTTTAGATTCGTTATTCAACAAATCCGCAGGATTTATATAACGTGTAAGCGGAATTACCTCATCATTCAATTTCAGCATATAACCCATCGCCAAAGCATCTGGATTACACGGAACCGGAATAATATCATCTGAATTAAAAAGTGGATATTGATCAATAATTTCTTGACGAACTTCTGTCAATGTAATTTTTTCGTGAGAAGAATCTTCTCTATTTCTTCCCGCAATTTCGACAGGTTGAAACGTCACGCCACGCACACATTTTTGTTTGAGCGCAAAATCAATAATCTTCCCAATTTCATCAATATTTTTATCTTTTTGAAGAACAACAACCAAAGTTGTAGAAAGATTTAATTCATTCAATTTTTCTAAAGCTTTCATTCGAACATCTGTCAAATCTTTTCCTCGAAAATCTTCTAAAACTTCTTTTTTAAATGAATCAAATTGTAAATAAACTTCAAATTCGGGTGCATAAGTCGCTAATTTTTCGGCAAAACCTGAATCATTAGCAATTCTAATTCCGTTTGTATTCAACATCAAGTGTTTAATCGGTTTTGATTTTGCAATTTCCATAATCTCAAAAAATTGTGGATGAATTGTTGGCTCTCCGCCACTAATTTGCACCACATCTGGCTCGCCTTCATTTTTTACAATTGTATCAAACATCGCTTCAATCTGCTCCAAACTACGATGAGAACCGTAATGTGGCGATGACATGGCATAACAAGTTGGACAAGTTAAATTGCATCGATCCGTCACCTCAACAATTGATAAACACGAATGTTGCTCGTGATCGACACACAAACCACAATCGTACGGACAACCATATTCGACATCCGTCCCAAAATGCAAAGGCATTTCCGAAGCTTTGTTATAATTTCTTATGTTTTTATAATAATCGACATCCGTTGCTATTTTTGTTTTGAAGAAACCATGATCTGGACAACATTTTGTCATAAAAACATTCTCGTCCTCGATAATAATTTTTGCACCAACACGTTTTAAACATTCTGGACAAAGTGAAATTGTATAATCGTAATACGTATAATTTCTAACTGGCATAGTATGAGTTTTAAGTACTTAATATCCATCAAAAATAAGATAGATTAAAACTATAAATAATAAAAACAATCCTATAAGTGATCCAAAAAATAATATCACTAATCGTTGTATATTTATTTTTTTCTGAATTGATTGATAAATTAAACTAATAAGAGAAATAAGACCTGCACCAATAAATGCTACAAGTAATAAAAACAGAACAATATCATCTGTATGAATAAATTGTTGCACAAAAATAACTGCTAACATTGGCTAGGTTTTACATTCCACCACAAACCATTCCCGAAATAACTAGCGTAATCAACGCACATACTCCAAAAACCATGAGATAGTGTTTTGATTCTTTTTTATGTCCAGAAATTGAGTTAATAATTAGTGAAATTAATGTACCAACAGCACCACCAATAATTGCTATCACTAACAAAATCGCAATGATAATATAAATAAAATCACTTCCAAGACCGCCTTCTGCAAAAATAACTGCGTAGATCATTTTATGTATTTAGGTTGAGTTTGTAATAACTGAAAGATATAATAAAAAATAACACCAACACAAGTAATTTGAATAGAACTTAAACCTAAAAAAATTGGATGAATTGGCTTGATAAAATCTAAACAAAGACGAAATAAAAAATAAACCAGCATAAAGACTTGAAAGAAATAACCAGATGGATAAATATATTTTTTCTGAATAATCTTCAAAACTATCCAAAGCAAAAGAAGGTAAACAATTTCGTACAACGCAACGGGATGACGCAACAATCCATCGCCCAAATCCATTCCGAAAATAGATGTTGTTTCTATTCCATATGTTTGTTCATAAATGCCTGTTAAAAAGCAACCAATTCGTCCAATTATCATCGCTAAAATCAAAGGAAAAGTAATCAAATCTCCTGTACTTTCTTTGTGACCAATTATCTTTTTTGTGAGTTCTACACCAATTAAACCAAAGGTTAAACCACCTATGATTGTGTTACTTGTCCAGAAAACGAGAAAAGGATTTTTTGCATCCAAAAGAGCTTGCGGATTTTCTAATGTTCCAATTATTTTAGATCCCAAAAGTGCACCAATTAAAGCGCCTATAATTATACTAAACGATTGTATTGTCGATAAACTTGATTTATTTCGTTTTCGTAGAAATTCATAATAACGCATCGCAATAAAAATTCCGACCGATTCGAGAATAGGATGAACTAAGACTGAGTGTCCAAAAATTTCAATGGATATAGGAAAATCTATTATCACAAATTAATTAGGTTTTGAGTAAAAGTAATTGATTTTATAGAAATAAAAAAAGCGATGTTAAACATCGCTTTTCGTTTATATTTTGAAAATTTTCTTATCTAAATTTTGAAAAATCTCTTGGACGTTTTTCTAAGAATGCATTACGACCTTCTACAGCCTCTTCTGTACCATATGCAAAACGTGTGGTTTCTCCTGCAAAAATTTGTTGTCCAACTAAACCATCATCTACCAAATTGAATGCATATTTCAACATTTTAATTGCTGTTGGCGATTTTGTTAAAATCTCTTGTGCCCAATCAAAAGCAACTTGTTCTAACTCGTCATGCGGAACAACTAAATTTACCATTCCCATATCGTAAGCCTCTTGTGCAGAGTAATTCAATCCTAAGAAAAAGATTTCACGGGCACGTTTTTGACCAACTTGTTTTGCCAAATAAGCCGAACCGTAACCACCATCAAATGAAGCTACATCTGCATCAGTTTGTTTGAAAATCGCATGTTCTTTAGAAGCCAATGTCATGTCACAAACCACGTGCAAAGAATGTCCTCCTCCTACTGCCCAACCATTTACAACGGCTACAACAACTTTTGTCGAAAAACGAATTAAACGCTGAACTTCTAAAATATTCAAACGTCCAACACCATCTTGTCCTTCATAACCTTTTGCACCACGAACGCGTTGATCACCTCCAGAACAAAAAGCCCAACCACCATCTTTTGCAGATGGTCCTTCTCCTGTCAATAAAATTACACCAACTTCACGATCTTCTTCTGCTAATTGAAAAGCATCTAATAATTCGAAAACAGTTTTTGGGCGAAATGCATTACGAACTTCAGGACGATTAAATGCTATACGCATTACTCCATCACATTTCTTGAACGTGATATCTTCGTACTCCTTTACCGTTTGCCAATTGATTGTTGCCATTATATATTTTGTTTTTTGATTAAAAATTTCTCAAAAATAAGATTTATTCATTTTTAAAAAGAATTTTCAGTTATTAATCTCAAGTTTTTCTACGCAATTCTAGCATACGCTGATCTATAATCTCTTGATACTCTTCTTTAATTACCTTATTTTTTGCGCTAAGAGGTTTTATTCATCATAGTGGTATAAAAAAAGACAATCCGAAAAATACGAATTGCCTTTTAATTTGAAAAATATTTAAAAGAATTGTTATTTAAAATCTGCGTCAGAAACGTTTTTATTAATTTCTACTGATTCAATTACTATTTTAGCTGTTTGAGGTCCAGCTTCTGTTAAAATTTCTGTTGGCATTAAAATACCTTCAAAAGTTTTATATCCTTTGTTTATCGTCGTCGCAATCATTTCTCCTTGTGGAGATTTCATTTTTTGTTCAGACTTCATTAACAAGCCAGTTTTTACATCATAATAATCTGTACGAGAAATATCTGCAGCAACAACTTTGTAATATTCAACTCCGTTTTCAGAAACGATTCCTTCTACTTTAGCCGATTTATAACCTTCTGACAATGGTACAAACAAAGAATTTGTTTTCTTTAAAGGATCTGTCATTTCAGCTGGTAAATCAAATTTTTGTCCTTGAAAAACAAACCCTTTCTCACCATCAAAAATTTGTTTAATAATAAGTCCACCTATATTATAACTTACAAAAGTTTTATTAGGCGCAGCAGATTTAGATATATATTCTCCATTTCTACCCATCATGTCAATTTTTCCTTTTTGAGCAATCGATTTTACAGCTTTCACTTTGTCCGTACCACCAATAGCTTTGAAAAAATTATCTGTAATTTGAGCAACTGAAACAGTTGTAGTTTTTGCACCAGAAGTTGGTTTATCTATTTTATTTCCGAAAGAATCGTAGTAATTAACTGAGTAACCTAATTTTTCTAAAGCTGGTGCAATTTGCTCTAATTTACCTGTTACATTGATTTTTGCTTGATCTGGACGGAAATATTTTTTCGAAACACGTAAAACATCATCAATTGTTACAGCATTTATATTTTTGATATAATCTGCATAAAAACTATCTGATAATTGATTTGTCTTTTTCGTTAAAGCCTGGTTAGCAACCGTAGAAGGACTTTCTAAAGTCAAGATAAAGTTTCCTAAGAATTTTGCTTTTACATCATTCAACGTTTGTTGATCAATTTTGTTTAACGTCATTCCTTTAATTTCTTTCATCGTCTCAACGATAGCAGAATCCGTCACTTCGTTACGAACAGTTGCATTAGTATTGAAACGTCCAATGTAACGAGAATCAGAAACTCCACCACGTGCACCATATGTCCAACCATGCGCTTCACGAAGATTCATATTCAATTTCGAATTAAAATCGCCTCCCAAAATAGACGACGCAATTAACGCTGCATAATAATCTGGATCTTTCTTTGTCAACTGAACTGGATACGAAACTGAGACCACAGATTGCACTGCGTTAGGCATATTAATCGCATTTAATTCCGTTTTTGTAACTTCTTCTACTTTTGGAAATGCTGGAATATTTAATTTTCCTGTTTGCCAAGAATCAAAGTTTTTCTCCGCCAATGCTTTTACATCTTTTGTCGAAATATCTCCAACAACAATCAAATAAGCATTGTTTGGTTTGTAGTAGGTATTGTAGTAATCCTTCACATCTTGCAATGTAATTTTCTCAATTTGGGCTGGTGTATCAAATTCTGAGAAAGGATTATTTTTTCCATAAACTAATATATTCGAAACGCGAGATGCTGCTGCTTCTACAGATTTTTCATTCGACTTTAAACCTTCGATGTAACGTTTTTTAACATCAGCAAATTCACTTTCAGTAAAGTTTGGATTCATAGCTCCATCAGCCATATAACCAAAAATCTCGTTAAAATACTTAGTTAAAGAACTTGCAGAAGCTCCTTCTTCCCAAAAATTAACGCGAGCTCCTAAAAACTCAATACGTTTATTGAAATCATCTTTCGATTTTGTTTTTGTTCCTGTTCCCAACATTTCGCCCAACAAAGACTCTGCTCCTTTTTTTGCACCTAATGCATATGGAGGATTATCGATTGTTAATGTAGCAGAAACTCGTGGTAATTTATGATTTTCAACAACGATAACTGTTAAACCATTTTTTAATTTGAATTCGTTCGATTTTCCTAAATTAACCGTCGGTGCTGGACCTGGTTTTGGCATTGGAATCGCCACTTGCGCATTTAAGCTAACTGCCATAAAAGCGATTGCAAGAGATAATATTTTTGTTTTCATAATTCGGTTGTTTTTTATTTTGCAGCTTTTTTAGATTCTGGTAAATAATGAATAATTACACGTTGGTTTTTGTTTAGATACTTTTTAGCAACATTGCGAATATCTTCTCTTGTTACAGATTGATAAACTTTCAATTCTTCGTTGATTTTATTTGTATCTCCGCCCAACATATAAGCATCCGCTAAAGCATGTGCAATGTTTTGAACACCCGATTTTGAAGCCACAAAACTATTTTCAATTCCATTTAAGATTTTTTGGTAATCTTCTTCAGAAATCAAATTTGTTTGAACTTTTTCTATATCTTGTTGTAAATCTCCTTCTAATTTATCCAAAGAAACTTCTCCTTGAGGTAAAATTCCGATTGAATAAATTCCGTAATCTTCCATTTGACGATTGAAAGCAAATATTTGTAATGCTTCTTTTTTCTCGTCAACATATTTTTTATATAAAACTGATGATTTTCCACCTGTTAAATAGCTTGATAACATTTCTAATGCATAAGCATCTTTTGATTTGTTATCTGGCGTACGATAATTAATCGCCAATAAAGGAATCTGAATATTTGCATCATATTCTGTTGCACGAATTTCTGATGTAATTGGATCTTCCTTCTCAACAGTTTTCACAACATCTTTTCCTCTTGGAATTACACCAAAATATTTCTCAATTAATTTCTTTGCTTCGTCTTTATTAAAATCACCCGCAACAACTAATACAGCATTATTTGGCACATAAAAAGTTTGACTAAAGTGTTTGAAATCGTCTAATTTTGCATTACTCAAATCCTCAAAAGAACCAATTACACTCCAACGGTAAGGATGTTTTTTGAAAACATGAGGATTAACCGCTTCTCCGTACGAAAATTTACCATAAGGTTGATTGTCTAAACGAGAACGTTTTTCTTCTTTTACAACTTCTTTTTGTGTATCGACGCCAATTTGATTGATGATTGGTTGACGCAAACGATCAGATTCCATCCATAATCCTAATTCTAAATTATTTGATGGAAAAGTTTCGTAATAATATGTTCTGTCCGTTGTTGTATTCGCATTGTTAGAACCTCCATGAGAAGAAACAATTTTGAACCATTCACCTCTCTTAATATTCTCTGTTCCTTCAAATAATAAATGCTCAAAAAAGTGTGCAAAACCTGTTTTACCAACTTGCTCATCTTTCGAACCTACGTGATACATAACACCTGTTGTAATAACTGGAGCAGAATTATCTTGATGAAGGATAACATGCAATCCGTTTGCTAGAGTATACTCATCAAATTTTATTTGCTGACCAAATAATGCTGATCCTGCAAATAAGATAGACATAAAAATTTTCTTCATTTAGTATTTTTTAAGTTTTTATCTATTATGCTTATGTAACATTAGTAGCAGTTTTTTTGAAAATGTTACACCAAATTTGCATAATAATTAAAAAAAGTAAAATAATACACGTCTATTGATTTAGTAGGCATTTGTATTAATTTACAACAATATTTCATAATATACCTATAGTAATTGTTATTGTATTTGCTATAGATTTGTAAAAATCGAGAGAAAAAAATGGATTTTATAGAGTTTTTTGGTTTTGTAGGTGCCTTCTTCATCGGACTAATTATGGGAGTTCTTGGTGGTGGTGGATCTATTTTAGCCGTTCCTATTTTAGCGTATATTTTTCATTTCGACGAAAAAATTGCTACTGCTTATTCATTATGCATCGTTGGATCGACAGGATTGATTGGAGGAATAAAGCAAGCTTCGCAAAAAATGGTTGATTGGAAAGTCGTTTTTCAATTTGGATTACCAGCTGTTGTTGGAATTACATTGGTTCGTGCATTTTTAATTCCTGCCCTGCCAAGTAATTTATTTTCTATAGGCGATTTTATCGTCACACGTCGAATGGCAATGTTTGGTTTATTCGCTATTCTGATGGTTTTCGCAGCTATTTCTATGTTAAAAGGGAAGAAAGAAGAACAAATTAATCAGAAAAATGATAAGCTAAATCCTCTTTTATTAATTCAAGGATTTTTAATCGGAGGATTAACAGGAATGGTTGGTGCTGGCGGTGGTTTTTTGATTGTTCCGGCATTAATGATGGTTGCAAAATTAGATATGAAAAGAGCTTCGGCAACTTCGTTGGTAATTATTGCCATCAATTCACTTATCGGATTTTTTATTGGTGATGCTTTACACATCAAAATTGATTGGAGTTTTTTGAGTGTTTTCATTGGAATTTCTATGGTTGGAATTCTTGTCGGAACCTACATCAACAAATTTTTACCAGTACAATTTCTAAAACGAACATTTGCAATCTTCATTATTTTAATGGCAATTTTTATGTTCATCGAAGAATTTATAATTCAATAATTTAAAGTATGGAACTGAACGAAAATTTTTGGAACGATAAATACATCACAAATCAAACTGGTTGGGATTTAAAAGCTCCTTCTACTCCACTAAAAGAGTATATCGATCAATTGGAAGATAAAAATATCAGAATTCTGATTCCAGGTTGTGGAAATGCTTACGAAGCAGAATATCTTTTGGAACAAGGTTTTACGAATATTACATTGATTGATATTTCGGAAATTGTAGTCGAAAAAATCAAAGAAAAATTTAAACATAATCCCAATATCAAAGTTCTTCATCAAGATTTTTTTGAGTTAGATGGTGAATTTGATTTGATTTTAGAACAAACTTTTTTCTGTGCATTAGATCCAAAATTACGTCAAAGCTATAGTATCAAAATGAATGAACTGCTAACCGAAAACGGAAAATTAGTTGGTGTATTATTCAACAGAGAATTCGGAAATGAAACGCCTCCTTTTGGAGGTGATAAAACTGAATATCAGACGTATTTCAATGATTATTTTGATTTCAAAGTCATGGAAAATTGTTACAATTCTATTCCGCCAAGAGCTAAAACCGAATTATTTATTAATCTAAAAAAGATTGCCAAATAACCTATGATTTCATTCATAAATTTTAAGTTAACTATCAATCTTATTTGAGTTTAAATAGAAGAAAAGTATCAGAATTCATCCATCAGAGGAAAATTCTAAATTTAAATATTTGTATTTTTACACACTAAATCATTCTTATGAAAATTGAACAAATTTACACCGGATGTCTTGCGCAAGGTGCTTATTATATAGAAAGCAATGGTGAAGTTGCAATTATTGATCCGTTGAGAGAAACACAATCTTACATCGATCAAGCGACAAAAGACAATGCAAAAATCAAATACATTTTCGAAACGCATTTTCATGCAGATTTCGTTTCAGGACATGTAGATTTGGCGCAAAAAACTGGTGCTACAATTATTTATGGTCCAACTGCGGAACCAAATTTTGATACACATATCGCAACTGATGGCGAAGTTTTTTCTTTAGGAAATATAACTATTACAGCTTTACACACACCAGGTCATACCATGGAGAGTACAACGTATTTATTGAAAGATGAAAACGGTAAAGATTATGCAATTTTTACAGGAGATACTTTATTTATTGGTGATGTTGGTCGTCCAGATTTAGCTCAAAAATTAAATACAGACTTAACGCAAGAAAAATTAGCTGGTTATTTATTTGATTCTTTACGAAACAAAATTATGCCTTTAGCTAATGATATTATCGTATATCCTGCACACGGAGCGGGTTCTGCTTGTGGAAAAAACATGAGTAAAGAAACTTTTGATTCGCTAGGACATCAAAAAGAAGTGAATTATGCTTTGAATCCTTCTATGACAAAAGAGGAATTTATTACTGAATTAACTTCAGGATTAATGCCTCCTCCATTCTATTTTCCAGAAAATGTAATGATGAACAAATTGGGTGTTGAATCTTTGGATGTAGTGAAAGAACGTGCGAATAAAGCTTTATTTCCAGACGAATTTATGCAAGTTGCGGAAGATACAAATGCGTTAATTTTAGATGTTCGCGATCCTCAAACTTTTGCAGCTGGATTTATTCCAAACTCCATCAATATTGGAATTAGAGGAAATTTTGCACCTTGGGTTGGTACATTAATCACAGATATCAAACAACCAATTTTGTTAATTGCAGAAATTGGTGAAGAAGAGGAAGCGGTAACACGTTTGGCTCGTGTCGGATATGACAATGTAATCGGATTTTTGAACAATGGTTTCCAAGCTTGGGTTGAGGCTGAAAAAGATTTCGATGAAATTGTTTCGGTTTCTCCAGAAGAGTTTGTAGAGTTAGTTGATGAAACTGAATTAAAAGTTTTGGACGTTCGTAAGCCAGGTGAATATGAAACTTCTCACGTAGAAGGTGCAATTACAGCTCCTTTAGATTTCATCAATGAATCTATGAAATTAATCGATCCTGAAGAAACCTATTTAGTACATTGTGCAGGAGGATATCGTTCAATGATTTTCTCTTCAATTTTACGCGCTCGTGGTTACGAAAATTTGATTGACGTTGCTGGAGGTTTTGGTAAAATAAAAGAAGTTGAAGGTGTTAAAATTGTAGAAGGAACTTCGCCTTGTCAATCAGGAAATAATTCTTGTTCAACGAAATAAACAATTTATTTTAAATAATAACGTTATAGCCTTGGGATAATCAAGGCTTTTTTTATATTCGTCATCTAAATTCATCCAATGAAAAAATTGTTATTCATCGCCTCTCTTTTTACATGTATTACCGCTTTTGCTCAACAGAAAATACATGGAGCTGAATCGTTTGCGTTAACTATTCCAAAAGATTTTCAACGTACAGTTGGGTTAAATGATTATGCAACTATTCAATTTGAAAGTCTTGCTCCAAAGCCGAATTCGTATGGATTTGTGATTTTTGAACACAAAGATGAATTAAAATTGGCAGATTCTAATTTGGATATGATTGATTATACGCTAAATTCTATCGAGCCATATAAAACACAAAAAGGGTTTAATTATATCAAAAAACCTTATGTTGCCTACGAACAGGGATTCAATTATGCTTATACCGAATTTGAAACAAATGATCCCGAATCTGGACATATTTATTTCTTGCAAACTGTAATCGAAACGAAAGAATTTGTCTATCAGATTTTACAATATTGCAGTTTCGAAAATCAAGAAATAATGAAAAGCGATTTTGTCAAAATTGTAAATAGCTTCAAAGTAGAATAATCAACAAAAACCACCCTATTTCGAAAGGTTTTTGTTTTTCTGTTCAATCCAAAGTGACATATATTTTGTACTTTGATGATGATGATGTTGCAAAATTTGACCAATAAAATTTTGATTTCGATGTTGGATTAAATTTGCTTCAATCGATTTAATTTTCTCTAAAAAATCAGCTTCAAATTTATTTTTATTGTAATTCTCGTTCAGAATTTTGATTCCATTTTGTTGAGCAATTTCCCACTCTTTCTCATTATTGTAAAGCAAAATAGCTTTCTCCACAAACGCTTCAAAATCATCTTCTACAAAACCATTCCAATCAAAATTATCTTTCATTGCTTCTGCTCCAATCGTAGTCGTAACCGAAGGAGTTCCAGTTTGCATTGCATCCACAAACTTTCCTTTTACACCAGCGCCAAAATTAATCGGCGCCAACAAAACTTTGTAATTTGACATCGTTTCTTGCGCATTTTCTGCTCTACTTTTGATCAAAAATCGTTCGGAAGGATTATTTAATTGCAAAACTTTTTGCGTTGCATAAGCACCATAAATATGTAATTCAGCTTTCGGAAGTTTCTTTCTCAAAATTGGCCAAATTTCTTTTTTTAAGGTCTGAACACAATTAAAATTAGGTTCATGAATAAAATTTCCGATAAACATAAAATATTCTCTTTCTTCAAAACTTTTCCAAGAATTAATTTTTTCTTCTGTAATTTCATTTTCTAAAAAAGGCAAATAATACAAGATTTTTTCATCAATTTTAAATTGATTTTGTAGAATTTCTATTTCCTTTTTCGAAATCATCAACGATAAATCACAGCGTAAAATAGACGCTATTTCTCGTTTTGCTAAATCAGAAAACAATAAATCTTCTGTAAATTCTATTCCTTTTTTAGCTGCTTCTTGTCGCGCATTTCGTAGAAAATGTAAATCTTCTGTGTCCAAAATTTTCAATGCATTTGGACATTCTTTCGAAACTCGCCAACCATATTGTTCTTCAATCATAAAACGATCAAAAAGAACAATTTCAGGATTTAATTGTTTAATAAAATTATCAAAACTTTCATCATTTAACTGAATTACAACTTCTTTTATTCCTTTCAAAATCAAATCAAAACTATAATCAGATTTTGAAGCAGCGCAGGCAAAAGTTATCTCAAATTCAGCTTTTTGGAAACAATCAATTAACTGAATCATTCGAGTTCCTGCCGCAGAAGAAGTTGGTTCTGGCCAAACTTGACCAATGATTAAAAGTTTTTTCATCCCACAAAATTACACTTTCTGTTTCTTAATTGGAAGATTAAATATTATACACCCAATTTGGCTTATTTTAATGTAAATTTGCAGCTAAAATTATATAAAATGTCTTATCAAACTGTTTTTGAAGAATTTTTCGGGCAAGTAAAATCAAGTATCAAAGAAGGAACTTTTGCAAAACTTACAATGGCCAAAACTATTGGAGATACTGATCTTAAAAATATATTTGTTCGTTTACATCTTTTAGAAAATAATGAGTACAATTTTGCCTTCACATTTCGTTATAAAACCGAAGAAGTTGAGCAATTTCATAGTGTTGAACAGACTTTTTTAATTTTGAGTTCTTACATCAAAAATCCATTTACAAATGCTTTATTATTTACAACTGAAAAAGATTTGATTTTTAAAGTGAACAAAAAAAATGCAGCAAGTTTGACGGAACAAGCACCAACTTTCAAACATGCATCGGATGTGATATTAGAAATGATTGAAAAGAAAATCATTTAATAGACGATTTTTCACATTCAATCTTTAAACAATATAATTTCGTAAATTTGGACTTAATATTTTTCGAAAAATGCTTGGATTAAAACTTTTGACAGACCCACGTTGGGCTGATATTGCGGAAAGAAATTTAGAAGAAATTTTAACAGATCATGCGTGGTGTGAACAAAAAGCGGCGACAAACGCGATTACCATGATTGCGTATAATTCTGAACATGACGAATTTATTCAGGAAATGTCGGATATTGCAATCGAAGAAATGCAACATTTCAAAATGGTTGTAGAAATTATCGAGCGTCGTGGATACAAATTAGGTCGCGAGCGAAAAGATGATTATGTTGGTCAATTGATGAAATTTTGTAAAAAAGATGGTTCTCGAAATATGGCTTTTGTTGATCGTCTATTATTTGCAGCGATGATTGAAGCAAGAAGTTGTGAGCGTTTCAGAACATTATCTCAAAATATAAACGACGAAGAATTAGCAAAGTTTTACTATGATTTGATGGTTTCGGAAGCGAATCATTACACAACTTTCTTAAATTTTGCTCGAAAACTTTCAACTGATGTTGATGTGGACAAACGTTGGAAAGAATGGTTGGATTTTGAAGGAAATTTGATTCAATCTTACGGAAATAAAGAAGCTATACACGGATAGAATTTAGATAATAAAAAAGTGAAATCAAGATTTGATTTCACTTTTTTATTCGACATAAATCAATCGACAAGGAACGTCCAAATCTTCCGTCAAATAATAACTACAACACAAGCGATGATAACCATCTGCAATGATTAATTCGTTCGCAGATCTTACCAACAAAATTGGAGAAAGCTTTTTATTTGCTTTTATTTTTTTGAAATTCTCTTGAACATGTCTATTTTCCAAAGGAAGCAAACTCAATTTACTCGCTCTAAAAATATCTTTGGATTTCTTGATGATTGTTTCGGCTTTCGATAATTTATTTGTAAGTGAAGTAGCTATTTCAGGCTTAAAAATTAATTCCAAATAATCTTGCGCAGCAGGAAAATCGTGATCTTCCGGTTCATCTAACCAAATATTTTTGTCATCTGTTAGGTTTTTCATGCTAATTAAAATTGATAGGTTTTTATAATTTTATCATCTAATAATTGCTTCATCAACATTTTATGTTGTTTACTTTTACCTCTAACCAACCAAGTTGTAGAAACATTTCCATCTGTAGCATGTTGCTTAGCAACCGAAAATTTTAAATCAAATTTTTTAAATAATGTTTGACAATATTCATATTCCTCTTTCGACTTTGTCAGAATTGTATAATATTTAATTTTATGGTAATCATCAATATAATTTTGAAGATAAGTTAATCCAACCAAAATAATCAAAACGATAACACTTCCCAATAAACCTAAATAAACATACCCCGCTCCAATACACATTCCCAACGATGCAGTCGCCCAAATAGTAGTTGCGGTCGTAATCCCTGCAACTTTATTATCGTCCTTAAAAATTACTCCGGCTCCTAAAAATCCAATTCCCGTAATGATATTTGCAGCCAATCGATCAGGATTTCCTACTCCAATTCGGATCGAAAGAATTGTAAACAAACAGGAACCAAAACTAACTAAAATGAATGTTCGTAAACCGGCAGATTTGTTGCGATATTCTCTTTCCGTACCGATCAAAACGCCAATTATAATCGATATACAAATTAAAATCAATTCATTTTGAATCGATTTCGCTAAAAATTCTTCCATAACAGAATATATAACATTAAATATACAAATTTGATCTTTTATTAACTATCCTATATCAATTTAAATCTAAAATTCTATACGTAAATTTGACTAAATCTAAAATAGTATGGAATTAGGAATAGGAATGTTTGGCGATCTACATATTGATCCTAAAACTGGTTATACACAAACTCCTCAACAACGTATGAGTGAGATTATAGAAGAAGTAAAATTAATGGACGAAATTGGATTAGATTTCTTTGGAATTGGAGAACATCATCGTCCTGATTACGCAGTTTCTTCTCCAGAAATTATTTTGGCTGCTTTGTCTACAGTTACAAAAAATATTAAGTTGGGAAGTGCCGTTTCTGTCATCAGTTCTACAGATCCCGTAAAGTTGTATCAAGATTTTGCTAGTGTTGACAATTTATCGAATGGTCGTGCTGAAATTATGGCTGGACGCGGTTCATTCATCGAATCTTTTCCTCTTTTCGGTTATGATTTAAACGATTACGATGCTCTTTTTGATGAAAAACTTCGTTTACTTTTAGATTTAAATAAAAACGAAGTAATCAATTGGCGCGGAAAATTTAGAATGCCAATTATTAATCAAAGTGTTTATCCAAAGCCTGTGCAAGAAAAACTACCTATTTGGATTGCTGTTGGCGGAACAAAATCATCAATTGTACGTGCTGCAACATTAGGTTTACCTATTATTTTCGCGATTATTGGAGGCAATCCTGCTGATTTTAACTATCTGTTCGAAATTTATAAACAAGTTTATATCGAAAATGGTCATGATATTAAAACGATGCAAATTGGCGTTCACATGCACTCTTTTTTTGGAGAAGATAGCGAAAAAATTGCAGAAGAATATTTTCCAATTTATGGTGCACAAATGAATAGAATTGGAGCAAGTAGAGGTTGGCCAAAATATACAAAACCACAGTTTGACTATGGACGTTCTACGAATGGACATTTGATTGTTGGAGACGCTTCTTTAGCGGTTGATCGTATTTTGAAATATCAGGAAATGTTTGGTTTAACTCGTTTTTCTGCACACATGGACGTGGGAGCGCCAAATCACTTGGATATGATGAAATCTATCGAAATTTTTGGAAAAGATATTCTACCAAAAGTGAAAATGTAACAAAATAAATTTAATTTATAATGACAAAAGACACGATTCGTTTTCGTGTCTTTTTTTATTTTTCGTTAAAATTGAATGAATGAAGAAAATATTAGCCTGTTTTATTGTTTTAGCCAACTTCGGTGTGCATGCACAAGAAAGTAATTTTAGAACTTGGAATACCTTAAATATCAATCAAAAAATCAATAAAGATTTTAATTTTCAGTCGGATATACAATATCGTTCGTACGAAGATTTAGATCAGTTACAACAACTTTTGATTCGTGGAGGAATTGGTTACAACTTAACCGAAAATAACAATACAATTTTAGCTGGTTACGCCTACATTCAAAACAGAACTCCTACTGCTACAGACGATTATGCTCATAGTCACGAACATCGTTTGTATCAACAATTCAATACAAAACATGCTTTACAACGTTTTAATTTCGCGCATCGCTTTCGTGTCGAAGAACGCTTTTTAGAAAATGATACACAATTTAGATTTCGTTATCAATTGACTGCAACTGTTCCGCTAAATAATGCCAAATTAATCGAAAACACGTGGTATTTGAAAGCGTATGATGAGATTTTTCTACAAGCTGTAAAAGATAAAACGTTTGATAGAAATCGACTTGGTTTAAGCTTTGGTTACGTTATTTCGCCAACTTTTAGTTTAGAAGCTGGTTATATGTTACAAAGTCTTAAAGCATCTCATACCGATCATTTGATGATTGGATTGACAGTTAATAATCTGATAAAATAGTCTTATCTTGGTTAGGATAATTTACACTTGATTATATGAAAGTCAAGCTAAATGGAAAAACAAAAGTAAAATGCACTATTTTTATTAATTACTAATATAATTAATCTAATCAATAATTTTAATTACTTCATAAAAAAATAAGACCTCTTTAGTCGAAACTAAAGAGGTCTTATTTAAAAATATTTTTTCTAAGCAAAACTTATCAAATCTTCGTAGGCTTTTTTTGCCCCTTCAAAAACTTGTTGTTGCTCTTCTTCAGTTGTAAATTCTTGATTAATATAACCAATAAAAGTTTTCCAGATTTGACCAAGGTTTTCGCCGTAATGTCCAAAATAATTGAAACTTTTATTCTCTAAAAAAGGATACTTTTTCAGTGTTTTTGCAATTACATTTCCGCCAAGCATAGAACCTTCTATCACATACAAAGCTCCAATTGCTTCGGCTCTATTTCGAAGCTCGAATTGTTTTGGTACATTCAATTCTTCTAAACCTAACTCATTGATATCTTGTTCAATCAAAGACAATTTATTCAATTTTGTCAACGTTAAATTTTTTAAATCTTTGTCATTCAAAAATTGTTTGATAGAATCTTCATAAGATTTTAGAAAAATATGATTAACCTGCAACATTTTATAGTAATTTTTATCTGTAAATGTGCTGTTAAACAATTTATTCGACTCTAATTTATCTTCAATTTCTTTGTGATAAACCGCTGTTTTTTCTTTTAAATAATCAGATAGCATTCGTTAGATTTTTTTTAAATGTTAATATAAAAGTTGTTCCTTCTCCTACTCTACTCTCAAAAGATATACCACCATTCATTCTATCCATCATTCTATGCGCAATCGAAAGTCCAACTCCGTTTCCAGAAATGTTTCCAGTGTTAGACATTCTGCTAAATAGCTTGAACATTTTATTATAATCTTCTTCTTTTATACCAATTCCGTTATCTTTTATTTTGAAGATAACTTCTTTATTATTGATTTCAGATGATATTTCAATCTTTGGATGTTTTGCTTGAGAGGAATATTTTATTGCATTACCAATAATATTCAGAAAAACCTCATAAAACATCGTTTTATCTCCCAAAACATTATGTATTTCTTCTACAACAACTTCAGTATTGTTAATTTTATAATACAACAAAACATCGTGTATAATCTTTTCTATGATTGGCTTTGTTTCGATTGTAGACAATACAATTTCTGATTTTTTAGCTTTACTCAACGCCAAAAGATCCTGCATCATTTGTGTCATTCGATCAATTTCTTCAATAACACTTTTTAATCGATCATTTTTAATTTCATCATCTTTCAAACTTCGTTGAAGCATCTGACAATTCAATTTCATCACCGATAATGGTGTACGTAAATCATGAGAAACTGTATAGGTAAACGAGTCTAATTCGTCATTTATTTCTTTTAATTGTTCATATAAACTATGAATTTTGAAAGACTGTAAATGAAGTGTTTCTATAATTAACTTAATCACTTCTTTCGCAACATATTTCTCCTTATCTAACCAAATAAACGATTTATTCTTAATGTTCTCTTGCCAAATTTTGAAAGAAGTTCGAGGAGAAAAACTGTGTATTTCATCACCATTTATAACATCTACATTTTTAATTTTACTTGGTTCTCCAGCCCAATTTAAGGTTTGAACTTGTTCTTTTTTGAACCAAATAATAAAATGTTCGTAAGTTTGATTTAGAAAACAAAACATTACACCAGCCGAACTTGGACTAAGCCTAAGCTCTTGTCCATAATCTAGATAAAAAGTATTCGAGGTAAATAAACGTGCTGAGTTTCTTTTAAATGCCCATTCTTTTATTCTCAAAATTTCTTCTTTATCTGGCGTTTCGCCTTCTACAAAAACATCGTCAAAATTAACCAATGCAATTCCATCTGCCTTTGTAAGATTAAGAACCTCTTTTAGATTATTGTTCATTGATTGCTGAAGATTTTCTTCTGTTAAAAGATTCTCTTTCAATTTAATCGCTGTTTCGTTAAAATGATTTTGGAACTTTAATCGTTCAGTTGATTTAAAATTCACATAAGTCAACCTTGCTTGACGCGTCAATAATTCGGTTTGCAAACGAACTTGATTTGGAATAAATTTTGGCTTGGAATTCTGACATGCTACAATTCCCCACAATTTTTCGTTAATTACAATAGAAATAGAGAAACTTGCTTCACAATTAGCATTGCGTAAATACTGTAGATGTATTGGAGAAAGTGCTCTAACAGAAGAGTACATCAAGTTTATTTTTTGATAATTCTCATTACCAATTAAAATGATTCTTTTACTGTCTACATCTGCAACCAAACGGCTTTTTTTCTCTAGATACAGTTGACGTGCTTGTTTAGGAATATCAAATTCGGGAAAACGCAAACCCATATAAGAACCTAATCCCTTATCAATTTCTTCCGCTATAACAACGCCACTACCATCTTCCAAAAATTTATACAACATTACTCTCTCGTAATGAATCAAGCTCTTGATAGATGAAATTAACAAATCCCAAGTTAAGCTTATAGACTTAGAGTACAGAATTTGTTCAGAAAAATTATAATAGGCTAATCTATTTTCTAAAATAATTAATTCTTCTAACTCTAAATAAATCAATTCATCAAAATGATAAACTGTTAAATGATAGGTTTTTGAATTAACTTTTGTATTAGTTCGGTAAAATTCACCTTGTTCTAAATTCAAAACCTCATCAAAATCAAGCTCAAAATCATGAAGTTGATTAATATGTTGGCTTAATATCTTTTCGGTAGAAATTTCAAATAATTCATCAATATTTTGAGAAAAAAATTCAATTTGATGCGAATTTTTATGAATTCCTATCAAATATCCAAAAGGTTGAATTTCGTTGAGAAACTGAATTTCTTCGTCTTCACAATTTTTGATGATTTGGTTGGTCATATAAATGGTTTAGGAGTAATTATGAATCTAAGTTAAAATTTATTTTTTAATCTTCTTGCCTTTTAATTTTCAGAATATAATTTTCCAACTCTAATTCATCGGTATCCACTAATTCGAAATCACTAAAATGAGTTAAACTTTTCTCAAAAAATGCTGTAACTTTTTCTTTTTCTAACGATGGGTGAACCTTGATTCCGTTGAATTTTATGTTCTTCATATAGACATAAAAATCGTAATCAAAATCGGTTTCTCCTAAATACGTATTAGCAATTTTCCCTTTCCATTTGATATCAAAAACACCAAATTCTTCTGTATCTAGAAACGTAATTTCGTGCTGTGCAACCGTGTCATTTCCTAACATCGAAATACCAAAAGCAAGGTTTTCAGGTTCGTCCAAATTCACTGGAAGTGAATCAATTTCGAATGTTTTTCTATTCAGTTGATTAAAATCTAATTGTGCTTCGTTTTCAATCTTTATTCCTTTGTTGTTCCAATATGTACTCGAGATGATTGCGTGATCATAATTAATCCAAAGTTGCTTTTCGGCATTCTCTTGAGAAATGTCATCTATTTCATCCAAATCATCTTTATATTCTTCTTCTTCGTCATAATTATCTGACTCTAAATGAAGATCCATCCAAAGGTCAAAATTTTCATCAAGGCGAGCACTCCAAACAAAATCTATTACTTTGTGTCCGTTTGTAAATGGGCTATTCGAAAAATATATTTTGTTATTATCCTTACTCATAAATTGGGTTTTGACTTATGTTTTTGAATTTACAACGATTATTCTACTCTACAAAATTTAAAAAAATAATTGGTTCGTTTATTAGATATTGTCATTGATTTTCAAAGAAATAAAAAAAGTGCAATTTCTATAGAAATTGCACTTTTAAATTATAGTTATGATTTATAAATCAATTGAATTACAAGGTTTCTTTTAACCATTTGAAAAATTCTGTATGCCAAATCACAGAATTTTGTGGTTTTAATACCCAGTGATTTTCTTCAGGGAAATAAATAAAACGAGATTTGATTCCTTTCAATTGTAAAATTTGATAAGCCTCTTGCCCTTGTCCCATTGGCACACGATAATCATGACCTCCAACATAAATTAACATTGGCGTATTCCATTTATTTACTAATTCTGTACTACTTGGATCAAATTTAGAGTACGTTTTTTGCGCAGCTTTGTTATTTGTTTCCCACCAAGCGCCACCAGCGTCCCAGTTTGTAAAGAAAATTTCTTCTGTAGTTCCGTACATCGATTTCAAATCGAAAACACCATTATGTGCAATAAAAGATTTGAAACGACCTTCGTGAATACCTGCTAAATAATAAACAGAATATCCTCCGTAAGATGCACCAACAGCACCACGACGATCTTTATCTACATAATATTCCTTCGAGATATCATCAATCGCAGCCAAATAATCTTGCATTACTTGTCCTCCCCAATCTTTAGAAATTTGCTCATTCCACTCTACTCCATGACCTGGCATTCCACGACGGTTTGGCGCAATTACAATATACCCTTGTGCTGCCATTAATTGGAAATTCCAACGAGGAGAATAAAATTGAGTTAAAGCAGATTGTGGTCCACCTTGACAATACAATAAAGTTGGGTATTTTTTATTCGGATCAAAATTTGGCGGATAAATTACCCATGCAAACATTTCTTTTCCGTCTGTTGTTTTAATTTTACGTGCTTTTACATCACTCAACGCAATATTATCGAAGATATCTTTGTTTTCGTTTGTTAATTGAGTTAATGCTCCAGATTTCAAATCAACTACATAAATTTCTGCAGCGTGATTGATATCTGTTTTTGTAACAATTGCTTTATTACCAACAATTTCTTTGATGTCTGCAATGTCAAAATCACCTTTTGTAATTTTTTTGATAAAAGGCATTTTTCTCATTTTGAAGTTTACATCAACCTCAAATAATTGAATTGTTCCTCCTACTGGTGCATTGAAATAAATTTTGTTACCATCATTGCTCCATTTATAACCTTGTACGGTTCCGTCCCAATGTTTTGTAATATTCATTTCGATATCACCACGACGAACGATTAAGTCATTTTTATCTGCCTCGTAACCATCGCGCTCCATGCTCAAAAACGCAAAATCTCCTTGAGAAGAAAAACTTGGTGTATTGTCATAACCCATTTTTCCTTCCGTGATATTTTTCGTCGTTTTCGTTGCTAAATCGTATTGATAAATATCTGTATTTGTGCTTAATGCGTAATCTGTTCCGAATTTCTTCTTAGAAACATACAAAACTTTTGTTCCATCTGGCGTCCAAACAAATTCTGAAACAGAATATGGTTCGTCTTTTAAAACATCAATTTTAGTTGAACCTTCTTTATTTTCTGACACAAATAAATGATCGTAATTTCCATCATTCCAAGTATCCCAATGTCTGTAATTTAATTCATTATAAATCTGCACATTCGATTTGTCCATTTCTGGATAATAATCAGAACCAAAAACCTTTTGTAATTTAACTTTATCAGTTTCTGCTTTATATTGTTGAGATTTATTCAACGATTCATCAGCCAAAAGCGTTTTATAATCTTCGATTTCCGAAGCTTTTCCTCCTGCCAACGAAATCATATATGTTTTCGATGTGTCTTCTTGTGTTTTTACGTTAGTAGAAGTTACTTTATAAATCAGATTTTTTTGATCTTTCGTTACTCCAACTGGAGCTACTTTTTTTACTTGCCAAAGAAGTTCTGGCGTCATTACTTTTTGTCCCATTGCTGTTGTCGATATCAAGATACTTGCGACTAATACAGAAAATCTATTCATGTTAATTTCAAATCTAAATAATTGTAAAAGTAACAATTCTTTATGGAGAAAGGTAAAATTTATAATTAAAAAAAGACATCATCCAGTACAAATTGTACTTAAATGATGTCTCCGCTAATAATTTTTTTCAAATCGTCTAATCGATTCTTAAAATTAGGCTATATATTTTATATTAAACTACTTAATTAAAAGTTTAACTTATTTTTATGAGTAAAAACTGGAATAATTGCTCCAAAAACTAAGTTTTGTTGGGAGAACACAATATCCTGTTTTGCTTTATCAGCTTTGTTTGCAGTTGTACGAATATCACTCAAGTTAGCATATCCACCCTTTAATTCGGCCTGTACAAAGAAATAATCCCAAAAAGTAAAGTTAATCCCAACCATTGCAGCTGTTGCAAAACCTGCTAAGTGAAACTCATCATAACGTTCATTACCCATCAATTTTACGTTAGAACGTGGATATAAAATCCCTGCTCCCAAACCAGCTGTTACGTTAACATCGATTCCTTTTCCATTTTTTGTGATTGGGAAATGTTGAATATTATCAAAACGACGAACCTCTAAATTAGCATAGTTCAAACCATCTGTATGCTCAAACGTTAAGAAATCTTCTGTTAATTTTTGATCGACATTATTATATGTTCCATCGTAATCTGAACCTGTATTGATGTGACCATTCATTTTTACAACTTGATCTTGATCCATCACATATTTCATGTGGTCAATCCCGAAAGAGATATTCCAATTATCCGAAACAAAGTAACCTAAACGGAAGTTATATTGCGGAATCGTCATAGAACTTGGATTGAAATACTTGATTCCAAAGGAAGTTTGACGGTCATGAGCTGCTACATTATCCAACGTAAAATCGTATCCATCTCCTTTGAACTGAATATCTGATTTTGTATACTGCGCGTGATTCCAACCCCAATAAATATAAAATTTACCTTTATTATTTTTTCCTTGCCCGAAAGTAGTTGCAACCAAAGCAACTAAAAACATTACACTTATATACTTTCTCAAAATTTAACTTTTTGCAAATCTATTCTTAAAAAAATTGAGTAAAAATGATTTATGATATCAATTTTATATCTAGACAATATTTAAAATCAATAAACATTGTTAAGCGTCATAAAATAAAATGATAAATATTTATTAAAAATGATATCCTCTATTTTGTAATTAAAAATTAAAATATATTTTTGTGACATAATGAAAGACTACCTGATAAAACATAGCATCGGAATTTTTTTCACGCTTCTTTTGGTGTTCAGTACGAACATGCAAGGGTTGGCGGGCTATATGGATTATCAGATGAGATTGGAGCAGCAAGACGAAAAAGATTCTTCTGACAATGATCAAAAAGCTTTGTTTTCTCAAACTTCAACTGAAGAAGAAAATAATCAGAAAAATTCTTCGAGCGAAATTACAGAAAAAATACATTATTTCCACGAAATAAAATTGTTTACATTTTTTAATGTGAAACAAATTACATATTCGGATTTTCATCATTCTAATGCATATGCATCTTTAGATAATGGTGTGACAACTCCACCTCCTGAATTAGTTTAATTTTTTAATTGATTTTTTGCATCATCCTATTCAAATCTATTGAATGGATAGCAAATTTATTTTTATCATTTCAAATTATTAAATAATTCATTTTAAAACTATTATGAATCTTTTTCAAAATTGGAAAAAGGACATACCTGCGAGTATTGTTGTCTTTTTCGTAGCATTGCCTTTATGTTTAGGTGTTGCGTTGGCCAGTGGTGCGCCTTTATTTGCCGGAATTATTGCGGGAATTGTAGGAGGAATTGTTGTTGGTCTTATTTCTAAATCTCAAATTGGTGTTTCTGGTCCTGCGGCTGGTTTGGTCGTTATTGTATTAACTGCTATTACAGATTTGGGTGCTTACGAACTATTTTTAGTCGCGGTTGTTATCGCCGGAATTTTTCAAATATTACTAGGTATTCTAAAAGCCGGAGTTATTGGTTATTACTTTCCATCTTCGGTGATTAAAGGAATGTTATGTGCGATTGGTATTTCAATTTTCTTGAAACAAATTCCATTAGCGTTAGGCTATACAGAAACATTTAGTTTTAGTAATTTTAGTTTAGATTTTATCACGCCAGGAGCCATTATTATTACAGCAATCTCTTTATTTATCTTGATTGTTTGGGATAATATTTTAGGAAAAAAATCAAACTTTTTCAAATTATTACCAGGATCATTAGTAGCTGTATTAGTAGGTATTTTGTACCAAGTTACAATTGGTGATACCAACCACGAAGTATTTTCTATCGACCACAATTTATTAGTAAAAGTTCCTGTTCCTGAAAGTGTTTCAGATTTCTTAGGACAATTTACTATGCCCGATTTCGCCTCTGGATTAACAAATCCTATGGTTTGGCAAGTTGCATTTACCATCGCAATTGTAGCGTCATTAGAGACTTTATTATCTGTAGAAGCAACTGATAAATTAGATCCTTTAAAGCGTCAAACACCTACAAATCGAGAATTGATTGCACAAGGTGTCGGAAACTCTTTAGCTGGTTTAATTGGAGGTTTACCTGTTACGCAAGTTATTGTACGTTCATCTGCAAATGCAATGAGTGGCGGGCTTACAAAACTTTCTACAATTACGCACGGTGTTTTATTATTAGTGAGTGTGATCTCTATTCCAATGTTTTTAAATTTAATTCCAAATGCGGTTTTAGCTTCTATTCTATTGGTTATTGGATACAAATTAGGTAATCCGAAACAATTCTTGGATATGAAAAAATTAGGAAAAGATCAGTTAATTCCGTTCGCAGTAACAGTTATTGCAATTTTGGCAACAGATTTATTAAAAGGTATCATCATTGGTCTTATTGTTGGTGTAGTGGTTTCGTTAATCAAATCTTACAATAACTCGCACGTAATGTTGGTAAAAGAAGGAAATGTTTTCCATATGAATTTTGCTGAGGAGGTAACGTTTGTAAACCGCGGTGCAATTGTAAAAGAATTAGATGGTTTGAAACCTGGTTCTAATCTTGAATTAGATGTTAGAAAAACTCGTATTCTAGATTATGATATTATCGAATATTTAGATGAATTTAAAGTAAAAGCAAAAAATAATAATATTAATATTCGACTAATTTCCGAACGTGGAACAGTAGATAATCCTCCATCGTTTAGAGAATTCTTTGGTTACGTTTTAGTAGCTGGAGCGCATTAATCTGTAAAAAACATATAAAAATTAAAACACACACAATAAAATTAAATATAATGAAAGCACATACATCAGAAACTCAAGCAACAACAACTCCAGATAAAGCGTTAGAATTTTTAAAAGAAGGAAATGCAAGATTTGTTCAAAATTTAAAAGCGAACAGAGATTTACTTTCACAAGTGAATGACACAAGAGAGGGACAATGGCCGTTTGCGGTTGTTTTAAGCTGTATTGATAGCCGTACTTCTGCGGAACTTATTTTCGATCAAGGTTTAGGAGATATTTTTAGTGTACGAATTGCTGGTAATTTCGTTAATCAAGATATTTTAGGTTCGATGGAATTCGGAACAAATGTGGCTGGCTCTAAATTGATTGTTGTCTTAGGACACTCTAAATGTGGCGCTTTGAAAGGCGGATTAGACGCTGAAGCAATTCACAAAACTGGAATGAATAATTTGTGTCATTTGGTTGATCATTTCAATCCAATTATCGACGAAATTATAAAAGATGGTGAAGAACGTTCTTCTAAAAATGCAGATTTATTAGAAAGATTAAATCACCAAAACGTTATACAAACAATAGAAGATATTCGTAACCAAAGTACAACCTTGAATACCTTAGAAAAAGAAGGGAAAATCAAGATAATAGGTGCAAACTACTGTGTAGATTCAGGCGTTGTAACTTGGTTATAAAACAATTAATTCTTTAGATATTTTTTAGTAATGTAAAAGCCACTCTGCGAGTGGCTTTTGTTATTTAATTGGCAATATCCAAAAAACTGTGTAAACATAAATTAAGGTGGGTTTAGTAACTCACCTTATTTATTTTATTAAATTTATAAAACACAGTTTATTATGAAAAAATCTGTAGCCCAATTCATCCAAGATCA